>Ga0209024_1000394_pt1 | contig 78811 bp, 65 predicted proteins | sample AutmiccommunBRH5_FD_187380 | JGI IMG/M metagenome (GOLD analysis project Ga0209024, IMG submission 187380) | Deep subsurface microbial communities from Mt. Terri, Switzerland - Autotrophic microbial communities BRH/5 (SPAdes) (version 2) | ecosystem: Environmental > Aquatic > Deep subsurface >... | reverse complement strand
CGGCCTGTGCGGCGGCGCAATATGCGCTGATCCGGGGCTATGGATTCGCGCGCCATGTGCGCACGAATGTCGATGAAGAGGGTGGCGTTTGGCGCGCGGATGCTGTTTACACCATCTCGCCAGCACTACCCCGGGGCATCGCCACGATTGACGCCGAAGTCGTCGTCGCGGCCTGTTCCGAACAGGGTATACCGACGGTCTGAGGGACAAAAGGCAACATGGCTGAGTTTCTTTCCACGCCACTGGGCACATTCTTGCTGATCGCCGTCCAAGGCCTCGGCATCATTGCCTTCGTGATGATTTCGCTGCTGTTCCTCGTGTATGGCGACCGCAAGATCTGGGCCGCCGTGCAGATGCGCCGCGGCCCGAACGTGGTGGGCGCCTTTGGCCTGCTGCAATCGGTGGCCGACGCGCTGAAATACGTGGTCAAGGAAATGATCGTCCCCGCCGGGGCCGACAAGGTCGTCTTCTTCATGGCGCCGCTGGTGTCCTTCGTGCTGGCGGTGCTGGCCTGGGCGGTGATCCCGTTCAACGAAGGCTGGATCCTGGCCGATATCAACGTGGCGATCCTGTTCGTGTTCGCTGTGTCCTCGCTTGAGGTCTATGGCGTGATCATGGGCGGGTGGGCGTCGAACTCCAAATATCCGTTCCTCGGCTCGCTGCGGTCTGCCGCGCAGATGATCTCGTATGAGGTGTCGCTGGGGCTGATCATCATCGGCGTCATCATCTCGACCGGCTCGATGAGCTTTGGCGGCATCGTCGAGGCGCAGCGCGGGAACTATGGCCTGTTCAACTGGTACTGGCTGCCGCATCTGCCGATGGTGGTGCTGTTCTTCATCTCGGCGCTGGCCGAGACGAACCGGCCGCCCTTCGACCTGCCTGAGGCAGAGTCGGAGCTCGTGGCCGGCTTCATGGTGGAATATTCCTCGACCGCCTACCTTCTGTTCATGGCCGGCGAATACATCGCCATCTTCCTGATGTGCGCGCTGATGAGCCTGCTGTTCTTCGGCGGCTGGCTCTCGCCGATCCCGGGGCTGCCGGACGGCGTGCTGTGGATGGTCGGCAAGATGGCGTTCTTCTTCTTCATGTTCGCCATGGTGAAGGCCATCGTGCCGCGCTACCGCTACGACCAACTGATGCGCATTGGCTGGAAGGTGTTCCTGCCGATGTCGCTGGGGTGGGTTGTGATCGTGGCCTTCCTGGCCAGATACGAAATTCTCGGCGGTGCCTGGGCCCGCTGGACGATGGGGGGCTGAGGCATGGCACTCGAATATACCCGCGCTGCGAAGTATTTCCTGATGTTCGACTTCATCAAGGGCTTCGGCCTCGGGATGAAGTACTTCTTCGCGCCGAAGGAAACGCTGAACTACCCGCATGAGAAGGGGCCCCTTAGCCCCCGCTTCCGCGGCGAGCATGCGCTGCGCCGCTATCCGAACGGCGAGGAGCGTTGCATCGCGTGCAAGCTGTGCGAGGCGATCTGCCCGGCGCAGGCGATCACCATCGACGCCGAACCGCGCGAGGATGGCAGCCGCCGCACCACGCGCTACGACATCGACATGACCAAGTGCATCTATTGCGGCTTCTGCCAGGAGGCCTGCCCGGTCGATGCCATCGTCGAGGGGCCGAACTTCGAATTCTCGACCGAGACGCGCGAAGAGCTGTTCTACGACAAGGACCGGCTGCTGGAAAACGGCGCCCGCTGGGAAGCCGAGATCGCCCGCAACCTCGAGATGGATGCGCCCTACAGATGAACGATGAATTCTCCAAGATGTTCAAGGCGATGATGGATCAGAGCCAGGAGATGGCCAAGGCCTTCAACCCGGCGCTGGAAACCTTCCGCGTGAAGGGGTTCGAGGATCTGATCCCGACCATGTCCAAGGACTTCATGGAGATGGCCTTCGGGCGCACCTTCAACCGCGAGGGGCTGGATGCCAAGACCCGGCTGCTGGTCACCATCGCGGCGCTGACCGTGCTGGGGGCGCAGGCGGACAGCCAGCTGAAGCTGACCATCCGCCACGCGATGCAGGCGGGCGCGACGAAACGGGAGATTGCGGAAGTGATCTACCAGATGAGCATGTTCGGCGGGCTGCCCGCCATGACCCGCGCGCTGGAGATCGCCCAAGGCGTCTTCGACGGGACCGAAGACAAGGAATGAGGGCGAGATGAGCGTGTTCGAGTTTTCCTTCTACCTCTTCGCCATCACCGCCGTCGTGGCGGGGCTGATGGTCGTCATCTCGCGCAATCCGGTGCATTCGGTGCTGTGGCTGATCCTGGCCTTCCTGTCGGCCGCCGGCCTGTTCGTGCTGATGGGCGCCGAGTTCGTGGCGATGCTGCTGGTGATCGTCTATGTCGGCGCGGTCGCGGTGCTGTTCCTGTTCGTGGTGATGATGCTCGACGTGGACTTTGCCGAGCTGAAGGGCGAGATGGCGCGCTACATGCCCATCGGGCTGCTGATCGGCGTGATCATCCTGCTGGAGCTTGGCATGGTGTTCGGCGTCTGGCAGACCTCGGACATGGCCGAGAGCCTGCGGGTTGCGCCGACGCCCGAGGGGGTGCAGAACACCGCCGCGCTCGGGATGCTGATCTACGACAAATACGTCTTCCTGTTCCAGACCGCCGCTTTGATCCTGCTGGTGGCGATGATCGGGGCGATCGTGCTGACGCTGCGCCACCGCAAGAACGTCAAGCGGCAGGACGTGCTGCAGCAGATGTACCGCGATCCGGCCAAGGCGATGGAACTGCGCGACGTGAAGCCGGGGCAGGGGCTCTAGGCGCATCGAATTGACACGAAGCCGCGCGGCACTGACGCGCGGTCCGGCACCAGACGGAATAGCGGGCGGTTGAACGGCCCGGAGGGACGCAAATGATCGGACTGACACATTACCTGAGCGTTGCCGCCGCACTGTTCGTGATCGGCATCTTCGGCATCTTCCTGAACCGGAAGAACGTGATCGTCATCCTGATGTCGATCGAGCTGATGCTGCTGGCGGTGAACATCAACTTCGTCGCCTTCTCGGCGCATCTGAACGACCTTGCCGGGCAGGTGTTCACCATGTTCGTGCTGACGGTCGCGGCGGCCGAGGCGGCGATCGGCCTTGCGATCCTGGTCTGCTTCTTCCGCAACCGCGGCACCATCGCCGTGGAAGACGTCAACGTGATGAAAGGCTGACGGGCAAATGGAAACGATCATCCTCTTTGCCCCGCTCGTGGGCTCTCTCATCGCGGGCTTCGGCTGGCGGCTGATCTCGGAAACCGGCGCGCAGGTGGTGACCACCGGGCTGCTGTTCCTGGCTTGCCTGCTGTCCTGGGTGGTGTTCCTGGGCCATGACGGCACCACGCAGCACATCCACATCCTTGACTGGATCCAGTCGGGATCCTTGGCGACCGAATGGTCGATCCGCATGGACCGGCTGACGGCGATCATGCTGATCGTCGTCACCACCGTCTCGGCGCTCGTCCACCTCTATTCCTTCGGCTACATGGCCCATGACGACAACTGGGGCCACCACGAGCATTACAAGGCGCGCTTCTTCGCCTACCTGTCGTTCTTCACCTTCGCCATGCTGATGCTGGTGACCTCGGACAACCTGGTGCAGATGTTCTTCGGCTGGGAAGGTGTGGGCGTCGCCTCCTACCTGCTGATCGGCTTCTACTACAAGAAGCCGTCCGCCAACGCTGCGGCGATGAAGGCCTTCATCGTCAACCGCGTCGGCGACTTCGGCTTTGCGCTTGGCATCGTGGCGCTGTTCTTCCTGACGGACTCGGTCCGCATGGATGACATCTTCGCCGCCGCGCCGCAGCTGGCCGAGACGCAGGTCGGCTTCCTGTGGACCGACTGGAATGCCGCCAACCTGATCGGCGTCTTGCTGTTCATCGGCGCGATGGGCAAGTCGGCGCAGCTTGGCCTGCACACCTGGCTGCCCGACGCGATGGAGGGCCCGACGCCGGTGTCGGCGCTGATCCACGCCGCGACGATGGTGACGGCCGGCGTGTTCCTGGTCTGCCGGATGTCGCCGCTCTATGAATACGCGCCCGATGCGAAGATGTTCATCATCTATGTCGGCGCCTCGACCGCGTTCTTCGCCGCCACCGTCGGCCTGGTGCAGAACGACATCAAGCGCGTCATCGCCTATTCGACCTGTTCGCAGCTTGGCTACATGTTCGTGGCGGCGGGGGCGGGCGTCTATGGCGCGGCGATGTTCCACCTGCTGACCCATGCCTTCTTCAAGGCGATGCTGTTCCTGGGCGCCGGGTCGGTCATCCACGCGATGCACCATGAACAGGACATGCGGAACTATGGCGGGCTGCGGAAAAAGATCCCGCTGACCTTCTACGCGATGCTGATCGGCACGCTGGCGATCACCGGCGTCGGCATCCCGCTGACCCATATCGGCTTTGCCGGCTTCCTGTCGAAGGACGCGATCATCGAGAGCGCCTATGCCAGCGGCGTGGGCTATGCCTTCTGGCTGCTGGTCATCGCGGCCATGTTCACCTCGTTTTACTCCTGGCGGCTGATGTTCCTGACCTTCTGGGGCAAGCCGCGCGGCGATCACCACGCTTACGACCACGCGCATGAAAGCCCGAAGACCATGCTGATCCCGCTGGGGGTGCTGGCGCTTGGCGCGGTATTCTCGGGGATGGTCTGGTATAACAGCTTCTTTGGCGAGCATGACGATGTGGCGACGTTCTTCGGGATGCCGCAACATGCCGAGGCTGCGGTGGAGGGCGAGCACGCTGCCGAAGGCGCCGCGACAGAGGCCGCGCCGGTGGCAACCGAGGCTGCTCCGGCTGCCGACCATGCCGCAACCGAAGCCGCCCCCGCTGGCGAGGCGCATGCCACCGCTGCCGCCCATGGCCCGGTCGGCGCGATCTACATGCACCCGGACAACCACGTTATGGACGACGCCCACCACTCGCCGGTCTGGGTGAAGGTCTCGCCCTTCGTCGCCATGCTGATCGGCCTTGTCACCGCCTGGATGTTCTACATCCGCGACCCCTCGCTGCCGGGCCGTCTGGCCGGGCTGCAACCCGCGCTCTACCGCTTCCTGCTGAACAAGTGGTACTTCGACGAGATCTATGACGTGCTCTTCGTGCGCCCCGCCAAATGGCTCGGCCGGTTCCTCTGGAAGCGCGGCGACGGCGACGTGATCGACGGTTCGATCAACGGCGTGGCCCTTGGCATCATCCCGTTCTTCACCCGCCTCTCGGCGAGGGCGCAGTCCGGCTATCTCTTCCACTATGCGTTCGCCATGGTGATCGGCATCGCGGTGCTGATCACATGGATGACGCTCTCGGGCGGCGCTGAATAGGGGGCGCGCGAACACATGGAAAACCTGCTGTCCATCATCACCTTCACCCCGCTGGTTGCGGCGCTAATCCTTGCCGTGTTCCTGCGGGGCGAGGACAAGGCCGCGCAGTCCAATGCGAAATGGGTGGCACTGGTCGCCACATCGGTGACCTTCCTGGTGTCGATCTTCCTGATCGCCGGGTTCGACCCCGCCGATACCGGCTTCCAGTTCGTCGAGGATCACGCCTGGATCATGGGCCTGCGCTACAAGGTCGGCGTCGATGGCATCTCGGTGCTGTTCGTGATGCTGACCACCTTCCTGATGCCGCTGACGATCGCGGCCTGCTGGAACGTGGAAACCCGCGTCAAGGAATACATGATCGCCTTCCTGGTGCTGGAAGGGCTGATGATCGGCGTGTTCGTGGCGCTGGATCTGGTGCTGTTCTACCTCTACTTCGAGGCGGGGCTGATCCCGATGTTCCTGATCATCGGCATCTGGGGCGGCAAGGACCGGATCTATGCCGCGTTCAAGTTCTTCCTTTATACCTTCCTTGGCTCGGTGCTGATGCTGGTGGCGATGATCGCCATGTATGTCGATGCCGGCACCACCGACATCGCGCAGCTGCTGCGCCATGACTTCGCCTCGCAGACCATCGGCCTGTTCCGGTTCCAGATCGTTGGCGGGATGCAGACGCTGCTGTGGCTGGCCTTCTTCGCCAGCTTCGCGGTCAAGATGCCGATGTGGCCGGTGCATACCTGGCTGCCCGATGCCCACGTTCAGGCGCCTACCGCCGGGTCGGTCGTGCTGGCGGCCATCCTGCTGAAGATGGGCGGCTACGGCTTCCTGCGCTTCAGCCTGCCGATGTTCCCGGTCGCCTCGGACCTGCTGGCGCCTTTCGTGCTGTGGATTTCGGCGATTGCGATTGTCTATGCCAGCCTCGTTGCGCTGGCGCAGTCCGACATGAAGAAGCTGATAGCCTATTCCTCGGTCGGGCATATGGGCTATGTCACCATGGGCATCTTCGCCGCCAACCAGCAGGGCGTCGATGGCGCGATCTTCCAGATGATCAGCCACGGCTTCATCTCGGGCGCGCTGTTCCTCTGCGTCGGCGTCATCTATGACCGGATGCACACCCGCGAGATCGACGCATACGGTGGCCTTGTGAACCGGATGCCGGCCTATGCGCTGATCTTCATGTTCTTCACCATGGCGAACGTCGGCCTTCCCGGCACCTCGGGCTTCATCGGCGAGTTCCTGACGCTGGTCGGCATCTTCCAGGTTAATACTTGGGTCGCCGCCGTTGCCACCTCGGGCGTGATCCTGTCGGCGGCCTATGCGCTCTGGCTCTATCGCCGGGTGGTGTTTGGCGAGCTGATCAAGGAAAGCCTGAAGTCGATCACCGACATGACCCGCCGCGAGAAGATGATCTTCGCCCCGCTTGTGGCGATGACCCTGCTGCTTGGCGTCTACCCGAGGCTGGTGACCGATATCATCGGCCCCTCGGTCACTGCGCTTGTCACCGAATACCATGCGTCGATCCCCGCCGATGTGGCGGGCGTCGCGGCCAGCCACTGAGGACCGGACCATGACCTCTGCCGATTTCTCCACCGTCCTGCCCGAGGTGCTGCTGGCCGTCTACGCCATGGCGGTGCTGCTGCTGGGGGTCTATGCCGGCAAGGACAAGCTGACCGGTGCGATCACCTGGGCGACGGTGGCGACCCTTGTGCTGATCGCCGGCATGGTCGGTTTCGGCGGCGCCGGCAGCCGCTCTGCCTTTGGCGGGCTGTTCATCGACGATGCCTTCGCGCGCTTCGCCAAGGTGACGCTGCTGCTGTCCGCCGCCGCGATCCTGGCGATGAGCCAGGATTACCTCGCGCGGCGTGACATGGGGCGCTTCGAATACCCGGTGCTGATCGCGCTGTCGGTCGTGGGCATGATGATCATGGTCTCGGCCGGCGACCTGATGAGCCTTTACATGGGGCTGGAGCTGCAGAGCCTTGCGCTCTACGTCGTGGCCTCGATCCGCCGCGACAGTGCGAAATCGACGGAAGCCGGCCTGAAGTATTTCGTGCTCGGTTCGTTGTCCTCCGGCCTGCTGCTCTATGGCGCCTCCCTGACCTACGGATTTGCCGGCACCACCTCCTTCGCGGGGATCGTCGTCGCGTTGCAAGCCAGCGAGCAGATCCCGCTGGGGCTGCTGTTCGGCATGGTGTTCCTGATCACCGGCCTGGCCTTCAAGGTCTCTGCCGTGCCGTTCCACATGTGGACGCCCGATGTCTATGAAGGCGCGCCGACCCCGGTGACCGCCTTCTTCGCCACCGCGCCGAAAGTGGCCGCAATGGCGCTGTTCGCGCGGCTGGTCTATGACGGCTTCGGCCCGGTGGTGGGCGACTGGGGCCAGATCGTGGCGCTGCTGGCGGTGGCCTCGATGTTCCTCGGCTCCATCGCCGCGATCGGCCAGCGCAACATCAAGCGGCTGATGGCCTATTCCTCGATCGGCCATATGGGCTTTGCGATGATGGGCCTGGCGGCGGGCACGGCTGCCGGTGTGCAGGCGATGCTGCTGTACATGGCGATCTACGTCACCATGAACGTCGGCACCTTCGCCTTCATCCTGTCGATGAGCCGCGACGGCCAGCCTGTCACCGATATCTCTGCGCTGAACCTCTATTCGCGGCGGGAGCCGGCGAAGGCGATGGCGATGCTGGTGCTGATGTTCAGCCTGGCGGGGGTGCCGCCGATGCTGGGCTTCTTTGCCAAGTATGGCGTGCTGATGGCGGCGGTGGGCGCGGGGATGACCTGGCTGGCGGTTCTGGGCGTCATCGCCTCGGTCATCGGCGCGTTCTACTACCTGCGGCTGGTGTTCTACATGTATTTCGGCACCGAGACCGAGGCGCTGGACACAAGGATGCCGGCGGTTCAGTGGCTGCTGCTGATCGGCTCGGCCGCGGCGATGGTGATCGGCGTCGTGAACATGTTCGGCATCGAAAGCGCCGCGACGCTGGCGGCCGAAGCGCTTGTCCGGTAGCACCACCACGCGGGCCACCGACCTCTGGGCCTGGCCCGAGGGCGTGGCCCGCCACGTCCTGCCCGAGGTGGACAGCACCAATGCCGAGGCCGCGCGCCTTGCCCCGCATCTGACGCAGCCGACCTGGATCCTGGCGCTGCGCCAGACCGCGGGCCGCGCGCGGCGCGGGCGCGCCTGGCAAGACCCGCCCGGCAACTTCGCGGCAACGCTGCTGATGCGTCCAAGCGGCACACCGCAGGACGCAGCGCAGCGCAGCTTCGTTGCGGCCCTGGCGCTGCATGAGGCGCTTGGCGCGGTGGTCGGCCCCCGCGCCAGCCTTGCGATCAAATGGCCCAATGATGTACTTTTGAACGGCGGCAAGGTCGCCGGGATCTTGCTGGAGAGCCTTGGCGGGGGCGGGGCCGTCAGCCACCTCGCCATCGGCATCGGCGTCAACCTCGCCGCCGCGCCAGATGCCGCAGGGCTCGACCCGGTCACCGCGCCCCCGGTTTCCGTGGCGGGCGAAACCGGGCTGGCCATCTCTCCCGAAGAGCTGCTGACCTTCCTCGCCGCCGCCTTCGCCCGGTGGGAGGCGCAGCTGGCGACCTATGGCTTTGGCGGGGTCCGCACCGCCTGGCTCGCCCGCGCCGCGCGGATCGGCCAGACCGTGACCGCCCGCACCATGACGGAAGTCATCGAGGGCCGGTTCGAGACCATCGACGAGACCGGCGCGCTGGTGCTGGCCACGGCGCAGGGGCGCCGCACGGTCCCCGCCGCCGACGTGTATTTCTAAGGGGAGGGCGGCCATGCTGCTGTGCATCGACTGCGGCAACACCAACACGGTGTTCTCGATCTGGGATGGCGAGGGCTTCCTCGACACCTGGCGCATCGCCACCGACCACCGCCGCACGGCGGATGAGTATTTCGTCTGGCTGTCGACGCTGATGAGCCTGAAGAAGATCAGCGCCGACATCACGCAAGTCATCATCTCGTCAACCGTGCCGCGGGTGGTGTTCAACCTGCGGGTCCTGTGCAACCGCTATTTCGACACCCGCCCGCTGGTGGTGGGCAAGCCGGAATGCGCGCTGCCTGTCGCCCCCCGGGTCGATCAGGGCACGACCGTCGGGCCGGACCGGCTGGTGAACACCGTCGCCGGCTTCGGCAAATTCGGCGGCGACCTGATCGTGGTGGACTTCGGCACCGCCACCACCTTCGACGTGGTGGATATCGACGGCGCCTATATCGGCGGCGTCATTGCCCCCGGCGTGAACCTCAGCCTCGAGGCGCTGCACATGGCTGCTGCGGCGCTGCCACACGTCGATGTGACGCGCCCGCAGTCGGCAATTGGCACAAACACCATCGCCTGCATGCAATCGGGGGTCTATTGGGGGTATATCGGCCTTGTGGAAGGCATCGTGCGCCAGATAAGGATCGAGCGAGAACGCCCGATGCGGGTGATCGCCACCGGCGGACTTGCGCCGCTGTTTGCACAAGGATTTGACCTCTTCGACGCGGTCGACGATGACCTGACGATGCAGGGGCTGGTCCTGATACATGAATACAACACGGCACTGGAGACGGCATGAGCAAAAAGGACCGGCTGATTTATCTGCCCCTCGGCGGCGCCGGCGAGATCGGCATGAACGCCTATGTCTATGGCTACGGGCCAGAGGGGCGCGAGCGGCTGATCCTTGTCGACATGGGCGTGACCTTCCCCGACATGGATACCAGCCCCGGCGTCGACCTGATCATGCCCGACCTGTCGTGGCTGGCGGCCCGCGCCGACCGGCTCGAGGCGATCTTCATCACCCACGCGCATGAAGACCATGTCGGCGCGGTGGGGCATCTGTGGCCGAAGCTGAAGGCGCCGATCTATGCGCGCAAGTTCACCGCAGCCATCGCCAAGCTGAAGCTGGAAGATCACGGCGTGCCGACCGATGCGCTGCACATCGTGGCGCCGCGCCCCGATGTGGTCGAGGCCGGGCCGTTCAAGGTGCAGTTCGTGCCGGTCAGCCACTCGATCCCCGAAAGCTCGGCGCTGATCATCGACACGCCGGCGGGCCGGATCGTGCATACCGGCGACTTCAAGCTGGATGGCAACCCGGTGGTGGGCGAGCCCTTCAGCCCGCAGGAATGGCATGACATCGCGCGCGAGCGTCCCGTGCATGTGATGATGTGCGACAGCACCAACATCTTCTCGCACCATCCGGGGCGGTCGGAATCGGTTCTGGCCGATCCGCTGCGCGATCTGGTGGCGGGTTCCAAGGGCATGGTCGTGGCGACCACCTTCGCCTCCAACGTCGCGCGGCTGAAGTCGCTGGCCGAGGCCGGCGAGGCCGCGGGCCGGTCGGTCTGCATGCTGGGCCGGGCGATGAAGAAGATGCTGACGGCGGCGGTGGAAACCGGCGTGCTGACCGACTTCCCGCCGATCGTGACCCCGGAGCAGGCGGCGCAGATCGGCCGCGACAACCTGATGCTGATCGTGACCGGCAGCCAGGGCGAGCGGCGCGCCGCCTCGGCCCAGCTGTCGCGCGGCCGCTATCTGGGGCTGGCGCTGAAGGAGGGGGATACGTTCCTGTTCTCCTCGAAGACCATCCCGGGCAATGAGCGCGGCGTGATCCGCATCATGAACGCGTTTTCCGAAATGGGCGTCGATGTGATCGACGATCATGACGGGCTCTACCACGTGTCCGGCCATGCCAACCGCCCCGATCTGGAAGCGGTGCATGACCTGATGAAGCCGACCATGCTGATCCCGATGCATGGCGAGCACCGGCACCTGCGCGAGCATGTGAAGCTGGCGCTGGCCAAGGGCATTGCCGCCGAGGTCGCCACCAACGGCACGATGGTCAACCTGACCGGCAACCGCCCCGAGGTGGTGGAATATATCGAGACCGGCCGCGTCTATCTGGACGGCGCGGTGCTGATCGGCGCGATGGACGGCGTGGTGCGCGACCGTCTGCGCATGGCGCTGAACGGGCATGTGCTGGCGACGATCATCGTCGACGAGGATGACGTGCCGCTTGGCGATGCCTGGGTCGAGATCATGGGCCTGCCTGCCCTTGGCCGCAACGGCAAGTCGCTGGCCGATACGCTGGAAGCGGATCTGGCGGAGTTCCTGGACCGGGTCGACACCAAGACCGTGAAGAATGACGACAAGATGGACGAGGCGATCCGCCGCCTGATCCGTCAGGTCTCGGTCGAAGAGATCGGGCGTAAGCCGGAAGTGACGGTGGTGATCAGCCGGCTGATGGCCGACTGATCCCGCAGGATTGACCGAACGAAAAGCGAAAGGCCCCGGAGCGCTCCGGGGCCTTTTCGTATTGGGTTTGTCACAGTCAGAGGGCAGCGCCCGGCCGCCGGGTGGGCGTGCAACAGAGGTTCTAGGCACTTTATGGTGCGGCCTACCTCCACAGAATTTCTAGGCGGGACCGTGGAAAGCGCCCGCCCGAGGGGGCGGTCGGGCGCTGCCCGGCGGCGCCAAGGCGCCTTGATTCCGGGCAAAGAAATGCTCTGCCCGGAGTGTTGAACGCAGATCAGCCCTCGGCCGTATCCGGCGCCACCGGCATCTTGAAGCCGCGCAGCAGGAAGTCGGGGACGTGGTCGCCCATGCCGACCACCGGCGCCTCGTTGCGCTCGCGCCGGTCATCGCGGCGGGGCTCGCGGCGATTGTCCTCGCGCCGGTCGTCGCGGCGCGGTTCGCGGGGGGTCTCATTGCGCGCTTCGCGGGGGGCATCGTTGCGTGCCTCGCGCGGTGCCTCGTTGCGCGCTTCGCGCGGTGCGGGCGCTGCTTCGACCTGCGGGCGGGGGGCCGTTTCGGCGGGTTGCGGCGCTTCGGCCGGCGCCTCGATGGGTGTCATCGAGGCGGGGGGCGCGTCGCTGGGGCGAGGCTTGCGGCTGCGGCGCTCGCCGCTGCGGGTCGCGCCGCGTTCCGCGCGCTCGCCGCTGCGATCATCCTCGCTGCGGGGGGTGCGGCTGCTGCCACCCCGGCTGCTGCCGCTGCGGCCCGAGGGCGCATCCGGCTCGCCCGTCTCGCTGGCGATGAAGCCTTCCGGCACCGGCACCCGCGGCAGCGGCATCTTCAGCAGCGATTCAATCGCCGCCAGATACTTCTCATCCGACGGGGTCGAGAGCGTATAGGCCGTGCCCTTGCGCCCGGCGCGGCCGGTGCGGCCGATGCGGTGCACATAATCCTCGGCATGGCTGGGAACGTCGAAGTTGAACACATGGCTGACGGCCGGAATGTCCAGCCCGCGCGCGGCCACATCCGAGGCGACGAGGAAGCGCAGCGTGCCATCGCGGAAGCCGTCCAGCGTTTTCGTGCGCTGGCTCTGCTCCAGATCGCCGTGGATCGGCGCCGCGTCGAAGCCGTAGGCCTTCAGCGACTTGGCGACGATATCGACCTCGGTCTTGCGGTTGCAGAAGATGATCGCGTTGGTGCAGGCCTCGGCCTCGGTCTCGATGATCCGGCGCAGCAGCTCGCGCTTTTGCTTGGGGCCCATGTCGCGGCGGGTCGGGTGCAGCTCGACCAGACGCTGGGTGATGTTTTCCCCGGCGGTGGCCTGCCGCGCGACTTCGACGCGGACCGGCGAGTGCAGGAAGGTATTGGTGATCCGCTCGATTTCCGGCGCCATCGTGGCGCTGAAGAACAGGGTCTGGCGGGTGAAGGGGGTCAGCTGGAAGATGCGCTCGATATCGGGGATGAACCCCATGTCGAGCATCCGGTCCGCCTCATCCACCACCATGATCTGCACGCCGGTCAGCAGCAGCTTGCCACGTTCGAAATGGTCCAGCAGCCGGCCCGGGGTTGCGATCAGCACGTCGACGCCGCGGTCGATCAGCTTGTCCTGCTCGCCAAAGGACACGCCGCCGATCAGCAGCGCCTTGGTCAGGCGGGTGTGCTTGGCATAGGTGTCGAAGTTTTCGGCGACCTGCGCCGCAAGCTCGCGCGTCGGGGCGAGAACCAGCGAGCGCGGCATCCGCGCCCGGGCCCGGCCCTGGCCCAGCAGGGTGATCATCGGCAGCGTGAAGCTGGCGGTCTTGCCGGTGCCGGTCTGGGCGATCCCCAGCACGTCGCGGCCTTCGAGCGCGTGCGGAATGGCCTGCGCCTGGATCGGGGTCGGCGTTTCGTATCCGGTTTCGGCAACAGCCTGCAGAACACGGGGATCGAGCGCGAGATCGGAAAATTTGGTCATATGCGTCCTAAGATTGCGGCATCGGGCCGCAAGGGTGAAGGGCGCATGGTTCCGGCGCCCGAACGAGGGGTCCCCCGGTGGTCCTTGCCCCTTGGGCAGGCCTCCCCCGGGAAGGGATGAGAGGCGCGTTAGCTGAAATTGGCGGCAAGGTCAATCTGTACGGCGGTTTCAGCCCCGATCTGTCGCAAGAACTTCAGGAAATCGCCGCCCGGCTGTGATGCAGCCGCCGCAAGCTCCGCAGGCCCGCGCCGAGTCCGGCGCCGGCTCCGTTTTCCCCTGTCAGCCTTGGAGCGTCCGATGCCCCCCGTCCTGTCCCGCCTTTTCTGCTCTGCTGCCCTCTGCGCAGCGGCCCTGCCCGCCGCCGCGCAAGAGACCGTGTTCCCGGCGACCCTTGCCGGCCATGCCGTGCTGCCGGCGCTCAGCCTGATCGCCCCGCCCGCCGACGCCCCGCAAGACGCCTGGATCTCGGGCAAGTTCACCGGGCCCGCCCGCAACGACAAGCCGATGAGCGTGATGGGCGACACCGGCGCCAGCCATGGCAAGCGCGCCACCGGCCTTGCCCTTCCCTTCATCGGCCAGCCGCTGCAGGGCATGTCGGGCTTTGCGATGGAGACGGCCGAGGATGGCTCGATCTATGTGCTGACCGACAACGGCTTCGGCGCCAAGGCCAACAGCCCCGACGCGCTGCTGTTCTTCTCGCGCATGGCCCCGGATTTCGGGACCGGGAAGATCGCGGTCAAGGAAACCGTGTTCCTGCAGGACCCGGACCACAAGGTGCCGTTCCGCATCGCCTATGAGGGCAGCGAGGCCCGCTACCTGACCGGCGCCGATTTCGACCCGGAGTCGATCCAGCTGGTCGATGGCTCGCTGTGGATCGGGGACGAGTTCGGCCCCTACCTGATCAACGCCACCACCGATGGCCGCATCCTGCAGGTGGTGCCGACGCTGGTCGATGGCCAGCCGCTGAAGGGCCCCGACACTCCCGGCGTCAGCGTTCCCGCGCAGCCGGGCAAGGACTTCCGCGCGCAGCGCTCGGGCGGGTATGAGGGCATGGCGCTGCAGCCGGGCACGGGCATGCTGTGGGCGATGCTGGAAAAGCCGCTTCTGGGCGCGGACGGCACGCCGGAGGGTAACTTCCTGACCGTGCTGGCCTTCGATCCGGCCAAGTCCGAATGGACCGGCGACAGCTTCAAGTTCCCGCTGGCGGAAGGCGCGACTGCCATCGGCGATTTCAACTTCATCGACGAGACCCGCGCGCTGGTGATCGAGCGCGACAATGGCGAGGGCGATCCCTCGCTGAAATGCGCCGGCGAGCCGATGCCGGACTGCTTCCCGGCCCCGGCGATGCTGAAGCGGATCGTGCTGATCGACACGGCGACTGTGGATGCCGAGGGCTTCGTGCGCCGCATCGGCCATATCGACCTGATGGACATCGCCGATCCCGAGGGCAAGAACCGGCTGGACACCGCCGCTGCCCGCGACCTGACCGGCAAGATGACCTTCCCCTTCTTCACCATCGAGGATGTGATGAAGGTCGATGACACCCATATCCTGGTCGGCAATGACAACAACCTGCCGTTCTCCTCGGGCCGCCAGCTGGAGGGCGCCGCGGATAACGAGGTGATGCTGCTGGCGGTGCCCGAGCTGCTCGCGGCCCGCTGAACGCAGTCGCGGCGGGGGATGCAACCCGAGGCGCCCCTGCCGCGTTGTTGAAGGGACGAGACCCCAGAGGGGTCTGACGTTTGTCCCGGGTCCGCAAGGGCCCGGGAACCAAACCCCAGGAAAGGACATCCCATGAAGATCACCAAGAGCGGTTCGGCCGAATGGACCGGCAGCATCAAGGAGGGCAAGGGCACCGTCTCCACCGAAAGCGGCGCGCTGAGCGCGCAGCCCTACGGCTTCAACACCCGCTTTGAAGGCCAGCCCGGCACCAACCCCGAAGAGCTTCTGGGCGCCGCCCACGCCGCCTGTTTCTCGATGGCGCTGTCGAACCTTCTGGGCGCCGAGGGCATCACCGCGGACCGGATCGAGACCACCTCGAAAGTGACGATCGAGAAGAAGGGCGAGGGCTTCGAGATCACCGGCGTGCATCTGGTGACGCAGATCGTGGCAGATGCCGAGGAGTCGGTGCTGATGGAAGTGGCACAGAAGGCAAAGACCGGCTGCCCGGTGTCGAAACTCTTCAATGCCGAGGTGACGATGGACGCGACTATCGGCTAAGGTCGGTCAGCGTTTTCGCGGCGCCGTCCGGACCGGGCGGCGCCATACCCTTCTCTTGTGCCGGTCTGGAAAGAAAAACAAACATGCTCATCCGTTTCGGCCACGAATTCACCATCACCTGCGAGCAGCCCACGCCGATGGTCTGCCTCGTCTCGCCGCATATCGAGCGCCATGCCGATCTGGTCGCGCCCGAGGTGCAGCTGACGAACCCGCAAGTGCCGGTGCACAGCTATTTCGATCTCTTCGGCAACCTCTGCCGCCGCTTCGTGGCCCCCGCGGGCGATTTCACCTTCAGCTACGACGCCACGCTGCGCGACTCTGGCCAACCCGATGTCCATGCGCCCGAGGCGAATGAGATCCCGATCGCGGCGCTGCCCGATGAGACGCTGGTCTACCTGATGGGCAGCCGCTATTGCGAGACCGACCGGATGAGCCAGACCGCCTGGGACCTGTTCGGGCATCTGGAGCCGGGCTGGGGCCGCGTGCAGGCGATCTGCGATTACGTCCACAACCACATCACCTTCAACTACATGGATGCCCGTTCGACCCGCACCGCCTGGGAGGCCTGGCAGGAGCGCAAGGGCGTGTGCCGCGATTTCGCGCATCTGTCGGTGACGCTGTGCCGCGCGATGAACATCCCGGCGCGCTATGTGAACGGCTACCTGGGCGATATCGGCGTCCCGCCGACCGGCGACGGCGATTTCGCTGCCTGGATGGAGGTCTACCTAGGGGGCCGCTGGTGGACCTTCGACGCACGCAACAACATCCCGCGCATCGGCCGGATCGTGGTGGCCCGCGGCCGCGATGCGGCGGACGTGCCGCTGCTGAACTCCTTCGGCCCGCATATGCTGAAGGATTTCAAGGTCTGGACCGATGAGGTCTGGGAAGGCTGAGGCTCACAGGGCCGCCTGCCGCACCCGCGGTGGCCTGCGCGCTTCTCTTCGCCTTTGCCTTTTCAAAATATCCCACGGGGGTCCGGGGGTGTGAAACCCCCCACGCGCGAGGCTGGCACCCGCGGAGGGGGGGCTTTGCGCCCCCCACGCCCTTCGGGCTCCCCCCGCAGGATATTTGGAAAAGGCAAAGGCAGGCAGCCTCCAGCCGTTCAGGTCCTTCAGCAGCCGCCCCTGCTTGCGCAACTCGGCCAGCAGGCCCGACAGTGCAGGCACATCCGCTGCGGGTCCGGGCCCCTTACACCATCATCTCTTTCGTCGCGGTCAGCCGCAGCTCGGGGAAGTCGCGGGTGATGCGGTCGATGTCCCATTGCAGGCGGGTCAGGAACACGATGTCGCCATCGTGGTCATGGGCGATGTGCTGCTTGTTGATGTTCACGAAGCGGTCGATCTCTGCCTTCGGCCCCGTCACCCAGCGGGCCGAGGTGAACTGGCTGCCCTCGAAGCGCACGGGGAGAGAGTATTCCTGCTCGATCCGGCTCGCCAGCACCTCGAATTGCAGCGCGCCGACCACGCCGACGATGAAGCCCGAGCCGATGGCGGGCTTGAACACCTTGGCCGCGCCTTCCTCGGCGAATTGCATCAGCGCCTTTTCCAGGTGCTTGGCCTTCATCGGGTCCCCGGCGCGCACGGTCTGCAGCAGCTCGGGCGCGAAGGAGGGGATGCCGGTGAAGCGCAGCGCCTCGCCCTCGGTCAGCGCGTCGCCGATGCGCAGCTGGCCGTGGTTCGGGATGCCGATGATGTCGCCGGCCCAGGCCTCTTCCGCCAGTTCGCGGTCGGCGGCAAGGAACAGCACCGGGTTCGACACCGACATCTGCTTCTTGCTGCGCACATGCAGCAGCTTCATCCCCCGCTCGAAATGGCCCGAGGCGAGGCGGACAAAGGCCACCCGGTCGCGGTGCTTGGGGTCCATGTTGGCCTGCACCTTGAACACGAAGCCGGTGACGGCGGTCTCCTCGGCGGCGATCTGGCGCTCGGCGGCCTTTTGCGGCTGGGGTTCCGGGCCGAACTCGCCCATGCCGTCCATCAGCTCGCGCACGCCGAAGGAGTTGATGGCCGATCCGAACCAGATCGGGGTCATGTGGCCTTCCAGGAAGCTCTGGCGGTTGAAGGCGGGCAGCAGCTCGCGCGCCATCGCCACCTCGTCGCGCAGGGTCGCCAGTTGTTCGGCTGGCACATGCTCGGCCAGCAGCGGGTCATCGAGCCCGTTGATCTTGATGGATTCCGCCACCCGGTTGCGGTCGGCGCGGTCGATCAGTTCCAGCCGGTCATGCACGATGTCATAGCAACCCAGGAAATCCCGGCCCATGCCGATGGGCCAGCTGGCCGGCGCCACGTCGATGGCGAGGTTTTCCTGGATCTCGTCGATGATCTCGAAGGTGTCGCGGCTTTCGCGGTCCATCTTGTTGCAGAAGGTCAGGATCGGCAGGTCGCGCAGGCGGCACACCTCGAACAGCTTGCGGGTCTGGCTTTCGACCCCCTTGGCGCCGTCGATCACCATGATCGCGGCATCGACGGCGGTCAGCGTGCGGTAGGTGTCTTCCGAGAAATCCGAGTGGCCGGGCGTGTCCACAAGGTTGAACCGCCAGCCCTTGTACTCAAAGCTCATCGCCGAGGCAGAGACCGAGATCCCGCGCTCCTGCTCCATCTTCATGAAGTCGGACCTTGTGCGCCGCGCCTCGCCCTTGGCACGGACCTGCCCGGCCATCTGGATCGCGCCGCCGAAGAGCAGGAACTTCTCGGTCAGCGTGGTCTTGCCGGCGTCGGGATGCGAGATGATCGCAAAGGTCCGGCGGCGGGCAATTTCGGGCGGAAGGGCGGGGCGGTTTGATTGGTCGAGCATGGGGCGCGGTGTAGCCGATGCCGCGGGCTGCGTCCATTGCCGCGACGCGGGCCTGGAGCGGCCGGAGGGGAGCCCCCCGGCCGCAAGGATTCAGGCACCGCCGGGGCGCACGATCAACAGATCGCAGGGCGGATCGCGCATCAGCCCGGTGCAATGGCTGCCCGCCAGAAAGCCGTAGAGGCCAGAGCGCGCGTGGGTGCCAAGCGCCAGCAGCGTCGGGCCGCCTTTCAGCGCCCGGGCCAGCACATCGGCGACGCTGCCCTCGGCGATCTCCACCTCGGGCAGATCCTCGGGCAGCATCTCCACCGCCAGCCAATCGTCGCGGGCGGCCTCGGCCTCGTGCCGGAAGGGCGCATAGTCGGCCGCGGTGCCAGAGCGCGCCATCAGCCCCTTGTAGGGCACATGCATGGCGTGGACGGGGCGAATCGTCGCCTGTGGCGCCACCCGCGCCGCCATCCGCACCGCCGCGGCGGCCGCGGGCGAGAAGTCGATGGCCGCCACCACGGATGCGTAAGGCCCGTCCACCGGATCGCGCACCAGCAGCACGGGGCAGGGGCTCATCCGCGCCACCCGCTGCATGGTGGTGTCGCGCATCGCGTCCAGCAGCGGGCGCAGGCGGTGCAGGCCGAGGATCAGCAGCGCCGCCTCTTCCTCGCTGGCCAGGGCGGCGATGGCATCGGCCGGATCGCCGATCCGCACCGCGACGCGGTGGGTCACGCCGCCGGCTCCGGCCGCGGCAGCCGCCATGCGCGCCAGCCGCGCGGCAATTTCCTCGGCCAGCCGCTCGGCGATGTCCGATGGCAGCGTGTCATCGACAATCGAGGTCAGGACCAGCTCGGCCCCGTTGCGGGCGGCAAGGTCGAAGGCGCGCTGGACGGCGCGGTCGCCCCGTTCCGAAAGGTCGGTGGCGACGAGATAGGTCGTCATCGGCAAGTCTCCTCGGGTTGGTCGTGCAGTCATGTGCCGGAAATCCGGCGAGGGGATCCTGGCGGCCGGGCATTGCGGCGGCCTTGACCCGGATCAACCATGGTCCGGGAAAGGGGTCACGCGGCATCACGTTCTCTCACGCAGCCGTGATCTGCCCCTCACTCCCGCTTGCGCCCGCGCAGCAATGCGCCGCGCCCGATGGCCTCCAGCGCGGTGCGCGAGGCCTCGGTGCCGAAATGCTGTCGCTGGCTGAGGCCCGGGAACCGCGCCCGCACCTCGGCCGAGAAGGCTTGCGGCAGCAGGTTCAGCGTCGCCTCGGAGACCAGCAGGCTCTCGCAGGGGATGCCTTCGGCATAGACGATCTCATGGCGGTCGAAGACCAGGCTGAAATAGTCGACGAACCCGCCCTCGCGCAGCCAGACGGATTCGCCATCCACCAGATGCTTGGCCTGCACCAAGAGCTCGGCGGTGCTGCCCACCCGCGTCTCGCCGCGCTGATAGAGGAAGATGCGGTGATGCTGGCTGACGATCAGGTCGCCGGCATTGCCAAGCGTGCCGCGGCTGATCAGCACCGGCGCGAAGCTGCCCGCGGCGCGCAGCGTGGCATGGCCGATCCAGCGGATCGGCTGCGGACCATTGTCGCGCGTCAGCACCCGGTCGCCGACCGCCAGTTGCTCCACCGGCGTCTGTGCGCCGCCCGCCATGGCGATCATCGTGCCGCGGGTGAAGGACACGCAGACCATGTCGGACAGCCGCACATCGGCGGGCGGCGGGCTGGCGGTCAGCAGCGTGTAATCGGTGCGCGGGGCGACGGGCGACAGCGGCAGCGCGAAATGCCGGTCCGAGGCGTCGTGGCGCACCACCAGCACCTCCAGCTTGTCGGCATCGGGCGCCATCATCGTCAGCAGCGACAGCAGGGTGACCCGGTCGCCGGGCGCGCCAATGTCCGAGCCTTCGGCCACGGTCTGCGCCTGCCCGTCGCCGGTCTCGGGGCACAGCATCAGCCGCAGGGGCCGCGCGCTGCGATGCAGGCGGTAGATGTCGCCCGCCTCGCACAGCTCCGGCTCGGCGACGCCGTCGCCCTGATTGGCGCCGGCCACCACCTGCAGCGCATCGGCCGGAAACACCTGCGCCGCAAGCCCCGGCAGGGGCGGGGCCTGGGTTTCGGGCAGAGGCGGAGGGGCGGCACGGCGGGTCATCGGCTTGTCCGGGCTTGTGGCGGCGTCAGGACGCGGGCATCTTGCGACATTAAGACTGGGCTATCAGATTGGTTTCATAAGGGTCAACTGCGGGCGAAAATGTGGCGCTGCCCGTGGTTTTGTTTCGCAACTCGCGACGATTGCGGGGTGCGCCCTCAAAGACAGACGAAGGAATGACGGATATGGATCTTGGGATCAGGGGCCGGCGCGCGCTGGTGACGGCGGCATCCAAGGGGCTCGGCCGCGGCTGCGCCGAGGCGCTGGCAGAGGCGGGCGTCGATCTGGTCATCAACGCCCGCGGCGCCGAGGCGCTGGAGGCCACGGCCGAGGCGCTGCGTGCTCATGGCGTGCAGGTGACGGCGGTTGCCGCCGACATCACCACGCCCGGGGGCCGGGCACAGGTGCTGGAGGCTGCGGGGGCGGTGGACATCCTGGTGACCAATGCCGGCGGCCCGCCGCCCGGAATGTGGACCGACTGGACCCGCGATGATTTCATCAAGGCGATCGATGCCAACATGCTCACCCCCATCGCGCTGATGCAGGCGCTGATGCCGGGGATGATCGACCGCGGCTGGGGCAGGGTGGTCAACATCACCTCCAACGCGGTGAAATCGCCGATTGCGCAGCTTGGCCTGTCGAACTCGGCCCGCGCGGGGCTGACCGGCTTTGTCGCCGGCACGTCGCGGCAGGTGGCGCCGATGGGGGTGACGATCAACAACCTCTTGCCCGGCATCCACGACACCGACCGCGCCGACGCGCTGGACCGGGGCGTTTCGGCCGCCGAGGGGCTGACCATGGCCGAGGCCCGCGACAAGCGCGCCGCCACCATCCCCGCCCGCCGCTATGGCACCGCCGCCGAGTTCGGCGCGATGTGCGCCTTCCTCTGCTCTGCCCATGCCGGGTTCATCGTCGGCCAGAACATCTCGCTGGACGGCGGCGCCCATAACGCCACCATCTAGGGAGCAACCCGGTGCCGGTGCTGCGCTATCTGTCGCATCCCGAGGTCGCCTGCGACCCCGAGGTGCCGGTGCCGGACTGGGGCCTGCGCGCGCGCGGGCGCGCCCGGATGCGGCTGATCGCCAGCCTCGGCTGGCCGGCCGGCACCACCCGCCTCATCTCCAGCGCCGAGCGCAAGGCGTGCGAGACGGCGGCCTACCTGGCCGAGTCGCTGGGGCTGACGGTCGAGATCGCCGAGGGCATGGGCGAGATCGACCGCTCCTCGACCGGCTATGTGCCCCATGCCCGGCATGAGGAACTGGCGAATGCGATGTTCGCCCATCCCGAAGACAGCATCGAGGGCTGGGAGCGGGCGGTGGACGCGCAGGCCCGCGCCGCGGATGCGCTGTGCCGGCTGCTGGCGCCTGCGCGCGCGGGGGGGCAGGTGGGGGATCTGCTGCTGGTCGGCCATGGCGGCATCGGCACGCTGCTGTGGTGCCATCTGGCCGGTCGGCTGATCTCGCGCGCCGAGGATCAGCCACATGGCGGAGGGCAGGTCTGGGCCGTGACGCTACCCGATCTGGTGCCGGTGCACTCCTGGCGGGCAATGGAGACCGCTGCGGGGTTGTGAGGGAGGGGGGCGCGGGCTGTGGCGCGGGTTTGGGCGGGAACAGGCGAGGCACTGCCTCGCCCCGCCCGTGCGGGACCGTTCATCCAGAGGCGCTGGCAACCCAAGACCGAATGAGGACAGCGCCCGACCTGGCGGGCGAGAAGCGCCCGCCGAGGGCGGGGCGGGCGCTGGCCGGGCCCTTTTGGGGCCCGTCCGGTGCAAACGGGCACGGCACGGCGTGGCGAAGGCGCTGGCCTTCGCCATTGCGGGCGGGGTCGCGGCGCACCGGGGCCACCGCCCGAGCTGCGACCTTCGCCGCACCGACCAAAGCTTGCAGCACCGCCCCCTGCCTGCTATCCCGGCCCCCGCAAAACCCGATGGAATTGATCGGAAACCGGTTGTCCCAACCCGACCCCACCCCCGCCCCACGGCTGGACGTGCAGCACCTCACCCGCCGTTTCGGCGGCCGCGCGGTCGTGGATGACGTGTCGCTGACCATCGAGCCGGGGCAGGTGACCTGCCTGCTGGGCCAGTCCGGCTGCGGCAAGTCCACCACGCTGCGCATCATCGCCGGGGTGGACATGCAGGACGAGGGCAAGATCTTCGTCGATGGCAGGCTGATCTGCGACACGATCTACCGGGTGCCGCCCGAGGGCCGCTCCATCGGCCTGATGTTCCAGGACTTCGCGCTGTTCCCGCATCTGTCGGTCGCGGACAATGTCGGCTTCGGCCTGAAGGGCGCGCGCGCAGGCAAGCGCGCCCGCGTCGCCGAGCTGCTCGAGCGGGTGCATATGTCGCGCTACATCGACATGTACCCGCATGAGCTGTCGGGGGGCGAGCAGCAGCGGGTGGCGCTGGCCCGGGCGCTGGCGCCGAAACCGCGGATCATGCTGATGGACGAGCCCTTCTCGGGCCTTGACGAGCGCCTGCGCGACGGCATCCGCGACGAGACGCTGAGCCTGCTGAAGGAGGCGGGCGCCGCCGTCCTGCTGGTGACGCATGAACCGCATGAGGCAATGCGCATGGCCGACCAGATCGCGCTGATGCGCGCGGGCCGCATCGTGCAGATGGGCGCGCCCTACAACCTCTACAACGCGCCGGTGGACCGGGCGGCGGCGGGGTTCTTCTCGGACGTCAACGTCATCGGCGGCCGGGTGCAGGGCGCGCTGACCGACACCCCCTTCGGCGCCTTCCTGACCCCGGGCCTGCCCGATGGCACCAGGGTCGACATCATCTTCCGCCCCCAGCACCTGAAGATCGACTTCGACCGCAATGGCCGCGGCCCCAACCCCACCGCGCAGGACGGCACCCCCGCGCGCGGCATCGTCGAGCGCGCGCGCTTTCTGGGCCGCGAGAGCCTGGTGGAGTTCCGCATGGATTTCGACGGCCGGGTGCTGAAGGCCAGCGTGCCGAACGTGTTCCTCCCGCGCCCCGGCACGCCGCTCTGGCTCACGGTGCGCCGGGATCGCTGCTTCGTGTTCCCGGCGCAGGGGTAGAGGGCTGGATCAGCCCGGCACGTCCTTGGTGCCGCCCGTGGCCGGGTCGATGCCGACATAGGGCAGCTTCGCACTCTTCCAGGCCCCGAACCCGCCCTCCAGATGCGCGGCCCGCTCATGCCCCGAGGCCAGCCACTCCTCGGCCATCTTGCGCGAGCGCACGCCCGATCCGCAATGGAACACGATCCGCTTGCTGCCCTCATCGGGCATCGCCTCGGGCTCGAACCCCGCCATCGGCGCCAGCAAGGCCCCCTTCACATGCTCCATCATGTATTCGGCCGGCGTGCGCACGTCGATCAGCACGATCTCGCGCCGCGCCAGCCCGCTGGCCACGTCTTCCGCCGTCCAATGCTCCAGCACCTTGCCGTCGATTTCCTCGCGCCGCATCGCATTCTCCTTCAGGTTTCCCGGATTTCCCCGCACCACATGGCCGAACTCGGCCGGCCACGCCGCCGCGGCGGGTTGGGGCCCTCGGCCAAGTTGCGACCCGCCGCGCGCCCGCTTCCCGCCCCCGCTTCCCGCCATTGTGACAAAATAATCCGGCCGCACAATGGAATCGGGCTTTGATTGCGCTGCCCGAGGTCATAAATGTTTGCCGTGACATGACGGGCCCGGTGCGGGCCCGAGGGGAGAATGACATGCTCAACAACATCGGCCTGCCCGGCCTTCTGCTGATCGCCGTCGTGGTGCTGGTCCTGTTCGGCCGCGGCAAGATTTCCTCGCTGATGGGCGAAGTCGGCAAGGGCATCACCGCCTTCAAGCGCGGCGTCAAGGACAGCACCGACGAGGTCGAGGCCGCCGGCGCCGAGCCGCCGCGCGACGCGATCCCGCCGCATGTGAACCCGCAGCCGACCCCGATCCAGCCCGAGAAAGACCGGGTCTGACCTGCTGGCCCCCGGCAGCGCGCCGGGATAGGGTCTGCCGATGAAACCGTTTGCGGGACGCATGAGCAATGTTTGACATCGGCTGGAGCGAGCTTCTGGTCATCGGCGTCGTCGCGTTGATCGTGGTGGGGCCCAAGGATCTTCCGGTCATGTTCCGCACCCTGGGGCGGATGACGGGCAAGGCCCGCGGCATGGCGCGCGAGTTCTCGCGGGCGATGGACGATGCGGCGCGCGAGTCCGGCGTGAAGGACATCGGCAACGACCTGCGCGCTGCGACATCCAAGAAGGCCCTCGGCCTCGACGCGCTGGAAAAGGCCGCCGACCGGTTCGAGAAATGGGACCCCAAGCGACCGATGGCGCAGACGCAGGCCAAACCGGCCGCCGATCTGGCCCCGGCCAAGCCGATGGGCCCGGCGACGCAAGCCCTCGCCGATGAGCGCGCCGCGGCGGCTGCCGCGCGCAGCGCGGCGCCTGCGGAACCGCCGGTGGCGCTCCCCGATCCCGCTGCGCCCGCACCGGAAACCCCGGTCAAGCGCATCGCCAAGACCCGCACCCGTCCCGCGCCGGCCGACAAGCCCGCCGAGGCACCTGCCGCAAAGGCGGAAAAGCCTGCGAAAGCCGCAAAACCCGCCAAGCCGAAGGCGGCAGCCGAGGCGGACGCCCCCAAGCGTGCCAAACGCGCCAAGACCGACAAGGGTGACGCATGAGCGCGCAGGACGATATCGAAGACAGCTCGGCCCCGCTGATCGAGCATCTGGCCGAGCTGCGCACCCGCCTGATCTGGTCTGCCGTCGCCTTCATCTCGGCGATGTGCCTGTGCTTCCTGATCTGGAACCCAGTGTTCAACTTCCTGACCATCCCGGTCTGCAACGCGCTGGCCGATCGCGGGCAGGAATGCGGCCTCTACCTGATCAAGCTGCAGGAAGGCTTCTTCGTCGCCGTCAGCATCTCGTTCCTCGGCGGCTTCGTGCTGGCCTTCCCGGTGATCGGCTACCAGCTGTGGCGCTTCGTGGCGCCGGGGCTTTATAAATCCGAGAAGAACGCCTTCCTGCCATTCCTGGTGGCCTCGCCGGCGATGTTCATCGTCGGGGCGGCCTTCGCCTATTACGCGATCCTGCCGATGGCCTTCGCCTTCTTCCTCGGCTTCCAGCAGGGCCCGATGCTGCCCGACGTCCCCGGCACCGCCATCCCGGGCGCGACCGAGGCCGGCACCTCGCTGGCCGAGGCCGGGATCATCTTCCAGGGCTCGGTGCAGGAATATCTGGGCCTGACCATCAAGTTCATCCTCGCCTTCGGCCTCTGCTTCCAGCTGCCGGTGCTGCTGACGCTGATGGGCAAGGCCGGTCTGATCGGCGCCAAGGGGCTGGCCGCCATGCGCCGCTATGCAGTGGTGGCGATCCTGATCCTGGCCGCCGTCGCCACTCCGCCCGATGTCATCAGCCAGGTCGTGCTGTTCACCGTGGTCTACGGCCTCTACGAGGTCTCCATCCTGCTGGTCCGCCGCATCGAGAAGAAGCGCGAGGCCGATCTGCGGGCGCAGGGCCTGTGGGTGGATGACGAGGACGAAGACGAGACGAAATGACCGAAGACGCCCTGACCCCGACCTTGGCCCGCATCGCCGAGGCGCTGGAGCGCCTTGCGCCCCCGCCGCAGCGCAGCCCGGATTTCGGCGCCGCCGATGCCTTCCTGTGGCAGGTGGCGCCCGACCGGCTGGCCCCGGTGCCCAACGTCTCGCGGGTGGACCTGTCGCTGCTGGTCGGCATCAACCGCTCGCGCGATACGCTGCTGGACAACACCCGCCAGTTTGCCCGCGGCCTGCCTGCCAACAACGCCCTGCTCTGGGGTGCGCGCGGCATGGGGAAATCGTCCCTGGTCAAGGCGGCGCACGCCGCCGTGCTGGCCGAGGGGCTGCCGCTGAAACTGGTGGAGCTGGCGCGGGACGACCTGCCCACCGTCGGCCGGTTGCTGGCGCATCTGCGCGCCGCCCGCAGCCACCGCTTCGTGCTGTTCTGCGATGACCTCTCGTTCAGCCATGACGACCAGCATTACAAGTCGCTGAAGGCAGTGCTGGATGGCGGGATCGAGGGCCGGCCGGAGAATGTGCTATTCTACGCTACCTCCAACCGCCGCCACCTGATGCCCCGCGACATGATCGAGAACGAACGCTCCACCGCGATCAGCCCCTCCGAGGCGGTCGAGGAGAAGGTGTCGCTGTCGGACCGCTTCGGCCTGTGGCTCGGCTTCCACCCCTGCGACCAGGACGACTACCTGGCGATGATCCGCGGCTATTGCGACAGCTACGGCCTTGTGATCAGCGAAGAGCGCCTGCGCGCCGAGGCGATCGAATGGCAGGCGACGCGGGGGGGAAGGTCGGGGCGCGTGGCGTGGCAGTTCTTCACGGATTTGGCGGGGCGTGAGGGCGTGCGGATCTAGGGGGCGGTTGGCCGACCAAAGCTCGGGCGCTCTCCTTGGCGAAGGCCATCGCCTTCGCCATGCGTTGCCCTCTCATCCCATCCGGACGGGCCCGCAAAGGGCCCGGCCAGCGCCCGCCCCGCCCCTGGCGGGCGCTTCTCGCCCGCCAGGTCGGGCGCTGTCCTCACACGGTTGCTTGCTGCCAGCGGCTCTGGGGGACATGTCCCGCACGGGCGGGGCGAGGCAGTGCCTCGCCTGTTTCCGCCCGAGTGACGGCCCCCGAGCCTACTGCAGATACTTCATCGGATCGACGCTGTCATACCCGTCGCGCACCTCGAAATGCATGAAGGCCGGGCTGCCGGCGCGCACCTTGGCGATGGCCTGCCCGCGCGCCACCGTGGCGCCCTTGGCCACCGTGATCCCGTCGATATTGGCATAGACCGTCAGCAGGTTGTTCGGGTGGCGGATCACCAGGATCGGCACCTGATCGGTGTCCTTGGTGATGGCCGCGACCGTCCCCGCATCCGCCGCCTTCACCGTCGCCCCGGCGGCGGCGGAAATGTCGATCCCGTCATTCTTCTTCGGCGCATAGCCGCGGATGATGCTGCCCTGCACCGGCATCACGAATTTCGCGCTGGCCGAGGCGCTCGTCTGCCCGCCAAGGTCCGGCGCGGGGGGCGTTGCCACCGGGGTGCTGGCAGCGGCCGTCCGCTCGTCCGGGAGCGGCTGCGAGGCCGAGGGCGGGGTGGGCGTCGCCGTGCCCTGCCCGGGGGCCGAGGTCACGTTGGCGGGCTGGGTCACCCCGGCCACCACCACCGGGATCAGCAGATACTGGCCCTCGCGCACCGTCATCTCGCCGGTCAGCCCGTTCCAGTCGGCCAAGGACCGCACGGACACGCCGTAAGCCCGCGCGATGGTATAGACGGTCTCGCCGCGCACCACGCGGTGGCGCACCGGTTCTGCGCCGGTCGGGGCAGGGGCCGCGGCCGGGGTGCCGGCCGGCACCTGCGCCCGGTCGATGGCGCCCGAGGCGATGGTGGTGATGTCGATGGGACCGCCCGCGATGCTGCCGCCGGTGATGCCTGTGGCAGGGGCCGCCGCCACGCGGCCCGGCAGCGCCAGCACCTCGCCGGGGTTCAGCGGCGCATCGGCCGACACGGCGTTGTAGCGCGCCAGCTCATCCGCGCCGACGCCGACCCGGGCGGCAACGCTGCGCACCGTGTCGCCGCGCCCGGCGACCGCCACCTGATAATTCGGATAGGAGATCACCCCGCGCCCATCGGGCTGCGGCCGCTGCGCCGTGGCGCGCTGCGCCGCCTCGGTGGTGCTGAACCCGTCGCCGAGGCTGCGCAGGTCCATGTCGAAGCCGACCCCCCCGGGTGCGCCCTGCTGGCAGGCCGCCAGCGCCAGCAGCGACAGGCCCGCCAGCGCCGCCCTGCGGCGCGGCATCCCGGGCATCGCAAGGGCTGCCCTGCGGCGGGGCGCTGCAAAGCTCTGCATCGTGTCAGGGATCATCCGCGGCATGGCTCGTTCCTCGTCACATCTGTTGATCGGGCCCTGTTGGCCGGGCCCCGTTGTCGCAGTCGCAGGTCAGTCCTGACCCAGCCCCTCGACCAGCGGCACGAAGCGCACCGGGCGAAGCTCCTCATACTCATACCCTTCGGCGCTGCGCCGGACCTTGATCAGGCTCTGCACCGTATCCGACTGCCCCACCGGCAGCACCATGATACCGCCGATCCGCAACTGGGCCAAGAGCGGGCCGGGCGGATCTTCGGCCGCCGCCGTCACGATGATGCGGTCAAACGGCGCCTGATCGGGCAAGCCGTGGCTGCCATCGCCGACGATGGCGGTGATGTTGGGCAGGTTCAGCGCCCGGAACAGCGCATCCGCCTCGCGCACCAGCCGGCGGTGGCGGTCCACCGTGTAGATCCGCCGCGCCAGATGGCTGAGGATCGCGGCCTGATAGCCAGACCCGGTGCCGACCTCCAGCACCTTGTCGCGCGGGCTGACCTCCAGCGCCAGCGTCATCAGCCCCACCACCGAAGGCTGGCTGATGGTCTGGCCGCAGGCGATGGGCAGCGGCATATCCTCATAGGCGCGCTCGGCGAAGAGGCCCCTCACGAAGGCGCCGCGATCCACCTTTTCCATCGCCGACAGCACGCGCGCATCGGTCACGCCCTTGGACCGGAGCGTGTAGAGGAAGCGCATCTTGCGTTCGGCAACCTCCTCCGGCCCGGGCGCATCGGTCATGTCAGCGCAGCCTCCAGCGCGGCCAGCGCATCATGGGCGGTCAGGTCGGCGCGCATCGGGGTGACGGAGATATAGCCGTCAAGGTTCACCGCCACATCGGTGCCGGGTAGGGTGGGCGCGTGCTGCGCGCCGCCCTTGATCCACAGGAACTTGCGGCCCGACGGCGAGATATGCGGCTCGACCCCGAAGCTCGTATCCCGCCGGAACCCCTGCGCAGCGACCCTTGAGCCCTTCACCGCAGCTGCCCCCACGGGCGGGAAGTTGATGCTGTAGAACAGCCGGTAATCGCTCTCGTCCCAGATCCCGTTCTCCAGCAGCTTGCGGATCAGCGCCGCGCCATGCACCCGCGCCGCCTCGAACGGGTCATCGAGCTCGCTCGTCGCCGGCCCCATGAACTGCGACAGCGCAATCGCCGGCAGCCCCTGCAGCGCCGCCTCCATCGCGCCGCCAAGCGTGCCCGAATACATCGCGTTCTCGCCCGAGTTGTTGCCGCGGTTCACCCCCGACAGCACCAGATCGGGCCGCGCGCCCTGCAGCACGTCGAAGAGGCCGGCCAGCACGCAATCGGCCGGCGAGCCCTCGGCGGCAAAGCGGCGCGGGGCCAGCTTGGCGATCATCATCGGATGGGTGTAGCTGATGCAATGGGCCACGCCGGACTGCTCGAAGGCGGGGGCCACGGTCCAGACTTCGCCCTGCGGCCCCGCCAGCTCCTCGGCGATCCCGGTCAGGACTTCCAGCCCGCGCGCGTTGATGCCGTCGTCATTGGTGATGAGAATCCGCATGTGCCCGCCCGGTTGCCGCTACTCTGCCCTGCTTAGACGAGCGGGGGGCAGGGGTAAAGCGGTGCGGCCGGGATCTGGCCCGAAACCTCAATGCGGCAAGGCTTTCGCGCTTTACAGCAGCGCGATCAGCCGTTCCGCCTCGGCGCGGGTATCGGCCAGCGGCGCCCGGTCCTCGCCAGGGTAGAAGCGGGCCCGGGTCGCGGTCGCCATCGGCGCCGGTTCGGCAATCAGCACCCGGGGGCCGATCTTCACCGTCTCGGCCTGCCAGCTGCGCACCAGCGCCATCTGCGCGGCCTTGGTGGCGCCATAGGCGCCGAAGAACTTCTGCCCGCCGCGCGGATCGTCCAGCATCAGCGCGGTACCTTGGCCCGCGCGCAGCAGCGGCTCCAGCACCCCGATCAGCGTGGCGGTGGCGGTGAGGTTGGTGGCGATGGATTTCGCCATGTCCTTGGCATCCATATGCGCGGCCGGCGACAGCGGCGCGGCATGGATCGCGGTATGGACCCAAAGCTGCAGGCTGCCCCAGCGGCTGGTGATGGCGCTGGCCAGATGCGCCATCGCGGCGGGGTCGGTCACGTCCATCGGGGCCAGCGTCGCCTGCCCGCCCGCCGCCTGGATGCGGTCGTCCAGCTCCTCCAGCGCGCCGGTAGTGCGGGCGACGGCCATCACATGCCAGCCCTGCGCGGCCAAGGCCTCGGCCATCGCCGCGCCAAGCCCGCGCGAGGCGCCGGTGACGAGGGCGAGTTTCGGGGCGATGGGGGCGGGGGGCGTTGCGCTATCGGTCATGGCCGGGGCTTCTGGCACCGGGCGCGGCACATGGCAAGGGCCGCAGTCTCTGCGCGGCAAAATCGCGCGGCGCAGTCGCTTACCGCGCCCGCACCACCTCGATGTCCGTCAGCAGCGCCCAGTCATGCAACACCCGTCCCCAGGCGTCGGTATCGCTCCCGGTGGTGCGGATGTTCGTTGCCCCGCCGCTGGCCGTCCTCGGATCCCCATCCACAAATCCCTCCTGGCCGCCGCTGCCCTTGGGCGTGGCGCCAAGGACCAGCCGGGCAACGTCCACCTCGCCCGGATCGGCCGACAGGGTCAGGGTGATCTCGCGCCGCCCGGTGACGGCGAGCGCTGTAATTTCCGCCTCGGTCCCGCCCGACTGCGCCCAAGTGAAGCCCGCATCGGCAATCGGGCGCGCGCCCATCACGACCGCGCCCTGATCCGGGGTCCAGGCGTCCAGGGTCAGGTCCCCTTCGCCGCCCGCGAAGTGCACGCGCACCGTGGCGCCAAGCCGCTCGGCGCGGGCCATATGCAGCGGCTGCCACTTGACCCCGCTCTGCAGCGTCTTGCGGATCGCGCGGCCATGATAGGCCCCCAGCAGCGCATATCCCGGGCCGGTCATATGGGTGCCATCGACCCGCTCGATCGGATATTCCGGGCAGGCCATCAGGATCCGCGGCTCGGCCTGCGCGGCATGGTGCTGTGCCAGCCCGATGCCATAGCGCTCCAGCCCCGCACGGCAGGCAAGCTGGCTCAGGCAGATCAGCGTCTCGGCGCCCGGCGCCCGGGCAGCAAAATCCAAAGCCAGATCGTCCAGCAGTGCCAGAAGGTTGGCCTGATACTCTGCGACCGACAACCTGCCATCGGCATGGCCGTGCACCCAGGACACGATCAGCCGCGACAGTGTCAGCCCGGCCCCCGCGGCATAACCCTGCTGATGGTCAAGCGCCCGCAGCCAGTTTTCATAAACCGCCGTGCTGCCGCCCTTGCGCAGCTTGGCATAGCCATAGCCGCCGCGGCCGAAGTTCATCGTCAGCAGGCCCTCATCGGCCTCAAGTGCGGGCAGGATCCCGGCGCTGGCCTGCAACAGCGGCGTCTCCCTGCCGCGCCCGGTGCCGGTGTCGACCAGCGCGGCATAGGCGCCCTCGGGCAGCAGGTGCTGCAGATCGCCGCTGGTCCGGGTCGCCACCGCCCGGCCGGGCGCGATGGCTTCGGTGGTCTGGCGCAGGTTGCCATGACCGATCCCGTCGATGAAGGACTGACCCATGCCGATATAGACCGCCAGCTTGCGGTAGCGGGACGCATCCAGGGGCGACGCGTCAGGCCCTGCAAGGGCTTCGGGATCCTGTGGCACCCCGGGGAAACCCTACTCCGCCGCCTTCATCCTGAACCCGTTCTCGATCTGGTCGGCAGGCGCCACCGGATACTCGCCCGAGAAGCAGGCGTCGCAATATTGCGGGCTGGCATTGTTGCGGCCGTTCGCCTCGCCCGCGGCGCGGTAGAGCCCGTCCAGCGAGATGAACTTCAGGCTGTCGACCCCGATCCATTCGCGCATCTCTTCCTCGCTCATCCGCGCGGCCAGCAGCTTGTCGCGGTCGGGCGTATCCACCCCGTAGAAGCAGGGCCAGGCGGTGGGGGGCGAGGCGATGCGGAAGTGGACCTCTGCCGCGCCCGCGTCGATGATCATGTCCTTGATCTTGCGGCTGGTGGTGCCGCGTACCACCGAGTCGTCCACCAGGATCACCCGCTTGCCCTTGATCAGCGCGCGGTTGACGTTCAGCTTCAGCCGCACGCCCATGTTGCGGATGCTCTCGGTCGGCTCGATGAAGGTCCGGCCCATATACTGGTTGCGGATGATCCCCATTGCATAGGGGATGCCCGATTGCTGGCTGTAGCCGATGGCCGCGGGCGTGCCGCTATCGGGCACCGGGCAGACGAGGTCGGCATCCACCGGCGCCTCGATCGCCAGCTCCACCCCGATCTGGCGGCGGGTCTCATAGACGGACCGGCCGCCCAGGATCGAATCCGGGCGGCTGAAATACACATGCTCGAAGATGCAGAAGCGCGACTTGGCCGGGGCGAAGGGGCGCGAGCTTTGCACCTGGCCATGCTCGATCACCACCATCTCGCCCGGCTCGATCTCGCGCACGAACTCGGCGCCGATGATGTCGAGCGCGCAGGTCTCCGACGACAGCGCCCAGCCATCGCCGACCTTGCCCAGGACCAGCGGACGCACCCCCAGCGGGTCGCGCACCCCGATCAGCTTGGTGCGGGTCATGGCGATGACGGAAAACGCGCCCTCGACCCGGCGCAGCGCGTCCTTGATCCGTTCGGAGATGTTCTTCTGGATCGAGCGGGCCATCAGATGGATGATGCATTCGCTGTCGGATGAGGACTGGAAGATCGACCCGCGCTCGATCAGCTCGCGGCGCAGGGCGGCGGCATTGGTCAGGTTGCCGTTATGGGCGATGGCGGCGCCGCCCATCGAGAACTCGCCGAAGAACGGCTGCACGTCGCGGATCGCGGTGGCGCCCTTCGATCCGGCGGTGGAATAGCGCACATGGCCGATGGCAAGGCTGCCGGGCAGGGTGTCCATCACGTCGCGGCTGGTGAAGTTGTCGCGCACATAGCCGAAGCGGCGGGCAGAGTTGAACCCGGTCTCGGGATCATAGGCGACGATGCCGCCGGCCTCTTGCCCGCGATGTTGCAGCGCGTGCATCCCGAGGGCAGTGAAGTTCGCGGCATCGGCGACGCCGATCACGCCGAAGACCCCGCATTCCTCCTTCAGCTTGTCGTCGTCGAAGGGGTGGCTCAGGAACGGCTGCATGCGCGTGGCCTCCAGATCCGCGGCCGAATCCGCGGGGGTGGGTTGCGTGGCATCATTTAGGCGGCCTTGGCGCCGGTGTCACGATCCTGACACGTCACTTAATGGGTATTTCCGATGAAAGAAGGGCGAATCTCTGCATCGCGGAAAAACGCGCGCCGCATTGCAGCGGCGCGCGAGGGGTGGGCAAGTTGAGAAAATGGTTCAAGGTCACCGCATAACACCTTGCCGCTGCTGGATAAAGCCCCGGCAAGGCAAGGTGCGTCCTCAGTTGCTCGGGATGGTCGGCGCGGTGGTGCCCGGAGCCGGCTCTGCGGTGGGCGCTGTGGCCGGTATGCCGCAGGCGCCGACCAGTTGCTCGTACTTGCCGACGATCCAGCCCGGCGCGTCTTCGGGCATCCGCTCATCAAGGTTGGTCTGCACCGAGGCGAAGACCTTTGCCGAGCGCGAGTTTTCCACCATCGGCACCGATTGGTCCACCACCACCCGGTCGTAGACCACAAAGGCCACCGCGACCAGCAGCACCCCCCGCGCCACGCCGAACAGGAAGCCGAGGCCCTGGTCGATGCCGCCGATGGCCGAGCGTTGCACGGCCGAGGCGAACAGCGGCGTGAAGATCGACACCACCACCAGGCTCAGCGCGAAGACCGCCGCGAAGGCCGCGATGATCGACAGCTCGCAACTTTCGCCAAGGAAGTCGTTCAGGATCGGGATCTGCCGCACCAGCGGCTCCACCTGCGGCGCGAACAGGAAGGCCAGCACCGCGGCGGCGACCCATCCGGCAATCGCCATGATCTCGCGTACGAGGCCGCGACTGTAGGCCAGTATCGCAGAGAGCAGGATCACACCTGCCACGACCGCGTCGATTACGGTAAAACCTTCCATGCCCCTCGCTCCGTTCGGCGGGGCATTGATCTGCACCCCGCCTTGATTGTTAAGGGGGGGTCAGCCCGCCCCGAAGATTTCACCGACGAACGCCGTCAGATCGGACATCTTGCGCACCTGCATCCCGTCGATGTTTTCGATCTTGGTCCGCTCGGGCGCGATCGCCTGTGAAAAACCAAGTTTCTGCGCCTCTTTCAACCTGTTTTCCGCCTGACCCACCGGACGCAGGGCGCCCGATAGGCTGATTTCGCCGAATATCGCCATGTCTGGCGGAAGTGCCACATCCTCGCGCGCCGAAAGTAGGGCGGCGGCGATGGCAAGGTCGGCCGCGGGTTCGCTGACGCGCATGCCGCCTGCAACGTTCAGGAACACGTCGAGCCCGGTGAAGGGGATACCGCAGCGCGCCTCGAGTACCGCGAGGATGGTGGAGACGCGCCCCGAGTCGAGCCCCACCACCGTGCGGCGGGGAGAGGCGAGGGTGGAGGGGGCGACCAGCGCCTGCACCTCGGTGAGAACCGGGCGCGTACCCTCTATGCCGGCGAAGACCGCCGATCCCGGCTGCGCCTGCCCGCGTTCCGACAGGAACAGCGCCGAGGGGTTGGCGACCTGCGCCAACCCGCCGCCGGTCATCTCGAACACGCCGATCTCGTCCGCGGGGCCGAAACGGTTCTTGACGGCGCGCAGAATGCGGAACTGGTGGCCTCGCTCGCCCTCAAAATAGAGCACGGTATCGACCATGTGTTCGACTACCCGCGGCCCGGCAATCTGGCCATCCTTGGTGACATGGCCGACCAGGATGATTGCGACGCCGCGCCGCTTGGCGAAGGTCACCAGCTCATGTGCGGCAGCGCGGACCTGGCTGACGGAGCCGGGCGCCGCCTCGACCGTGTCTGCCCACATGGTCTGGATGGAATCGATTACCGCGAGCCCCGGGCGCTCGGCATCCAGTGTCGTCAGGATGTCGCGCAGGTTCGTCTCCGCTCCCAGGCCGACCGGCGCATCGGACAGCCCCAGCCGCTGCGCGCGCATCCGCACCTGCGCGGCGGCTTCCTCGCCCGAGATATAGAGGCACTTCACCCCGTTGCGGGCAAAGCTGGCGGTGGCCTGAAGCAGCAGGGTGGATTTGCCGATACCCGGATCGCCGCCCACCAGGATGGCCGAGGCGGGGACGAGGCCGCCGCCGAGCACCCGGTCGAACTCATCCATGCCGCAGCGCACGCGGGGGGGCGGGTCTTCTTCGGTGGCAAGGTCGGTCAGCGGGATCGTGCGGCCGCGCTGCGACAGCGCCTTGGCGCCGCCCGAGGACAGCGGCGCTTCCTCGACAATGGAGTTCCACGCCCCGCAGGCTTCGCAGCGGCCGGCCCATTTCTTGTGGACGGCGCCGCAGGCGGTGCAGGTGAAGGCGGAGGAGGGGGCTTTGGCCATGGCCCCTTTTGCCCGAGCACTGGCCCCGGTTCAAGGGCCCCGGCGCGGGCGGCCTGTGGCGTGGATGCCGCGCAAGATGATTGCGCAAACATGGCTGCAGATTGTGTCTTGCAGCTCTCACCGGCTGGGTCTGCAACAGATTCCGTCGCCGCGAGCGGTTGCAAGTGCAGAACGGCTGGACTCGCGCGCCGGATATGCTGTAGGCCGGAGGGCGTGGGTATCCACGTGTTCCGTGATCAGTTTCTGCGAATATTCAAGCTGCGCAGAGAGTTCCATCAGATTGGCTGCACGTATATTTGAGGTGCAAGGATGTTTGAACAACGTGCCGCAGGCGGTCTTCAGGGTTTGCTCCGGGGGCAGATCCAGGCCGGGCTCGCTGCGCTGCAGCAGGGCGATGCCGAAACGGCACGTTCCGTGTTCACCGCCCTCTTGGAGGCCAATCCCCGCATCGCCATCGCCCATGTCGGCCTTGGCCGGGTGTTCATGATCGAGGGCGAGCATCACAAGGCGCTGGAGCATTTCGACGTGGCGCTGTCGATCAAGCCCGACTTGGCGCCCGCGGTGCTGTTCAGCGCCGAGGCGCGCGAGCATCTGGGCGAGACCGATGCCGCGCTGGTGGAATATGAAGAGGCGGTGGCGCTCGATCCCTCGATGGGCTTTGCCTATCTCAAGATGGCGCGGCTGCTGAAGGAGTCGGGCCGCGGCGATGAGGCGATGACGGTGCTGCGCGATGCCGCCGCCCGCAGCCCGCAGGATGTGGGCGTGCGCATCATGCTGGCCAAGGCGCATGGCGATGCCGGCGATGCCGCGCGGGCCGAGGCGGAATACAAGCGCGTCATCGACCTCAAGCCCGACCTGTGGCTGGCGCATTACCAGCTGGGGCTGCTGCATCTGAAGGCGCAGCGCTTTGCCGAGGCTCGGTCGGTCCTGACCGATGCCGCGCTGCTGGCCCCCGACAAGCCCGCCGTGCAGCAGGCCCTGGGCGAGGCGATGGCGGGGCTTGGCCAGCATGCCGAGGCGGTGCAGAGCTATGACGAGGCGGGGCGGCTGAAGCCGGGCAACCTGCGCGCCGCGGTGAAATCCGCCCGCGCCCGTTCTGCGATGGGCCAGCACCGCGAGGCGCTGGACCAGCTGATGACGCTGGGGCGTGTCGCCCGCCGCTCGGGCCTTGTGCAAAAGGCGATGGGCGACATCTATCGCGACATGGGCCGCCCGGATGAGGCCGCCGCCTGCTACCGCGCGCTGGTGTTGAACGCGCCCGAGCTGCGCAACAGCGCCCCAGATCTTGCCGCCCTCGCCGATCAGGAGCCCCCAGAGGGCGCCGAAGCGATCGAGGCCTATGCCGCGGCGCTTGCCGAGGCGCTTGCCGCCCATGCCAGCACCCTGGCCGAGAAGGTGCGCGGCAATCCAAGCCTTGTCCGGGACTGGATCGCGTCACGGCGCGACCGGGCGACCGGCTGAGGAGACTGTCCCGAAAGCTCAGGAAATCATGCCCCGCAATCTTATTTTCATCACCTATGACAGCTGCCGATTTGACAGCGCCCGCGCCGCAAAGGCCCCCAACCTCGCCAAGCTGGGCGAGCTGGAGCAGCGGTTTTCCTATGCCTCCTGGACGGCGCCCTCGCATTACACCTTCCTGATGGGGCTGGTGCCGCATACCTCGCCCGCGCATGTCTATGCCTCGGATGTCTACAAGAACGACTTCCGCCGCTGGAGCGACCGGCTGGACATCCCCGACCTGCGCTTCGAGACCTTCCTGCCGCAGCTGTCGCTGGCCGGGATGCTGAAGAAGCATGGCTATCGCACCGTCGCCCGCGTCTCGATGCCGGTGCTGAACCCGTTCACGGTGCTGAACAACGCCTTCGACGATTACCGGCTGATGCCGGATCACAACGATTTCAAGGGCATGGTCGAAGAGATCGCCTTCAGCCGCGACCAGCCCAGCTTTCATTTCTTCAACCTTGGCGAGACGCATTATCCCTACATGCTGCGCGACAACGAGCTGCCCCATATCTCGGGCCTGCACGGCGTCGCCAAGACGCTGGCGGCGGGCGGCGATGCCGGGGGCATGGCCCAGAAGGGCAGCGACATGGATGCCGAGACCTTCTTCGCCTCGGACCTGCTGAAGGGCCTGCACGCCCAGCAGATCGCTTGCGTCGAGTATCTCGACGGGCTGCTGGGGGCGCTGTTCGACAAGGCGCCGCCGGATACCTGGTTCATGATCATGGGCGACCATGGCGAGGCCTTTGGCGAGGACGGCTTCTTTGGCCACGGCCCGGTGATGCATCCCAAGGTGTTCGAGGTGCCCTTCGTCGAGGGGCTGCGGCCGCGCAAGGCGAGCGTGTTTTGACGGGCCCGCCCCTGTCGGCACGGATGCGGGCGGGCGGGCAAGGCGAATGGGTGGAACAGGGACCGGCCGGCGGGCCATCCCGGCAGAAGGGGCAAGACATGTCTGACTCGGAAGAGGACAAGCGGCTGGAAGCATTGAAGCGCCTGCGCGCCCTGCGCGGCACGGCCGAGGGCAAGCCGATGCAGCCGCTGGCGCAACCGGGGGCCGGATTTGGCGCCGGAGCGGGTGCTGCTGGCGGCGGCAAGCTGCGGGAACTGCTGGCGGCACGGGCGGCGGGCGGCGGCGGGAATGGCGGGCTTGGGGGCGGGCTTGGGGCCGGGCTTGGGGCCGGCCTTGGTGCAGGTCTGGGGGCTGCAGGCGGGGCGGGCGGTGGCAAGCTGCGCGAGATCATGGCGGCTCGGGCGGCGGCTGGCGGTGCGGGCGCGGGGACTGGCCCCGGCGCTGCGGCTGGTGGCGGCAAGCTGCTTGAGATCATGGCGGCGCGGGCGGCGGCTGGCGGTGCGGCGGGTGCAGGTGCGGGTCTGGGCGCAGGCGCTGCGGGCGGGCAGGGCCGGCCGATGCTGCGCAAGCTGCTGGCCGCACGGATGGGCGGCGCGGGCGCCGGGGCAGGCGTTGCGGGTGCTGGCGCTGGGGCCGGGCTCGCCGTTGGTGCAGGCGGGGCTGGTGCAGGCGGGGCTGGCGCGGTGCGCGACCCCGAAGCGCTGCGCGCCTTCCTGCAAGAGCGCATCGAAAAGCTTCAGGCGCGGCTGACCGACCTCGATGCCGCCCCCAAACCGGACGCCCCGACCGACGGCACGCCCGGCTCGGACGGCTGACACATTCTTCGGCGCCCGCCCCGCCGGTTTCAGGGCCGGGCGCCATCCACGGAACAGGAGACGCGCATGGCACAGGCCCCCGATTTCGCCGCCCCCGAGTTTGCGATCCTTGTGCTGACACCCGCCGGCCTGGCGGATGCGGCGCTGGCGATTGCCGCCTGCCGCGCCGGTCATCTGGGCCTGTTCAATGCCGAACTGCCGCTTCCTCCCGGCGCGCTGGAGGCGGGGCTGGAGGCGCTGGCGGCTGCGACCGATGGCGGCTTTGGCGTGAAGCTGGCCGATGCGGGCCTCGCGCTCGATCTGGCGGGGCGCTTTGGCCCGCGCGGGTTGTCGGTGATCGTGCTGGAGGCCGAGGCGGCGCTGGCCGCGCCCGAGGCCGTGGCGGCGATCCGGGCGGCGGGCGTGCGGGTGCTGCCCGAGGCGATCCGCTGGGATGACCGGCTGGCCGGGCCGCTGGCCGCCGAGGGGCTGATCCTGAAGGGGCATGAGGCGGGGGGCCGCGTCGGCGAGGCGACCAGTTTCATCCTGCTGCAGCAGGCGATGGCGGCTGCTCCGGCCGGGCCGGTCTTCGTGCGTGGCGGCGTCGGGCTGCAATCGGCGGGCGCGCTGCGCGCCGGCGGGGCGGCGGGCGTGGTGCTGGACGATCAATGCCAGATGCTGCGCGAAAGCGCGCTTGGCCCCCGCATCGCCCCGGTTCTGGCGCGGATGACCGGGGCGGAAACGCTGCTGGTCGAGGGCGCGGGCGGCGTGCAATGGCGCGGGATGGAGCAGCCGGGCAGCCGCGCCGGGGCGGTGCTGCGGCAGGCGCTGGCGCAGGGGGAAAGCGACGGCCGCGCCGCCTTTGGCTGGGACATGGCCGCGGGGCAGATCGCGCCCCTGGGGCAGGCCGCCGCCTTTGCCCCTGATCTTGCCGCGCGCTTCGGCAGCCTTGGGCGCCTTGCCCGCGCGCTGCAAGATGGCAGCGCCGCAGCCGTCGCCCGCGCCGCCGCGCACCCGGTCTGGGGCGCAGGGCAGGGCGTTGCCGCGCCGCATGGCACGACTTGGCCGCTGGTGCAGGGGCCGATGACTCGCGTGTCCGACACGGCAGCCTTTGCGCAGGCGGTGGCGGAAGGCGGGGCCCTGCCGATGGTGGCGCTGGCGCTGATGCGGCCCGAGCAGGCCGATACGCTGCTGGCCGAGACCGCGCAGCGGCTTGCGGGCCGCCCCTGGGGCGTGGGTCTGCTGGGCTTCGCGCCCTCGTCCCTGATCCGCGCGCAGGTGGAGGTGGCCCTGCGCCACGGCCCGGGCTTCGCGCTGATCGCCGGCGGGCGCCCCGATCAGGCCCGCGCGCTGGAGGCGGACGGGATCCCGAGCTATCTGCATGTGCCCTCGCCGCGGCTGCTGGCGATGTTCCTGGAGCAGGGCGCGCGGCGCTTCGTGTTCGAGGGGCGCGAATGCGGCGGCCATGTCGGCCCGATGTCTTCGCTGGTGCTGTGGGATGCGATGGTGCGCACGCTGCTGGACAGCGTGGACGCGGCGCAGGCCTCGGAAATCTGCGTTCTCTTCGCGGGCGGCATCCAGGATGCGCGCTCGGCCGCGATGGTGGCCGCGCTGGCGGCGCCGCTGGCGGAACGCGGGATCAAGGTCGGGATGCTGATGGGCACCGCCTATCTCTTCACCGAGGAAGCGGTCACTGCCGGCAGCATCGTGCCCGCCTTCCAGAAGGTGCTGCTGGATTGCCAGGAGACGGTGACGCTGGAAACCGGCCCCGGCCATGCCAGCCGCGCCGCGATGAGCCCCTTTGCCGAGGAATTCGCCGCCCGCCGCCGCGCGCTGCAGGCGGAAGGCACCGGCGGCGAGGACATGCGCGAGGCGCTGGAGGAGCTGACGCTTGGCCGCCTGCGCATCGCCTCGAAGGCGACGGAGCGGGCGGGGGATGTGCTGAAGACGGTGCCGGCCCGCCGCCAGGCGCAGGAAGGCATGTACATGATCGGCCAGGCCGCGATGCTGCGCGACAAGGTCACGACGATTGCCGCGCTGCACGGGGCCGTGTGTGAAGGCTCTGCCGAACTGCTGACGGCCGCCCGCGCCGCGCCGGTGCCTGCCGCGCCTGCCAAGGCCCGGCCCGCCGACATCGCCATCGTCGGCCTTGGCGCGGTGCTGCCGGGGGCGGAGACGGTGGCGGAGTATTGGGAGAACCTGCTCGACTCTGTCGATGCGATCACCGAGATCCCGCGCCATCGCTGGGACTGGCGGCTGTATTTCGACGCCGACCCTTCCGCGCCCGACAAGATCTATTCCCGCTGGGGCGGGTTCCTCAAGGACATGCCCTTCGACCCGATGCGCTATGGCATCCCGCCGCGGTCGCTGCCCGCGCTCGACCCGTTGCAGCTGATGACGCTGGAGGTGGCGCGGCGCACGCTGGAGGATGCGGGGCTGGACGGCAAGGACGCGCCGGGCCTGCCGCGGCTGCGCACGTCGATCATCCTGGGCGCCTCGGGCGGGGCGGGGGATGTGGGGGCGCAATATGCGGTGCGCTCGGAACTGCCGCGCTTCATGGGCACGCTGGATGAGGAGGCGGCCACCCGCTTGCCAAGCTGGACCGAGGACAGCTTTGCCGGCATCCTGCTCAACGTCGCTGCGGGCCGCGCCGCCAACCGGCTGGATTTCGGCGGGGTGAACTTCACGGTGGATGCCGCCTGCGCCTCGAGCCTCGCCGCCGTCTATCAGGCGGTGCTGGAGCTGGAGACGGGCCGGTCCGACATGGTGCTGGCCGGGGGCATCGACACGGTGCAGGGGCCGTTCGGCTATCTGTGCTTCTCCAAGACCCGGGCGCTGAGCCCCCGCGGCCGCAGCTCCAGCTTCGAGGCGGGTGCCGACGGGATCGTGATTTCCGAGGGCCTCGCGATGGTGGCGCTGAAGCGGCTGGCGGATGCGGAACGCGACGGCGACAAGATCTATGCGGTGATCAAGGGCGTCGGCGGGTCCAGCGACGGCAAGGCCAAGTCGATGACCGCGCCGCATCCCGATGGCCAGATCCGGGCGCTGAGCCGCGCCTATGACATGGCCGGCTATTCCCCGGCGACGGTGGGCCTGTTCGAGGCGCATGGCACCGGCACCGTGGCGGGCGACATTTCGGAAATGACCACCGTGACGCGGCTGCTGACCGAGGCGGGGGCGGGGCCGAAGGCGGCGGCCATCGGCTCGGTGAAGACCATGATCGGCCACACCAAGGCCGCGGCGGGGATTGCCGGGCTGATCAAGGCGGCGCTGGCCTGCCACCACGGGGTGCTGCCGCCGCATGGCCGGCGCGGGGCGCCGAATGCGCGGCTGAACGAGCCGGCAATGCCGCTCTATCTGGTGGACCGGCCGCGGCCCTGGGTTCCTGTCGCAGGTGTGCCGCGGCGCGCCTCGGTGTCGGCCTTCGGCTTTGGCGGCACCAATTTCCATGTCGCGATGGAGGAATATGCGGCCAAGCGCGCGATCCCGGCGCTTGCACCGGCGGCGCGGAGCCGCTGGGGCCATGAGCTGCTGGTCTGGCGCGGGCGCAGCCGGGCGGCGCTGGCCGCCGAGGTGCGGGCACTGGCGGAGCGGTTGGCGGCGGGATGGGAGCCGGCGCTGGCCGACCTCGCCTTCTCGCTGGCCGAGGCGGCACGGCCCGGCAGCCTCACCGCAGCTTTGACGGTGTCGCGGGGAGAGCCGCTGGCGGCGCGGGTGGCGGCACTGGCCGCGCATCTGGCCGATGCTGCAAGCCCGCTGCCGCCGGGGGCCGCGTTCTCGGACGCGCCGCTGCTGGCGAATGGCGGCAAGCTGGCGCTGATCTTCCCCGGGCAGGGCAGCCAGTATCCCGAGATGATGGCCGAGGTCGCCGCGCTGTTCCCGGAGCTGGGGGACAGTCTGGCCGAGGCGGATGCGGTGCTCGGCTTCCCCTTGTCGCGGGCGATCCTGCCGGCCGGCGCCTACGATGCCGACCAGCAGAAGGCCGCCGCCGCCGCGCTGACAGCGACCGATGTGGCGCAGCCGGCGCTTGGGGCGGTCGAGGCGGGGCTGTGGTCGCTGCTGTCGGGCATGGGCCTTGCCCCCGACATGGCCGCCGGGCACAGCTATGGTGAGTTCGTCGCGCTGCATGCGGCGGGGGTGTTCGGCCGGGCGGACCTGTTCCGCGTCAGCCGCGCCCGGGGCCGCTTCATGGTCGAGGCGGGGGCGGGCGGTGATCTGGGCAGCATGGCCGCGGCCCGCGCGCCCCGCGAGGTTCTGGAGGCGCTGATCGAGGGCATCGACGGCATTTGCGTCGCCAACCACAACGCGCCCGAGCAAAGCATCCTGTCCGGCACCCGCGAGGGGCTGGCCGAGGCGACGCGCCGGGCCGAGGCGGCGGGGATTCCGCTGCGCGCCTTGCAGGTCGGCGCCGCCTTCCATTCGCCGATCGTGGCGCCCGCGCAGGCCCGGCTCGCGGGCTTCATTGCGGGGATGGACCTGAAGCCCGCGCGCTTTGCCGTCTATGCCAACAAGACCGCGGCTGCCTATCCGGCGGGGGCAGAGGCGATTTGCGAAACGCTGTCATCGCAATTGGCCTCCCCGGTCGAATTCGTGCGGCAGGTGGAGCAGATGCATGCCGATGGCGCGCGGGTGTTCCTGAGCCTTGGCCCCAAGTCCGCCCATGCCACGATGGTGCGCCAGATCCTTGGCGCCGCCCCGCACCGGGCGATCACCACCGATGACGAGGAGGGCGGGCTGCGCGGCCTGCTGTCCGGCATCGGCGCGCTGCTGGCCGAGGGCGCGGCGCTGGACCTGTCGCGGCTTTACGCCGGGCGCGGTTGCAAGGCCGTGCCGCTGACAGGCGCGGTGCCGCAGCCCGCGGTGCTGGGGCGGCACATGTGGCTGCTGAACGGATCGGGCGCGCGGCCGGCCTATGGGCCGCTGCTGCCGGTGCTGACGCTGGAGGAGGTGGAGGCGCGCAAGGTTGCCGTCCCCGTCGCCCCCCAGTCCATTGAACTCGCGGTCACCCCGCACCCCCGCCCGCAACCGCTTCCGGTGCCGCCCCGTGGCGCGCTCCGGCGTCAATCACGTCCAATCAGGGAGATGCTGCCGATGGACACTGACCACCAAGATGTAAGCTATCCGCTGCAAGCCGACGAGGTTCTGGCAGAGTTCCAGATGACGATGGCGCGGTTTCTGGAAACGCAGGAGCGGGTGATGCTGGCCTATCTCGGCTCTGGTGCCGGGGCCGCAGCCGCGCCCCGCGCGATGCCGCGGCCCGCGCGCCCGATCGTGGCCCGCGCCGCGGCGCCCGCGCCGTTGATGGCGATGCCCACTCCGGTTGTGGCTCCGGTCGCCGCTGCGGCTCCGGCCCCCACGCCGCAGCCTGTTGCGGCTGCGGTCCCTACGCCGCAGCCTGTTGCGGCTCCGGCGCCGGCACCCGCCCCTGTGGCCGCTGCGGCGCCGATCATTGTGCCCACGGCTTCCGCCGGGCTCGACCGGGCCGGGATTGCGGCGCTGCTGCTGGATATCGTGCAGGACCGCACCGGCTATCCGGCCGACATGCTGGGGCTCGATCAGGGCATCGAGGCCGATCTTGGTATCGACAGCATCAAGCGGGTGGAGATCATCGGCGCGCTGCTGAAGGGGCTGCCGGGGCCGCAGGCCAGTGCTGCGCAGCCGATGGGTGAGACGCTGAACGAACAGAAGACCCTTGGCGCCATTGTCGAGAAGCTGGCGGCGCATCTGGCGGCCCATGTTTCTGGGGGGGCTCCGGCCAGCGCGGCGCAGGGCGTGGTGCACGGCCCTTTTGATCTGGCCGCGGCGGGGAATGCGGGCGAAGGCGCCCGGCCGCCGCGGTATGTGATGCGGGCAGAGGCGGAAGCGCTGCCCTCGGGGGCGGCCTTGCCGGCGGGGCGCTATCTGGTGACGGAAGGCCGGGGCGGGCTCGCTGCCGCGCTGGCAAAGCAGATCGCCGCGGCGGGGGGCACTCCGGTCGTGCTGAGCGCCGAGGCGGCTTGCGAGGCCGAGGGGCCGTTCGCCGGGCTGGTGCATCTGGCGCCGACGGCGGCGGTCCCCGTCTCGCTGGACGGTGACTGGCGGACGGCGCTGGAGCTGGAGAAATCCGCCTACCGCGTGGTGCGCGCCCATGCCGAGGGGCTGCGGGTGGGGCGGATGGTGTTTGCCAGCGCCATGGGCGGCAGCTTCGGGCGCGAGGGCGAGACCGGGACGCTGCTGGCGGGCGGCTGCACCGGGCTGGCGAAATCGCTGCGCGAGGAATGGCCGGCGGTGCGGGCCAAGGCGATCGACCTCGACCCGGCGCTGGCGGATGAGGTTTTGGCGCAGGCGCTGATGGAGGAGCTGGCCGCGCCCTTTGGCCGGCAGGAGGTGGGCTATCCGGGCGGGCGGCGGATGGTGTTCCGCTCGGTGCAGGCAGAGCCTGAGGCTGCGGCGCGCGACCTTCCGCCCGGCGCGGTGATCCTGGCGACGGGCGGCGCGCGGGGCATCACCGCCGAGATCCTGCGGCCCTTCGCGGCGGCGGGCTGCCGTCTGGTGCTGATCGGTCGCACGCCGCTGCCGGGGCCGGAGGCCGAGGCGACGGCGGGGTTGAGCGAAACCGCTGCTATCAGGCAGGCGCTGATGGCGGAGGCGCGCGCGACGGGCGAGGCGGTAACGCCGGCCAGCATCGAGCGGGCGCTGGCGAGGCTGATGCGGGACCGCGAGATCCGGGCGAACCTTGCCGACCTTCAGGCGGCGGGGGCCACGCTCGACTATCTGGCGCTCGACATGGCCGATGCGGGCGCGGTGCGCGCGGCGGTGGCCGATGTCACCGCGCGGCTGGGGCCGGTGCATGGGGTAATCCACGGCGCGGGGGTGATCGAGGATCGCCGCATCACCGACAAGACTCCCGAAAGCTGGGACCGGGTGGTGCAGCCCAAGGTGATCGGCGCGCTGGCGCTGGCCGCCGCGCTCGATGCCGCGCCGCCGGCATTCTTTGCGCTGTTTGCCTCGGTCGCCGGGCGCTACGGCAATTCGGGCCAGACCGACTATGCCCATGCCAATGAGCTTTTGAACCGCATCGCGGCGCAGCTGGCGCGGCGCTGGCCCGCCTGCCATCCGGTCGCGGTGAACTGGGGCCCGTGGGAGGGCACGCGGCATGGCGCGGGGATGGTTTCGGATGCCGTGCGCGCCAAGTTCGAGGCGCAGGAGGTGACGCTGGTGGCGCCCGAGGGCGGCGCGGCGGCGTTTTTCGACGAGATCCTGCGCGGGCCGCGGGACTGCACCGAGGTGGTTCTGGGCGCCGGCCCGTGGGAGAAGCATGAGGCCGAGCGGGCCGGGATGCCGGAGGCGCCGCGTTCGCGCTGGCCGCTGCTGCCGGGTGCGCAGCAGGCCCCCGCTGCCAAGGGCGGCACCGCGATCCGGCGGCGGCTGGATGTCGCCGCCGATCCGTGGCTGGGCGAGCACCGCATCGGTGCGGTGCCGGTGCTGCCGCTGGCCGTTGCCGCCGAGATGTGCGCCGAGGCTGCGGCCGAGATCTGGTCGGACTGGACGGTGACCGGCCTTGCCGATCTGCGGCTGCTCAATGGCCTGCGGCTGGAGGGGGATGCGCCCTGCGAGATCGACCTGGTGGCGCAGGGATCCGAACATGCCGATGCCACCGGTTTTGCCGCGCGGGTGGAGCTGCGGGGGACCGGCAAGCTGCCGCGGCAGCATTACCGCGCCTCGGTGCTGATGGTGCCCTCGGCGTTGCAGGCCACTGACCCCGACAAGCTGGCGCTGGCGCAGGAGATCCTGGCGCATCCGGTGGCCTGCTCGCCGATCCCGGCGGGGCGGGCCTATCGCGACATGCTGTTCCACGGCCCCAGCTATCAGCTGCTGAAGGTGCTGGAGGGGCTGGACGCGGGCGGCGCGCGGGCCGAGGTGCGGCCGAGCCGGGCTGCGGATTTCGGTGGCGGTGACTGGCTGTTCGATCCGGGGCTGCTGGATGCGGCGGCGCAGCTGGCCTGGGTCTGGTCGATCCATGAGCGCGGCCAGCCGGCCCTGCCCAATGCCATCGGCCGGGCGACCAGGCTGGGCACCGGCGCGGCACGGCAGATGGTGATGCGCCTGCATCCGGGGCTTGGCCCCGCCGAGGTGCGCGCCGATGTCGCCATTGCCGATGCGGAGGGCAACCCTTTGCTGCTGCTCGAGGCGCTGGAGGCCACCTCGGATGCCGGCCTTGCCCGCTTCTGCGGCTGGGGCGGCGAGATCCTGTCCGACATTGCGCAGCCCAAGCAGGAGGCGGCGGAATGAGCCGCCATCGCAGCCCCGGTGGCGATATCGCCATCGTCGGCATGGCCTGCCTGTTCCCGGGCGCCGGTGCCCCGGCGCGGTTCTGGGCCAATATCTGCGGAGGGCTGGAGTTTCTGGGCGAGCCGCTGCCGAACTGGGGCGCGGATCGCTACCTGAACGGGCAGGGCGTGACCCATCTGCACACCGCCCGCGGCGGCTATCTGGGCGAGGCCTTTGCCGCCGACCCGGCAGAGCTGGGGGTGATGCCGTCCTCGGTCGATGGCGGCGAGCCGGACCAGTTTCTGGCCCTCAAGATCGCCCGCGCCGCACTGGCCGATGCCGGGGCGCTGAACCTCGACCACACCCGCACCGGCATCATCCTTGGCCACTCCACCTATCTGCACCGGGGCAATGCCGCCGTCGTTCAACACGGCGTGGTGCTGGACCAGACCCGCGCGCTGCTGGCGCAGCTGCTGCCGGGGGCGGACCCCGCGGTGCTGGACCGGGTGCGCGCCGAGATGGCGAAACAGCTGCCACCCTTCAACGCCGATATCGCGCCGGGCCTGGTGCCCAATGTGATGACCGGGCGCATCGCCAACCGGCTGGACCTGCGCGGCCCGAATTACATCATCGATGCGGCCTGTTCGTCCTCCCTGCTCTCGGTGCAGGCGGCGATGCAGGAGCTGCGCTCGGGGCGGTCCGACCTGATGTTGGCGGGCGGGGTCAATGCCTCGATCTCGGCCGAGGTCTACATGGTCTTCAACCAGCTTGGCGCGCTGTCGAAGCAGGCCCATGTGCGGCCCTTTGCCGAAGGCGGCGATGGCACGCTTCTGGGCGAGGGGCTGGGGGTGCTGGCGCTGCGGCGGCTGGAGGATGCGGTGGCGGCGGGCCAGCGCGTCTATGCGGTGCTGAAGGGCGTCGGCCAATCCAGCGATGGCAAGGGATCGGGCTTGCTCGCGCCGCGGATGGAAGGCGAGATGCTGGCGATCGAGCGCGCGCTGGAGGATGCCGGGCTGCCGGCGCTGGCGCCGGGGCTGATCGAGGCGCATGGCACCGGCATTCCGCTGGGGGACCGGACCGAGATTGCGGCGCTGCGGGGCGTGTTCGGTGGGCGGGGGGCGAACGGGCTGCCGGTGGCGGCCATCGGCTCGGTCAAGTCGATGATCGGCCATTGCATTCCGGCGGCGGGGGCGGCGGGGCTGATCAAGACCGCGCTGGCGCTCTATCACCGCACGCTGCCGCCGACGATTGCCGAGGCGCTGCGAGCGGAGCTGGCCTTCGACGCGACGCCGATCTACGTGAACACCGTGGCCCGCCCGTGGATTTCTGCGCCGGATACGCCGCGGCGGGCGGCGGTGAACGCCTTCGGCTTTGGCGGCATCAACGCCCATGCGGTGCTGGAGGAGGCGGGTGTCGGCAGCCCCGCCCATTGGCCCGAGGAGCTGGTGCTGCTGTCGGCAGAAACGCCCGCCGCGCTGGCGGTGCGGGCGCGGGAGCTGGCGGCGGCGGTCTTGCGGCATCCGGCGGCGCCCTTGGCCGCGCTGGCGGCCTCAACCGCGCCGGGAACCGGCCCGGCCCGGCTGGCGCTGGTGGCGGAGAGCCCGGCGGACCTGATGGACAAGCTCGGCAAGGCGGCCGAGCGGCTGGAGGCGGGGCGCGGCAGTTTCCGCATTCGCAGCGGGGTCTTTGCCGAACCCGCCCCCCAGCCCGGCAAGATGGCCTTCATCTTCCCCGGCGAGGGCGCGCAGTATCAGGGGATGCTGTCGGCGGTGCTGATGGCCTTCCCCGAGGCACGCGAATGGTTCGACTTCTGGGATGGCCTGTTCCCGGGGCGCGACCTGCCGCCCTCGGTGAGCGTGTTCCCGCCGCCGACGACGCTGGCGCCGGAACTGGCCGCGACGCTCAAGGACCGGCTGTTCGGGCTGGAGCTGGGGTCGGAGTCGGTGTTCATCGCCGCGCAGGCGCTGTCGGCGGTGCTGGCGCGGCTGGGGCTGCGGCCCGATGTGGTGGTGGGCCATTCCAGCGGCGAGCATTCGGCGCTGGCGGCGGCGGGCGTGCTTGGCGCGTCCGAGGACCGCGAGGAGTTTGCAACCCGCATACGGGCGCTCAACGACCTCTACAAGGGCATCGCTGCGGCGGGCGGCATTGCCGGGGGCGCGTTGCTGACGGTGGGTGCGGTGGCGCGGGCCGAGGTGCTGGCGCTGGTGGAGCGCGAGCCGGACCTGCACCTCGCGCTCGACAATTGCCAGCACCAGTCGGTGCTCTATGGCCCGCGCGCAGTGATGGATCGGGTGGCGGGCGAGCTGCGGCAGATGGGCGGCATGTGCGCCTTTTTGCCCTTCGACCGGCCCTATCACACGCCGCTGTTCGCGCCGGTGGCCGAGCAGGTGCTGGGGGTCTATCAGCGCATGGAGTTCCGCGCGCCGCGCCTGCCGATCTGGTCCTGCGCCACCGCTGCGCCGATGCCGGTGGACCCGGCCGAGATCCGCACGCTGGCGGCGCAGCAATGGGCAAGCCGGGTGCGGTTCACCGAAACGGTGGAGGCGCTGCATGAGGACGGGGTGCGCCTGTTCGTCGAGGTCGGGCCCTCGGCCAACCTCACCGGCTTTGTCGAGGATGCGCTGAAGGGCCGGGAGGCGCTGGCGCTGGCGACCGACAGCCGCCGCAAGCAGGGGCTGGGGCAGCTGTTGCAGACGCTGGGGCGGATCTGGGTTTCGGGGCGCGATTTCGAAGTGGCCGCGCTTTATGAGGGGCGGGTGCCGGCGATGGACCTTGCCGCCACGCCGCGCCCGTCGCGCGACCGGGTGATCGACAACCATCTGCCGTTCCTGCGCCTGCCCGATGATGTGGCGACGGAACTGGCGGCGGCTTTGGCACCCTCTGTGCCGGTGGCGCTTCCTGTGGCTCCGGCCGAGGCCGCGCCGGTGGTGGCTTCGCGACCGGTCTGCGATCCCGCCTCGCTGATCGGCGGGCATTTCGACCTGATGCAGAGGTTTCTGGACACCGCAGGCAGCGTCACCGAGGCGGCGCTTGGCGGCGCGGTGGAGGTGGAGCCGGAGGGTTGGCAGCCGCCGCTCCTCCACCGCATCACCCTCAACGACGGCGCCCACCTGCGGGCCGAGAGCGATTTCGACCCCGAGGCCGACCCGTTCCTCGCCCATCACGTGCTCTATGCCGCCGAGGTGTCGGACAGCGACCCGTCGTTGATGGCGCTGCCGGTGTTGCCGCTGGCGGTCAGCCTCGAGATGGCGGCCGAGGCGGCGGCGGTGCTGACCGGCGCGATGCCGGCGCGGCTGGAGAATGTGCGGGCGCGGGACTGGATCGCCTTCGATGCCGGCCCCGCGACGCTGACGACGGAAGCCGAGCTGATCGTCGGGTTGGACGGCGAGCTGCGCGTCGCCGTTCGCCTGCTGCGCGGCACGGCGCTGTTGTTCGAGGCGGAAGTGGTCGCCGCCGAGGGCGCGCCCTTGCCGCCGCTGCCCCCCTTGGCCGCGCCGCAGCCGCCGCGGTGGCGCGATGATGAGCTCTACACCACCGGCATGTTCCACGGGCCGCTGTTCCAGGGCATCCGCCGGCTGATCGCCTGGGATGGCGGCGGGCTGGATGCCGAGCTGGCCGATACGCCGCTGGACGGGTTCTTCGGCTGGGGGCCGTCTGCGCCCGAAGGGTTGCTGCTGAACCCGGTGCTGCTGGACCTTACGGGCCATGTCACCGCCTTCTGGATCGCGCAGGGGCTGGGGACCGATTTCAGCTCTTTCCCCTCCAGCATCGACCGGATCGACCTTCCCGCGGCGCGCGAGGAGGCAACGGCGGGGGCAGTGCTGTCCGGGCGCACGCAGTTCCTCGATGCCGAGGGGCAGCCGGGTGCGGACCCGGCCAAGGCTCGGTTCCTGCAAGGAGATTTCACCTGCACGGGCGCGGATGGCACCGTGCTGATGCGCGCGTCCGGCTGGAAGGACCGCTTCTTCCGGGTGCCGCACAGCTTCTATGACGCGCGCTATCGCCCGCGCGAGGCGTGGTATGGCGCCGAGGCGCAGGGGCTGTTCGCCGGCCAGCCGCCGGGGGTGATGGTCTGGCAGGTGCCGGCCTTCCCGCCCGGGTTCCTGGAGGATGCGGGCGGGATCTGGATGCGGGTGCTGGCGGCGACGATCCTGTCGGGGGCGGAGCGTGAGGCCTTTGCGGCGATGACCGGGCCGGGCAAGCGTCGGCGCGACTGGATCATGGGCCGCATTGCGCTGAAAGAGGCGGCGCGGGCCTGGATCTTGCAGCAGACCGGGCTGCTGTTGCTGCCAGCGGATGTCGAGATCGCGGTGGGGCTGACCGGCAAGCCCTATCTGGCGGCAGCCGGTGCATCGCCCCTGCTGCCCGAGCTGTCACTCGCCCATGCGGCGGGCGCGGCGCTTGCCGTGGCCGCTCCGCCTGGGCAGGCGGTGGGGATCGACATGGAGTTTCCGGCGGGCATCGACGCGGGCCTGCTGGCCGAGGGCGGCTTTGCCCCGGCCGAGCGCGCGCTGCTGGCCGCGGCGCAGCCCGGTCCGGAGGATGCGGCGCGGCTGCTGACCGGCTGGTGTGCGAAAGAGGCGGCGGCCAAGGCGATCGGTGAGGGGCTGACCGGGCGGCCGCGGGCCTTTGTGCTGAGAGCGCTGGCAGCAGGGGCCACGGTGGGTTCGTTCACCGCCGAGGTGGACACGCCGACGGCCGGCCGCCTGCAGGTGGCGCTGGCCCGGCAGGGCGAGGCGGTGCTGGCGCTGGCGCTGCGGTAGCGCCCTACGCCAGCCAGACGTCGAACCCGGCCGACGCCTCGGCCAGATCCGCGCCGCCGTGCAGCAGCGCCTGGGTCTGCAGCAGGCGGCTGTGGTTCTGGGTGCCGAGGATCAGTCCGACCGGCGTTGCCAGCAGCGCCCGCACCCCGGTGGAGGCCACGGAGCCGTTGCCGTCGATCAGCACCGGCACCCAGGACGCGCCATCCGTGCTGGCCCACAGCTGGAAGCCGCCGCGCAGCGGCGCGCCGCCGCCGTTCAGGGCGAGGTCGTTCGGCTCCCAGTTCTGGGTGCCGATGTAGAGCGCGCCACCGTGCACCGCCATCGACCAGATCGCCGAATTGTAGGGATCGCCGAGGCCCGGCCCCATCGCCGACAGCGGCACCTTCAGCCCGTCCGGGGTGAAGCGCGGCTCGCCGAAGATCAGGTCCCAGCTGCCATCCTGGCGCAGGCGGATCAGCTCGCAGGCGGCGGGGCCTACATCGTTGTCCGGGTCATGGCCAAAGCCGGGGATGCGGGTGCCGATGTAAAGGTCGCCGCCGAATTCGGCCATCGCCGCGGTGGAGAGGTTGTGGGTGAAGCGGAAGGCGCCATCCGTCAGCACCCGCTCCCACGGATAGGGCGCCGCGCCCTCGGCCCTTGTGCGCCACAGCTGGAAGCCGCGGGCGGTGTTCGCGGTGCCGGCATAAAGGTAGCCCTGCGCCGCGCAGAGCGAGACCACGCCGCGATTGGAAGGATCGCCGAAGCCGGGCAGGCAGGCCTCGGTCCAGATGCCGCCGGCCGGACCGTCGCTGACCAGCACGGTGGCCTGCGGGGCGCGCTCGCGGTCGAGGCCCTCGGCGGTGATGGTGCCCGAGGGCAGGGCGAAGAGCCGTCCGCCAAAGCCGGTCAGCCCGCGGATCGACATCACGCTGTCATCGCCATTGCCGGGGGCCATCACCGGGGTGAATGTCTCGCCATCCTCCGACCGCAGCACCTGCCCGCCCCAGAGCGACATGGTCCCGGCATAGAGGCAGGGCGCGGCATCGCCGGCGCCCTGGAACACGGTCATTGCGCAGATGCCGACCTCGCGGCCCATCGCCCCGGCGCGCTGGCGCAGGACGCCGCCGCCAAGCCAGGCGGCGCGGGCCTTTCCACCCTCATCCAGCGCCAGCACCGGCGCCGCATGGACCTCGGCCCAGGCCCCCGTGGCCGGATCGAGCCGGTGGATGCGGCCCAGATCCTCGGGCCCGCGCGCGGCGGGGGCGCTGGCGCCCAGATAGAGCGCATCCCGGAACCAGACCATCGCATGGGCCAGCGTGCTGCCGGAATGGCCAAGGCCGCCGCTGGCGACGGGCAGGAACTGGGCGGCATCGAGAAGGCTCATGCGATCATCCGTATCCAAATTGCCGCGACAGCCGCAGCACCGGCTTGCTGAACGGCTCGCCGGGGCGCCAGTCCACATCGCCCTCCAGCGAGGGTTCGGTGATCCGCGCCAGCCGCGCCATATCCAGCGCCGGGGCGTTGAGGAAGTTCGGGTCGTTGCCGAAGGGCGCCGAGGGCGGGCCGATGCTGGCGAAGGCCGAGGTTTCGGGATGCAGCATCGCCTCGATGCTGGCGGCATCCGATGAGAGGCCCAGCCAGTCGCAGATCTGCGGCAGATAGAGCAGGGGGTCGGCCAGCAGCATCTCGCCCTTGATCCGCATGTATTGGCCAAGCGCCAGATCGTGCGAGAATTCGACGATATGGCCTTGCGAGCGCAGCCAGAGCTGTTCGGGATCGAACTCCGCCCGCTGGCTCTCGCCCCCGGCATAGGCCTTCATCAGCTCCAGCATCGACTTGCCGGTGCTGCGCGGATGCCGGGTCAGGTGCAGGAAACTGGCGGCCGGAAAGATCCGGTGCAGGCGGCGCAGGTTGTCGGTGCGCATGGTGTTGCGGGGGCTCTTGTCCACCAGCATCTTGTCGCCGACCGCTTCCTGGATATGGGCGAAGACCTTGGCGGTGGACCAGTGGACCCGGCGCTGCACCCAGTGGCGGGCGCGGATCACCGCCTCCTCGCTCTGCGCGCCCTCATGCAGCTCGGCCAGCAGCCGCAGCAGGCCGGAGGTGCCGAAGTTCAGCCCGGCGGAGAGGGAATTCCAGATCTCGCCAAGCGTCTCGCCATGCGACAGGTTCACCTCGGGCAGGCCATAGACCTGGGGGTGCTGCCCGATCATGCCGCCGATCACCGAGGTGTAGGACCGGGGCGGCGCGATGATGAACAACGGATCCGGCATCTATGTCTTTCTACACTCGATAAACGCGCTGGCGCTGCTTGGCAGATGTCGAATCCGCCCCGGCCGAAATTGCCGTCCCTTGCTATAGCCTTGCGGGGAGCCCAAGGCAACGAGGGCGCGCAAATCCGCCCCGCGCAGGGGCCGAGGCAACGAGGCCGCGCAAATCCGCTTGCCGGAAAAGATGCTTGCTTGCGGGTTCTGCGGGCGCAACATATCCTATGTCGCAAGACGCAGGGATTATTCGCGGCTCTGTGGAACCGGCGCCACGGCGCGGCGTTGCCGCTTGGGAAACATGCGGCATTACCGCGCTCGACCCCTGCGGCACTGCCGTGACGATGCCGCAGCCCCGCGCTGCGGGACCATTGAACCGAATGCTGTTTGAAAACCCTGTGAGGAGCTTTTCTGATGCGTCGAATTTTTACTGCTGCAACCACAACCCTTGTCATTGCCGCGACCCTTGGCTGCGCCGCCGCGCAGGACCGGCCGATCCGCGATGCCATCAAGGAGCGCCGCGCCGCCCGCGCCGTAGCTGCCGCCCCGCAGGCCAGCAGCGTGTCGGGGCTGCAGCTGGTCGAGCTGTCGCATCAGGGCCGCCAGCGGTCCTATTACGCCTATGTGCCGGCCACCGCGCAGGGCCGCAGCGGGGTGCCCGCGGTGATGGTGCTGCATGGCGGCATGGGCAGCGGCGAGGGCGTCGCCGGCACCAGCGGCATGGCCGGGGCCGCCGATCAGGTCGGCTTTGTCGGGCTGTTTCCCAATGCCGAGGGCAGCCAGTGGAATGACGGGCGCGCCACCACCCGCACCGGGGTGGACGATGTCGGCTTCCTGCAGGCGGTGGTCGCCGATGCCGCGTCCCGCTTCGGGGTGGACCGCTCGCGCGCCTTTGTCTCGGGCATCTCGAACGGGGGGCTGATGACCCAGCGGCTGGCCTGCGAGGCGGCCGGCAGCTTCCGCGCCTTTGGCGTGGTGGTGGCGAACCTGCCCGCCGATCTCAGCGGCAGCTGCGCGCCCTCGCGCCCGGTGCCGATGATGTTCTTCAACGGCACCGATGACCCGCTGATGCCCTTCGCCGGCGGCACGATCAAGTCCTTCGCGGGGAGGGGGGCCGGGGGGCAGGTGCTGTCCTACGCGCAGACCAAGGATTTCTGGGCCGGCAAGGATGGCTGTTCGGGCAGCACCGGCGCGGTGGCGCTGCCTGACCGCGCGAATGACGGCACCGAGGTGTCGGTCGAGCAGTTCCGCGCCTGCGGCGGCGGGGCCGAGCTGACCTTCTACACGGTCGAGGGCGGCGGCCATACCTGGCCCGGCTCCTCGGGCCGCAGCTCGCGCATCGCGGGGACGGTCAGCCAGGATATCAGCGCCACCAGCGAGTTTGTGAACTTCTTCCGCCGCTATGGTCTGTGAGGGATCGGACGTGACGGAATGCAGGACGTGACTTTCCCCCCGCCGGTCTTCGTGCTGGCCGCGCCGGGGGTGCCGGGGCAGACCCTGGCGGCGGCCCTGGGGCGCAATCCCGGGGCCTATGACCTGCCCGAGTGCAATCTGGAACTGTCGGGCAGCGTCGAGTCCCTGCTGCGCGAGATGACGGGGATGCGGCAGGGCCAGATGCACGGGCTGCTGCGGGCGCTGTCGCATCTGCTGGCCGGCGAGCAGAGCATGGCCGGGATCGAGATGGCGCGGCGCTGGCTGACGCGGCACATGCACCTGCCGACGGGGGCGGTGGCGCAGCGGCTGGCGGCAATGATCGCGCCGCGGCGGACGGTGATGCCGGTCACCTCGGCCCTGTTCGAGCCGGGCGGGACCGAGCGGCTGCTGGCCGCCTTCCCGCAGGCCGATTTCGTGCATCTGCAGATGCATCCGGTGGCGCAGGGCCGGGCGGTGATGGGCCAGTCGGGCGGCGCGGCGGCGATGCTGCTGGGGGCGGTGGATGACAGCGTCTCGCCGCCCATGGCCGATGCGCAGGAGCTGTGGGCGACGGCCGAGGAGGGCGCCGCGGTGTTCCGCGCAGCCGTGGCCCCCTCGCGCTTTCATGCGCTGCGGGTCGAGGATCTGGCCGCCAATCCGGCGCGGGCACTAGCGGTGCTCGCCGATGCGCTGCATCTGGCGACTGACCCAGCGGCAGTGGCGCGGATGCTGCGGCCCGAAGCGTCGGCCTTTGCCGGGCCGGGGCCGTTCGGCGCGCATCTGGCGGGGGATGTGCTGACCCTTGCCGCGCTGCGGGCGGCGCTGCCGGGGGAGGTGTCGCTGAAGGGCCCGCTTCCCTGGCGCCCGGACGGGGCGGGCCTGCGGCCCGCGCTGCGCGATCAGGCGGCGGCGATGGGGTATTCCTAGCCCCGGATCGACACCACGCGGTCCAGCATGTCGCGCTCTTCGATCAGCAGCGCCAGCACCGATTCCAGCACCTCGATCCGGTAGTCCAGATCGCGCTTGCGCTCGGCCAGCTCGGCCGGGCTGTCCGACACGGTCACCTGCTGCTCGCGCATGTCGATGAACATCGGGCTGGTCAGGAATTCCTGAACATGGCGCAACCGCTCTTGCCGCAGCTTCTGGTCGCGCATCGCATCGGACACGATCCTGGCCGAGGCCGCGTCGCGCGCCGGGGCGCCCTGTGCCTGCTGCGCCGCGCCCTCTTGCGCGCCGGGGGCGTCTGCGCCCGGCTCGGCGGTGAGGGGTCGGTTCATGGCGCGCTCCGGTATCGTTAGGCCCAGCCCTTGGTCTAGAGCGCGGCGACAACCCTGACAAGAGCGGGTGCTGCGGCGGCGCCACCCCTCCGGGCTTTTCTCGGCTTGCTGTACGGCGGCGTTGCAGGGCTGGAAAGAGTCTGTTAGGCCCTGATCTTATTGAATATGCGCTCAAAGGGGCGTGCCCGTATCCGATTTCGGGGGCCGCACCTGCACCGTCTGGATTTGAAGGGGGTTGTTGTGACGAATCGGGTTTTGATGATCGGGCTGGATGGCGCGACCTTCTCGCTGCTCCGTCCGCTGTCGCAGCAAGGCGTGCTGCCCTTCCTCACCAGCCTGATCCGCGGCGGCACCGCTGCGCAGCTGATGTCCACCCGCAACCCGCTGACCCCGCCGGCCTGGACCTCGATGACCACCGGCCGCAGCCCCGAGGTGCATGGCATCTACGACTTCCTGCGCCCCGCTTACCTCGACGATGGCAGCGTCTACCTGAAGGTGAACGACCGCCGCGACAACCATTGCGAGACGGTGTTCGCCATGGTCAACCGCCACAAGATGCGCGGCACCGCGCTCAACTTCTACGGCTACGCGCCGCCCCCGCAGATCGACGGTTATGTGGTGTCGGGCTTCGTGCCCTGGAAGCACCTGCGCCACGGCATCCACCCGCAATCGCTGTTCGACAGCCTCAAGGCCTCCACCGATTTCGACTATCGCGACCTTGGCATGGATATCGGCGAGGAAAAGAAATGCGTGCAGGGCCTGCATGCCGGCGAGCATGAGGAATGGATCGAGCTGCAGAACGTCCGCGACCGCGCCTGGACCGATGTGACCTGCCGGCTGATGACCGAGGACCGCACCGAGCTGACCGCCGTGGTGCTGGACGGGCCCGACAAAATCCAGCACCTGTTCTGGCGCTACCTCGACGCCGACTGCTATTCGGGCGAGCCGGGGGAGTGGACCGACCGCGTCACCGCGCTGGCCACCGATTTCTACCGGCAGATGGATGACAACATCCGCCGCATGGTCGAAACCGCCGGGCCGGAGACCAACGTCATCCTCGTGTCCGACCATGGCTTCGGCCCGACGACGGAAATCCTCTACATCAACCAGTGGCTTGCCGAAAAAGGCTACCTCACCTGGACCGGCAAGGCGGAAGATGACGCCAAGGGCCAGCTGACGGCCGAGAAGATCCGCGACCACCTTGGCATGATCGACTGGCGCAAGACCGTGGCCTTCTGCCCGACGCCCTCGTCCAACGCGATCTACATCAAGCCCGACCTTGGCAATGGCCAGGGCATCAAGCCCGACGATTACCTCGCCTTCGTGCAGAACATGCAGGCCGAGCTGATGGAGCTGCGCGACGCCTCGGGCAAGCAGGTCGTCATCGGCGCCTCGCCCAACAAGCTGCGCGGGCGCAGCTTTGTGGAGCCTTGCCCCGACATCACGCTGAGCCTGCGCGATGGCGGCTTCGTGTCGATCCTGCCCTCTGACACCGTGGTCAAGGACCGGGTGCTGGCCGACGGCACCCACCGCCCTGAAGGCATCTTCATCGGCCACGGCCCCGCCTTCAAGCGTGGCGAGCAGCTGGAGCCGCTGAACCTTCTCGACATCACCCCGCTGATGCTGACGCTTCTGGGCCTGCCGGTGCCGCGCGATCTGGAAGGCCGGGTGCCGGTGGAGGCGCTGGAGCAGGGCATCACCGCCACGACGGGGGCGGCGACCGCCACCGTGGCTGCCGATGAGGGCCGCGAAGACGTGTCGGACGAGGACCGCGAGATCCTGCTGCGCCAGATGCAGAAACTTGGCTACATGGACTGATGCTGACGCAGTCAGGGGAAAGGCAGGAACCACCGCGATGCCGTCCTTGACCCGTCAGGATCTGCGCATGAATTACCAGCTGGTCGGCGCCGATCTGCGGCCCGGTCAGGCGCCGGTGGCGATGATCCACGGGCTGGGGGCGAACCTTGCCTTCTGGTATCTGGGCGCGGTGCGGCATCTGGCCCCTGACCTGCCGATCCTGCTGCATGACCTGCGCGGGCATGGCGCCAGCTCGATGCCGCCCTCGGGCTACCTCTTGCACGACCTCGCCGCCGATTTCGCCGCCCTGCTCGACCATCTGCAGATCGAGCGCGCCCATGTCGTTGGCCACAGCCACGGCGCGCGGGTGGCGCTGGCCTTTGCGATTGCACATCCGGAGAGGGTGGCGAGCCTGACCGTCGCCGACACCCAGCTGCGCGCGTTGCAGCGCCCGATGCGGCTGGCCGACTGGCCCTATTGGCCGCGCTGGAAGGCGGAGCTGGCGGGGCAGGGCGTGACCAGCTTCCCGCCCGAGGATGCCGAGATCGACTTTCGCCTGCTCGCCGATCTCGGCCCCCGCGGCGGCGCGGCCCTGGCCGGGGCGCGGGCGGCGATCAGCGCGGTGAATGATGAGGCCGGCCCCGAAGACCCGCCGGAACTCTCGCTGCTGCCGGGGGCCGGGGGCGGGCGCCTTGCCGCGGCGCTTGCGCGGCCGGGGGCTGGCGCGCTGGCCGCCCGGATGCCGCGGCTGGCGGCGCTGGCGGCAGAGCGGGCGGCGGAGCGGGCGGCGCCCGAGGCTCCGCGCCGCATCGACCTGCGCTCGCGCCAGATGGGGGCGCGGGGCAGCCAGAAATGGCAGACGCTGCTGGAGACCACCAGCGCCGGGGTCGAGCTGGCCGATGAATCGGATGTGCCCGCAGACCGGCTGCCGGGGCTCAAGATGCCGGTGCTGCTGATCTACGGCGCGCTGTCGCATTGCGTGCCAAGCTCGGACAAGCTGCTGGAAGTGATCCCCGACGCGCGGCGGATCCTGGTGCCCAATGCCGGGCATTTCTTCCCGATCGTGAAGCCGCGCCTGTTCGCGCGGGCGCTGCGGATGTTCGTGGCAGGGGTGGAGACGGCGGGCACCCCGGCGCGCGGGCGCTTCCGCGAGCGCATTCAGGCCGCCCGCGCCGCACGGATGCGCCCGCAATGACCGGCGCGCTTCGGGTCAGCGTGGTGACGGGCGCCAGCAGCGGCATCGGCCGCGGGCTGGCGCTGGCGCTGGCGCGGCGCGGGGATCTGGTGGTGGCGGTCGGGCGCGATCGGGGGCGGCTCGAGGCGCTGGCGGAGGCTTTGGCCGAGGCGGGGCCGGGGGCGCACCTGACCCTTGCGCTAGACGTGTCCAGCGAGGCCGACATGGCCCGCCTGCGCGCCGAGGTGGAAGCGCTCGGCCGCGCCGACGTGATGATCGCCTCTGCCGCCGTTGGGCGCAGCGCCGGGGCCGCGCTGCCGCCGCCGACGCGCGACCTGCCGCTGGAGGATTGGCAGCGCATGGTGGATGTGAACCTGCACGGGGTGTTTCTGGCGAATGCGGCGGTGCTGCCGCTGATGCGGGCGCAGGGGGATGGCGACATCGTCAACATCGGCTCCTCCACGACCCCGCACGGACTGCGCGGCACCCCGCTGGCCCCCGCCTACAGCGCCACCAAGTTCGCGCTGGCGGAATATGGCCGCGCGCTGGCCGAGGAGATGGCGCCCGAGGGCATCCGCGTCCGCACCATCTTCCCCGGCCCGGTGGAAACCCCGCTGATCGCCGGGACCCTGCTGGACGGCCCCTTTGGCGGCCGGATCAGCGAGGCCAATTTCGCCACCGCCCTGCTGGGGCTGATCGAGCTTGGCCGCGGCATGGTGGTCGCCGACCCGCATCTGCTGCCGGTGCCGCAGCGCGGGCGGGCGCGCAAGAAAGCATAGCAAGGAGATACCAGTGCAAGACCTCTCGGGCCGCATCATCCTCATCACCGGCGCCGCCGGCGGCATCGGCGCCGCGACGGCCCGCGCGCTGGTGGCCGCAGGCGCCCATCCCGTGCTGGTGGACCGCGAGGGCGCAGCCCTGGACAGTTTGGCGGCTGAATTGGGTCAGGCCGCGACGCCCTTCCCCTCTGACGTCACCTCGGAGACCGAGATGGCGCGGATGGCCTCGGAAACGCTGGCGGTGCATGGCCGCATCGACGGGCTGATCACCGCCGCCGGCATCCTGCGCACCGGCGGGCAGCCGCGGCCGCTGGCGGACACATCTTATGAGGAATGGCGCACGATCATCGACGTGAACCTGACCGGCACCTTCCTGGCCAACCGCGCGGTGCTGCCGGCGATGCTGGCGCAGCGGCAGGGGGATATCATCAACATCTCCTCCACCTCGGGCCGGCAGGGGCGCGCCTTCGACGGCCCCTATTCCGCGTCGAAATTCGGGATCATCGGCCTGTCGGAATCGCTGGCCGAAGAGGTGCAGCGCGACGGGGTGCGCGTGCAGACGCTGCTGCCCGACGCGGTGGATACCGGGCTTTGGGGCCAGTCGGGCACCGTCGCGCTGAAGCCGCGGGCGATGCTGGCGCCGGAGCGGGTGGCGGCCTTCATCCTCTACCTTCTGGGGCTGCCGCGCGACACCTTCCTGCTGAACTCCGTCATCGCGCCGGTGCCGCAGCGCGGGCGCAGAGGCTAGGCGATGACCGAGCACAGCCCCGCCCCGCTGATCCCCGACCGCGGCCCCGCGCCCAACCGCGGGCTGTCGCGCGCCGATTTCGATTGCCTGGGCCGCGCCGGGCTTGGCGACGGTCACAACAACTACGCCCATTCAATGGCCTGGTTCGGCGGCAAGCTCTATCTCGGCACCACCCGCTCCAACATGTGCATGCTCAAGTTCCAGTCGGCCTTTACCGAGACGCCGCTGGAGGTCTGGCCGGTCGATTGCCCCGACACCCGCGACCAGCTGTATCAACTGGATTTCCAGGCGCAGATCTGGTGCTGGGACCCGGCCAGTGGCTGGGAGATGGTGTTCCGCGCCCCGATGGTCCCCGATGCCAACGGCAACCCGGTCCCGCGCGAGATCGGCTATCGCTCGATGGAGCTGTATCAGGGCCCCGGCGACGCCGAGCCCGCGCTCTACATCGCCACCTGGGCCCCGGGCCGCGCGCCGGGCGGGCTGATCCTGCGCACCGCCGATGGCCGCAGCTTCGAGCCGGTGACGGAGTATGGCATCATCGAGCCCGCGATCTCCACCACCCGCTCGCTGACCTCGTTCCGGGGGCGCCTGCACTTTGCCCCCACCGCCCGCCGCGGCACCGATGGCGGCCAGCAGAACACCGCCGGGCTGCCCTTCGTGTTTGCCAGCGACGATCCCGCCTCGGGCAACTGGGTCGCCACCAATGAACATGGCTTCGGCGAGCCGGGCAACCTTGGCATCTTCAGCCTCGCGGTGGCGAATGACCGGCTTTATGCGGGCACGCTGAACCTTGAGGGGCTGCAGGTTTGGGTCACCGATGGCGACACGCCGCCGCCCTATCGCTGGCGCAAGGTCATCGACAAGGGCGCCGGGCGCGGGCCGCTGAACCAGGCCGTCGCCTCGATGACCGAGTTCAAGGGCGCGCTCTATGTCGGCACCGGCATTCAGGGCGGCGGCAATGACCGGCTCAACAAGATCGGCCCCGCTGCGGCCGAGGTGCTGCGCGTCAACGCCGATGACAGCTGGGACGTGATCGTCGGCGACATCGACGATGACGGGCGCGAGCCGCTCAGCGGGCTGAAGGCGGGCTTTGGGCATTTCTTCAACGGCTACATGTGGTCGATGGCCGAGCATGACGGCTGGCTCTATGTCGGCACCTACGATTGGTCGGTGACGCTGCGATGGGCGCGCTTCGATGCGGCGCCGGAACGGGTGCGCAAGCTGCTGGCGCTGCTGGGGGCCGAGAAGATCATTGCCGCCGAGGGCGGGGCGGATCTGTGGCGCAGCGCCGATGGCGAGAACTGGCTGCCGGTCTGCCGCAAGGGCTTTGGCAACGCCTATAACTGGGGCATCCGCAACCTCGTCTCCACGCCCCAAGGGCTGTTCATGGGCACCGCCAATGTCTTCGGCCCGCGGGTTGCGGTGCGCGACGGGCAGGGCGGCTGGACCTATGCCGACAACCCCGATGGCGGGCTCGAGGTCTGGCTGGGCCGCAGCGCCGAGGCCGAGGCATGACCCGCGCCCCGTCGCCGTTCCGCATGGCCGCCGCGCGGCCCGTGGCGGCGCTGGCCCATGAGCGCGTGGCCCCCGGCCCGCTGCTGCCGCAGGCGCTGCGACCGCTCTCGGTGCCGACGCCGCAGGGACTGCGGCTGGCGCATGTCGCCCCCGGTGTCGGCGCGGCCGGCCTGCGGGTGCTGGCCTTCCACGGCGGCGGCGGCGATGGGCGGCGCTTTGCCGGCCGCGCGCGGCTGCATGAGGCGTTGCAGGGCCATGTCGGCAGCGTGGTCTATCCGCAGGCCGAGGGGCATTGGGCCGATGGCCGCGTGGGGGTGGAACGCGGCTGGCCCGGCGATCTGGCGCTGGTGCAGGCGCTGGCCTCGGGCGCGCCGCTCTGCCTTGCGGGCGCCTCGAACGGGGGCATGTTCGCGCTGCGGCTGGCCTGCGAGCTGGCGACGCCCCCTGCCGCCGTGGTCGCCGTCTCTGCCGCCATGCCCGCCGATCTGGCGCTGCGCGCGCCGGCCGGCCCGCCGGTGCCGCTGATGCTGGTGCAATGGGCCGAGGATCCGCTGCTGCCTTGGGCAGGCGGCCATGTCGCGCCGCGCGCCGGCGCCGGGCATGGCCAGCGCGGCCGGGTGCTGGCGGCCGAGGAGACCCTGGCCTTCTGGCGCGCCCGCAACCGCTGCGCCGGGCCGCCGCGCCACCGGCAGGCCCGCATTTCGGGCCAGCGCGCCGAGATCCACGCCTGGACCGGCGGCAGCGGCGGCGCCGACCTCTGGCGCGTGATCTTGCAGGGCAGCGGCCATGGCTGGCCCTCCCGCCAGCCCGGCGCCGGGCTGGCGGGTAGCCTCGAGCAGATGGCGGCACGTTTCTTGATCTGGTTTTCGCAGAAGGACCGGCCGGCAAGTGCCGGCCTGGAAGGAGTTTCCCACGATGTCATTTGAACTGGTCGATACCACCTATGAACCCTATTCGCAGGACCCCGGCTACATTGCCGCGAACGAGGCGCTGATCGACGGCATCGCGCTGGAAGGCGTTTCGCGCGTCGCCGATCTGGCCTGCGGCACCGGCCTGCTGTCGCAGCTGCTGATCCGCCGCGCGCCGAACCTCACCGTCTGCGCCATCGACCTCGACCCGGTGCAGATCGGCATCGCCACCCGCACCTTCGAAGGTCAGGGAGTGCGCGTGGTGGACAGCCTCGAGGCGCTGCGCGCCGCCGGCTCCGGCGCCGTGCATCTGCGCGCCGCCAGCGCGATGGAGCTGCCCTTCGAGGATGGCGAGATCGACCTGATCGTGCAGGGCAATTCCATCCACCTGATGCCCGACCGCGCGGCCTTTCTGCGTGAGGTGGCGCGGGTGCTGCGCCCCGGCGGGCGCTTCGTGTTCAACAGCGTGTTCTATGTCGGCACCTTCGTGCCGGGGTCCGAGGCGGTGTTCTCGGAATGGATGAAAGAGGCGGTGCTGGTCCTCAACCGCATGAACGCCGAGCGTGCCGCCCGCGGCGAGCCCGGCATTCCGCGCAAGCGCGGCACCCATGGCCGCGCCTTCCAGAAGGACTGGCTCTCGGCCGAGGGCTGGAGCGCGGCGCTGGCCGAGGCCGGGATCGACACGATCAGCGCCGGCCACCGCCCGGTTCCGATCTCGCAAAAGGGGCTGCAACTGGTCGGCGCCTATGGCGGCCTCGCCGAGGTGCTGATGAGCGGCTACCCCGTCGATATCGCCAGCGAATGCCTGCAGGAGGGCGCCGTGCGCGCCTTCGAGAACCTCGGCATCACCGAAGTGCCGCGCAACTGGCTGGAAATCACCGCCGTGCGCCGCTGAAGACCCAACAGACACTCAGGAAGGGACAGGACTATGACTGATACACTGGCACTGCAGACGACCGTGATCACCGTGCTGGAAGACACGGTGCGCGACTGGGACATGGATCTGGAGGGCGGCATCACCGCCACCACCACGCTGATCGGCGATCTGGCGTTCGAATCCATCGACGTGGTGCAATTCGCCGTGGCGCTGGAACAGGCGCTTGGCAAGAAGGGCCTGCCCTTCGAAAAGCTGTTCATCAATGACGGCGCCTATGTCGACGATGTGTCGGTGACCGAGGTGGTGGAATTCCTGAAGGCCGAACTCGTCGCCGGGTGAAGGGGGGAGCGGCAGGCGGAGCCTGCCGCGATCCCTTGGTAGGTCGTCCTACCTCGCCGTCCTTGGCGAAGGCCATCGCCTTCGCCACGCGAAGACATCTGAACCCATCCGGACGGGCCCCCAAAGGGCCCGGCCAGCGCCCGCCCCGCCCCTGGCGGGCGCTTCTCGCCCGCCAGGTCGGGCGCTGTCCTCACTCGGTCTCATGTTGCCGATGGCACCGGGTGACATGTTCCGCGACGGGCGGGGCGAGGCAGTGCCTCGCCTGTTCCCGCCCGAAGCCGCGTCACGTCAGCAGTCGCCGGGACTCCTCGCGCCTTTCCCCCTCACGGGATCCAAGACCACACCTCGATCTGGAAGAACCGCACGATCCGGCGCAGGTAAGCCTCCCAGGTGCGCATCTCGGCGCCCTCGATCTTGGCGTATCCGGTCATGCCCGAGCGCAGAAGCCCGTCCGGGTTGGGGAAGGCGGCATCGACGCGCACGGTGCTGCCATAGCCCTCCTGCTCGGCGGCCTGGGCGATGGTTTCCACCACCCCCGGGATCTCGTCCTCGCTGGCGCCCCAGGCCTTCAGCCGCACCTCGCGGCCTGGCTCGATCAGGGCGATGTCGGATTCCGGCACGGAAATCGCGGCGCGCACGACATCGGCATTCTCGATCTCCAGCAGCGTCTCGCCCACGCGCAGGAAGCTGCCGTTGCGCAGCTCCAGATCCGGGGTCACCACCCGGCCGTCCATCGGCGCGGTGATGCGCGTGCGCTCCAGCTCATCGCGGCGGAACTGCAGCTCCAGCGTCAGGTGGTCCACACTGGCGCGCGCGATGGCGATCTCCTCGGTCGTGGCGCCGCTTTCCACCAGGACCAGTTGCGCCCGCGCCACCTCCAGCCCCGCCAGATCGGCGTCATAGGCCGCCTGTGCCTTCTCGAACTGCGCCTTGCTGACGGCGCCGGTGCCCACCAGCTCGCGCGCCCGCTCCGCCTCGGCGCGCGAGAAGGCGAGGCTTGCCTCGGCGCTTTCCAGCTGGCGCCGCGCCACCTCGATCTCTTCGGGCTTGGCGCCGGCCTCCAGCCGCGCAAGGCTGGCTACAGCGCCGGCCAGCATCGCCTCGGTCACGGCGACATCGTTGGCCTGATTCCACGAGGACATCTGCGCCACCACCTGGCCGCGGGTCACGGCCGCGCCCTCGGCCACATAGATCTCGATGATCTCGCCCTCGGTGCGGGCCGCCGCCTGGCCGCGCGCCACCGGCAGGATCTGCACGAGGCCGCCCGCCTCGTAGTTGTAGGGCAGGAAGGCGACGCTCAGCAGCGCGATGCCGATGACCGACCAGACCACCTTGGCGCTGCCCGACAGCGCGGGCTCCGCCTGCGTCGCCGCTTTCGGGGCGCGGCCCGCCATCAGCAGCCGCGCAAGCTCTGACTGGCCCTCGCCGCCGCGCATTTGCGCCGCCCGCCGCCCGATGCTGGCGCGCATCGCCACCAGCCACAGCAGGAAGGCCGCGACGAGGCCGAGGAAGACGATCATCCCCAATCCGCCCAGTTCCGTCTCCAGCGTCAGCGCGCCATAGATGGCGATCCCAAGCGCGGCGGCGAGCGTGGTCAGCAGCGTGCCGATGCCGAACAGCGCCAGCGGCCAGAGATCGGAGCGCTGGATCATCGGCGGCAGCGGCCGGCCGGTCGCCACATGGCGCAGCGCGGCCCAGGCCTTGGGCAGCAGCCGCGGCTCGTTCAGGTAGGTGGAGATCCAGCGCATCCCGTCGGCCGGCACCAGCGGCAGCGCGGTGACCAGGAACATGCCCAGGCCGAACTGCCCGACGATCAGCGCCATCTGCGCCAGCCAGCTGCCACTGTCGCGGGTGATCGCCCAGACCAGCACGCCGCCCGCGAACATCCACAGCCGCGCCAGCAGCGGCGCGCCATGCGCCCAAAGCTGGCCGCGCCGGTCGAGCGCCGGCACCCCGGTCAGGTCGACGAAGAACCGCGGCAGGAAGCCGAAGATCAGCGCCAGCCCCAGCCCGCCGACCTTGCCGCCATGCCCGACGATGGCCACGCCCTGCGCCAGGCGCGAGGCGAGGTTGACGGTGAAGAGGCCGATCAGCACCATGGTCAGCGTCGCATAGCTGGACAGGATCGCCCCGAGGTCCAGCGCCAGCGCCGGCCAGTTCTGCAGCATGGTCAGCCCGGCCATCAGCACCACCGGGATCACCAGCGGATGCAGCAGCTGGAAGGGATATCCGAGGATATAGAGCAGCTTGAGCAGCTGTGTCGGGTTGAACAGCGTCAGGCTGGCAGCGCCCTGGGGGCCACGCGCGGCCGCGGGGGCTGCGCCGCCCGCCATCTGCTGCTGGCGTGCGGCGAGCGCTGCGAGCAACCGCTCGCCGCCGCCGCCACCGCCCATTGCGCCGCCCATGCCGCCGCCCATGGCACCGGCGCCGGCCATGCCCCCGCCAAACCCGCCCCCGCCGAAGCCGCCGCCACCAAACCCGCCGCCACCGAAGCCGCCTGCCATGCCGCCGCCCATGCCGCCGCCGATCCCGCCTGCGCGGGCGCCAAGGCGCCCGCCGGCGAGGCCGCCACCGAGTCCGGCGGTGCCTGCGCCATAGAAGCCGTCGCCGAGGCCGAAATCCTCATCATCGAAGGGATCGCCGCGCTCCGGGCCCGGAGCCGGAGCGACCGGCACCAGGGCTGTCGAGCCGGGGGCGGCCAGTCGTGGCACCTCTGCGGCAGAGGGCGCCGCGGGGTCGGGACTCGCCCGATCCGCTGGTTTCGCTGCCTCTGGCGTTGTCTCTGCCGTCGTCTCTGCCGCACTGCCCGTTTGCGCTGCACGGCGCCGTGCGAAGCCGCGGGCGAGGGGGCCGGGAGCGGCGGCCGCGGCCGGGATCGGCGCGGCGGTGTCGGGTCCGGGGGCGGCCTCCTGCACGACCTCTGGCGCCGCCTTTACCGGCTCCACCGGCGCGGCCTCTGCCACCGGCTCGGCCGAAGGCTCTGCCGCGCTCGGCGCCTTGCGGCGGCTGCGCACTTCCGAGGCAGCGGCGCGGCGGGCGGCGGCTTTTTCGGCGCCCCTGGCCTTGCGCTCGGCGGGGCTGCTCTCGGGCGCCTCGCCCAGAATGAAGCTGTCCTGCGCGTGCTCGTCCCGGGGCCCGGTTCGCGGATCACCCGCCGGCACCCCCGCCGGTTTGGCGGTCCGCCCCATCATCCCGCGGCGCCGCGCGCCAGCAGCGGGGCCGGGGGCCGGAGCGGGGGCCGCCCCCTCCGCCTCCGGCATCAGCAGGCCAAGGATCTGCAGCCGCCGGAAGAACTCCACCACCTCGCGCGCGCCCATCCCCTCGGGGAAGCGCCGGGCATGGCTGGCATGGATCTCGCGCAGCGAGGCGCGCCCGGTGGCGGCGCCGGTCAGGGCATGTTCCTCGGCGCTGAAGCTGAACTGCTTGCCGCTGCCGGGGTCCACCAGCCGGATCCGCGCCGCGCCGCCGCCCTGGTTCTCATAGACCACCGTCAGGTCACTGCGCAGCTTCGGCTGCACCTCTGCCTGGCGGGGGGCCATCTGGTCGAACGGGTCATTGGCTTCGGGCATCACGGGCTCCAACAGCGCGCGGGCTGCGCGAGGCTCGCACGGGCTGCCCGGTCTGTCGTATCCGCCCCGTCGCGGCAATATCCGCGGTCAATCAGGGGTGTCGGACCCGCAGGGCCGGAAATGCGTGCAACAATATATCCCTGAAATTACGTTCAAATTCTGTATCGGGCAAGATGGCAAATGCCGCGGCGTCACTGCCGTTTTCTGGCCAGCGATACGGCCAGCGAGGCGAGGATGCAGCCGGTGAAGAGCCACAGGCCCCAGGCGGTTTCCACCCGCCCCATGCCCACGCCCTTGGCCAGCACGATATAGAGCGCGATCAGGAACACATCCGCCATCGCCAGCTTGCCCAGGACCTGCAGCAGCGGCAGCAGGCGGGGGGAGAGCCTGCCAAAATGGATCAGCGCCAGCAGCACGGTCTTGGCATAGGGCGCGACCAGCGCGAGGAAGGCGACCAGCAGCGCCAGCGCGGGGTCCTTCTCCCAGACCGCCCTCAGCCCGGTCAGCACCGAGATCGCGGGCAGGTCGAAGAACGGCAGCAACCCCGCGCGCAGCAGCGGCGCGGCCCAGGACAGCGGGAACAGCACCAGGAGCGCGAGGTTGAGGGCGACGATGGGCGTAATCCGGGGCATCAGGGCCTGTTTCTGCGGGCGCATCGGCAGCACAATGGTCCTCGCGCGTGTCTTCGACATCATGGCCAAGCGCCTCCAGCCTGTCGCAGCGCCGGGGTGAAAAGCAAGACGGTTGTTCTGCGCAGCGGCGGGTTGGAAACAGTTGCAGGGGAAAGGCGGCATTGTTTCCAAAACGGAAACGTCAGCGCACCGCCTCGATCGGCCCATGGGCGCGGCCGTGGATGAACTGTTGCACATAAGGGTCTGATGTCGCGTCCAATTCTCCGACCGGCCCGGTCCAGCGGATCTTGCCGCCATGCAGCATCGCCACCTTATCGGCGATGGCGCGGACCGAGGACATGTCATGGGTGATGGTCATCGCCGTCGCGCCCATTTCCACCACGATCTCGCGGATCAGCTCGTTGATGACCCCGGCCATGATCGGGTCAAGGCCCGTCGTCGGCTCGTCGAAGAAGATGATCTCGGGCTCTGCCGCGATGGCGCGGGCAAGGCCGACGCGCTTCTGCATCCCGCCCGACAGCTCTGCCGGAAACTGGTCCGCGACCTCGGGGCGCAGGCCGACGCGGCGCAGCTTCTCGATGGCGATCTCGCGCGCCTGCGCCTTGGGCAGCTTGCCCGGGCCGCGCAGCAGGCGGAACGCCACGTTCTGCCAGACGCTGAGGCTGTCGAACAGCGCCCCGCCCTGGAACAGCATCCCGAAGCGGGCGAGGAAGGCGTCATGCGGCACGCGTGTCACATCCTGCCCGTCGACCTCGATGGTCCCGGCATCGGGCCGCACCAGCCCCAGCACGCATTTCAGCAGCACCGACTTGCCGGTGCCGGACCCGCCGATGATGACCATGCTCTCGCCCTTTGGCACATGCAGGTTCACCCCGCGCAGCACCGCGTTGGTGTCGAAAGACTTTTGTAGATCGGTGATGCGGATCATGCGGCGAAGAACAGTTCTGTCAGGATGTAGTTGGAGGCGAGGATCAGCACCGAGGCGGCGACGACCGCCTTCTTGGTCGCCCCGCCCACGCCCTGCGCGCCGCGGCCCGAGTTCATGCCGAAATAGCAGCCCATCAGCGCCACGATGAAGCCGAACACCGCGCCCTTCACGAGGCCCGATCCGACGTCCCAGAACTCGAGGAAATCGGTGGTGTTGGTCAGGTAGGTGCTGCTGGAAAAGCCCAGCCGGCTGATCCCGACCAGATAGCCGCCATAGATGCCAAGCGCATCCCCGACCGCCACCAGCAGCGGCATCGACAGCGTCGCCGCCAGCACCCGCGGCACCGTCAGGTATTTCATCGGATGGGTCGACAGCGTGGTCAGCGCGTCGATCTGTTCCGTCACCTTCATGGTGCCGATTTCCGCGGCGATGGAGCTGGCAACCCGCGCCGCCACCATCAGCGCCCCCAGCACCGGCCCCAGTTCCCGCGTGATGCCAAGCGCCACGATCTGCGGCACCACCGATTCGGCGTTGAAGCGCGAGCCGCCCGCGTAGATCTGCAAGGCCAGCGCGCCGCCGGTGAAGATCGCGGTCATGCCGACGACCGGCAGGCTCAGCCAGCCGATCTGCAGGCAGGCCTGCAGGAACTCGCGCCAGTAGAAGGGCGGGCGGACAAGGTGGGCGACCGTGGCCCCGGCAAAGCGCGAGACCCGGCCAAGCGCGGCAAGGCCGGACAGCACCGCATGGCCCAGATGCGCCAGCGGGCGGGTGATCGCGCTCATGGCTGGCCCCCGTAATAGCGCCGGGCATACCTCGCGCCGAGGCCGGTGAGCACCTCATAGCCGATGGTGCCGCCCACCGCCGCCAGATCATCGGCGCCCTGCATCGGGCCGAGGATGTCGAGCGCCTCGGGCACGTCGGGCAGGTGGCTGACATCGACGGTGATCAGGTCCATCGACACCCGGCCGACCAGCGGGCAGGGGGTATCGCCGTCCCACAGCGTCGCGCGGCCCGACAGGGTGCGGGCAAGGCCATCGGCATAGCCGGCGGCGACGGTGGCGATGCGCGTCGGCTGGTCTGCGACGAAGCCATTGGCATAGCCCACCCGCTCCCCCGCCGCCACATCGCGCCATTGCACCACCGGCAGCGACAGCCGCACCGCCTGCTGCCCCGCCTGATAGGGCGCGCAGCCATGCAGTCCGATGCCGGGGCGCGTCACTTCGAAATGATAGTCCGGGCCGAGCAGGATCCCCCCAGTCGCCGACAAGGATCGCGGCACGCCGGTATCCTCGGTCAGGCGGATGAACTCATGCAGTTGCTCGGGGTTCATCGGGTCGGATGGGTCATCCGAGCAGGCCAGATGCGACATCAGCAGCGCCGGCCCCGCGGCCAGCACGATGCCCGCCACCGCCTCCCATTCCGCCGCTTCCATCCCCAGCCGGTTCATGCCGGTATCGAGCTGCACGCCGAAGGAATGCCCCGGCAGCGCCTCGAAATGCCGGGTCAGCTGCTCGACGGAGTTCAGCATCGGCGTCAGTTCCGCCTGCGCGATCATGGCGGCATCGCCGGCCATATGGCCCGAGAAGACCGAGATCTCCGGCCCCGGCCCCAGCGTCTTGCGCAAGGCCGCGCCTTCCTCGGCCTGCGCCACGAAGAACCGCCGCGCGCCGGCCCGCGCCAGCGCCAGCGCCACCGGCCCGGCGCCAAGCCCATAGGCATCGGCCTTGACCACAGCGCCGGTTTCCACGCCCGGCCCGCTCATGCGGTCCAGCGCGCGCCAGTTGGCGATCACGGCATCAAGGTCGATCTCTAGGGTTGCGCTGGCCATGCCGGGGGTTTTCGGCAGCGCAGCGGCTAAGGTCAAGCCCAAAGCGTGCGGCACGCGGAACCGCGCCGCCTAGAACCGCGCGTCCGCGCCTTCCTGCCACTCGCGCACAAGGTTGCCAAAGCGGGTGAAGCGGCCCTCGAAGCTCAGCTCCACCGTGCCGATGGGGCCGTGGCGCTGCTTGCCGATGATGACCTCGGCCTTGCCATGCACGCGCTGCATGGTCTCCTGCCACTTGGCCATGGCCTCCAGATTGTCCTCGCCCGGCTTCTCGCGCTCTTTGTAATATTCGTCGCGGTAGACGAACATCACCACATCGGCATCCTGTTCGATCGACCCCGACTCGCGCAGGTCGCTCAGCTGCGGGCGCTTGTCCTCGCGGCTTTCCACCTGGCGCGACAGCTGGCTGAGCGCAATCACCGGGATGTGCAGCTCCTTGGCGATGGCCTTCAGCCCTTGGGTGATCTCGGACACTTCCTGCACCCGGTTCTCCTTGCCAGACCCGGCGCGCAGCAGCTGCAGATAGTCCACGATCAGCACGTCGAGCCCGTGCGTCCGCTTCAGCCGCCGCGCCCGGGCCGCGACCTGGCTGATCGGCAGGGCCGGGGTGTCGTCGATGAACAGCGGGCAGGCCTCCAGCGCCTTCGCGGCCTCGACGAAGCGGCGGAACTCGGCTTCCGTCATGTCACCGCGGCGGATCTGTTCGCTGGGAACCTCCGAGGCTTCGGACAGGATCCGCGCCGCCAGCTGCTCGGACGACATCTCGAGGCTGAAGAAGCCCACCACGCCGCCCTGCACCGCGCCCTCGGTGCCGTCATGCAGGCGCCCGCGCTTGTAGGCCTTGGCGATGTTGAAGGCGATGTTGGTGGCCAGCGAGGTCTTGCCCATCGAGGGGCGCCCGGCGAGGATCAGAAGGTCGGACTTGTGCAGCCCGCCCAGCTTCTTGTCGAGATCGACCAGCGCAGTCGACACGCCCGCCAGCCCGCCCTCGCGCTGATAGGCGGCATTGGCGACGTTCACCGCCTCTGTCACCGCCTTCAGGAACGACACGAAGCCGCGCTCGGCGGTGCCCTGCTCGGACAGCTGGTAAAGCCGCTGTTCGGCTTCGACGATCTGGTCCTTCGGCTCGCTGCTGACCTCGACCTTGGCCGCCTTGGCCGAGATTTCGCGCCCGAGGCCGATCAGCTCGCGCCGCACCGCAAGGTCATAGATCATCTGCGCATAATCGCGCGCCGCGAAGGCCGAGATGGCGGCGCCCGCAAGCCGCGCAAGATAGGCCGGCCCGCCCAGTTCCTTCAGCCCCTCGTCATCCTCGAGGAAGCCCTTGAGCGTGACCGGCGAGGCCAGCGCGTTCTTGTGGATCCGGGCAGAGGCGATCTCGAAGATCCGCTTGTGCACCGGCTCGAAGAAATGCTCCGAGCGCACGACACTGGCGATGCGGTCATAGATGTCGTTGTTGGTCAGGATCGCGCCCAAGAGCTGCTGCTCGGCCTCGATATTGTGCGGCAGCACATCGGTGGCGGCGGCATCGGGTTCGGTGCCGGAGTCGCGAAAAGCGCGGAGTTCGTTCATGGGCTGCCTCTTTCGGTAAGGCCCCTCTCTACCTGCGTGCGGCGGCGCCGGGTAGGGGAATAGGTCTGGGGATAAGTCGTGCACAACCCTGTGGATTGGCTGGCGGGTGCTGCCACCCTACCAGATGTTGCGATCCGGCGCATCCCTGCTACCGCGCCGCGGATTCGGGCCGCGGGCTGCGGACGGGTTATCCACATTCCGCCCACAGGCCCGTCCACAGTCCCGGCATCCTGCGGCGGAAAGTCGCCGGATCAGCCCTTGCGGGCCTCCTGCCACTCCCGCGGGGCATTCAGGAAGCTCTCGACTTCGGACAGGGTCGCTTCGTCAAACGCCCCCTGCGCCCGCGCCTCGGCCAGCACGTCCCACCAGGTGCACAGGTGCAGCAGCTTCACCCCATGCGCGCCCAGCTTCGCCTCGGTGTCCGGGAAGATGCCGTAGTAGAAGATGACGGCGGTATGCCCGCAGCTCGCCCCGGTCTCGCGGATCGCATCGACGAAGGACAGCTTGGAGCCGCCATCGGTGGTCAGATCCTCGACCAGCAGCACCCGCTGGCCTTCGGTCATCACCCCCTCGATCCGGGCATTGCGGCCATAGCCCTTGGGCTTCTTGCGCACATAGGTCATCGGCAGCGCCAGCCGCTCGGCCACCATCGCGGCGAAGGGGATGCCCGCGGTCTCGCCGCCGGCGATATTGTCGAAGGCCTCGAACCCGGCCTCGCGCAGCACCGTCACCGACAGGAAATCCATCAGCGTGGACCGGATGCGCGGATAGCTGATCAGCTTGCGGCAATCGATATAGGTGGGCGAGGGCAGGCCGGATGCCAGCGTGAACGGCGTCTCGGCACTGAAATGCACCGCCTTGATCTCCAGCAGCATCCGCGCGGTCAGCCGGGCGATCTCATCCTTCGGGGGGTAGCTGCTGGGGATCATCTGCGGGGTCCTTTTATTGATGCGGTTGCGGCTTCTTGCTGGCGAAAATATCCCGGGGTCCGGGGCAGCGCCCCGGCGGCCCGCCAGTGGCAGAGCGCCGGGGGTTTCACACCCCCGGACCCCCGTGGGATATTTCTACCAGCAAGAAGCATCAGGGGGTGACAGTCCAGTGGACCGGGAAGCCGGGGTCGAAGACGGTGACCTCTTCGGCGCCCACGGCGATCTTGGCGGGGAACTGCGCAGGGGCCGCGCCCTTGGTGAGGGTGATCCGCGCCTCGTTCACCGGCAGGCGGTAGAAGCCGGGGCCGTTGAGGCTGGCGAAGGCCTCGAGCCGGTCGAGCGCGGCCTCTTCCTCGAACACATGCGCCAAGAGGCTCATGGTGTTGGTCGCGGTGAAGCAACCGGCGCAACCGCAGGCATGTTCCTTCAGCCGGTCCGGATGCGGCGCGGAATCGGTGCCAAGGAAGAAGCGCGCCTCGCCCGAGGTCGCGGCCTCGCGCAGCGCCAGCCGGTGTTCCTCGCGCTTGGCGACGGGCAGGCAGTAGTAATGCGGCTTGATGCCGCCGACGAGGATGTGGTTGCGGTTGAGGATCAGGTGATGGGTGGTGATGGTGGCGCCAAGGTCGTCGCCGCCGGAGCGGGCGTAGGCGACGCCCTGACGGGTGGTGATATGCTCCATCACCACGCGCAGGCCCGGCGTGGACCGGCGCAGCGGGTCCAGCACCGTGTCGATGAACACCGCCTCGCGGTCGAAGATATCGACCTCGGGCGTCGTCACCTCGCCGTGGATGCAGAGCGGCAGGCCGATCTCGGCCATCATCTCCAGCACCGCGCGGACCTTGCCGAAGTCGCGCACGCCGCCGTGGCTGTTGGTGGTGGCGCCGGCGGGGTAGAGCTTCACGGCCTTCACGAGCCCGCTTGCCGCCGCAACCCGCACATCGGCGGGGTCGGTGTCTTCGGTGAGATACAGCGTCATCAGCGGCTCGAACGCCATCCCCTCGGGCAGGGCGGCGAGGATGCGGCCCCGGTAGGCCAGCGCATCGGCGGCGGTCACCACTGGCGGCACCAGGTTGGGCATGATGATGGCGCGGGCGAAGTGGCGGGCGGTTTCGGGCAGCACCGCCGCCATCATCTCGCCATCGCGCAGATGCAGGTGCCAGTCATCGGGGCGGCGAAGGGTGAGAGTGGGTGTCATGGCGCCCTCGGCTGCTGGGTTCCGCGCTGTCCTACACAGGTCTGCGGTCCGTTTCCAGTGGGGCGGCGGCCGGGCGGGATTTCCCGGGCGCCTGAATTTTGGGCGATTGTGCCTGTTGCGCGGGCGGCTTCGCCCGGCAGCCCCGGCTCTCGCCGCACCGGCAGGGCGCGGCGGATGGTGCAGGCCCCCCGGGCGGATTTACCCTGACCCCATGTTCCAGGGTCCCGCCTCCATTCCGATGCCGCCCGCCGCCCTCCCCGCGGCGATGCAGCGCGCGCGGGGCGAGGCTTTGGTCGAGATGATCGCCAAGGCCGGGCGCACGCATCTGGCGGACCTGATGCAATCGGGCTCGGCCAAGGCGATGCTGCCGCGCATCCACGGGCGCGACCCCGAGGTGGTGTTCCTCAACACCTCGGGCGGGCTGACCGGGGGCGACGTGCTGCGCTATGCGCTCGACCTCGGCCCCGGCGCCCGCGCCGTTGCCACCACCCAGACGGCAGAGCGTGCCTATACCGCAGGCGGGCCGGAAGGTGGCCGCGCCGCCATGCAGGTGCGCCTGACGCTGGGGCCGGACGCCCATGCCGACTGGCTGCCGCAGGAGACGATCCTTTACAACGGCGCTGCCCTGTCACGCCGCACCCGCGCCGACCTTGCGCCCGGCGCCTCGGTGCTGATGGCCGAGATGCTGGTGCTGGGGCGCGCGGCGATGGGCGAGCAGGTGGCAGAGCTGGCGCTGTCGGACCGGCGCGAGGTCTGGCGCGGGGCGGTGCCGGTGCTGGTCGATCCCTTCGCGCTGACCGGGGCGAGCCTCAGCCTGCCCGGCACCGGCGCGCGCCCGGCGCTGCTGGCCGGCGCGCGGGCGGTGGCGATGCTAGCGCTGGTGGCAAATGGCGCCGAGGATGCCGCCGGCCCTTTGCGCGCCGCGCTGGCGGGGCTGGAGGGCGCCGAGGCTGCGGTGTCGGGCTGGGACGGGCGCTGCCTGGTGCGCATCCGCGCCGCCGATGGCCTGCCGATGAAGCGCGCCGTCGCTCGAGCCTTGCATATCCTGCGCGGCGGCGCCAGCCTGCCGCGAGTCTGGCAGATCTGAGGATGGGACGCGCATGAACCTGACGCCGCGGGAGAAGGACAAGCTGCTGATCAGCCTCGCCGCCATGGTGGCGCGCGGGCGGCTGGCGCGGGGGGTGAAGCTGAACCATCCCGAGGCCATCGCGCTGATCACCGATTTCGTGGTCGAGGGCGCGCGCGACGGCCGCAGCGTCGCCGACCTGATGCAGGCGGGCGCGCATGTGGTCACCGCCGGGCAGTGCATGGAAGGCATCCCCGAGATGATCCCCGACGTGCAGGTCGAGGCGACCTTTCCCGATGGCACCAAGCTGGTGACCGTCCACCACCCGATCCGACAAGAACACCCGAGGGACCGATGAAAAAACTGCCACTCCTGACCGCCCTGATGCTGCCGACCGCGGCGCTCGCCCATACCGGGCAGGGGGCGGGCAGCCTCGCCGCGGGCATGATGCACCCCATCGGCGGGCTCGACCATGTGCTGGCGATGGTGGCGGTGGGGCTCTGGGCGGCGCAGGCCGGGGGGCGTGCCGTGTGGGCGGCGCCCTTGGCCTTTGTCGGCGCCATGCTGGCGGGCGGGGCGATGGGCATGGCGGGCATCGGCTTCCCGGCGGTGGAGCCGATGATCCTCGCCTCGATCGTCGTCCTCGGCGCGGTGGTGGCGCTGGCGGCGCGGGTGCCGCTGATCCCGGCGCTGGCGGTGATCGCGCTGTTCGGGCTGGCGCATGGCCATGCGCATGGCGCGGAGGGCCCGGCCACCGGCATGGCCGCCTATGGGTTGGGCTTCGCGCTGGCGACGGCCGCGCTGCACGGGGCAGGGCTGGCGCTTGGCTTCGGCCTTTCGCGGCTGGCCTTTGCAGTGCGGATGCTGGGCTTGGGTGCGGCCGGGGCAGGGCTTGTCCTTGCCGTAGCAGGGTAGGGCGCGCGATGATCCCCGGAGAGGTTTTCCCCGCAGCGGGCGAGATTGAGCTGAATGCCGGCCAGCCCGTCACCACGCTGCTGGTCGCCAATACCGGCGACCGGCCGATCCAGGTCGGCAGCCATTACCACTTTGCCGAGACCAATGCGGGCCTGTCCTTCGACCGGATTGCCGCCCGCGGCCAGCGCCTCGACATCGCCGCCGGCACCGCGGTGCGGTTTGAGCCGGGCCAGACCCGCGAGGTGCATCTGGTGCCCTATCGCGGCGCGCGGCGGGTGGTCGGCTTCAACCAGCAGGTGATGGGCGCGCTTTAGGCTGGTGCAGCGGGCGGGGGGCGGGCATCTTGCGCCCAATCTTATGGAGCCCGCCATGACCCACGCCCGCCTTGTTGCCGCCCTTCTCTGCCTCGCCCCGCTGCCGGGGTTTGCGCAGGACGCACCAGACGTCGATTGCGCAAATGCGATGACGCAGATGGAGATGACCTTCTGCGCCGAGCAGGACTGGATCGCCGCCGATGCCGCGCTGAACGACGCCTGGGCCCCGGCCATGGCCCGGATGCGCGAACTCGACGAAGACCAGCCCGAGGATCTGAAGGGCGCCGCCGAGGCTCTGCGCGCGGCGCAGCGCGCCTGGGTCGGCTACCGCGACCTCGCCTGCACCGCCGAGGGCTACCAGGAGCGCGGCGGCTCGATGGAGCCGATGGTGATCTATTCCTGCCGCGCCCGCCTGACCGAGGCCCGCACCGAGGAACTGCAGGCGCTGGCCGCGCCGATGTGACCCCTTCGAACCTCTGCGCAATCACATGCCAAGGGTGCTGCCCAGAATTTCGGCCGTCGACGAAATTCTGATGTGCCCGCCCCCCCTGGGCGGGCACATACATGTGCCCACCGGGGCGGACCCATCAGAATTTGGCACAGTCAGTACAGGCGGGACCCCCCTTGCCCTGCGGCTTGCGCCTCCGGGCAACCGACGCGGGTGACTTGCCACTGGCAAGTCCCCTGATCGCGCCGGAAGCCAGCGGTCCACCCATCCTCCCCCTCAGAAACAGC
>Ga0209024_1000392_pt1 | contig 78884 bp, 79 predicted proteins | sample AutmiccommunBRH5_FD_187380 | JGI IMG/M metagenome (GOLD analysis project Ga0209024, IMG submission 187380) | Deep subsurface microbial communities from Mt. Terri, Switzerland - Autotrophic microbial communities BRH/5 (SPAdes) (version 2) | ecosystem: Environmental > Aquatic > Deep subsurface >... | reverse complement strand
GGGGGGGGGGGGAGGCGTTCCGGGCTCATATTATGTGGATAGCAAGAGCGGGGGGCAAAAGATTTGCTATCCGAAGTGAAGAACCCACAATGGCGCGGATCGGTTCCCGCACTGCCCGGAAAATTGCATTTTTTAATCCCGCGCAATTCCAGACATTTGGCTGGTGCAGCGCGCGTTAACCTGAAAAAAGTTGGCGCTGCTCAGACGATCGGGCGGCCGCTGTTGCGATATTCGGGGCGGATAGTGGATTCCGGCAGGCTGTCTTCGCGAGTGGATGGCGCAGGACGGGCGACGGGCGCGATCCAGCCCGTCGACGGGTTCGCGGCGGTTGCGTTGCCGACAGGTGCGGGCGCGGCGAACGCTTCCACGGGCGCGACCGGCTTGGTCGGCCAGACCCGGCGCGCGGGACCGGATATGGTTTCCCGCCCCAGATAGGGGGTGCGGAAAGCCGCCAATGTGCCGTTGAAGCCGGGATTGCGGTAAAAGATATGCGCGCCGATCACCGCGACCGGGTGCAGGCTCGACGACCAGGCGGGGCGGACCGCCAGCGTGTGATAATGGGTCGCGAGGCCGACCGGGGCGTAGACGCGGCCCGCCAGTGCGTCCTGCGCGATCCGCCGCGCGCGTACCCATTGGGCAGCGGCAGGCAGGCGGGCCATCGCGCCGTCACAGCTGAAGGTGAACTGGCATTTATAGTCGGTGCGTTCGGAGCCTTCATAGACGACGCCGCACACCGTATTGGGCCAGAGCTGGCTGCGTACGCGGTTGAGCACGACCTGTGCGACGGCCCGCTGGCCATCGTCCGGCTCGTTGCCTGCCTCATAATAGATGGCGGAAGTCAGGCAGTTGAGCGCGCGATAGCTGTCGAGGCCAGTCATGCCGCGAAAGATGGCGGCGGGCGCGGCCTTCACCTCGTCCAGGCCCATGACATGCTCACTTTGCACCGTCTGCGCGCCGGGAACGGGATCGAAAGCGCCTTCTGCAAAGAAGAAGGCGGAGCCGGGGAAGTTGGCGGCTGCCTCTTCGGCCGGGTCGTCATGGGACTGCTGCCCATCGAGCATGTCGAGCGGGGCGGCGGTAATGAAGCGCGGTGCGACGAGCGCGGCAAGGACAAGGGCTACGATGCCGCTGCGTCCCTTCCATCCGATCGCGCCCATGTCCAGATCCTTCATATGCAGCGACGCACCGTCGCCCATGCCGCCCATAGACGCATTTCCTTTCCACTTCCTCCCCCGATTCCGCCCTGTGCCGTGTTGGGACAGGGTGAGGGGCAGGGGTTAACGCGGCGGTGAAATCGCCTCTTTTGACCGCGCATCATTCCCTTGCTTGGCAAAGGCGTATGGGGTCCGCTATGCGTGCGCCATGCTGCTACAATCCAATAGTCTCGCGCTGATCGGCAATACGCCGATGGTGCGCCTTGCCGGTCCCTCCGCTGCGACGGGCTGCGATATTTTCGCCAAGTGCGAATTTGCCAATCCCGGCGCGTCGGTGAAGGACCGGGCTGCGCTGTTCATCGTCAATGATGCCGAGGAGAGGGGGCTGCTGAAGCCTGGCGGCACCATCGTCGAAGGGACGGCGGGCAATACCGGCATCGGCCTGGCGCTGGTCGCCAATGCCAAGGGGTATAAGACGATCATCGTCATGCCCGAAACCCAGAGCCGCGAGAAGATGGACACGCTGCGCGCGCTGGGGGCGGAACTGGTGACGGTGCCCGCGGCGCCCTATTCCAATCCGGGGCATTTCGTCCACACCTCGCGCCGGCTGGCGGAGGAGACGGAAGGCGCGATCTGGGCCAACCAGTTCGACAATATCGCCAATCGCAAGGCGCACATCGTCGGCACTGCCGAGGAAATCTGGACCCAGATGGAAGGCCGGATCGACGGCTTTACCTGCGCTGCGGGCACGGGCGGCACGATTGCGGGCGTGGGGTTGGGCCTCAAGGCCAAGGATGAGGCCATCACCATTGCGCTGAGCGATCCGCATGGCGCGGCCCTGTATCAATATTATGCCTGTGGCGAACTGAAGGCGGAGGGTAGCTCCGTTGCCGAAGGGATCGGGCAGGGCCGGATCACCGCCAATCTGGAAGGCGCGCCGATCGACACGCAGTTCCGCATTTCCGACGAGGAAGGGCTGGAGTGGGTCCGTCGCCTGCTGGCGGAGGAAGGGCTTTGCCTGGGCCTGTCGTCAGGCATCAACGTCGCGGGCGCGGTGGCGCTGGCGCGGCAGTTGGGGCCGGGGAAGCGGATCGCGACGATCCTGTGCGATACCGGCTTTCGCTATCTGTCGACGCTATACAACCGGCAATGGCTGGAATCTAAGGGCTTGACGGTCTTTCCCTGGCTGGCGCAGACTGCATGAGCGCCGACACGGGTCGCGGCGATGTACAAATGAGCGCAGGCATGGCTGAAACACCCCGCCGACTGGAAGGGTTGCAGCGCGTTCAGATCGGGCTGACCGGTCTGGCAGGTGTCGTGTTGCTGGTAGGTCTGGCCAATATCGTCATCGACAAGGCGCGGAAGGACGATGCCGCGCTGCCGCCGCCAGTGGTGCCGACATTGTCCACTGCTCCCACCAATGTCGTGTCGCCCAAGGATCCGCTCGCTGAACTGGGCGTGCAGCCCGCGCCGGAGCAGGCGCCGGTGGTGCCCGATCAGGCGCCGGTCGTGCCCGATCTTCAGCCCGATCCCAATCTGCGCAAGCCGATGGACCGCGATCCGCAGCCGCGTTGAATGACGGGTGGGTGAAGGTGCCGCGCCGCCTGACGATCTTTCTGACTCTGTTTCTGCCCGTTGTTGCGGCGTTGGTGGCGGGGTTGGCACGCGCCTGGCGATCGGGCGGGCAGGCCGATCCATGGACATGGGCCTTGCCCGCTGCGCTGATGGTGGCGCTGATGGGGCAGTTGCTGGCGAAAAATCTGTGGCGGTGGCTGCTATGGATCGCGATCGGCACGACCGGGGCGGCACTGATTTTCTGCACGATAGCCGCGGCGCGTCCGCCCGATCTTTGGGCGGCTGTGGGATTGCTGCTTATGACGCTGCTGGCGGGGTTCGGCAGTCGCGGGCTGCGAGAAGGCGGGACGAGATTGATTGCGGTCGGGCTGCTTGTGCTGGCCGGGTTGCTGGCTTGGCGCGGTCCGTCGCAACCGTTGACGGCGGTGGCCGACCGGCCTGTGCTGGCGGTGATCACGGCGCTGCCGCTATTCTGGGCCGAAGGAGCGCGCGCCGACGCGCCAATCATCACTGTGCTGCGAACGCGCTTCACGGTGCGTCCGCTGGATGATCCGCGTGCATTGGCCGGATCGGGCGCGCGCGCCTTGCTGCTGGCCCAGCCGCGCGCGATGACGGCGGAGGAACTGGTAGCCATCGACGCCTGGGTACGGGCAGGCGGCACGGCGCTGGTGCTGGCCGATCCGCTGTTGCGCTGGCCGACTGCGCTGCCGCCCGGCGACCGTCGGCGCGCGCCATCGGTCAGTCTGCTGCCGCCGCTACTGGCGCATTGGGGCGTTGAGCCAGGCGTGCTGGACGAGGCGGAGACGCGCCACTTTCTGGATGATGGGCAGCTTGTCACCCTGTCCGGGACGCAGGCATTTACGGGGAGGCAGCCGGGCTGCGTCCCGCCGCACGGCGCAATCATGCGCTGCCGGATCGGGCAGGGGCGCGTCGTACTGGTGGGCGATGCCGACCTGATCGACGACCGGCTTTGGCTCGCCGATCCGGCCAGTCCGCTCGATCCGCGCGCCTGGGCGGCGGATACGCCCGCATTGGTCGGGCACTGGCTGGGTGTTTCGATTGCACAAGGGCGTCACTGGTTTCGCGAGGCGGGCGACGTGGTGACAGGGCTACGCTGGGCGCTGATCTTTGGGACGGGATGGGCGATCCTGGGAATGGTGCTGTTCTGCCGGACTGAACAGCGAGTTGAACAATGAGGAGAATGAGAACAAATCATGAAAATATGCTGGAAAAGCCGGGGAAAATCCGTTAGACCCATTTTCTAACAGCTCAGCCCACTTTCTCCCGACTTTTCCCTTTTCAGTTGGCCCCTTGCTTGGTAGGTAATCAGCAATTGGGGTTAATCAGGTGTTGGCGATTCCTGCGTGCCGGATGTCATTCCAGTGATTCCGGCGACGGGTGGCCTGTGCCCCGCATGAAAGGGGCGAATTTCCAGCGTGTCGGATGTCATTCTCTATTCGGGCAACGCGTTCAGCGTCGCGGACGGCAAGGGCCGTTTCGTGTTGCCCCTGGAGATGCGCAAGCTGGTTCGCCAGGCGAGCGGCGATGAAAATCGCCTGTGCCTGTCCGTCCACATGGACAATGGCTGCGCAACCGGCTTTGGCCTGTCCCACAAGCGTTTCCTGTTCGATGAAGTCGCTGAACTGGAACGGCTGGCGCGCGAGGCGAACCGGCCCTTCAACGGCGATCTGGAACGCGAAAATCGCCTCGGCACGATCGAGGACGTCAATTTCGATGATGGCGGCCGCTTCTTCCTCCACCCCGATATCAAGGAAGAAGCGGGCATCACCGACGTGGCGTTTTTCTATGGCGTGGGCCGCTATTTCCAGATCTGGAAGCCCGAAGCCCTTGTGGAAAGCCCCGATCGCCCGGCGCTGATCCGCAACAAGGTGAAGCGCTGGCTCGACGCGCGCGCAGCGGAGGGCGGCAAGTGAGCCTGTCTGACGCTGATACCGCCCCGCACATCCCCGTGCTGCTCGACGAAGTGCTCCATGCTCTTGCCATCACCCCTGGCGAGATTCATGTGGACGGCACGTTCGGCGCGGGTGGCTATTCGCGCGCCATGGCGAAGGCGGGGGCGACGGTCTATGCGCTGGATCGCGACCCCGATGCGATCCGCGAAGGGCAGGCGGTTGCCGATGCGCATGGCATCACGCTGATCGCGGGCGAATTTTCGCGCATGGCGGAATTGCTGGCGGAACGCGGGATCGACAAGGTGTCGGGCATTACGCTCGACATTGGCGTATCCTCGATGCAGCTGGACCGGGCCGACCGTGGCTTTTCCTTCCAGTCCGATGGTCCTCTGCTCATGACCATGAGCCAGGACGGGATGAGCGCGGCCGATTTCCTGAACAATGCGCAGGAAGAGGAGATCGCCAACATCCTCTACCGCTATGGCGAGGAGCCGCGTTCGCGGCGCGTCGCCCGCGCGATTGTCGAGGCGCGCCCGCTGGAGCGGACCGGGCAGCTGGCCCATGTCATCCGCCGCGCGCTGGGCCACAAGCCGCATGACAAGAAAGACCCTGCAACCCGCGCCTTTCAGGCGATCCGCATCCATGTGAACCGCGAACTGGAGGAACTGGAGCGCGCGCTGGAGGCAGCCGAGGCGCTGCTGGAGGAAGGCGGGCGTCTGGCCATTGTCAGCTTCCACAGTCTGGAAGACCGGATCGTCAAGCAGTTCCTGCGCAACCGCAGCGGCGGGGAAGGCGGCTGGTCGCGGCACATGCCCGAAAAGCGCGCCGCCGATGCGCCGACCTTTGCCAAGCCCGGCAAGGCGGTGCGCGCGGGCGAGGCGGAACTGGCGCGCAACCCCCGCGCCCGATCAGCCACGCTGCGCAGTGCCGTGCGTACATCTGCCCCTGTTTCGTCCTCCGGGAGTCCCCGCGCATGATCGCCGTCAAAAGGTTGCAGAGCCTGATCTGGGTATTGCTGGTCGCGCTGGGCGCGCTGGGCGCCTATCTGGTGTCGCTCAAGGTCGCGACCGAGCGCAACGAATTGATGCAGGTGCGGATGCAGATTGCGCGGGCGAAGGGGGATATTCGCTATCTGGAGACGGAATTCAGCGCGCGCGCGTCGATGCGGCAGCTGGAAAGCTGGAACCAGCATGATTTCATGTATGGCACGCCGACCGCGGGACAATATCTGGCGGGCGAACGCGCGCTGGCGCAACTGGACGGGGTGCAGCCCAACGGCCCGGACTATGTCGCGCCGCCGGTGATGGTCGCGATGGTGGAAACCCCCGCTGACCTGCCATCCGCCCCGCAGGCTGCGCCCGCCAGCCCCGCCGCCAGCCAGATCCGCAGCGACATCGCCGTGATTCGCGAGGCGCACGCCGCCGACAATGTCGAGAAACTGGCCAAGCCCGCGCCGCGCGCGCCTGCGGTGCAGGCGAAGGTCGACGCCGATGTGTCGAGGCCCAATCCGGTGGCGCGCAAGGCCGAACGCATGGCGATGCTGGACGCCAAGCTGCTGGATGACAATACGCTGGGCGAACTGAGCGCGACGGCGGCGCGCGAGCGCAAGAAGGGAGCGCGCTGATATGGCGACGATCATCGTTCAGCCGGGCGTGGCGCGGGCGGGGCGGCAACGGGTCAGCCTGACCGCCATTGCGCATCACCGGCTGATGCTGCTGCTGATCCTGTTCATGGCGGTGACGATGGTGCTGGTCGGCCGGCTGCTGTGGGTCGGCGTGTTCGCGCATAGCGGAACGGGCGACGACGCCCTGTCGGCTTTCCTGCCGGCGCGCGCGGACATCGTCGATCGCAACGGCGTGCCGCTGGCGCGGACGATGGACGCCTATTCGGTGGCGGTGCGCCCGTCCAAGCTGATCGGCGAACCCGCCGAACTGGCGCGCAAGCTGCACGAGATTTTCCCCGATGAGGCCGAGGCGGTCTTTTACAAGAAGCTGACCGGCCGTGGCTGGGCCTATCTGCGTCGCCGGGCCTTGCCTGAGCAGGTGGCGGCGGTGAATGCGTTGGGCGAAATCGGCATCGAATTCCCGCGCGAGAAGGAGCGGCTCTACCCGCAGCGCACGCTTGCCGCGCATGTGCTGGGCTTTGCGCCCAATGCCGACGGGGTCGGGGGCATGGGCGTGGAGGCTGCGTTCAACGATCGGCTGACTGATGCGGCGCTGCGCGGCCAACCCTTTGCCATTTCCATCGACAGCCGGGTGCAGGGCGCGCTGGAAAGCGAGCTTTACGCCCAGATGGTCGCGCAACATGCCAAGGGCGCGGGCGGCATCATATTGGACGCCAATACGGGCGAAGTGATCGCCATGGCCTCCATCCCCGTGTTCGATCCCAACAAGCTGCAAAATTATGCGGGCAAATCGTGCAGCGAGTCACCGCTGTGCAACCGGATGGTGCAGGCCCGTTACGAACTGGGATCGACCTTCAAGCCGATCTCCATCGGGGCGGCCATGGACCATGGCATCGTGACGTCGATGAGCAAGCGTTATGACGCGACCGCGCCAATCTCCATCGGCGGGTTCCGCATCAAGGACGACCATTCGCTGGGACGCTGGATCAACGTGCCTGAAACGCTGGTCCACAGCTCCAATATCGCGACCGCGCGGATTGCCGATGAAATGGGTGCTGCGCCGATGCAGCAGATTTTCCGCACGCTCAAATTCGACCAGCGCGCGCCGATCGAACTGAAGGAGCGGGCCGGGACGATCTGGCCGAGCAATTGGGGGCGGATCACCACCATGACCGTATCCTATGGCCATGGCATTGCGGTAACGCCGCTGCATCTGGCCAGCGCCTATGCCGCGCTGGTCAATGGCGGCATGTATCGCCCCGCGACGCTGCGCAAGTTGAAGCCCGGCGAAGCGCCGGTCGGACAGCGCGTCTTTTCCGCCGCCACCAGCGCGCGGATGCGCCAACTGTTGCGATTGATCGTTGCGGCGGGTACAGGGCGTAGCGCCGACGCCACGGGGTTCCGGGTGGGCGGCAAGACAGGTTCCGCCGAGAAACCTGAGGATGGTCGCTATAATAAGAGTTCGCTGGTGACGACATTTGCTGCTGCTTTCCCGATGGATAATCCGCGCTATGTCGTCCTGACCATGATGGATGGCGCGACCAGCGCGATCGGCCTGCGCACCGCCGCGTGGACCGCTGCGCCGGTGGTCAAGCGGGTGATCGAGCGTACCGGGCCGATGCTGGGCGTGATGCCCGACGAGCGCCGCGACGTCGATATTTCGGACCTGACGCCATTGCTGTGGAAACCCAAGGGGGAAGCCGAATGACGCGCCTTGCCGGGCTGATCGACGGGCTGGACGCGGCTGTGAGCGCCGGGGCGGTGCTGGACGCCAATGTCACCGGCTTTGCCATCGACAATCGCAAGGTTGCGCCCGGCACGGTGTTCGGCGCCTTTCAGGGGCTGCGCGTCAATGGCGAGGATTATATTGCCGACGCGGTGAAGGCGGGAGCGATCGCGGTCGTCGCGCGGCCAGAAGCCAAGGTCGAAGGCGCGATCCATATCGCCCACGCCAATCCGCGCCGCCTGTTCGCGCAGCTTGCCGCACGCTATTTCGCGCCCTTTCCTGATGTGACGGTTGCCGTCACCGGCACGAACGGCAAGACCAGCACGGTCGAACTGACCCGGCAACTGTGGCGGATGATGGGCCATCATGCCGCGTCGATCGGCACGCTGGGCGTCACGACATCGGTGGATCAGGTGTCGACGGGGCTGACCACGCCGGACATCGTCACTTTCCTGTCGAACATGTCGGGGCTGCGCCGCGAAGGCGTTACCCATGCCGCGTTCGAGGCGTCGAGCCACGGACTGGCGCAATATCGTACCGAAGGGCTGCCGGTGCTGGCGGGCGGCTTCACCAACCTGTCGCGCGACCATCTCGACTATCATGGCGACATGGACAGCTATTTCGACGCGAAGATGCGGCTGTTCGATGAAGTCGTGGCGTCGGATGGCGCGGCGGTGGTGTGGGCGGACGATGCCTGGTCGGACAAGGTAGTTGCGCGGGTGGCCGCGCGCGGCCTGCGCCTGTTGAGCGTTGGCGAGAAAGGCGAAGTGCTGCGGCTCGTCACGCGCACGCCGACGCAATTGGGACAGACGCTGGGCATTGAGGCGGATGGCAAGACATATAAGGTCAATCTGCCGCTGATCGGCGCCTATCAGGCGGCCAATGCGCTGACGGCGGCGGGCCTGGTCATTGCTACCGGCGGGGACGTGGCGAAGGTGCTGGAGTTGCTGGGCCGGGTTCAGCCGGTCCGCGGTCGGCTGGAGCGCGCGGTCATCAGCAAGGCGGGCGCGCCGGTCTATGTCGATTATGCCCATACGCCCGACGGCCTGCGCGCCGCGATCGAGGCGCTGCGGCCGCATACCAAGGGCAAGCTGATCGTGCTGTTCGGCGCGGGCGGGGATCGCGATGCGGGCAAGCGGCCCTTGATGGGGCAGGTGGCGGCACAGCTGGCCGATCATGTGATCGTGACGGACGATAATCCACGGTCGGAGGAGCCATCCGCGATCCGTGCCGCCGTGATGGCGGGTGCTACTGGCGCTGAGGAAATTGGCGGGCGGCGCGCGGCGATTGCGGCAGCGATTGCGCAGGCGGGCGCGGATGACATCGTGCTGCTGGCGGGCAAGGGGCATGAGCAGGGCCAGATTATCGGCGACCGGGTGCTGCCTTTCGACGATGTGACCGTGGCGCGGGAGTGCGCGGGTTGATGCGATTCTCAATTCCGCTCGCCCTGAGCGAAGTCGAAGGGCTCGGCCGACCGATAGGGAGGCCACTTCGCTCCGCTCAGTGGAGGGCTTCGACTTCGCTCAGCCCGAACGGTGGGGGCGATTGATGGCGGACCTGTGGACCTCTGCCGAGATCGCCGAGGCAACGGGCGGCGCCGCGTCGGCGCCGTTTGCCGTTTCAGGCGTCGCGTTCGACAGCCGCGAAGTGACCGGCGATGATCTGTTCGTCGCGATGAAGGGCGAGGCGACCGACGGGCACAAATTCATCGGCAAGGCCTTTGCCCAAGGTGCGGCAGGGGCGATCGTCAGCGAAGCGGTCGATCACCCGCATATATTGGTGAAGGACAGTGCCGCAGCGCTCGAAGCATTGGGCCGGGCATCGCGCAAGCGGATGGGCGGCAAGGTGATCGGCGTCACCGGGTCGGTCGGCAAGACGGGCACTAAGGAAGCGCTGTTTCAGGCGCTGGACCGCGCCCATCCGGGGCAGGTGCACCGCTCCGTCAAAAGCTATAATAATCATGTCGGCGTGCCGCTGAGTCTGGCGCGGATGCCCCGCGATACCGCCTTTGGCGTGTTCGAAATGGGGATGAACCATGCGGGCGAACTGGCGGCGCTGACCCGGCAGGTGCGCCCCCATGTCGCGATCGTCACCGCCATCGCGCCCGCCCATATCGAATATTTCGGCACCGAGGCGAAGATTGCCGAGGCCAAGGCGGAGATTTTCGAAGGATTGGAACCGGGCGGCACCGCGATCATCCCCTATGACAGTCCGCATGTGGCGCTGCTCTATAACAGGGCGGAGCGCCACGCGGCTAATATCCTGACCTTCGGCATGAGCGCCGACGCGGACGTTCATGCGCGCGAGGCCGTAGCGGCGCCGGGCGGCGGGACGCTGGTGACGGCGAAGCTGCCGGACGCGGAACTCTGCTTCACTGTCGCAGCGCCGGGCGATCATTGGGTGTCCAATGCGCTGGCGGTGTTGGCGGCGGTGTCGGCTGTGGGCGGCGATCTGGCGGCGGCCGGGCTGGCGCTCGCGGAAATGCCGGGCCTGCCGGGCCGCGGCGAGCGGCGTATAGTGCCAGTGGCGGGCGGAGAGGCGCTGCTGATCGACGAAAGCTATAACGCCAACCCGCTGTCCATGGCCGCAACGCTCAAGCAATTGGGGCGCGAGCAGGCCGACCGGCGCATTGCCGTGCTGGGCGGGATGCGCGAACTGGGCGCGCGCAGCGCTGAGTTGCACGCCGATCTGGCCGGGCCGCTGGAGGCGGGGCAGGTCGACTATGCCATCCTGGTCGGCGCGGAAATGGCGCCGCTGGCCGATGCGCTGGATGGCAGCATCGCCTATGTGCACGTTCCCGACACGGCCAGCGCCACCACCCTTTTGACCACCGAGATACGCGCGGGCGATGCTGTCCTCGTCAAGGGCTCCAACGGCATCGGGCTGTCCCGCCTTGTCGCGGCGCTTGGCGAACCTGCCCGCGACGGAGAGACCAACTAATGCTCTACTGGCTTGCCCAGACCATGGATTTTGCGGGTGGGTTCAACCTGATCCGTTACCTGAGTTTCCGCGCGGGCGCGGCGATCTTTACCGCGCTGTTCATCGGCCTGCTGATCGGCCCCAAATTCATTGGCTGGCTGCGCGTGCGGCAGGGCAAGGGGCAGCCGATCCGCACCGACGGGCCGCAGACCCATCTGGCCAAGCGCGGCACGCCGACGATGGGCGGGCTGATGATCCTGACCTCCATGGTGGCGTCGGTCCTGTTGTGGATGGACCTGAGTTCCATCTATGTCTGGGCCTGTCTGTTCGTGACGCTGGGTTTCGGCGCGATCGGTTTTCTGGACGATTATGACAAGGTGACCAAGGCCAGCCACAAGGGGCTGTCGGGCAAGGCGCGGTTGTTGTTCGAATTTCTGATCGCTGGCTTTGCCGCCTGGCTGATCGTGTCGCAGCACGGCAATACCGCGCTTTACGTGCCTTTCTACAATGGCCCGGCGATCGAACTGGGGCCGTTCTATTTCCTGTTTGCAGCCTTCGTGATCGTGGCGTTCGGCAATGCGGTGAACCTGACCGACGGGCTTGACGGCCTCGCGACCATGCCGGTGATCATCGCCTGCCTGGCCTTCATGCTGATCGTCTATCTGGTGGGGCGCGCGGATTTTGCCGAATATCTGGGCATCCCGCATGTGCCGGGCGCGGGCAATCTGACGATCCTTTGCGGGGCGATCATTGGCGCGGGGCTGGCCTTTCTGTGGTTCAACGCGCCGCCAGCGGCTGTATTCATGGGCGATACCGGCAGCCTTGCGCTGGGCGGGACGATCGGCGTGATCGCGGTGACTGCGCATCATGAAATCGTGCTGGGCATCATTGGTGGGCTTTTCGTGGTGGAAGCGATGAGCGTCATCATCCAGGTGTTCTTCTACAAGCGCACCGGCAAGCGGGTGTTCAAGATGGCGCCGATCCACCATCATTTCGAGCAACTGGGCTGGGCCGAGCCGACCGTGGTGATCCGTTTCTGGATCATCGCCTTCATCCTGGCGCTGGCCGGCCTTGCGACGTTGAAGCTGCGATGATCGTTTCGGAAGCCTTTGCGGGCAAGACCTATGCGGTGCTGGGGCTGGCGCGGTCTGGCCTTGCCACCGTCAATTGCCTGTCGGCCAGCGGCGCGCGGGTCGTGGCGTGGGACGGGCGCGAGGAAGCGCGCGCGGCGGTCGCGGGCAAGGCGGAACTGGGCGATCCGATGGAGATCGACCTTAGCGGCTTTGACGGCATCGTCGTGTCGCCGGGCGTGCCGCTCAATCGCCATCCCATCACCATGCGCGCGAAGCTGGCTGGCGTGCCGATCATCGGTGACATCGAACTGTTCGCGCTGGCCCGCCCGACGCTGCCGCCGCACAAGGTGGTCGGCATCACCGGCACCAACGGCAAGTCGACCACCACCGCGCTGATCCACCATATCATCGAGCAGGCCGGTTATCCGACGGTGATGGGTGGCAATATCGGCCTGCCGATCCTGGGCCAGCCGCCGCTGGAGCCGAACCTGAAGGGGCCGGGCGTCTATGTGCTGGAACTGTCGAGTTACCAGATCGACCTGACGCATAGCCTGGACTGCGACGTGGCGGTGCTACTCAACATCACGCCCGATCATCTCGATCGCTATGACGGGTTTGACGGGTATGTGGCGAGCAAGGCACGGCTGTTTGCGATGCAGTCGGCGGATCATGTCGCGGTGATCGCGACGGAGGATGAACCGAGCCGGGAGATAGCTCAAAACCTCCGCCATTCCCGCGAAAGCGGGAACCCATCTCCCGATATTATGGGCCAAGGCGAGGTTGGAGAAATGGATCCCCGCCTGCGCGGGGATGACGTGAAAGAGGTTGGGTCGAGCGACATTGATCCCGTCGCCCAACTGACGTGGCCAGCCCTGCAAGGCCCGCATAATGCGCAAAACGCTGCCGTCGCAATTGCTGTGGCCAAGGCGCTGGGCATTGATGAGGCGACCATCGCCAATGCGCTCGTCAGCTATGCAAGCCTCCCCCACCGGATGCAGGCGGTCGGCACGCGCAACGGCGTTCTCTACGTCAATGACAGCAAGGCGACCAATGCGGCCTCGACCGCGCCTGCGCTCGCCGCATGGCCGCCGGTTGATGGACGGCCGCGTATCCACTGGATTTTGGGCGGGGTGGCCAAGTCCGACAATCTGGACGAGTGCGTGCCGCATTTCGGCAATGTCGCCCATGCCTATACCATCGGTGAGGCGGGGCATATGTTCGCCGATCTGCTGCGCGGGTCTATGGCGGTGGACGATAGCGAGATGCTAAGCGCCGCGGTGCGCCGCGCCGCGCGGATCGCGCAGCCCGGTGACGTGGTGCTGCTGTCGCCCGCCTGCGCCAGTTTCGACCAGTTCCGTGATTTCGAGGCGCGCGGCGATGCATTTGTCGCGGCGGTCGGGGCGCTGGAATAGGGTGATGGCACGGGCCGAACAGGGAAGGGACGGGGCACATGTCTAGGGCAGGCGAACTGGTGAAGGGGTTTCGCACCCGCACCGTGCCGCGCGAACGCACCGCGCTCGCCATCTGGTTCTGGGAAATCGACCGCGTCCTTCTGTCGCTGATCGTCGCGCTGATGGCGATCGGTCTGGTGGCGGTCGCGGCGGCATCGCCGGTGGCGGCGATCGACCGGTCGACTGCGCAGGTTGCGGTCAACCCGCTCAACTATCTGTATCGCCAGCTTGTGTGGGTCGGCATCGGCCTGCCGATCATGCTGGTCATATCCATGCTGCCCCGACCGCAGGCGCGGCGGCTGGCGACCTTTCTGTGCGTCTTTTTCTTTGTCATGCTGCTGTTCGTGCCGTTGCTGGGCAGCACGGTGAACGGGGCGAAGCGCTGGATCGACCTGCCCGGTTTTCGCTTTCAGCCGTCGGAGTTTCTGAAACCCGTCTATGTCGTGACGCTGGCCTGGCTGCTGTCGCTGCGCGGCAAGGATGCGACTTTGCCGGTGATCCCGCTGACCGGCGCGATGACGCTGTTGATCGCGGCGATCCTGATGCGCCAGCCCGATTTTGGCCAGACCGTCATTTTCCTGGCCTGCTGGGGCTGCCTGCTGCTGCTGTCGGGCCTGCCGATGCGCTGGATAGCGGCGCTGGGCGGCATGGGGCTGGCTGGGCTGGTCGCGGTCTATATGTTCTATGAAAATGGGCGCCAGCGGATCAATGACTTTCTGGGGATCGGTGTCGATCATAGCGCAGGGCCGGATCAGACGGACCTGGCCTTCCGCACCATCACCCATGGCGGCTTTACCGGCGTGGGGCCGGGCGGCGGGCAGCACAAGTTCCGCCTGCCCGAAGCGCATACCGACTATATCTTTTCGGTGATCGGGGAAGAGTTCGGGCTGCTGGCCTGTATCGCCATCGCTCTGGTCTATCTGGCCGTCGTCGTGCGGGTGCTGCTGCGCCTGCTGGATGAAGAGGATAGTTTCACCATTTTGGCGGCGGCCGGGCTGACGACGCAGTTCGGATTGCAGGCGATCATCAATATGGGCGTCAACGCGCAGATATTTCCGTCAAAGGGGATGACGCTGCCCTTTATCAGCTATGGCGGCTCCTCTATGCTGGCGCTTTGCATCGGCGTCGGCCTGTTGCTCGCCTTTACGCGACGCAACCCCTTCATGGGTCGGCATACGGTCGTCAAATGGAGTGGTCGATGAGCATTTCCCGTCACTTCGTCCTCGCTGCCGGCGGGACGGGCGGTCATATGATTCCAGCGCATGCCGTGGCCGAGGAACTGATGGCGCGCGGCCATCATGTCGCGCTGGTCACCGATGAGCGGGGGGCGAAGATCCCCGGCATCTTCGACAAGGCGCAGGTTCATGTCTTGCCTGCCGGGCGCATGACCAAGAATCCCAAAAGCTGGCCGGGCGCATTGAAGGCGATACTGGCAGGCCGGGCGATGGCGCGGCGGCTGAACGAGACATTCCGCCCCACCGCCGTCGTTGGCTTTGGTGGCTATCCGGCGATGCCGGCTCTGCTCGCCGCGCTGGCCGATGGCGTGCCGACCGCCGTGCATGAACAGAATGCGGTGCTTGGTCGCGTCAACCGGCTGGTGGCGGGTCGTGTCGATGCGATTGCGACCGCCTATCCGGGGGTCGAGCGGCTGAAGGAAAAATATGCCGCCAAGGTGCATTTGATCGGCAATCCGGTGCGCGAGGAAGTGAAGCAGTTGCGCGAGGAGGATTTCCCGGCGCTGACCGAAGAGAGCGTGTTCCGGGTGCTGGTGATCGGCGGCAGCCAGGGCGCGTCGATCCTGTCGAGCGTCGTGCCGGAAGGGCTGTCGATGCTGCCGGTCGCGCTGCGCCGCCGCTTGCAGGTGACGCAGCAATGCCGGGCCGAGGATATTGAGCGGGTACGCAAAACCTATGCGGAGATGGAGATCCCCGCCGACCTTGCCACCTATTTCAACGATGTGCCGGAGAAATTGGGCTGGTCGCATCTGGTGATCGCGCGTGCCGGCGCGTCGACGCTGGCGGAACTGACCTGCGCCGGGCGGCCTGCGATACTGGTGCCGTTGCCAAGCGCGATGGACGATCACCAGACCGCCAATGCCAAGGAAATGACCGAGGCGGGCGGTGCGCGCACCATTCCGCAGTCGCGCTTTACCGCGGTAGAACTGGCCAAGCAGATGCAGAAGATGGCGATGGAGCCGGGCGCGTTGCAAAATGCGGCGAAGCGCGCGCGCGGCTGTGGCCGTCCCAATGCGGCGCGGGACATGGCGGACCTGCTGGAAAGCATCGGCCATGCGCCGATCGTCAATGATGCGGTGCGGGTCGGGCCGACGCCGACGTCGCTCAACCTGGCGGGGGTTCCTGCTTGATGGCTTCCCTCTCCCGTCATGCCAGCGAACGCTGGCATCCCACTTCTTCTTTCTCCGTCGCTCTTGAAGAAAAGAGAGATCCCAGCCTTCGCTGGGATGACGGCATTGTTTCGGAGATTATCGCATGAAGGGTGTCGGCACGGACATCGGCACGATCCATTTCATCGGCATTGGCGGCATCGGCATGTCGGGCATTGCCGAGGTGATGCACAATCTGGGCTATGATGTGCAGGGCAGCGACGTGGCCGAAGGCTATGTGGTCGAAGGGCTGCGGGCCAAGGGCATTCGCGTGATGATCGGCCACAAGGCGGAAAATCTGGGCGATGCCGCCGTGGTGGTGACGTCCACCGCGATCAAGCGCGGCAACCCGGAGGTCGAACTGGCGCTGGAAACGCGCGTGCCGGTGATCCGCCGCGCGGAGATGCTGGCCGAACTGATGCGGCTCAAATCCACCGTTGCCGTGGCGGGGACGCATGGCAAGACCACGACGACGTCGATGGTCGCGGCGTTGCTGGACGCAGGCGGGGTGGACCCGACCGTCATCAATGGCGGCATCATCAACAGCTATGGCTCCAATGCGCGGCTGGGCAATAGCGACTGGATGGTGGTGGAGGCCGACGAGAGCGACGGCAGTTTCCTGCGGCTCGACGGCACGATTGCGGTCGTCACCAATATCGATCCCGAACATCTGGACCATTATGGCAGTTTCGACCGGGTGAAGGATGCGTTTGTCGAGTTCGTCGGCAATGTGCCTTTCTATGGCGCGGCGTTGCTGTGTCTCGACCATCCCGAAGTGCAGGCGATTTTGCCGCGCGTGCAGGACCGGCGGATCGTCACTTACGGCTTTTCCGCGCAGGCGGATATTCGCGGCGACAATGTGGTGAGTTTCCCCGGCGGCAACCGCTTCGACGTGCAAATCCGCGAGCGGGACGGGTCGACGCGCAAGATCGAGGGGATCGAGATGCCGATGCCCGGTCGCCACAATGTGCTGAACGCCATGGCGGCGATCGGCGTGGCGCTGCACATGGGGATCGACGATGCGACGATCCAGACGGGTTTCGCCAAGTTCGGGGGGGTGAAGCGGCGCTTTACCAAGGTCGGCGAGATCGCCGTCGATGGCGGCGTCGCCACCGTGATCGACGATTATGGCCATCACCCGGTCGAGATCAAAGCCGTGCTGGCTGCCGCCCGCGAAGGCGCGCAGGGACGGGTCATCGCCGTAGTCCAGCCGCATCGCTTTACCCGGCTGCGCGACCTGATGGATGATTTCCAGCAGGCGTTCAACGATGCCGACATCGTCTATGCCGCGCCCGTCTATACCGCTGGCGAACAGCCGATCGAGGGCGTGGACAGCGCGGCGCTGGTCGCGGGGCTGAAGCGGCGGGGGCATCGCAATGCTTCCACCATCGCGGACGCCGATGCGCTGGCGACGGCGCTGGCCGCCGACATTCAGGCGGACGATATGGTCATCTGCCTGGGTGCTGGCGACATCACCAAATGGGCGGCGGGACTGGCCGCTGCCGTTTCCGCCAAGGTCAAGGAGTCGGCCTGATGTTCGAACTGTTCGCGGTTGGACTGGAAATGCAGAAGCGCATGATCGACGTCCAGATGCAGGGCGTGGAGGCCGCACGCGACATGGTGCAGGCGGCGCAGGAAAATGCCAAGGCAGGCATGGCCGCCAATCAGGCGGGCGAGGCGGGGCTGACGGCGATGAAAAGCTGGATGAAGTTGTGGGGCATGCGCGGTTGACGGCCACGATTGCCCTTCCGCCCGTGCGCGGCAGTTTGAAGGCGGATGCACCGCTGGCCCCGCTCGTCTGGTTCAAGGCGGGCGGCGCGGCGCAATGGCTGTTCGAGCCGAAAGATGCCGACGACCTGTCGGATTTCCTGGCGATGCTGGACCCCGATGTGCCGGTCATGGCGCTCGGCCTCGGCTCCAACCTTATCGTCCGCGATGGCGGGGTGCCGGGCGTGGTGGTGCGGCTGGGCAAGCCGTTTGCAAAGGTCGAGCGACTGGACGCGGTGACGCTCACCTGTGGCGGCGGCGCGTCGGGTATATTGGTGTCATCGACCGCGCGGGATGCGGGCATTGCGGGGCTTGAATTTCTCCGCTCGATCCCCGGCACGGTCGGCGGTTTCGTGCGGATGAATGGCGGCGCCTACGGGCGTGAGACCCGCGATATATTGGTGGAATGCCAGGTGGTGCTGCGGTCGGGCGAGCAGGTGACGTTGCTCAACCGCGATCTTCATTACACCTATCGCCATTCGAACCTGACCGACGGTGCGATCGTAGTCAGCGCGACGTTCCGGGGCGAACCGGGCGAACCCGCCGCGATCCAGGCAGAAATGGACCGCATCGCCGCCGCGCGCGAGGAAAGCCAGCCGCTGCGCAGCAAGACCGGCGGATCGACCTTCAAGAACCCGGACGGGCACAAGGCCTGGGCTTTGGTCGACGAAGCGGGCTGTCGCGGACTGCGAATGGGCGGCGCGCAGGTGAGCGAGAAGCATACCAATTTCCTGCTGAACACGGGCGACGCGACCAGCACCGACATCGAAGCGCTGGGCGAGGAAGTGCGGCGGCGGGTAAAGGACAAGAGCGGCGTGGAGCTGGAATGGGAAATACAGCGGGTGGGGTTGGTGAAGTGAGTGACCGCTCCCTTACAGATTATGAAATGCGGATCATCGCGAACGTCCGCGATGAGGGATGCCAAGTTGTGTCGGTTTTTGATCCAGAGGATGATGCAAAGTCCTTTGCTTATTCGGTGGGCTTTTGGGAAAGCGTCCATCAGCCGGAAGTCATCATTCTTGGGCTTCCCTCACAAATGGGCGTGTTTGCTGTCAACGAAACCTATCGGCAATGCGAAGCTGGCTTGACGCTGTTTGATGGACAAAGCGTTGAAGGCCTGTTTGAAGATTATGACGTGACTTGCATCGCCCGCTCGGTGGACAAGCAGCATTTGACCCCGGAATATCTCAATTCGGCGCTCTGGTATCATAATTTGCGCACTGGAAAGCCGCTCGACGCAGCTTATCAGTTGGTGTGGGCTTATGAGGGACTTTGGCCTTGGGACGCGGGCGCGCCCGCTGAACTCCTTGAAGACCAACCTCAACTCTATTCGGGGATACTCCATTGACTCTCAAACCGCTTCATGTCGCCGTCCTGATGGGCGGCTGGTCGGCGGAGCGGCCTGTGTCCCTCATGAGCGGGGAGGGCGTCGCCAAGGCGCTGGAATCGCGTGGGCATCGAGTCACGCGGATCGATATGGACCGTGATGTCGCGGCGCGGTTGGCGGAAACAAAAGCCGACGTCGTGTTCAACGCGCTGCATGGCGTGCCGGGCGAGGATGGCACGGTGCAGGGGATGATGGACCTGATGGGGCTGACCTACACCCATTCGGGCCTTGCCACTTCTGTCATCGCGATCGACAAGCAGCTGACCAAACAGGCGCTGGTGCCGCACGGCATTCCCATGCCCGGCGGCCATATCGTGCAGAGCGAGAGCCTGTTCGAAGGCGATCCGCTGCCGCGTCCCTATGTATTGAAGCCTGTCAATGAAGGCAGTTCGGTCGGCGTCGCCATCGTCACGGCGGAGGGCAATTATGGCAACCCCATCGCGCGCGACAGTGTGGGGCCATGGCAGGATTTCCCCGAATTGCTGGCCGAACCCTATATTCGCGGGCGTGAACTGACCACCGCCGTGCTGGGCGACGAAGCGCTGCTGGTGACGGAGTTGCGGCCCAAGAGCGGCTTTTATGATTTTGACGCCAAATATACCGATGGCATGACAGAGCATGTCTGCCCCGCCGACATTCCCGACGAGATTACGCAGGCGTGCAAGGCGCTGGCGTTGCGGTCGCACCAGTTGCTGGGGTGCAAGGGAGCATCGCGGTCCGATTTCCGCTGGGACGATGAACGCGGCGTCGAGGGGCTGTTCCTGCTGGAGGTCAATACCCAGCCGGGCATGACGCCGCTGAGCCTGGTTCCCGAACAGGCGGCGAAGCTGGGCATTGACTATGCCACGCTGGTAGAGACTATTGTCGAGGAAGCACTGGCAGGTGCCCGGATGCCGGACAGGGCGGGAGCGAAACATGGCTGAAGCACGGATCAGGCGCGGGGGCACGGCGCGGCTGAGCAGCGCGAAGGGCAGGGCGACCAAGGGCGGTCGCGGCCGGACGCTCAAGCGCCAGTCCTCGCTCGATCGACTGATCGAGGCGCTGCCGGTCAGCGAAGCCACGCTGCAACGCATGGCCAGCTGGACGATCGTGGGCATTTTCGCCGCGATCCTGATCGGGTTCGCGATTTTCTTCGGTCTGCCCGCCATGGTGCAGCAACAGGCCGCGCTGATCGCGGCGCGCGCGGGTTTCGAGGTCGACAAGGTCGAGGTGCGCGGCGTCGAGCGGATGGACGAACTGCCGGTCTATAATATCGCGCTGGGGCAGGTGGATCGATCGATGCTCTCGCTCGATCTGCCCAAGGTCCGCGCCGACATGCTGAAACTGGGCTGGGTCAAGGATGCGCGCATTTCCCGCCGCCTGCCCGATACGCTGGTGGTCGACATTGTCGAACGCGATCCGGTGGCGGTGTGGCAGCATGGCGGGCAGTTGCACCTGATCGACGTGGCGGGCGTGGTGCTGCAACCCGTGTCCGCCAGCGCCATGCCGGACCTGCCGCTGGTGGTCGGCCCCAACGCCAATCGCCAGACGGCAGGGCTTAATCGGCTGATGGAAAATGCCCCGGCGCTCAAGCCGATGCTGGCGGGTGCCACCTGGGTCGGCAATCGCCGCTGGGATTTGCGCTTCCAGTCGGGCGAGACGCTGTCCTTGCCCGAAGGGGACAAGGTTTCCGCAGCCGCTCTGGTCAATTTCGCACGGATGGACGGGGTCAACCGGCTATTGGGCCGGGGCATCGTGAAATTCGACATGCGCGATCCTGACCGGTTCGTCCTGCGCCTGCCGCAGGGCAAGGTCGAGGAACGGCCGGTCGATGCGGCCGACACCGCAGCCAGCGCCGCGCCGTTGGGCGAGGAAGGCTAAGCCCCATGGCGCAGCCCAAGGTTGAAAAGCTGATCACCGCGATCGACATCGGATCGTGGAAAGTGTCTGCGCTGATCGCGGGGCGAACCGACACGGGCGAATTGGCGATTTTGGGCACGGGCCAGCGCGAAAGCCGGGGCGTGCGGCGCGGCTTCATCGCCGACATGGAACGCACCGAACTGGCGGTGCGCGAAACGATCGAGCAGGCCGAGCGGGTCGCTGGCACCAATATCGAGGATGTGTGGGTCAGCTTTTCGGGCGGCAGCCTGGTCAGCGACGTCGTGACGGTAGAGCGCGACATGGGCGGCTATCGCATCGAGCAGGCCGATATCGACGATTTGCTGACGACCGGGCAGCAGGGCATCGACCCGGATGGTCGCGTGGTGCTGCACGCGCAACCCACCTGCTTCACCATCAATGGCAAGGTGCCGGTCAAGAAACCCGCCGGGATGCATGCGGACCTGCTGGGCGTGGATATTCATGTCGTGCTGGCCGACGGCGCGCCGCTTGCCAATCTGGACCTGTGCGTGCGTGGCGCCTATCTGAACGTCAATTCCATCGTCGCATCGCCGATCGCGACGGGCCTCGCTTGCCTGTCCGAAGAAGAACGCGATCTGGGCGTGGCGCTGGTGGAGTTGGGGGCAGGGGTGACCAATGTGTCGCTCTATGCCGGGGGAATGCTGGTGGGCCTTCATTCCATTCCCATCGGGGCGTCCGACATTACCGACGATATTGCATCGGCCTTTGGCATTCGCCGCAGTCAGGCGGAGCGGATCAAATGCTTCTATGGTTCGGCGATGCAGAACCGCCGCGATTTCCGCGAGATGATCGAGATCGCAACCCCGCATGGCGATGTCGCCCTGCCGGGGCAAAGCGCCGGTCCCAATGCGGAAGGGGGCAAGATCACGCGGGCTGCGCTGGTTGGCGTTATCTGCGAACGGCTCAATCAGTTGATGTCCGAAGTGAACGCCGCGCTGGCGGGCATGGGATTCAACTCCCCCACCGGGCGGCAGGTGGTGCTGACCGGGGGCGGCGCGGAAATGAAGGGCATTGCCGACTATGCGCAGGGCGCGCTGGGCCGCGCGGTGCGGATCGGTCGGCCAAGGGGCTTGTCCGCCATGCCCGAAGCGCATAGTGGCCCGGCCTTCGCAACGCTGGCGGGACTGGCGCTTTACGGCGCTTCCAACCCGGTTGATCTCCGCACGATGGCGCCCGCGCCGCAAACCGTGCATCGTCTGGGTGCACCCTTGTGGTGGCAGCGGATGATGCGGGCGATAAAGACCAACTATTGAACGAATTTACAGTAAGACGAAATTAACTGGTGAAATACTCCAGTTTCTGGTGTTAACATTTGATGTCGGTTGTTGCTTCCTGACGAGGAAGCTGAGGGAGCAGAATATATGAGCATTGAGATCAGCCCTCCGCATGTGGATGAACTGAAGCCGCGTATCGCGGTGATCGGTGTCGGCGGCGCGGGCGGCAATGCCATCGCGAACATGATTGCAGCCCATGTCGAGGGCGTGGACTTCATCGTGGCGAATACGGATGCCCAGGCGCTCAACGCCTCGCCAGCCGAACGCCGCATCCAGCTTGGCCCGCAAATCACCGAGGGTCTGGGCGCAGGATCGCGTCCCGAGATCGGCAAGGCGGCTGCGGAAGAAACGATCGTGTCGGTCGAGCAGGCGCTGGAGGGCGCGCATATGTGCTTCATCGCGGCCGGGATGGGCGGCGGTACCGGCACCGGGGCAGCCCCCGTCATCGCCAAGGCGGCGCGCGAGCGTGGCATCCTGACCGTTGGCGTCGTGACCAAGCCGTTCACGTTCGAAGGCAATCGCCGCATGAAGTCGGCGGAATCGGGCATCGACGAGCTGCAAAAGCATGTCGATACGCTGATCGTCATTCCCAACCAGAATCTGTTCCTGATCGCCAATCCGAACACGACCTTCAAGGAAGCGTTCCAGATGGCGGACGAAGTGCTGCAACAGGGCGTGCGCGGCATCACCGACCTGATGGTCATGCCCGGCCTCATCAACCTCGACTTTGCCGACGTGCGTTCCGTGATGGGCGAAATGGGCAAGGCGATGATGGGCACCGGCGAAGCCGAAGGCGACGGTCGTGCGCTTCAGGCGGCGGAGAAGGCGATCGCCAACCCGCTGCTCGACGGCGTGTCGATGCGCGGGGCCAAGGGCGTCATCGTCTCCATCGTCGGGGGCGAGGATATGCGCCTGATGGAAGTGGACGAGGCCGCCAACCATATTCGCGAACTGGTGGACCCGGACGCGAACATCATCTGGGGCAGCGCGTTCAACGACAATCTGAATGGCAAGATTCGCGTGTCGGTTGTCGCGACGGGCATCGACAATGATGTTGGCAATCATGCCGCGCCGCTGACCCAGCCTTTCAGCTTCGCCAGCCGCCCTGCGGTGTCGGTGCCCCAGTCGGCAGCGCCCAAGGCCGCTGCACCCGCGCCCGCGCCACAGGCGGCTCCCGCGCCAGCACCTGAACCGGAAACGCTGGAACTGGACGTCCCCGAAGCGCCGGCCCCCGCGCCGGTGGCAGCCGCCGCGCCCGCGCCGTTCGCTGCGCCGCGCCCGGTCGCTGTCTTTTCGGACGACGACCCGGCAGAGGATGAACTGGTGCTCGGCGCGGAAAGTGCAGCACCGCCTCCGCCAGCAGAGCCAGCGCCGCGTGTCGCATCGGGTGGCACCCTGTTCGAGCGGATGGCGGGCCTGACGCGCGGCACGGAAAAGTCGCCTGCCGCCGATGAAGGCGCGCCGGGGATGGACATTCCGCGCTTCCTCAATCGCCAGAATAACCAGTAAGCGATCCGCTTGCCGGGGCATCTGCTCCACCAGAAGCGCGCCGTCGGTCCCACAAGGCAACCGGGCGCGCTTTTTCGTTGGCGGTCATTTCCCATTCATGGCGGCATCGGTTAAGGCACGGGTGTGAAACGCTCTCTTCCCTGGATAATTGCCGCGCTGATGCTTCCGGGCGGCGCATTCGCGCAGGTTGACCAATCGCAACTGGTCCGTCCGCCAGACGCGGCCGACCTCAACAGCTACCTTGCCCGTCTGTCCACCAATCCGCGCGATGTGGCGGCGCTGATCGGCGCGGGGGAGGCGGCCTTGGCGTTGGACGACCCGCGCGCGGCCACCGGCTTCTTTGCCCGCGCCGATGCGATCGCAAGCGGTAATGGCCGGATCAAGGCCGGGCTGGGGCGGGTGATGTTGAAGCTGCAAAATCCCGGCGAAGCGTTGCGCCTGTTCGATCAGGCGGCGCGGCTGGGCTATCCCGACGCGACGATCCTGGCTGATCGCGGGCTGGCGCGTGACATGACCGGGGATCAGGCGGGGGCACAGCGCGATTATCAGGCGGCGCTGCAACGCACGCCCGACGATGCGGAACTGATTCGCCGCTATGCATCGTCATTGGGGATAGCCGGGCAGATCGATGCGTCGGACAAGGTCATGCAGCCGCTATTCTACAAGAGCGATCGCGCGGCATGGCGATCGCGCGTATTCATTTTGGCGATGAACAACCGGCAGGCTGAAGCGCAGAAGATAGCCGAGCAGACGATGCCGCCGCAGCTCGCCGCCGCGATGATGCCCTATCTGCGTAAAATGCCCTATCTGACGCCAGCGCAGAAGGCTGCTGCGATTCATTTCGGGCATTTCCCGGCGCAGGTCGGCACCGCCATCGCCGCGATCGTGCCGACGCCTCCGGCTCCCGGCTACAGCCAGCCGGTTGCAACCAAGGCACCACCGCCGGTCGCCGTGGCCGCCGCCCCGACTAGCCCGGCGCAGGATCGCCGCACGCGTCGCGCCGAACAGCAGCGCCAGCGCCGTGAGGCGACGCGGCTGGCGCGGGCCGAAACGCCGCGAACGGCGACGGTTCAACCGACGCCGGCACCGACGCCCACCCCGACTCCAGCGCCCACACCGAGTTCTGCGCCCACGCCGCAGCAGCCTGCGCCGCAAACCGTCCAACCGACACCGGCACCCACACCCGCACCGGCGCAGGTGCAGATGGTCCAGCCGACGCCCGGCGCACCGGCCCCGACCCAGTCTGCTCCGCCACAGCAGCTTGCCGCCGCCACGCCGCAGGTACAGGGGCCGCCAGCGCCCGGTCTTGAATCGCTCGACACGCCGCGGACCGCGGCGCCTGCCGCCAGCCAGCCTGCGACCACGGTACCGAATAATGCCACCGCGCTGGCCCAGGCTTCCGCACCGGCATCGACGCCCGCTGCTTCGCCTGTTGTGCAGCCCACGCCGCCCGCGCCGCCGCCTCAGCCCGATCCGCAGGCGACCCGCACGCTGGCCGACATCATCCGCGCCATCGATGTGCCGGAAGCGGAACGGCGGCCCACCGTCGCGGCCGTCGATCTGGCCGAGATCGAGAAAATGCAGGCCGCGCGCCGCGCCGAGCGTCTGGCGGCTGCCGAAAAGGTGAAGAAAGCCGCCGCAGCCAAGGCCAAGGCGGAAGCCGATGCGAAGGCGAAGAAGGAGGCGGAGGAAAAGAAGCGGCTGGCCGACAATCCGTCACGCAACTGGCTTCAGATTGCGACCGGCGCGAACAAGAGCGCGCTGGCATTCACGCTGAAGGCGCTGCGCAAGAAATATGACGAATTGGCCCCGCAAAGCGCATGGACCGCCAGTTGGGGCCGGACCAATCGTCTGGTCGTCGGTCCTTTCGCCAGCTTTACCCGCGCCAGGACGCTCGAAACCAAGCTGAAGGGCGAGGGTGCAGATGTTTTTGCCTGGCAAAGTGATGCCGGAGAGGTGGTCGAAAGGCTGAGCGGCGAGTAGAGGGGCGTCCCATGACGACCCTTGCTTCCTATGCCTGCCATCCCGCCGCCAGCCGTGGCCGCCTCCACCCCGAAGAGGGGGGCGAGGTGCGTGGCCCGCGCGACATGTTCCAGCGGGATCGGGATCGCATCATCCATTCGATCGCATTTCGCCGCCTGCGCCACAAGACGCAGGTATTTGTGTCGCCCGATGGCGATCATTTCCGCGTCCGCCTGACCCACAGTCTGGAGGTTGCGCAGATCGGGCGTACCACCGCGCGGACGCTGGGGCTGAACGAGGATCTGACCGAGGCTTTGTGCCTGGCCCATGACATTGGCCATCCGCCCTTCGGCCATGCTGGCGAGGATGCGCTGGAGGCGGCGATGGAGGCGCATGGCGGCTTTGATCATAACGCCCATACGCTGCGCACGCTGATGCTGCTGGAAAGTCCCTATCCGCGTTTCCGCGGACTCAATCTGAGCTGGGAAATGCTGGAGGGGCTGGCCAAGCATAATGGGCCGATCCGCAATCCCGGCTGGGCGATGCGCGAACTGGACGCTTTGTTCCCGCTCGACCTGACCAGCCATGCCTCGCTGGAGGCGCAACTCGCGGCGATTTCCGACGATATCGCCTATGACAATCACGACATTGACGATGGGCTGCGCGCGGGGCTGCTGGTGCTGGAGCAGTTGCTGGAGGTGCCGTTCGTGGCGCGCTGCTGGGACCGGGTGCGGACCCGCTATCCCGATGTCGCGCAGGACAGGCTGCTGCGCGAACTGGTGCGCGAACAGATTGGCGTGATGGCCAATGATCTGATCGCCGCGACCCGCGCCAATATCGCAGAATCGGGGGTGCGGACGGTGGAGGATGTGCGCGCGCTGGGCCGCACGCTGGTTGCCTTCTCGCCCGAACTTGCGGCGCAAGAGCGTGATCTGAAGCGTTTCATGTATGCCAGCCTCTATCATCATCCCGAACAATTGGCCGCTGCCGACCGGGCGAGGGTGATCGTCACCGACCTGTTCGCCGCCTATCAGGCCGATCCCGCGCTGATGCCGGGCGAATGGCGCGATGAGTGCGTGACCGGCGAACCCGATCGCAGCCGTCACATCGCCGATTTCATCGCGGGCATGACCGACCGCTACGCCGAAAAACGCCATGCCGAGATATTCGGGGCGGTGGCGGATTGACGCGCCGGTGCGTTTGACGCAATGCAAATCATGTCGTCGGCGCTGAGGATTCGGCGCCGGGCATGATGCGGGAGAGTATAGGCGGCCTTTCAGGCCAAGCCCGTCGCCGAAGGAGCAACCGCCCCGGAATCTCTCAGGCCAAAGGACCGCATCACGCGCAGACGCTCTGGAAAGCGGATGGGGGAACCTGTCCCACCGAAGGGGTAAGCCGTTCCCGCAAAGGACGGTCAAAGCTCTCAGGTTCCCGTGACAGAGGGGGTGACGAAAAGGCGGTCCGTTGGCCGGGTCGATCGTCGCTGTGCCCTCTTACGGAAAGGTCGTTTCATGACCGCCACGGACAATATCGCCAAGCTGGAAGAAAGCCTGCCGCTGGAGGCGTTGCCGCTCGACGCCTGGCATCGCGCGCGCGGCGCGCGTATGGTGGGGTTCGCCGGTTATCACATGCCGATCCAATATGATGGCATCATGGCCGAACATGGCTGGACCCGCGAACATGCAGGCCTGTTCGACGTCAGCCATATGGGGCAACTGACCTTTTCGGGTGAGGGCGTGGACGAAGCGCTGGAGCTTTTGCTGCCCAGCGATATCAAGGGATTGAAGCCCTTTCGCCAGCGCTATTCGATGTTGCTGGATCGCGATGGCGGCATATTGGATGACCTGATGGTATCGCGCCTTGGCGATGGGGCGTTCGATGACGCGGCGATCTACATGGTCGTGAACGGCGCGACCAAATATGATGATATTGGCTGGATGATCGAGCATTTGCCCGATGCAGTGACCATGAACCATATGGCCGATCAGGCGCTGCTGGCGTTGCAGGGGCCGGAAGCGGGCGAGGCGATGGCGGTGCTGGTGCCGGGGACTGCCGAGCTGACCTTCATGCAGTGCGGCGCGTTCGACTGGAACGGGGTGCCGCTGTGGATCAGCCGGTCGGGCTATACCGGCGAGGACGGGTTCGAGATCAGCCTGCCCGCCGATGCGGCAAATGCCTTTGCCGACGCCTTGTGCGCCCTGCCGCAGGTGAAACCAATCGGCCTTGGCGCGCGCGATTCCTTGCGGCTGGAGGCGGGGTTGCCGCTCTATGGCCATGACCTGACCCCTGCGGTCAGCACGATCGGCGCTGATCTGGGCTTTGCGATTCCAAAGCGCCGTCGTGAGGAGGGCGGTTTCATCGGCCATGGCCGGGTGATGAAGGAACTGGCGGACGGGCCGGGCGCAAAGCGCGTGGGCCTGACCATCGAGGGCCGCCTGCCCGCGCGCGAGGGCGCACAGATTTATGTCGGCGATGTGCAGGTGGGCGACGTCACCTCCGGCGGTTTCGCCCCGACCGTGGGCGCGCCGATTGCGATGGGTTGGGTCAGCCTGCCCCATAGCGCCATCGGCACCGCGCTGGAAATTGAAGTGCGCGGCAAGCGCATCGGCGCAACGGTCGCGCCCATGCCGTTCGTGCCGCACAATTATCGCCGCAAAGCCTGAATTTTTTGTCCGATAGGGGAGACAGACCCATGAGCCGCTATTTCACCGACGAACATGAATGGATCGATGTCGAGGGCGAGATCGCCACGGTCGGCATTACCGACTATGCGCAGGAGCAACTGGGCGACATCGTGTTCGTCGAACTGCCCGCCGAAGGCACCACGTTCGACAAGGGCGACGATGCCGCCGTGGTCGAATCGGTGAAGGCCGCGTCGGACGTCTATGCGCCGATTTCCGGCGAAGTGATCGAAACTAATGGCGCGCTGGAGGATGAACCCGCGCTGGTCAACAGCGATGCCGAGGAAGATGGCTGGTTCTTCAAGCTGCGCATGACCGACCCGTCCGAGCTGGAAGGGCTGATGACCGAAGCGGCCTACAAGAAGTTTGTGGCCAGCCTTTGATATTTAATCGCCCCTCCTCTTCAGGGGAGGGGTTGGGGTGGGGGCTTGCTTCACGCGCCGCGTCGAGCGGACAGCGCCCACCCCCGGCCCCTCCCCAGAAGGGGAGAAGGAGAAATTGATGCGCTACCTACCCCTGACCGACACTGACCGCGCGGACATGCTGTCCGTCGTCGGCGCGGCGTCGATCGACGATCTGTTCGTCGATGTGCCCGCCGAAGCCCGGCTGTCCGCCAAGATCGCGGGCCTGCCCGATCATGCGAGCGAACTGGCGGTCGAACGCCATATGAGCAAGCTGGCGCGGCAAAATCTGTCGGCGGCGGAAGCGCCCTTTTTCCTGGGGGCGGGCGCCTATCGGCATCATGTCCCGGCCAGCGTTGATCATCTGATCCAGCGCGGCGAGTTTCTGACCGCCTACACGCCCTATCAGCCGGAAATCGCGCAGGGGACGTTGCAGGTATTGTTCGAGTTTCAGACGCAGGTGGCGCGCCTGCTGGGCTGCGACGTGGCGAATGCATCCATGTATGACGGGTCGACCGCCTGCTGGGAAGCGATCGGCATGGCGCGGCGGATCACCAAGCGGGGCAAGGCGATCTTGTCGTCGGGTTTGCACCCCCATTATGTGTCGGTCGCCAATACGATGGCGAAGTTCACCGGCGACCAGTTGGTGCATGACGCGCCGACGCTCAGCGCCGACACCGATATCGACGCGCTGATCGCCGGCATCGACAAGGAGACGAGCTGCGTCGTCGTCCAATATCCCGACATTTTGGGCCGCATTGCCGACCTGACCCCGCTGGCGGACGCGGCCCATGCCGCCGGTGCGCTGCTGGTCGCCGTGGTGACCGAGCCGGTAGCGCTGGGCGCGCTGGTACCGCCCGGCGAGATGGGAGCGGACATCGTCGTGGGCGAGGGCCAGTCGATCGGCGTCGGCCTGCAATTTGGCGGGCCGTATCTCGGCCTCTTCGCCTGCAAGCAGAAATATGTCCGCCAGATGCCGGGCCGCCTGTGTGGCGAGACGGTGGACGCGGCGGGCAAGCGCGGTTTCGTGCTGACGCTCTCCACCCGCGAACAGCATATCCGCCGCGAGAAGGCGACGTCGAATATCTGCACCAATTCAGGGCTTTGTGCGCTGGCGTTCAGTATTCACATGACGCTGCTGGGTGAGCGCGGGTTGCGTGAACTGGCGGCGCTCAATCATGGGCTGGCCTGCCAGGCGGCGGATCGTCTGGCGCAGGTGCCGGGCGTGACGCTGCTCAATGAGAGCTTCTTCAACGAATTCACGCTGGTCCTGACGAAGGATGCGCGGGAAGTGGTGCGCAGCCTGGCCGACAAGGGCGTGCTGGCCGGCGTGTCGCTGGGCCGTCTGTTTCCGCAACACGCATCGGTCGGCAACGGGTTGGTCGTCGCTGTGACCGAGACGGTGACGGCGGAGGATATCGAAACGCTGGCCCAGGCGCTGGAGGAGGAACTGGCATGACGGTTCATAGCCTCAGTGCTGCCGCGAAGGCGGTAGCCCAGTCCGGCCGTTCAGCTACCCGCAAGGGCGGGACTGGGTTCCCGCCTTCGCGGGAATACGGCGCGAACAAGGAGATTGTCGCATGACGATGCTCAAGGAAGGCCGTCCCACCGCGCCCGTCACCGTCAAGGACGCGCATATGGCCCCGGCCACGGCGACGGGAAACCGCGCGCTGATGCTGGAAGAGGCGTTGATCTTCGAAATTGGATCGACCGATACCACCGGCGTCGATTTTGCGCCCGCGCCCAAGCTTGCCACCCGCCTTGGCGGACTGGCGCGCGGGGCGATCGGCTTGCCCGGCCTGTCCGAACAGGAAACGGTGCGGCATTATACGCGCCTTAGCCGCCAGAATTATGCGATCGATCTTGGCCTGTTTCCGCTCGGCAGTTGCACGATGAAGCATAATCCGCGCCTCAACGAAAAGGTCGCGCGGATGCCCGGTTTTGCCGATCTTCACCCGCTCGCTCCGCAATCGACGGTGCAGGGCGCGCTGGCGGTGATCCATGAACTGGCGGAATGGCTGGTGACGCTGACGGGGATGCATGCGGTGGCGATGTCGCCCAAGGCCGGGGCGCATGGCGAATTGTGCGGCCTGCTGGCGATCCGTTCGGCGCTGGAGGCACGGGGTGACGTGCGCAGCGTCGTGCTGGTGCCCGAAAGCGCGCATGGCACCAATCCGGCGACGGCAGCCTTTTGTGGCTATAAGGTCGAGGATATTCCGGCGACCCCGGAGGGCCGTGTCGATCTGGCGGCACTGACCGCGCGGCTGGGACCGGACGTCGCGGCGGTGATGATCACCAACCCCAATACGTGCGGCCTGTTCGAGCGGGATCTCAAGACGATTTCCGACGCGGTTCATGCGGCGGGCGCGTTCGTCTATTGCGATGGCGCGAATTTCAACGCCATCGTCGGCCGGGTCCGCCCCGGCGACCTGGGCGTCGATGCGATGCACATCAATTTGCACAAGACCTTCTCCACGCCCCATGGCGGGGGCGGTCCCGGTTCCGGCCCGGTCGTGCTGTCGGAGGCGCTTGCCCCTTATGCGCCGCTGCCCTTCGTCGAAAGGCAGGGCGATCGCTTCGTCCTGATCGAGGAGGAATCGGCCGAGGATCATCATGCCGGCACGTTCGGACGGATGGTCGCTTTCCACGGCCAGATGGGGATGTTCACCCGCGCGCTGGCCTATATTCTGAGCCATGGCGCGGACGGCCTGCGGCAGGTGGCGGAGGATGCGGTCCTCAACGCCAATTATATCCTGCGTAGCCTGGACGACGTGCTGGACGCGCCGTTCGGCGGCAGCGGCCCCTGCATGCATGAGGCGCTGTTCAGCGACAAGGGACTGGCCGATGGCTTTACCACGCTCGACATCGCCAAGGGGCTGATTGACGAGGGGTTCCACCCGATGACCATGTATTTTCCGCTGGTCGTTCATGGCGCGATGCTGGTCGAACCGACCGAGACTGAAAGCAAGGCGGCCCTCGACCAGTTCATCATGGCGCTGCGCAGCCTGGCGCAGCGGGCCAAGGCAGGGGATGAGGCATTGAAGGGCGCGCCCTATCATGCGCCGCGCCGTCGCCTCGACGAAACGCTGGCGGCGCGCAAGCCCGTGCTGACATGGGAAGCACCGACGCTGGCGCAGGCGGCGGAATGACGCCCTGGGTTCCGGGTGAAGCGGGCGGCGAGGCGCAGAAGCGCCACGCCCCCGCGACGCTGCGGAACAGGGACGCCATCCTGACCATCCTGCGCGATGCCTTGCCGCCATCCGGTCTGGTGCTGGAGGTGGCGAGCGGTAGCGGCGAACATATCATCCATTTCGCCGCCGCTCTGCCCGCGCTCGATTGGCAGCCAAGCGATCCCGATATGGCTGCGCTGGCCTCCATCGCGGCATGGCGGGCGGAGGCGGACCTTTCCAATCTGCATGAACCGATCCGGCTGGACGCGGCGGGAGACTGGCCGGTCGATCGGGCCGATGCGATATTGTGCATCAACATGGTGCATATCAGTTCGTGGGACGCTACTGTCGGGTTGTTCATGCAAGGCGCAAGGCTTCTCCAGAAGGGCGCGCCGCTGATCCTTTACGGACCTTACTTTCGCAAGGGTCACCCAACCGCACCGAGCAATTTGGCGTTTGACGAAAGCTTGCGGGCGCGGAACGCAGATTGGGGCATTCGGTGGCTGGAGGACATCACTGAACTGGCTGAAGGGCAAGGGTTTGACTTGGAAGCGGTTCATGAAATGCCCGCGAACAATCTGAACCTGGTGTATCGTCGGGTTTGATCCGCATGTGGGTGAGGCGTGGGTGTCCAAGCACTGATCATGCTGGTCAGTGCGCTGATGGGCATCGAGAAAATGCAAGTAGCGTACAGGTACGCAATCGAGGAAGGCTATCGTTTCTATAGCTACGGCCACTCAAGCCTTCTGCTGCCGGAGAGGTAAAGGCAGGACGGCTTTCGGTTTGCCCGCTTTCCCATCGTTAAGTGGCCGATTGCAGGACTGTCAGCAATCGCGCTCACGAACCAATGAAGCTAACGCTAGCTAACTGAGCACTCCCTTCGGATCAGTGCACACAATTAATGCCTTGTAAAGCATCGGGTGAATAGCAAACTTAGAACGATCATCCAACCGCTCGGGATAAAGAACCGGGCTATTTCGAAGGGAACTATATACCTAACTAGCCAAAAGCCGCCGATCATTTCTCCTCTGGCGGCTTGAGGAACATCATGAACTGAACTGGCTTTTTGCCGTAGTGCTGCGCTACCCGTTGGCGAAGCTCGTGAATATCTGAACAGGTTTTGGCCATGCCAATCACTTCCCAGCAACGCGAGACAAGCTGACGGACACCGAGGTTTTCGGTCAATTGACGATGCCAGCGAACGCCAGGAGCAGGCTTGTTTGCCTTGAGATACTCAGCAACATCGGCATCCAGTGTGTCGTAGATCAATTCTATAACGAGCTTCCCCCACCACCTTGGACGGGAGTGCAGCGCGCCGGTCCATTTTGTAAGTCGACCAAATTCCTCCCATAGCTCGTCAGGGAATGTCTTTTCCCAATCGCGCAATTCGTCCGCGATGAATGCGCGCAGTTTTACCTGCAGCGCATCTTCTGCACGTTCATACTGATAACCCGTCGCCTCATCTACCAGAGCGTCAAGGCCGATTCGCGTCAGCCCTGCCGTCAGGACTGCACACTTGATCGCTATTTGCCGTTGGCGATCGGTGAGGTTCGCGCCCTCATACAGAGCTTGAACATATCCCCGACATATCATCTCAAAATGATCGGTGGTTATGCCGAGCCCAGACCATTGGGTTCCGGGTATTGAAAACCGGATGGTTTCCTGCAGGATTTTTTCTATATCGATGAATGGGTTAAGTGCTTTTTGCCCTATATAATCCTGCAGGCTCCCCCGCTCCACATCTGCAATAGCTTTTGTAGTGGACCCAGAGGACAGGACGCGAGTCCCGTCATCTAGCACGTAGCAGTCAATTTCGGTCCCGCCCAAATCGATCTTACCCGGCCATTTAGCGAAAGGCAGATCGGCATCAGCAATCTCACGATTGCCTTTCCCCGGCCCGTCCAGCGAACCTGCAGGAGGCGGTGAAACCATCGATTTGGCAACCTGATCAAAGTCGCCATCGATCGGCAAAATCACTTTATCCTTAGGCATGGATAAATTCCTTATAGGTGAGGCGCTTGCCGATCATCCGGCCAATGGTCATGTCGATGAAGCCCATGGTGCCAGCTTCGCGCGTGTTCTGGCGGAACGAAAATTCGTTGACGTAGCGGTGTAGATGCTTCGCGCTCATGAAGTGGTAGATGCCATAATGACCACTCTTCAAGAGCGCCCAAAAGCTTTCAATGCCATTGGTATGGATGCACTGGTGGCGGACATACTCGCCAGCGGAATGGTTGACGGTGTGGTGAATGAACCTCTTGCCAGTGAGGCCGAGATAGGCGCTTGCTTCATCGGTCACGACAGATGCCCCGGCAGGAACATTGGCGGTGACAAAGCCCGTAAGGGTCTTTGCGCTGGTATCTGCGACCGGCTTGGCGCGCACTTGGTCATTATCGTCGCGGATGCCAACAATCGCAGTCTTGCCGACGCCACCACGACCAGCGTGAAGCTTCTTGTCAGCGTGCTTGTTCTTCTCTTTGCCGCCGATGTAGGCTTCATTGACCTGCACATGATTGCCCATGTCAGGACCGGAGCCAGCAAGCCAAGTTTCGCGGATACGCTGAGCAAGAAACCATGCTGACTTTTGCGTGATGCCCAGTTCCCGCGCCATCTGAGTAGACGGGATGCCCTTGCGCGCCGTGGTCATCATATAGATGGCCATCAACCACTTGTGCAGCGGGAGGCGGCTTTCGGCCAGAACGGTGCCGGTGCGAACACTGAAATGCTGGCGACAATCGCGGCAGCGGTAGGGCATGGGCTTCATGCTGGCGATCGAAGCGACCGAGAGGCTACCGCAATGGGGGCAGGAAACCTCGCCAGCCCAGCGGTTATTCTCAAAACACTCCCGCGCAGCCTCCTCGCCGGGGAAGCGCTGGAAGAACTGAGAGAGGCTGACTGTTTCGGGCTTGTCGGTCATGACGCATGGCTAGCCGAACATTCCTGCAGGTGCAAGATGATTTTGGCTAGTTAGGTATATAGTTCCCTTCATATTCTCCACGCGCAGCTTAGGTTGGAATCAACGAAGCAAGCAGGTGGTGAGGCGCCGCTTAGTCGATTTTTCGCATCAGCTTTTTGATCGTCGACAAGGCAACGGATCCATAAGGAAGGCGACTTCCGGGGGAGCGAAATCAATGCGGGAGTGGCAGCAATTGGCGCAGGCTGGCCGGCCTCCTGTGCGGACAGAACTGGCCGGTAGGCGACTGTCCGGTTCGAAGGTGTGTGACGCGGATAGCTGACACGTAACTGGACGCCCTAGCTGATTGACCCAAGTGAATTTACGTCACGTAGGAGAAAAGCGGCCTTGCTGAAGTCCGCTGTGACGATGCGCTCGACTGTTCTAGCGAGAGCGTACTTATCCGAACTGCTGCTTCGTAAATTGACGAGCGTGCTAGCGGCAGCTCCGCTTACAAATAGGGCACGGCCTTCGCAAATGTCAGCTTGGCAAAAGGCACGCCCACCAGAACCGTGATAGTCGTCGCTAACTGAGAGACTGAGATATTTCTCCGTCCGTACGTCACCCCTCAAATCCTTACATCTTTGTTTTATTCCAACCGCCGATCGCACGTCGCCACGTAATAATGTTTATGATTGACGGATATTAATCCACTTAGACCGCATCGTTCCTTTCATCAGCGATATTAAGCGAGGAACACCAAAAAAGAGAGTGGCCACCTTTATCAAAGCATAAAATAAACTCGCCATTATATATGAAAAAATCACACTTTTAAAAGAATCGTCTTCATCTTTGAATTCGATAATAAAATCATGCATCAGTCCCATACTAATATTTCCTCGAATTTGCATTGCTATGTTCGACATATAATCTTGTAAAATGGTCGATTTTAAGCAAACAAGACGGGGGTGGTGCGAAATTTTTCATGAGCTTTTGCTTTCTGGTGATCGTCCCACCATAAGCAGAATACGGTCACAGCATAGAGAAATCGACCGTGATCACGTTTGGCCAGGCGATGTTCGGCAAAAACGGTGTTGACACCACTTTCAGACAAAAATCCGGCGTGGCGGAAAGAGCTCGCTTGCCAAATTTCTAGTGCGAAGCTGCCGAAATCCCCTGCGAACCATTCCTGTAACGGAATGGCGAAGCCTCTCTTCGGACGATCGATAAAGCCTTCTGGAAGCCAAGGTGCGATGGCCTGCTTGACCACATATTTGCCCACGGTCCCGCGCATTTTCATTTCGGTCGGAACGGTGAGGGCCCAGTTGACGAAGCTGGGGCCGAGCATTGGCACACGAACCTCCAGCGAATGGGCCATGCTTGCACGGTCGACCTTGGTCAGCATGGCCGAAGGAAGGTTAAGGGCTAGGTCGGCGTGTACGAACTGTTCAAGCGGATCGCGAGAAATTGTCTCGCTAGGGTTAGGAAAATACTCGTCTCGTAGCTGCTCAAAGGGGTGACTGCCTTCTACGGCCAGCAAAAAGGCAGGTTCGTACACCTTGGCGCGCATAGCTGGCGAGGTGATCTGTGTGCGTGCGAAAAAGCGGCTGACGCCGTCAGGAAGCCCCGCACTGCCCATCGCCTTTTGGAGGCGATGTAATGCAGGATTGAGCGCCTTGATCGACGTCGAAGCGCGACCGGCGACGTTTTGCGCGAAACGGCGCGCAACTGGATTTAGCCGACTAATTTTGCGTTCCGTCCGGTGGCGCTTGTAGCCCATGAAGAGCTCGTCACCGCCATCGCCGGAAAGCGCAACCTTCACCTCTTCTCGCGCGACCCGGGACACATACCAAGTCGGAACTGCCGATGGATCAGCGAATGGCTCACCGTAGCACCGCTGAACGTCCGGGAGAATGTCCCGCGCTAACTTGAGGTCGATGATGCGCGTCGTATGCTGGCAACCTAGATGCTTCGCAACATTCTCGGCTGCTGGCGCTTCGTTGAAACGCTCCGCCGGGAAACCAATGGTGAAGGTACGGACGGGGGGGGAACCGAGCTTCGACATTGCCGCCACCACAGCGGCGGAATCTATGCCGCCGGATAGAAAGGCTCCCACTTCCACATCGCTCAGCATGTGCTGCTCAACTGACTTCAGCCAGCGCTCGCGGAACGTCGCGATCCATTCAGTCTCGGTACGCTGCTCGCTGGCTTGGTACTGCGGGCTCCAGTAGCAGGTCTCGACTGCCTGTCCGTCGGGGCCTAGAGTCAGAAAGTATCCGGGCCGAAGGGAGCGGACTTGCGCATAGATGCTACGTGGCGTCCTGATATGTCCGAAGCTAAAAAAATCGTGCACGGCGCGAGTTGATACGTCGAAGCGGTGACCAGGAAGACCTTCAAGAGCGGGCAACTCGGAAGCGAAGGCGAGGCCGCCGTTCTGCTCAGTCAGGTAGAGCGGTTTAATGCCTATGGGATCGCGAGCCAGCGTGAGGCGGCGTTCGCGGCGGTCCCAGATCGCCACGGCAAACATGCCGTCTAGCCGAGCCCACGCCTCATTCCCCCACTCGTGGTAGGCACATAGTACGGTTTCTGTGTCGCTGCGCGTCAAAAATGCGTGGCCGATAGCTTCCAGTTCGATTCTCAAATCGAGGTGGTTGTAGATTTCACCGTTGAATACGACGACGTGGCGACCATCAGGGCTCGTTATAGGCTGATGGCCACCCGCCAAATCGACAATGCTTAGTCGGCGCATTCCCATGCCAAAATCGCCATCGATTAGGATGCCTTCATCGTCCGGACCGCGATGCATGATCGTGTCGCACTGGCTTTTAATCGTCCTCTGATCGACATCACGATTGCCGCGCTGATACCATCCGGCAATGCCGCACATTCGAAAAAATCCTTATACCGAAAAGCAAGGGTTTAAGGCGGCACCCTTGCCTGAATGGGTTTGAAGGCACAAGGTCGCGTCAGGTTCGCTGCTGCGCCGTAATCTTTTCAACAAGAATATCTGCCGATCGCTTGATAGCGCCTCCAAAATTATCGAACGCGATTTTCAGGGCTTCCGTCTGCTCGTCAATCTTATCGGAATGATTGACTATTGCCTGGTCAATGGCGGCAATGACGGTATCCGGGCCATCGACAACCTCACCAAGGTGCCATCCTGCATAGCGAGGGTCGGACATCCAATTGGTGCCATGGCTGTTCAAGAAAACCGCAGGTCGTGGACGGGAAAGAAATTCATAGAGTTGGCTGGAGACGTCACCAAGATAGATGTCAGCCGCTTCCGTATATCGCATGTTGAAAAGATCTCGTGAGCCAAGATCGACAATGATTCGCCCCTGAACAGCTTGTGCTAGGAAGCGCTGATAATTAGCTCGAGACATGCTCTCCACGCTGCGAATGTGAGGCGCGAAGACCAGATTGTAGCGGTCCTGACAGCGGAAGCGCTCAATTATGTCCCAAGCAATCCCCAATGAGGAGATGCGGGGGTCGAAATGGGGATTGTAGACGACTGTTGGCAGGCCGTTGTTGAATAGGGGCTCTTTCGCAGATGGTAAGCTACCGAGATAATCCAGTTTTACATAACCGCCTACACGTAGACGCGCGCCATCAATGCCCTGATTTAAAGCGCGTTTGATGTCCTTCTCACCCGGCATAACGATTAAATCAAAGGCGCTGAGCCGCTTTTCGGAAGCGGGAGCCCTATCGCCCGCGCCGTGCCTAAAATGAATAAGCAATCGCCGCCAGCCCATCTTGCGGAGCGCGGCTGAAGTACGTTCCGGTACGACGATGGCGCATGCGCGGCGCATGCGCCATCGCAAGGAGGCTAGGATTGGGCCTTTGGCAGCCGAGGGGCGCCCAGTGACAAGAACTGCCAATCTGGTTAGCCATGTGGCGGGGAGGCGCGTGATTTCCATCATGTCAGCCCCCATCCGCCTTGCAATTTCATGGAGCGCCGCCTCTGCTTCTTGATCAGCGCAGAAGCACCGCACCGCAAAACGGCTCTCCTTTCGGGCGATCTCTGCGGCGACAGGCGCCAAATGGTAGATCTGATGGGTTCCGCCAATGAAAACGAAGCAGATCTCTTGAGCAGCAGTCATCGCTAACGCTCTATCAATTTTTTCAGTAGAGCACACCCGCAAAATATGGCCACCTATGCGACGCTTCGTTGCGTACGGAAGGAGCTATTATAGCAAGCACTTGTATGAGGCTTACGCTATCTTGACGAATTGTAGCGAAGGCTGCTGCTTCGCCAAACCACCAATTATGGGATTCGGGCAGATGAACTCCATATCTTACTAAATAACTGACAGTCGAGACGTGGACAGCATTGGCATTCTTGAAATTATTCTAACACCATATCCAATGTTCGATATGTCCATAACGTACCGCTCACAGTTTCATACCAACTTGGTTTGCCTTAGACTATGTCATAACCTTAACATTTTTTTCCAAGCGCATGAAAGAATCAATCAAATGTCGTGAGTTGGCACAAAGTGGTCGCGCAACATTTGCCATCTTATATGAAAAGTCACAGTGAATATAATAGGTGAGGCTGGGATTGACGCTAGTATTGAAGCATGAGGGCGACGTTCAGTGAATTTTTCTCCCTTTTGGGTATTCCCCTTAGTTTCGGACGTTTGACGGTTTGGGCTGCGCAGATCACAGAGCGCCAGATTTAACCTGTTCCTCGCTTCTTCGAATAACGTCATCTCTGATAGCGCGTAGATAGCCGGACATATTGTTGTCGCAAACTGTTTTTGTCGATGCGTCAGTAGGATTATATCCTGTGTAGGTTTTTTTCATTCCGATATCATCGAGCGCAAAAAGATACTTGGAAAACGTACCATTATTTTTGCCACGACCTCCAGAAAGGTGAGAAATTTGGACGTATGAATTCTCGTTAGTATCGTGCCACATCCAGTAATACACCGCACCAGTTTTGGACAGGTTGTTAGCTCTCAGCGGTGCATCGTCAATTTTTGTGAATTGCATTTCTGGTTCCTGCGTTCGATTGGACATTAATCCAGTAAGATTCCAAGGCGACAACCTAACGCCGAAGCAATCCGCTCGATTACCGTAATCGTCGGGTTCTTCACGACGCGCTCGATCCCACTGATGTAGGTCCGATCCAACCCAGCCTCATCGGCCAAGGCTTCCTGCGACCAGCCACGCTCCTTGCGCAACCGCTTCATATTCACCGCCAATCGTTGCCTGACATCCATCCTCCAGACTGAACTGGAATGTGGTTGATCGGACCACGGACTATGAATCTCATTTCTGCTGGCCTTGGCAGCATGTTCCGATAAATCGATCGGGACGTGGATGCCTCAACGCGCCGTCCGTCTGACGGTCATCCCATGAAAGGGGAGAGAACAATGAAGAAGATCATACCCATACTGTGCCTAGCGGTCCTGTCCGCCTGCACCACACCCGCCGATGTCTCGAAGCCTTTGACGGCTGGCGGCGACAAGAATGCGAAATTCACGATCAAGGACACCGCGACCGGCTTCACCGTCGATCTGCGCTACTCCCGTTACCAGTTCGTGCCGGAAGCCGACGCGCTGTTGGTGGCGTGTCGATCGATCGCCACAACCCGCGCCTACGAAGAGGCCAAAAGCCGGGGCAGGGACATCCAGCCGATCAACGAGCAAACCCTGCGCGTATCGGTCGGCCGCAATATCATCAACGGCAGAACTGCCTGCCGCGCCTTTGTCGAAGCGGTCTGGAAGTAAGTCATCATCACAAAGGAATAACATCATGAAGCATCTATTTATCTTCGCAGCGCTAGCGCTTCTGTCCGCTTGCGGCGAACCATCTCAAACGACTGGCGGCGAGGCCGTTGCCCAGCCCGAAGCAAAGCCCATTGCCTTGGGCGAGGCCGGGAAGGCCGAGGGAATCGAGGTCACTATCGACAAGGTGAAGGCGGCTGGCCAGTTTGGTCCAGAGGGCGCAGCGGTGAAGGCTGGAGAGGGCGAAGTCCTTGTTGCTGTCACCTACACCATCAAGAACACGTCGGCGAACACCCTGAGCTTCATGGAGCGTCCGGCCGTCAAACTGGTCGATGCCGACGGGCAAAGCTATGCACCCGATGACATGGTTGGTGCGATGGGCGTCGCCATGGAGGACATGACGAACATCGCCATCGATATCAATCCGGGAACGTCGGGCAAGGCGACGATCGGCTGGAAGGTCGCCAAGGCGGGATTCGACAAAGCGACATGGCGGATCGTTGTGGAAAGTGATCCGATCCTGACTTTCGCACTCAAATGACGGACACCCAGCTTCGGATAGCAGGGTTTCTGCTCGCCTGCGGTGTTGCCTATTATGCGGGCTACCAAAACGCGCCACGGGAAATCCTCGACAGCGAGGTCAAGGATGGGGGTTTTATGCGTATCGACACAGCGGGCGTACTGTCCGCCACCGTCGAGAGCCTCCGCCTGGAAAACAAGCTGCTTGTGTTCTCGTTCAAAGGCGGCGCGGACGTCTGGGTGGAACGTAGCCGTTGGATCATCCTGCACGGGCGACAGGAACTTTTCGTACCCGCCGTCGTCAGCTACTATGTCGATCTATCCAGACTGCGCTTTGGCGAAGAAGTCAAACTCGATCCCGACGGCAAGACCGTTCGCGTCAAGCTTCCGCCGCTGGTTTTGGGCGACATAGCGTTTGAACCGGAGAAGGCGACCACGATCAACGGTGGCCTGCTGACTTTCTCGGAAGAGGAGGTCGAGGAACTGCGCAAGATCAACTTTGCGACCGCGCGCAAGGCGATCGTGAAACAGGCGCAGGGCCAGAGCCTGATCGCCATCGCCAAGCGGCAGGCCCGTGAGAACATCACCAACTACTTCGCAATACCCCTGCGCGCTGCCGGGGCGTCGGACGTGAAGGTCGTCGCCACCTTCTGATCAAAGGACTAGGTCATGATAGCATTGTTGTTGTTGATGCTTGCGGCCCCTGAGGCTGAGAGCGCCGAAACCGTGGTCGATTGCCTCGATCGGCTCATCACCAAAAACTACAATCAGAATGTCCCGGCCTCACCTTTGGCCCGGAAGATCACAAACGCCTGCATCGCGCCCATGGCTCCGCCGCCCGAGCTTGCGGATATTGCCGCAACGAAATGGAAGGAGACACAGGACAAGATGTTCCTGATCGTGCTCGACGGCATCAACAGCGCTCGCGCCGAAAAGGGCATCACACTCAAACAGTAGCCACTTCCACTTCAACCTATCGAGCCCCGTTGGTCCAGCACCGGCGGGGCTTTTTTGTGTCTCGAAAGGACCATCCCATGCATATCATACGCACCTGGACGGAGCTGGCCGACTGGCTGGCGCAACCGTCCGATCCCGACATCGCTGACCTGCTGCTACTTCGTCGCGACCATTTGATGGAATGCGGCGACCTGACGGAACTCGGCACTTTCGCCATCGTGGAACCGGGGGATGCTCTGGCCGACATCGAGGCGGCGCTGGGCGTTGCTATCATTATCGACAGCACGCCGACGTGGGAATGGGTCATGCGCCACAATTCGATCTTCGAAACACCCATCATCCTGTCAGACGATGGCTTTGGCCATGTCCTTATTGTGCCTGACGCGGACGGCATCGACCCGGACCTACTGGCACTCTGTCGCGCGCACGCCTGAGCCGACCACCACCATCAATCGCAAGCAGCGTCCTTCGGGGCGCCATTTTTTTGTCTGAGGAAGATTCATGATGTCATTCTATGGCGCTGCCGCACTGCGGAGCGCGCTGACCAAGCCACTATCGGGCAACATCCAGTTTTTGCTGCGCAGACGAGTCCGTCGTATCCTTGAAGACGGTCTGGGCGACTACACCCATCTGGTCGTGCTCACAGGCGAAGACACCGAAGCAACGCTGGTCGAGGAAATAGGCTTCTCTCCTCTGGAGCATGACGGCCAACGCTACGGCGCACCCGGCTTCATCCCGCGCTGGGATGTCCTGCACGACCATGGCGGATGGCACGAGATAACGTTCTGCATCGGAAACGATGGCTGGGCCGTAGTGTTGTTGATCGAGGATGCTCAGGTTTCCAGCTTTCCAGAAATCCGGGCTGCGTGCCGGGCGGAAAGCTGAAAAACTGGCAGGCTGGCGACCGGCGTGCTTGCAGCGGAGGCAGCGCAAAAGGGGGGCGGTATGGCGACCGCCCCCAAGTTAGACATCAACCTCGCGGATAAGCGAGGGCAGGATAGAAGCGCCCGAAATCATCGCGGTCCCAGAGATAATCTCGGGTCGAGCGACGGCAATATTTATTGAGCATATATCCAATGATGACTGTATTGCCGAAACCACGTCGCCGAAAATAATAACATATCTCAGCTTCGCTCATCGGATTGCCTTCCGTCTTTGCGCGTATCCGTGCCGCAATTTCCACTGCACTGATATGCAGAAATGACTGCCAATCATTTCCATTCGCAATTTTATTGCGGATAGCCTCGTCGGCTTTCAGCACTTCATCTATCTCGATCTTCATTAAATCACGCCTCATTTCCAAAGCTACGTTCAGGATGATCGCGGATTGGTCCGGATCAAATCGCCATGGGGCGCATAAGCAAGTGGAAGGCGGAGCCTAAAGACTACACCGGCGGGTGTGGCCGGATCGCGCACATATAGAAATGTCCAAGCTTAGGTTCAAGGGCTCGATGAACAGCAAATGCACGCTGCTGATAGGCGTGTACGGCTATTCACATAACTCATTGAAATAAGAAGATTTCCAGACTCTGTTGGCTTAACCCGAGGCGCAAACGGCGTTTGGCTTCAATCCGTCGATCACCAATGTGGTCTGACGCTGCCAATTGCGCCCACCGGGACACCGCCGAAACATCCAAAGCGCTGGCCCTCGTGCAGGCCAGCCGGAGACACTATTATGACATTATCGAGTTCCGCCCTACCGGGCGACATAAGCTATTGGGTCGAGTTCGGCCTGAAGATCATTCCCCTGAAGCAATTGCTGCCACGCGCTGCTGTCGAGGCAGATACTTGGCTTGAAAGCTATTCCATAGCTGCCGTCAGGGATCATTTCGCGGAGAACCCTCGCCACCGTGTCGGTGCATTGGTCCCGGAAGGCATCGTCGGGTTCCGCGCCACTAGCGCGGAATTTGATGGTGCCCTCACCGACTTCCTGAAGTCCTTGGGCGCTCCCCCGATGCTCTGGCTGCCATCCGGTTCATTTTACAGGCTCGCTGATGGTGAGAGCATCAGCGACTGGTCGGCGGCCCTGCCTCAGGGGATCATGGCGATCGCGCCGGGCGAGACCATCCCTGTACCTGTCGGCGACAAATTGGATCGAGGTCGGTTCGGCAATTCGCTCGCCGATCTGGCGATCATCACTCTGTCGGTGGAGGAAGATGGTGGTTCCGTTGCCGACGCTGATCTGCCAGCGATGGAACTGGTGGATACGCCTCTGGCCACCATGAGCGTTCGGGGTTCTGCGGCGTCGTTTGAGGAGCGGGCGCTTAAAATCCATCCGCTTCTGGGGAATGTCGCGATGCTGGGCCAAGCTACGGTCTGGTACGCACCGCCAAATAGCGGCAAGACTCTGATCGCTTTGGCGCTCCTACTGGAAGCTGTACGTGCCGGTCACGTTATCGCTGGCAATGCCTATTATCTCAACGCCGACGATAATGGGAATGGCATCGCGGAGAAGAGCCGTTTGCTCGACGATGCTGGTGTTCATACCCTTATTCCGGGTGAGAAGGGCTTTGAGCCATACATGCTCGCGGGTCAGCTGGATGAAATGGCCGCTGAAGATCGTTGCCGGGGCATCGTCATCATCATCGACACCGTCAAGAAGTTCGTTGACCTTATGGACAAGCGGCAGACGGCAACCTTCGCTAGTTCGATCCGCCGGTTCACCCAAAAGGGCGGAACCTGTATTAGCCTTGCGCATACAAGGAAAAATCCCGGTGCGAACGGCAAGGCGGTCTATGGCGGGACCACGGATCTTCTGGAGGATAGCGACGCAGTCTATTTGCTGAGTGAGGCGGTCGATTTCGACGCCACCGGCGAGAAAGTCGTTAAATTCGAAAGCAAAAAACGGCGCGGAGGCGGTGCGGAGGAGGCTTATGCCTTCGCCGCCAATCCCAAATCCTATGATGAGCTTCTGGCTTCGGTTCGTCCGGTCGATGCCGATCAGATGGAGCGCTTAGCGGCCAAGGCTCAGGTAGCCGACGACCAGACCGTAGTGGATATGGTCCGCATTTGCATGGCGGAAGGCATCGACAAGAAGATGTTCCTCGCCGTTGCTGTAGCGGAACGCCTTAAAATCAGCAGGCGCGCGGCTGTCCAGGTGATTGAGCGCTACGAGGATCACCTCTGGACCTACACTGTCCAGGCACGCGGCGCGAAAGTTTATCGGCTCGCCGACTGATGTTTGCCGTCCCGTCGGCGGTCAGTTTTCCAGCTTTCTGTGCCCATCGCGGGCGCAGCGGGCCGCGAAAACCTGCTGTCGGCGGGGAGGGCCGCCCCCAAACCGAATGGCCTTGGTGATTTTCCGTTTCGCCAAAGCCAGCAGCCCAGACCCGGCCGCCCCGCGTCTTCACCCCTCAACCGACCCGGCCGCGCTCCTGCGGCCTGAATCGTCGTCATAATTGAAAGGAAAATCGCAATGCCTGTTGTTTCTCTGGACGCCGCGTTCGTCCTCACCGCCACCTGCCCGCCCGACAAGCGCAAGGTGGATTTCTATTCGGATAAGCTGTCCGGTTTTATCCTTGAGGTTAGGGCGAATGGCGGGAAGTCGTTCCACCTCCGCTACAAGGATAGTTATGGTCGCCTGCGCCAGATGCGGATCGGGCCCTACCCTGACATCAGCTTCGAAAAGGCGAAGCGCGAGGCGTTGAAGCTCCGTTCGCGTGTCGTTGTCGGCGAAAATCCCTTGGAGGACAAGCAGACCAAGCGTTTGGTGCCGACCGTTCAGGAACTGTCCGTCCGCTACCTCGACTATGTCCGCACATACAAGCGCAGCCATGCCAATGATGCGCGGGCGCTCCGCCTGCACATCCTCCCCAAGTTTGGCCGCATGCGGCTGGATGAGATGGAGCCCGAGGCCATTGCCGCTTGGTTCAGGAAAAAGGTCGAGGACGGGCTGTCTCCGGCATCGGTCAACTTCCTGCATGTCGTGCTGGGCTATATGTTCAAGCTCGCAGCCCAATGGAAAATTCCCGGCGCGGAGGTGAATCCGCTGGTCACGATCCCGCACTTCGAAGCCAACAACGCGAGAGATCGATACCTTACAGCGGCTGAGACGGAACGTGTGAAGGCGGCGATCGAGGCCAGTCCAAACCGGCAGCTTCGTTTCATCGTCCCGCTGCTGTTGCTGACGGGCGCGCGCAAGCGTGAATTGCTTGACGCCAAATGGGAGCATTTCGATCTGGAACAGCGGCGCTGGCGCGTTCCGCACAGCAAAAGCGGGAAGGCTCGCTACATCCCGTTGTCGCAGTCCGCGCTGGATGTGCTTGCGCAGGTGCCTCGCTGGGACGATTGTTCTTTCGTTGTGCCGAACCCACAGACAAAGAAGCCCTACAAGGACATCTTCTACGTCTGGAACAAGGCGCGGACAGAGGCCGGTGTACCCGATGTTCGGATTCACGATTTGCGCCACACTTTTGCAAGTAACGCCGTATCAAACGGCTAGTCGCTGTACGTCGTCGGCCAGATACTAGGGCACGCCCGCGTGACAACCTCTCAGCGCTACTCGCACCTCAGTCAGGAGTCGTTGCTGCTTGCGGCCGACGTTGGTGCGGCGGCAACCGGAATCGACTGGGCCGCCTGATCCTGCCGTGCCGCCCGGATTGCCCCTCACTGGGTGATCTGGGCGGACGATGGGCGACTTTTTCGGAACGGCTGTGCCAACGCGCTTTCAGGTGGACGCGTGCTGACCCGAACACCACACAGGTTGGGCAGATGTTGGGTCATGATGCCGGATGGGCCAAAAACGATCGAGATCGCGTTGAAAAAGCTCAAGAAAGCAAATCCGATGCTTAATTTGGTGCATATCAGCCCCTGGGATGCGACGTTGGGGTTGATGCAGGGGGCAGGGCGGGTGCTGCCGCCGGGTGGGCCGCTCTATCTGTACGGACCCTATATGCGCGATGATGTGGAGACTGCGCCCAGCAACCTCGCGTTCGACGCCTCGCTCAAGGCCCGCGACCAGCGCTGGGGCCTGCGCCGGGTGGAAGATGTCGTGACCGCAGCGGAGGCGCAGGGGTTGCGCCTCGACAGGATGGTGGACATGCCGGCGAACAATCTGTCGCTGATTTTCAGGCGAGCGGCCTTCTGAAATCCGTTCGCGCTGGGCCTTGTCGAAGCGCTTTACTGTCCCGCGAACAGGAACAGGCCTTCGACAAGCTGAGGCCGAACGGATAAGGGGAGCGCAATGTCCAGCCAACTCCTTCCCCTTGTCGCCGCCGAGATGCTCCAGCCCGCCGATCCGCGTGCGGCGGCCATGGCCGGGGCGATCGCGGCGCAATATCCGCACGCGGCCCGCGCGGTCTTGTTCTACGGCTCCTGCCTGCGGGAGGCCAATCTCGACGGGCTGATGCTGGATTTCTACCTGATCGTGTCGGACTATCGCGCCGCTTATGGCAAAAGCTGGCTGGCGCGGGCCAATGCACTGATCCCGCCCAATGTGTTTCCGTTTGAACATAATGGCTTGATCGCCAAATATGCGGTGTTGTCCGAAGCGGACTTTGCCCGGCTGTGCAGTCCAGCGGCGGACAATGTGTCGGTGTGGGCGCGCTTTGCGCAGCCGTCGCGATTGCTGTGGACAGTTGATGAGGATGCGCGGGCGCGGGCCATCGCGGCGGTGGCTCAAGCCGCGCCGACCCTGTTGTCGCTGGCCCTGCCCATGGCGGAAGGTCAGGATGCGTTGTCCCTGTGGAAGGCGGGCTTCACCCTGACCTACCAGGCCGAGTTGCGGGCGGAGCGCAAGGGGCGGTCGCTGTCCATCGTTGATGCGGACGCGGATCGCTACCGTCGTTTCGGGGAGGCGGCGCTGGCCGATGGCCTGCCCCGGTCGCCTGAGCAGGCCGCGCAGCGCTGGCGTGCGCTTCAGCGGCGGGGCAAGTGGCTGTCGGTCGTGCGACTGGCCAAGGCGAGCTTCACCTATGCGGGCGGGATCGATTATCTGGCGTGGAAAATCAACCGTCATGCCGGGACGGCAATCGTCATCAAGCCATGGCAGCGGCGCTGGCCGCTGCTGGGCGCGGTCACTCTGCTGCCGCGACTGTTCCGTTCTGGTTCGATCCGCTGAGCGCGACGGACAGGGCATTGGCGAGCGACATCAGCGTATAGGGTTTGCGCAGTACTTCATGGCCCGCAAAATCGGCGCTGGCGGTTGCGTCGCCCGCATAGCCGGTGACGAACAGCACCGGCAGATGGCGATATTGCTGCGGCAGGGCGCGGATCATTTCCGGCCCGGTCAGGTCCGGCATCAGCACGTCGCTCATGATCAGGCCAATATCGCTATTATTGGCCAGCAGCTTTGCGGCCTTGGACGGATGATCGCAGGCGATGGGCAGGTGCCCCAGTTCCGCCAGCGCCGCCATGGTCTGTTTCAGCACACGCGGATCATCCTCCACCACCAGGATGCGGGTGGGCGGATGAAGCGTTGCGTCGTGCGGGGAGGATATGGCCTCGCTGGCATCGGCTGCCGCGTCGCCCATCCGCCGGGGCAGGTAGACATGGACGCTGGTGCCCTTGCCCGGTTCGGACTCGATGCGGATTTCGCCTTCGCACTGACGCACGAAGCCGAAGATCTGGCTAAGGCCTAGACCCGTGCCCTTGCCGACCGGCTTGGTGGTGAAAAACGGCTCGAACACGCGCGCCAGTACCTCGGCGCTCATGCCGCAGCCATCATCAGTGACACTCAGCACGACATAGTCGCCCGCTTGGCAATCGCCGACCTCACCCGCCGCCAGCGCGGTCTGGCTGGTGCCGATGGTCAGCCGCCCGCGCCCGTCCATGGCGTCGCGCGCATTGACGCACAGGTTCAGGATCGCATTTTCCATCTGGTGCTGGTCAACGAAGATGCGCCATCCCTGCGCCCTGGGTGCGAGCGCCACGGTGATCTGGTCGCCGATGGTGCGGTCGATAAGGTCCGCCATGCCCGACACAAGCGCATCGGGATCGACTGCGCTGGGCAGCAATGGTTCGGACCGGGCAAAGGCAAGCAGGCGACGCGTGAGGGCGGACGCGCGATTGGCCCCCTCCATCGCATTGTCGAGATGACGGGATGCTTCCTGCGGCTTTAGCCGGATATTGCGCTTCGCCAGTTCCAGTCCACCGACAACAACGGCCAGCATATTATTGAAATCATGGGCGATACCACCGGTCAACTGACCCACCGCATCCATTTTGTGCATCTGGCGCAGATTTTCCTCCGCCGCCGCGCGTTCGATCGTTTCCTGTTGCAACCGCTCATAGGCATCGGTCAGTTCCGCCGTGCGTGCGCGCACCGCCAGGTCCAGCCGGTCGGCCCGTTCCGCCTCCGCCTCCGCCAGTCGCCGCGCGTTGCGGCGATCGCTATAGGCGACATGGGCGAACCAGGCGGCGAACAGCACACATACCAGCATCGCCAGCCCCAGCAGGCGTGAGGTCTGCCCCATCCATTCGGTACGGTCCCCCGCGAGCGCCACGGCAAGGCTGCGTTCGCGCAGGCGCAGATTTTCCGCCTCTATGACGCGGTTGAGCAGCGCGGTGATGCGTTTCAGATCGCGCGACGTCCCCGCTTCGTGAAAGCGACCGAGCGCTGCCATCTTCTGGTCGTAGGTGGTGCGCAGGCCGATTTCGTTCAGTGTCTTGCCGCGCGCCATGAAGGCTTGTTGCAGCGCCTCCACATTGCCGCGCTGCCATCCGGTGCCGCGCGTCGCAAAGGCCAGCGCCTTCAATTGCGCGCCAGCAGTGCGCCACTGGTCCTGAAACAGGCGGCCGGTATCGGGGTTGAGGCCAATGACATAGCGGGCCAGCGTCACTTCCGCGCGCGCAGTCTGTGCCTCGAACGCGCGGGCCAGCGCGATGATCTCGAAACTGCGCTGCTGTTCGGCCAGCGCCAGTTGATGATCGCGCGAGGCGTTGCTGGCGCTATAGAGCAAAGCGCCGAGCGACCCGACCAGCAGGATGCCGAGCAGGAATGGCAGCAGGCGTCGTGCCTTAACGCGCAAGCTGCTGCCTTCATGATCCAAAGTGTCGCTGTCCGCCATCACTCGTCACACTAGCGGAACAAGCATAGCAGCGAAACAGCGCTGATCAACGGCGTGCCGGTCAGGCGATCGCGCCGGTCGCCTGACCCGCGGCCTTGAACATGCCGATAATCTGTTCGACCTGTTCGTCGCTATGATCGGCACATAGCGAGCAGCGCAGCAGGAAAGTGCCGGCCGGGGTTGCGGGCGGGCGCGCCATGTTGACGTAGAGGCCCAGTTCGAGCAGCGTCTGCCAGATGGCCACCGCCTGCGCCTGATCGGTCAGGATCACCGCGATGATCGCCGATTGCGGCGTCGTGGTGCCCAGGGTGAAGCCAAGGTCGGTCAACCCCTGATGCAGCCGCTTGCTGTTCTTCCACAAGTGGGCGCGCTTTTCGCCCGCATGCATCAGCTTGCGGATGGAGGTCGCGGCGGTCGCGACCACGCTGGGCGGCAGCGATGCGGTGAACACATAGGGACGGCAGACCAGCCGCATGATTTCGAACTTGGGATGGTTGGAAACGCAGAAGCCGCCGACCGTGCCGACCGATTTGGAAAAGGTGCCGACGACGAAATCCACGTCTTTTTCGACGCCCTGTTCCTCATAGACGCCCCGGCCATTGGGACCAAAAAAGCCCATGCCATGCGCTTCATCGACCAGGATCATGCAATTTTGATGCTTGCGCACCGCAGCCACCATGTCGGGCAGGGGGGCAATGTCGCCCAGCATCGAATAGACGCCTTCCAGCACGACCAGCTTGAGCGCATCGGCGGGCAGGCGGCCCAGGCGCTTGTCCAGATCCTCGACGCTATTATGGCGGAAGCGGACGATTTCGGCGTCGCCCAGGAAGCAGCCATCATAGATGGACGCATGGCTGTCAGCGTCCAGCACGACATAGTCGCCGCGTCCGGCCAGCGTCGAAATCATGCCCAGATTGGCCTGATAGCCGGTCGAAAAGACCATGGCGGACGATGTGCCGTAAAATTCCTTGAGCGCGTCCTCGACTTCGCGATGGCCCTGATAGGTGCCGTTGAGGACGCGGCTGCCGGTCGTGCCAGCGCCAAATTCGTCCAGCGCTTTCTTGCCCGCCGCGACCACGTCCGGGTCGAAGGTCATCCCCATATAGTTATAGGTGCCCAGCAGGATGGTTTCCTTGCCCTTGATGATCGCGCGCGTCGGCGAAAGCACCTGATCCATCACGATCGAGAAAGGATCGCGCACGCCGGTGTCGAGCAGGGCTTGCCGCTCGGCGATCAGGGGATCGAATTTGGACAGCAGGTCGCGGGTTTCAGTGGCGGTGTCGGTCATATCTCTTCTGTCTTTCCCAATTCGTCATGCCGGACCTGGTCCGGCATCCAGGGTTCCATGCGGAGTGCCTGGCGCACTGGACCCCGGATCAAGTCCGGGGTGACGACAAACTCAGGCGGCCTTCAACTTTGCGACGGCATCGACCAGCTGGCCGACCGTCTCAATTTCCGCCTGCATGTTCATGGTGATCAGAATGTCGAATTCATCCTCGATCGCGGCGACGAAATCCATGACCGTCAGGCTGTCCCATTCCAGATCGCCGGCAAAGGTGGTGGTTTCGGTCAGCGCGACGCCCTTCTTGTTGAAGGGGGCGACCTGCGCGGCGACGCTGTCGAAAATTTCGGTGCGATCCGTCATCTTTTGCTTCTGTCTTTCCGTAAAGCACGGCTTTTGCCGCCTTGGCCTGCCCTATGGCAAGGGAATAAGGCGGTAATCGGGCAGCATCGCGCCCGAATTTGCGCGGTGTTTTTGCGCCTTTAGCGGAAATTGTCGGCGTAGGCCTGCAATTTCAGCGTCTTGGGCGGCGTCGCTATCACGGTGTAGGGCACGCCCTGCTTTTGCGCATAGGCGATGGCGGCTTCCTGCGAGGGGAAGCTGAGCTTGAGCTGCTGCTGCGTGTCGCCAGAGCCAGCCCATCCGGTCAGCGGATCGGCCTGCTTCGCTTCTGCCGGTGCATATTCCAGCACCCATTTATGGGTCAGCGCCTTGCCCGATTGCAGGGCGTTCTTCTGGATCTGGTAAATGCGCGCGCTCATCGCGAAAGACTCCGGTAAATCGTCATGCTGCGTTGCACCAGCGTCCGGCGTGAAGTCAAGTGCGCGTGCGGGCATCGGCGCGCTTGGTGCGCAACGTGGGCGGGGCGGCGGTCGGATCGTCGGGCCAGGGATGGCGGGGGTAGCGGCCGCGCATTTCCTTGGCCACGTCGCGCCAGTTGCCCGCCCAGAAGCCGGGCAGGTCGCGCGTCGTCTGGATCGGGCGGCCAGCGGGCGAGGTGAGCGACAGGACGAGCGGGATGCGCGCGCTACCCACGGTCGGATGCTCGGCCAGGCCATAGAGCGCCTGTACCCGCAATTCGACGCGCGGGCCGCCATCGGCCATATAGTCGATCGCATGGGTGCTGCCTGCCGGAGAGCGGAAATCGGGCGGGGCGAGCCGGTCCACCTGCTGCTTGCCGTCCCAGCCGATCAGGCCGTCCAGCACCCCCGACAAGTGCGACCGGTCGATGTCCGACAGGCGGCGCTTGCCCGCGAGCAGCGGCGGGAGCCATTCGTCCAGGCTGGCGATCAGGGCGGCATCGGACAGCGCCTCCACCCCGGCAAAGTCGGCACGCATCCGCAGCGACTGCGCGGCCTCCGACCAGGGGAGGAGATCGAGGCCCCCCTGCCGCACGCCGTCCAGCAACGCCGCGACCACCGCTGCCGGATCGGGCCGGTCGTCGGAGCCTGACGACAGGCGTACCGCGCCCAGCCGCCGTTCGCGCATCGCCTCTATCCCGCCATTGGCGGGGCGGAAGCGGACGGTGCGGCTGGTGATGATCCGGTCCGGAAACAGCGCCAGCACGTCCGCTTCGCCGATCGGCGCGGCGGACAGGATGCGCGCGCCTGCCGCGCTGCCCTGCACCTCTCCCACCGCCAGCCATTCTTCGCGGGCGAGCGGGGACAGGGGATCGAGCCGGAAACCGCGTCCGCCGACACTGGTCCAGTCCGCGCCATCGGCGGAGCGGCGTTTCGACACGCGATCGGGAAAGGCGAGCGCAAGGCAGAGGCCGGTGGCTTCCGTCGCGCTGACCGCAAGCGGGAGGGGAGCAAGATGGTTGGGCGTCGCCACAAGACCCGCCCAGCGCTTGGCCAGCGCGCGGCCAGCATCGGCCCGCTTGCCGCCCTCCCGCCGCCAGCGTTGCAGGCGCAGCGTAAGGTCTGTGTCCTGCCCGCCAATGCCGCGTTCGCCCAGCAGCACGGCAATATCGGCGGCGGTCTGCGCCAGCCCCATTTCGGCTGCGCGCACCAGCATATGCGCGATACGCGGGCTGAGCGGCAGTTTCGCCAGCGCCTTGCCATGCGGCGTGATCCGACCGTCGCCATCCAGCGCCTCCAGCGCGGTCAGCCTTGTCCGCGCCTCGGCGACGGCTGCGGCGGGCGGGGGATCGAGCCAGCGCAGCGTCCCCGGATCGCTCACGCCCCACAGTGCGCAGTCGAGCAGCAGGCTGGAAAGGTCGCTTTCCAATATCTCCGGCGGATCGAAGGGGGGCATGCCAGCGCTCGCGGCTGCTTCCCACAGGCGATAGGCGACGCCGGGCCGCTGCCGCGCGGCGCGGCCCGCACGCTGGGTCGCCGACGCCTGGCTTGCCCGTTCGGTCACCAGCCGGGTGACGCCCGCCGCCCGGTCATAACGGGGCCGCCGCGCCAGCCCGCTGTCGACGACGATCCGCACACCGTCGATGGTCAGGCTGGTTTCCGCGATGCTGGTCGCCAATATGATCTTGCGCGCGCCCGACCGCGATGGCCGGATTGCGGCCCGCTGTGCGGCGGGATCAAGCGATCCGTGGAGGAGATGCACGTCATAGGAGCCGCCGTCGATCCGCTCCGCCGTGCGTTCAATCTCTCGCACGCCCGGCAGGAAGGCGAGCAGGTCGCCTTCCGCTTCCTCGCTGATGGCGCGGCGGATGGCGGCGGCCATCTCATCCTCGATCCGTCGTTCCACATGGCGGCCGATATGACGCAGTTCGAGCGGCTGGATGCGGCCCTCGCTCTCGATCACCGGTGCGTCGCCCAGCAAGGCGGCGAAGCGCGCGCCGTCGAGGGTTGCGGACATGGGCACGATGCGCAGGTCCGGGCGCAGCGCCTCCTGCGCGTCGAGCGCCAGCGCGAGGCCGAAATCGCTGTCCAGACTGCGCTCATGCACTTCGTCGAACAGCACCGCCGACACGCCCGTCAGTTCGGGGTCGTCCTGAATCCGGCGGACGAAAATGCGCTCTGTCAGCACCAGCAGACGGGTACGCGCCGACATTTTGCTGTCCATCCGCGTGGCATAGCCGACCGTGCCGCCCGGCTGTTCGCCCAGCATTTCGGCGATCCGTTCGGCAGCGGCGCGGGCGGCGAGACGGCGGGGGGAAAGCAGCAAGACCTGCCCGCTGCACCATGGTTCGTCCAGCAGCGCGGGTGCGACCGCCGTCGTCTTGCCAGCCCCCGGCGGCGCGACCAGCACGGCGTTGCTGCCGGTGCGCAGCGCAGCGAGCAGGTCGGGCAGGACGGCATGGATGGGCAGGGCGCTCATGGCCCTTCCTCTCGCCCCATTGACGCGAAATCGCAAGCGGAACGGAAATTGCGCGGTGAGGGAAAGATTAGCTGTTTCAGGCGTTTGCGTGATAGGCAGAAATTATAGCCCTTGCGCGCGCGAGCATGGGTCGGGGGATAAACAGGGCATGTCGGCATTTACCGAAGATGCGGAACGCTATCGTACGCTGTTTGAAACGATGGACGAGGGCTTTTGCGTCATCGAATTTTTCGACGGGCCACATGGACCGTTAAGCGACTATATTCATATCGAGGCGAACCCCGCCTATGAACGCCATGCCGGCATTTCCAATGTCGTTGGCCAGACATTGCGTGAACTGGTCCCGGATGAGGCCGATGGCTGGCTGGAACTATATGGCCGCGTGTTGCGCACCGGCGAGCCGGTCCACTTCCAGCGCGAACTGATCGCTACCGGTCGCCATCTCGACATTTCCTCCTTTCGCATCGGCGCGCTGGAGGACAAGCAGGTTGCGGTTCTGTTCAAGGATGTGACCCATCGCATTCGCATCGAAACCGAGCTGCGGCAGCTGAACGAAACGCTGGAGACGCGGATCGCGCAGGCGCTGGCCGAGCGGGAGGAAGCGGAAGCCGCGCTGCGACAGGCGCAGAAGATGGAGGCGGTGGGGCAATTGACCGGCGGCCTGGCCCATGATTTCAACAATTTGCTGGCCGGGATTTCCGGCGCGTTTGAAATGATCGGCCTGCGCCTGGCGGAGGGGCGCACGGCGGATGTCGAACGCTATCTGGCCGCCGGACAGGGCGCGACCCGGCGCGCTGCATCGCTGACCCACCGGCTGCTGGCCTTTTCCCGCCGTCAGACGCTGACGCCCAAGCCAACGGTCATCAACCGCCTGTTCACCGACTTTACCGAACTGGTGCGCCGGACCGTGGGGCCGCAGATCGAGGTGCAGACGATCGCGGCGAGCGGGCTATGGCCTGCGCTGGTCGATGCCAACCAGCTGGAAAATGCGCTGCTCAACCTGTGCATCAATGCGCGCGACGCCATGCCGGACGGGGGCAAGATCACGATCGAGACCGCCAATCGATGGCTGGACGATCGCACCGCGCGCGACCATGGGCTGACGCCGGGCCAATATGTTACCGTGTCCGTCAGCGATACCGGGACCGGCATTGAAAAGACGATTCTGGACCGGGTGTTCGATCCCTTCTTCACCACCAAGCCGATGGGGCAGGGAACGGGGCTGGGCCTGTCGATGGTCTATGGCTTTGCCCGGCAGAGCCACGGCCATGTCCGCCTCTATTCCGAAATCGGACAGGGGACGACGGTGTGCGTCTATCTGCCGCGCCATCGCGGCGAAGAGGATGAGGAAAGTCCGGCCCTGCCCGACGCCGCCACCGAAGCCGAAGCGGGCGAGACGGTGCTGGTAATCGACGATGAACCATCGGTTCGCATGCTGATGGTCGATGCCCTGACCGATCTTGGCTATGTCTGCGTCGAAGCGGGCGATGGTCCGTCGGGCCTCAAGGTGCTGGAATCACCGGCGCGGATAGACCTGCTGGTTACCGATGTCGGCTTGCCGGGCGGGCTGAACGGGCGGCAGGTAGCCGACGCGGCGCGGGCATTGCGGCCGGACCTGCGCATCTTGTTCGTGACGGGTTATGCCGAAAATGCCGTGTTGAACCACGGGCATATCGAACATGGCATGGAAGTGCTGACCAAGCCCTTCGCCGTCGAGGAATTGCGCCGCCGGGTCGCCGCCTTGCTCCAGTCCGACGATCAGCCGAACAGGTAGATGTGAATCGGGTTCTTCGGATCGATCAGCATCTTGGTCGTCAGCGCCAGCGACATGATGATCAGCAGCGGCTTGATCAGCCTGGAGCCGAAGCGCATGGCCAGATGCGATCCCACCTGCCCGCCGATGATACTGCCGATCGCCATGGTGAGGCCCGCGACCCATAGCACATGGCCGCCAGTCACCATGGTCAGCAGGCCTGCAACATTGCTGGCGAAATTGGCGGCCTTGGTCTGGGCGGTGGCGCGCAGGATTGACAGGCCGCCCAGCGCCAGAAAGATGGTGGTGTAGAAAGCGCCCGCACCCGGCCCGAAAAAGCCGTCGTAAAAGCCGATGACGCCGATCAGGCCGCTTAGCGCAGCAATGCCGACGCGCGCGTGCCGGTCTGCCTCGCCCAGTTTGGGAGAGAAGGTGAAATAGGCGGCGATGGTGATGAGCAGGGCGGGCATCAGCCCGGCCAGGATCGACGGATCGACCCGCTGGAGCAGCCACGCGCCGCCGACCGATCCGATGAAGGCGGCGATCACCGGCGCCTTGTAGGTTTTGAGGTCCATATGCCCGCGCCGGGCATAAGCGAGGCACGCACCGAATGTGCCAAAGCAGCTTTGCAGTTTGTTGGTGGCGACAGCCTGCACCGGCGGAATGCCAGCAGCCATCAGCGCGGGCAGGGTGATAAGCCCGCCGCCACCCGCCATCGCGTCGATGCAACTCGCCGTCAATGCGGCGGTCATCAGGAAGGCGAGGGTTTCGGGAGTCAGGATCATGGGTGCTTCGGCCCGCCACCCCATCCCGTTCGGGCTGAGCCAGTCGGAGCCTGATACTTTCTAAGAAGAACGACCCTTCGAAACATGGCGAACGGCCTTTGCTGATCAGACGAAACGCGGACCCAAATCCTCAATAGGCGCGGATCGTTGCAAATTCGACGGCTTCGGTCAGCGCCGCCTTGGCCTTGCCATTGTCGAACATGCCCAGCGCGTCGATCGCGCGCTGGCCGTAGTGGCGCGCGCGGGCGAGCGTGTCGGCGATCGCGCCGGTGCGGCGCAGCAGGCCGGTGGCGTGGGTCAGATCATCATCGCTGATCTTGTGGCCCGCAATCGCCGCCTTCCAGAAGGCGCGATCCTCATCGCTGCCACGGGCATAGGCCAGGATCACCGGCAGCGTCACCTTGCCATCGCGGAAATCATCGCCCGCATCCTTGCCCATGGTCGCGCCGTCCGATTCATAATCGATGGCGTCGTCGATCAGCTGGAAGGCGATGCCCAGATTGCGGCCATAGACGTCAAGCGCCTGCTCCTCCCGCTCGTCCCGGTCGGCGACCACGGCGGAAATGCGGCAGGCTGCGGCGAACAGCGCTGCGGTCTTGGCGCCGATAATGTCGAGATACTGGTCCTCGCTGGTGTCGATCTTGCGCTGGGCGGTCAGCTGGTTGACTTCGCCCTCCGCGATCACCGCCGATGCGTTGGCCAGGATTTTCAGGACTTTGAGCGATTCCGCCTCGACCATCAGCTCGAAGGAGCGGGAGAAGAGGAAGTCGCCGACCAGCACGCTGGCGCTGTTGCCCCAGATGATGTTGGCGGTCTTGCGGCCCCGGCGCAGGCCCGATCCATCGACGACATCGTCATGCAACAGCGTTGCGGTGTGGATGAATTCGACCGCGGCGGCCAGCTTGTAGTGGCGCGATCCGGCATAGCCGACCAGATCGGCGCAGGCCAAAGTCAGCATAGGCCGCAGCCTCTTGCCACCGCCTGCAATCAAATGCCCGGCCAGTTCGGGGATCAGCGGGATGCGCGACTGCATCCGGTCCAGAATCACGGCATTGACCTGGTTCATGCCATCGGCGACCAGATTCATGATGGGGGCCAGCGACGGCGCGCTTTTGGCGCGGCCGATGGGGTGGACGTTACCGGGGGCGGGTGCTGTCATGATGTGCGTCCCTTGGCCGGGCAAAATGCAGATGGCAAGCGGGAATAGCTTGCCTGTGAGGCCAGATGGCGCAAAAAGCGCGCCGATTGACCGGAGGATGAACGTGACCGACACATTGCAGCGCTACCGCGAAAGCATCGACAATATCGACGCCGCGCTGGTGTTCATGCTGGCCGAGCGGTTCAAGGTGACGCAGGCGGTGGGCGAATATAAGGCGAGCCATGCGCTGCCCCCGGCCGATCCGGGGCGGGAGGAACGGCAGGTTGCCCGGTTGCGGCAGCTGGCGCTGGACGCGAAGCTGGACCCTGACTTCACCGAAAAATTCCTGCGCTTCATCATCGACGAAGTGATCCGCCATCATGAAAGGCTGCGCGAAGGCTGATCAGGCCGGTTCGGTCAGGTCCGCTTGTCTGGCGGGCGCCGATCGACCGAGCAGCACCCCGCCCAGCGCCAGCGCAAAACCGACAAGCTGGATCGGGCCAAGCCGTTCGCCAAAGAGCAGCCAAGCCTCGATCGCGGCCAGCGGCGGGACGAGCAGCAACAGCATCGACATGGCGGTCGGCCCCTGATGGCGGACCAGCCAGACGAGCAGGCTGAGACCAGCCGCCGACAGGACCAGCACTGACCAGCCGAGCGCGGCCCAGAGCATGGGATCATTGTCCCAACGCCATTCGCCCACGATCAGCGTGGCGGTGATCGCGACCAGCGCGCCGCCGATATTCTGCACCCCGCCCGACACCAAAATCGGATCACCCGCCAGTCCGCCGCGCTGGATCAACGTGCCGCCGGTCATGGCGATGACCGCGACCAAGCCCGCGATCGCCAATCCGATGGAGATGGAGCCGGTGCCGCTGCGCATGATGGCGGGCAGCAGGACGCAGGTGACGCCCAGGATCGCGATGGCAAGCCCCACCCAGGTGCGGCGCGGTAGCCGGTCGCCCAGCAGGACGACGCTGGCGACCGCGACCATCAGCGGCTGGAGCGCCCCCAGCAGCGACATGATCCCGGCGGGCATGCCACGGCTGATCGCCCACCAGCCGACCGTAAGATAGACGCCGTGCAACATGGCGCCGGCAAGCAGGTGGAGGGCCAGCCTGCGCCCGCGCGGAAAGTCCTGCCGCGCGAACAGGGCCGCGCCGCACAATAGAATCGCAACCAGCGTCAGGCGGATCGCCAGCACCAGTTCGGGCGCGCCATGCGGCACCGTCGCGCGGGCGACGATGAATCCGGTGGACCAGATCAGGACGAACAGGATCGAGGCGGCAAGGGCAAGCATGGGGTGGCTGTGGCGCAGGCGAAGGGCGATGTCGAGAGGCGGAAGGAACAGGGCCGTGTCCGGCTTGTTCGCCTTCTACAGCCTCGCCATCAGCGGATGTCGGACTATTCCCGCCCCGCCCGTATTGCAGCGCCACCGGCAAATGGCGTGATCGCGACCAGCAGCAGCGAGGCTGCGGCGAGGAATTTGAGTGCTGCGCCACTGCCATCGCCCAGCGTGCCCGCGCCAAAGATCAGCAGCGGCACCGCCAGCGGCAGAGCGAGCAATCCCGCCAGCGCACCGCTGGATCGCAGGCCCGCCGTCAGCGTCGCGACCAGCAGGCCGAGCGCGGCCAGCGCAGGCGTGCCGATCAGCAGGCCAGCCTCCAGCATCCAGATCGTCCCGCCATCCAGCTTCAGCAAGGCGGCGGCGGGCAGGGTGGCGATCATCAGTGGCGGGCCAAAGCCCAGCCAGTGAGCGATCAGCCGGGCCAGCACGACCATTTCATCGCCAATGCCGCGCAGCGCCATCTGATCCAGCACCCCCGCGTCGCGATCCGGCGCGATCAGCCGGTCGACCGGCAGCAGGCTGGCCAGCAGCGCGGCGATCCACACCATCCCGCCCCCGGTGCGGCGCAGCAGGCCAAGGTCCGGGCCGACCGCAAAGGGATAGAGGCTGGCGACCAGCAGCAGGAAGGCAACCGGCAGCCACAGGCCCGACGAGCGCCAGGCGGTGCCCAGATCGCGCGAGGCGAGCAACCAGAGCATCCTCATGCGTCCCACTCCGCCGGATCGGGCAGATGGTCGGCCAGCGACAGGACGACCGGCGCGCCCAGCGGCAGCGGCTGATGCGACGCTGTAACGACGATGCCGCCGCCCGCCAGATGCGCGGACACGGCCGATCCCAGCAAGCCCAGCGAGGCGCTGTCCAGACCATTGCCCGGCTCGTCCAGCAGCCAGATCGGCGCGCCGCTGGCGATGACCCGCGCCAGCATCGCCCGCTTGCGCTGCCCGGTCGACAGCATCCGAACCGGCACGTCGGAAAGCCGCGTAAGCGCCATCGCCTCGAGCGCCGCGGCGACGGCATTTTCTGCGCTGCCGTCCAGTCGCGCCCAGAAATGGAGTGCGCGCGCCAGCGGCAATTCACTGTCGAGCGCCAGCCGTTCATCGGCCAGCGCGACCGCGCCGTGGCGTTCCATCGTACCGGAAAAGGCGGGGAGAAGGCCCGCGCATAGCCGCAACAGGCTGGATTTGCCGACGCCATTGGGGCCGGTCAGCAACGCGCTGGCGCCTGCATCGAGCGTCAGGTTGACGCCGCGGAACAATATCCGTCCGCCGCGCAGGCAGGCGACGTCCGACAGGGCCAGCGCCGCACGGCTCATGGCGCGACCATATCCTCCAGCACATGCATGTCGATGTCCGACAGGCCGAAATGATGGCCGATTTCATGGACGACGACATGGGTGATCAGCGCGTCCAGCGGCACCCCGGTTTCGATCCATTCGTCCAGCAGGGGTCGGCGGAACAGATGGACGGTGGGCGGCGCATCCCCGGTCTGCGCCTCCTGCCCGACGGGGCGGCCGGTATAGAGGCCGGTCAGGCCGAACGGATCGTCAATGTCCATGTCCTTGAGCGTCTGCGCATCGGCAAATTCCTCGACGAACAGGACGACATTGTGCAGATGGTCGGTAAAGGGGGCGGGCAGGCGCGCGAGCGCTTCAAGCGCCAGCGCCTCAATATCCTGCGCAGTGGGAGCGAAGCGGTGCGGTTGACCTTCGTGCGACATGGCTGCCACATAGGCGAAACTATTTTCAGAGGATAGGGACATGATCGAGAAGCTGAGCGATGAGGCGCGCGCGCTGGCGCTGGCCGACCTGCCCGAATGGTCGGTGGTCGCGGAGCCGGACGGCATTTCGCGCCGTTTCACCTTTCCGGATTTCGTCGCCGCCTTCGGTTTCATGACGCAGGTGGCGATCCTGGCCGAGAAGGCGGATCATCATCCCGAATGGAGCAATGTCTATAACCGGGTGGACATGGTTTTGACCACGCATGACGCAGGCGGCTTGTCGCAGCGGGACATTGACCTGGCGCACCAGGCCGACGGGTTGTTGTAATACCGAACGGGTGGGGCGCGCCTATTCTTCGCCGCGCCCTTCGATCCGGTCCTCATAGCCATGCAGTGCGGCGGTGACCGAAGGATCGGCGGCGTAGCGGCGGCGGAGCGTCGCCAGCGTCGCGTCGGACCCGTGGCACAGTTCCGCGACATTTTCCTCGATATAGGCGCGCCGTTCCGCATCATAGGCTTCTTCGCCCCGGAAATGGTCGCAACTGTCGCGCTCCACCATGAACTGGGTCACTTCGCGCGGGAAGGGGGCCGCGCTGGCAGCGACGTCCGACGGCGGCAGGTCGAGCGAATGCCAAGGCGCGGGCTGGGCGCGAACGGTAACGACCGGCCCGGCTTTGGGCGCAGGTGGTGGGCTGACGACCGCTTTGGGCGGGGGTGGCGCGGCAGGCGCGGGAACGACCGGCGGGCTGGGGCTGGGATCGGCCTGCGCAACCTGCGGTGACGAATCTCCGCAGCCGGCGACGAGCGCCAGCGTCATGCCTATCGGAACCAGCCTCAAACGCCTGCTCACCCGATTTCCTCCCGCAAGCTGGCGATCAGGTCCGCGGCATGCGGTAGCCGCGACTCTTCTTCGTCCAGGATCGCCAGAAAAGCCGCCCGCCTATAGTCGCGCAGCGCGTCGGGGGAAAGGCGGCTTGCGGTGGGCATGGCTGAAATCACGATGTCCAGCAGCCGCTCGACCCCATGCAGGCGGCCCCACAGATAGTCATTTTCCCGATAGACCCGGCTGAAGAAAGCGCCGAAATTATTGAATTCAATGCCTTTAAGTGTGGCGGCAGCGCCGCCGGGCCGGATCGCCGAGCAATCTTCGGGCGAAATCCGGTCGACCTTCACCGGATCATATTCGTCCATAGTGTCACCCTGAAGCAACGGTAGGGTGGCGATGTCGTAGAAGGGGAAGCCGAGATAGGCGAGCAGCATGGACCTGCGACCGGCCTTGGGCAGGGCGGCGAACGCCTCGGCCAGGATCATGTCCGCACCCTCGTCCCGCGTCCGCAGGCCGCGTTCCTGCGCAACCGCTTCCAGTGCGGCGGCGGCATCGCCCGGCACATCGCGCGCGGCGGCGAGCACGGCGGCCCCGTGAAAATCGCTCTCCTCGCATTCGGCATAGAGCGCCAGCGCGCGGTAGATCGCGTCATGCATTGCCAGCACCGCTTCATCCTCCGCCGCGCCCTCGCTTTCCAGCGTATCGGCCAGATGCCGCGCCAGAAAGCGCAGGCGGCGAATGCGGAACGCCAGATCATGGGTGCGGAAGAAGGTGACCGGCCCGGAAGCCGACCCGCCGCTCCCGTCCAGTTGATCCGCGCCATCCTTGCGCACCTGTGCCCATATCGCCGCGCGATAGGTTTCGCGCAGCATCCGGCTGTCCTCCCCCGACAGGCGGAACAGCAAGGTCGCGAGCGATTCGACGATGCCTGACAATTTGAGGTGGCCATAGGCGGGAAAGGCGAAACCGGCGGAGCTGGCCGCCCGCTGCTGCGCCTTGGCGCGCCAGGCCGACAGGCGCGACGGAGTTGGCCGGTCGAGGAACAGCATCCCGCCGATCGCCCCTTCCACCTCCGCCTCGATACCGGGGCGCAGCGCGTTCAATATGCGGCGCATCCGGCGAATGCGCGAGGAATGGCGGTCGATCGCCTCCAGATTGTCGCGAATCGGCTGTTCGCGCGGAATGTCGCTCAGCGCGCCGAAGATGGTGCGGAAAAAGCCGGGCAGCGGCGCATCCTCGCCCGTGGGCACCGCGACCTGATCGCCATGGCGGTTGAGCTGGATGGTGCGATGGCCGGGCTTTGGATCGATATAGACGAAGCGCCGATCGACCTCCCGCCGCGATGGTCGGTTGCGCAGCGCGCCGATGGCCTGCGCGAAGGGCGCATTGGCCAGCACCGACCCGTCGATCAGCACCGCATCCTCCGCCGTGCCGCGCGCCCAGTGGCGCGGCAGCGCGCGGGCCAGGAAGGCGTCGCGCGTCGGCCAATTGCGATGGCGGCGTTTGAGCACCCGGTCCAGTTCGCGCACGGTGAAGGGGGGGAAGGCGCCCGGAAAGCTGGCGGTGGCGCGCGCCGCGAACACCAGTTCGGCGGTATCGGCAAATTCGCGCGCACCCCGGCCCCGCGCCCGGAAGCCGATCGACAGGCGATGTTCGGTCTCGATCACCTGGGGCGGGCTGTTGAGGGTCAGGCTTTGCGGATGCCCTTCAAAATCGGTGACGGTGACGAACAGGTCGAGTGGATGGCCGTCAGGCAACAGCACCGGCCCGCGCTCGCTGGCTGCCATCGCGTCGAAGGCGTCGAGGATCAGCGTCGTGAAAATCTCCCCGCCAAAGGGCGGTTCGAACCAGCGGGAGCGGATGAAGCGGGACAATTTCATCCGCACTTCCTCGCGCGTGTCCGGCGCGACCGTGCGCTCCACCGCATCGCCGGGCCGCCGCGCCGCCATCCAGACCAGCGGCGTCGCCCAGAATTTGGTGAGCGCGCGGGTCGGGCGGGCGTCGGGATCGAGCAGGCTGTCGACATCGGCATTGTCGAGCCACAGGTTGGTCAGCGGCTCCAGCGACTGGCCGGTTTCGATCGCCTGCGCCAGAAAGATGCCATTGATGCCGCCGGCGCTGGCCCCGGCGATAATGTCCGGCAGCACGCGCAGCCGCACCCCGCTGGCTTCCTCCATATCGGCAAGCAGCTTGTGATAGATGGCCTCGCTGCCTGTCTCCGGCTGCACGCCGTCATGATAGGCGCGGCTGGCGCGCGCCAACCGCCATACCTCCTTGGTGATGCCATGCATGTAAATGGCCAGGCTGATGCCGCCATAGCAGACCAGCCCAAGCCTGAGTTCCCTCTCCTTCATGGCGTGAACGTCGCAGAGCGGAGACGGCTTGTCGAGGGGCTGTCAGGCGCGGAAATCGGCCCAGATCGGTAAATGGTCGGACGCCTTGCGCGACGAAGCGCTGTCATGGACGCCGCAGTCGGTCAGCGTCAGCCGGTTGCAATGCATGATCCGGTCGAGCCGCGCCACCGGACGGCGCGCATGGAAACTGCGTCCGCACGGCGCGAAACTATAATGATGCGCAAAGTCGGCCAGGCATCCGCGATTGGCGCTCCATTCGTTAAGATCGCCCATCAGCACGGTGGGCATGGGCGCGCCCTGTGCCGCCGCACTGATCACGGCTGCGGCCTGCCGCCGCCGCCACAGGCCCGACAGGTCCAGATGCATGCCGAACACGCGCAGCGACAGGCCGTTCAGCGTCACTTCCGCCATGGTCGCGCCGCGCGGTTCCAGATAGGGGAGATGCAGCACGTCGCTCAGGTCGATCTGCGCGGCCTTGCGCACCAGCAGGGCGTTGCCGTGCCAGCCCATCGAATCGACCTGCACGTCGAGCGGCACCGGCTTGTAATCGCTCAGGCGCTCCATCAGCGGTGGTGGAATGGCCGCCGATCGCACGCCAAAGCGCCGGTCGGCTTCCTGTAGCGCGATGATGTCCGCGTCCACCTCGCCCAGCACCTCCAGCACCCGTTCGGGCATCCGCCGCCGGTCAGTGCCGATGGCCTTGCGGATATTGTAGCTGGCAACGCGGATTGTCTTCATTACCGCTTCAATGCCTGAGCCGCGATGATGTTTCCAGTCCATCACCGGATGTTCTTGCAATGTTCGCGCATGGTCGGCATATCTCCGCCATGGCCAAAGCAAAGCGGAAATTCGTCTGTCAGCAATGCGGCACAGTCTCGCCGCGGTGGCAGGGCCAGTGCGAGGATTGCGGCGAGTGGAACAGCATCGTCGAGGAAGCGCCGGAAACCGCGTTTTCGGCGCGGCACGACCTCCATGCTGGCGGACGGGCGATCACGCTGATCGGGCTGGACAGCAAGGTCGAGCTGCCGCCGCGCACCAGTACCGGCATTGCCGAATTCGATCGGGCGTTGGGCGGCGGAATCGTGGCGGGATCGGCGACGCTGATCGGCGGCGATCCGGGTATCGGCAAATCGACATTGCTGTTGCAGGCAGCGGCACGGGTCGCGGCGCGCGGACTGTCGGTCGTCTATATCAGTGGCGAGGAAGCGACCGATCAGGTGCGGTTGCGGGCACAGCGGCTGGGACTGGGCAGTGCGCCGGTGATGCTGGCGAGCGCCACGTCGGTGCGGGATATTTTGACCACGCTGGGGGAGGGGGAGCCGCCCGCTCTGCTCATCATCGATTCAATCCAGACGATGCATAGCGACCTGATCGAGGGGGCGCCCGGCACTGTCAGCCAAGTGCGGGCCTCCAGCCAAGAACTGATCCGCTTCGCCAAGCAGCGCAACACCGCGCTGGTGCTGGTCGGCCATGTGACCAAGGACGGCAGCATCGCCGGGCCGCGCGTGCTGGAACATATGGTCGATACCGTGCTGGCGTTCGAGGGGGAGCGCAGCCACCAGTACCGCATCCTGCGCGCGATCAAGAACCGCTTTGGCGGCACGGACGAGATTGGCGTGTTCGCGATGGTGGCGGAGGGGCTGGAGGAAGTTGCCAACCCGTCCGCCTTGTTCCTGACCCATCGCGACGAAAGCGTGACCGGCGCGACCGTGTTCCCGGCGCTGGAAGGAACCCGGCCGGTGCTGGTGGAGATACAGGCGCTGGTCGTGCGCCTGTCGAGCGGGGCGACGCCGCGCCGCGCTGTGGTAGGCTGGGACAGCGGTCGGCTGGCGATGGTGTTGGCGGTGCTGGAATCGCGCTGTGGCCTGAGCTTTTCGACCTGCGAAGTCTATCTGAACGTCGCGGGCGGCTATCGCCTGTCGGACCCGGCGGCGGATTTGGCGGTCGCTGCGGCGCTGGTCTCCGCCCTGTCGGAAAAGCCGGTTCCCGCCGACGTCGTGCTGTTCGGCGAAATCGCGCTGTCGAGTGAAATCCGGCCCGTCGCGCATGCGCCGTTACGGCTGCGCGAATCGGCCAAGCTGGGGTTTAATCGCGCTTTCATCCCCGCCGCGGCGGCGGACGGGGTGAAGGGAATTGCGGTCAATGGCTTCCGCACCCTTGCAGGGCTGGTTGACCAGATGCTGGGCAGGGGATAGCCACGCAGGCGATGAACGCCGTTGATATTCTTGTCCTGCTCGCCATTGGCGGTTGCGCCATATTGGGCTTGCTGCGCGGTTTCGTGCTGGAAACCCTTTCGCTGATGGCGTGGGTGCTGGCGATCTTCGCCATTCGCCTGTTCCATGCCTCCGCCACCGAATTGCTCAGCGCCTTTGTCGGGACGACCAGCGGGGCCGCCGTGCTGGCGCTGGTGCTGGTGTTCGGCGTCACCTTCGCAGCGGGCAAGATGGTCGCCCACGCCATTGGTCGCCGTACCCGCCAGTCCGTGCTGGGGCCGGTCGATCGGGTGCTGGGCGGCGGCTTTGGCGCGGTCAAGGGACTGATCGGCGCGACCCTGATCTTTCTGGCATTCAGCCTGGTCTATGACACCATGTATGGCAGCGGCGCGCGCCGCCCGGACTGGCTGTCCGACGCGCGCACCTTTCCGCTGCTCAATGCCAGCGGGCAGGCGATCAGCGAATTTCTGGCGGAACAGCGAGCGAAGAAGCCCGTCGAATCATAACGGGGAGGGTAAGGGGAGCGGACCTACACCCAGCCCTTGGCCCGATAGGCGTCCGCCGTCGCTTTCAACCCCGCCTCGGTCGGCACCTGCGGCATCCATAATTGCCGGGGGACATGCGCGCCGGTTGCGGCGACCCAGTCGGGATGGCAGAAATAATCGACCCGGTCGGGGGTCAGCTTCGCGCCCTTGCCCCGGATCATCCGGTCGGTCCGTGCCGCCACGCCCAGCAGCCATGCCGGGGTCGCCAGCGTCCTTACGGTGCGCCCCATCGCGCGGCCGATCGCTGCGCCAAAATCCTTGTGGTCCCACCCGCCGACAGTGCCGTCGTCCGCCTCATAGATGTGCGTCAGGCTGATCTCCTGCTCGCCCGCCAGCGTCAGCAGCAGCCGGGCCAGATCGCCTACTTCGATCACCGACAGACGCCCGCCGGGCGGCAGCATCATGACGCCGCGCTTGGCCATGCGGAACAGTTCCAGCATCTCCCGATCATTGGGTCCATAAATGGCGGGCGGGCGCACGATCGTCCAGTCAAGGCCGCTGGCCTGTACGTGGCGTTCGGCCAGCGCCTTGGACCAGCCATAGTCGGACAGGTCCGGTTCGCGCGCCGCCAGTGAAGAGACGTGGATCAACCGCCGCACGCCACGTTTGCGCATCGCGTCGATCACGGCGATGGTCCCGCGTGCGTTGCCGACAGCGAAAGCCGCCCTGTCCGGCGCGTTCACCACGCCCGCGATATGTATCACGACATCGGCGTCGCGGACCAGCGTATCCAGCCCTGCCGCGTCCTCCAGCGATCCCGGCACCCATTTCAGCCGCGCGCGTGGCGGCTGTGCCTTGCGGGTCAGCGCGGTGACATGATGCCCCGCCGCCAACGCCTGATCCAACGTCTCCGTGCCGACGAAACCCGTCGCGCCGGTCATCGCAATCCGCAATGTCATGGCGTCAGACCATCGCCATATGGTCGCGATGGACCAGCACGGATCGTGGCAGGTGGCCAAGCAGCACGGCAATATCCTCGCTGCGCTTGCCCGCGATCCGCGCCGCTTCCTCGCTGTCATATTCGCTCAGGCCGCGCGCGATCGTCCGGCCATCGGGGGTCATGATATCGACCACGTCGCCGCGCGCAAACACGCCTTCGACACTGGCGACCCCGGCAGGCAACAGGCTGTTGCCCTTACCCAGCGCCCGTTCCGCGCCGGCATCCACGATGATCCGCCCGCGCACGTTCAACCGCCCGGCAAGCCAGCCCTTGCGCGCACGTTTCGCTGGCGCGGCGAGGAAGATCGACCCCTTGCCGCCATTGGTCCAGTGCGACAGGGGCGCATCGACCTTGCCCGAAATGATGGCGAGATGGGCGCCCGCGCCGGTCGCGATCCTGGCCGCCTCGATCTTTGAGGTCATCCCGCCCGATCCCATGCCGGATGCGGAACCACCATCGGCCATGGCAGCGATTCGCGCATCGATGCGTTCTATTGTCTCTATCAGCATCGCGTCCGCATCGACGTGCGGGTTGGCGGTGTAAAGCCCGTCGACGTCCGACAGCAGGACAACTGCGTCAGCCCGTGCCGCCTGTCCGATACGCGCCGCCAGCCGGTCATTATCGCCAAAGCGGATTTCGGCGGTAGCGACGCTGTCATTCTCGTTCACCACCGGCACGACGCCCAGCGTCATCAGCCGTTCGAGCGTCGCCGACGCATTGAGATAGCGACGGCGATTTTCCAGGTCGTCGAGCGTCACCAGCATCTGCGCGGCAGTTATGCCGCATTCGTCCAGCAGGCTGGCCCAGCATTGCGACAGGGCGATCTGCCCGGTTGCCGCTGCTGCCTGTGCATCCTCCAGGCTGCCGCGCCCGCCCTTGGGCAGTTTCAACCGGCGCGCGCCCAGCGCGATCGCGCCGGACGATACGATGATCACCTGCTGCCCCGCGCTTTTCCGCGCCGCGACGTCGGCGACCAGCGTACGCAACCAGTCCACCCGCACCTGACCCGCCGGATCGACCAGCAGGGCAGAGCCGATCTTGATGACCAGACGGCGAACGAGGGCGGGGGGAAAGCCGGAGAGGGGGGGCATGGACACAGCTATCATTCCGTTCGCCCTGAGCTTGTCGAAGGGCCGTTCTTTCTTGAAGAGACGTGCAGGGCTTCGACAGGCTCAGCCCGAACGGGGGTGGGTTGGTTGACGCCTAGAGCGGCGACCATGGGCCTTCGCCTTCTTCATCCGCGCTGCCTTCAGCCTTCGCATCGTCCAGCGCTTGTCCCACGATCGGCAGGATCGCGTCGAGCAACGCTTCCACGCCCTCGCCAGTGCCCGCCGAGATGATGAACACATCTTCCACGCCTTCCTCGCGCAGCTGGCCGGCAATATCTTCCATCAGTTCCGGGCCAAGCAGGTCGCCCTTGTTGAGCGCGACGATCTGCGGCTTTTCGTCCAGCCCCTCGCCATAGGCAGCCAGTTCGTCCTGCACGATGTGGAAAGCCTCGATCGGATCGTCCCCGGTCGCGTCGATCAGATGGAGCAGCACGCGGCAGCGTTCGATATGGCCCAGAAAGCGGTCGCCAATCCCCACGCCCTCGGCCGCGCCCGCGATCAGGCCCGGAATGTCCGCCAGCACGAATTCGCGATTCTTGTGCAGCACCACGCCCAGTTGCGGCTTGGTGGTCGTAAAGGCATAGGCGCCAACCTTCGCCTTGGTATTGGTGACCTGATTGATCAGCGTCGATTTGCCCGCATTGGGCATGCCGACAAGGCCGACATCGGCCAGCAGCTTGAGCCGCAGCCACACCCACATTTCCTGGCCCGGCCAGCCCGTGCCATGCTGGCGCGGCGCGCGGTTGGTGCTGGTCTTGTAGGACATGTTGCCCCGGCCGCCATCGCCGCCGCGCAGGAAGGTGATGCGCTGTCCCACTTCGGTGAAGTCGGCCAGCACTTCCTGATCCTCATAATCGGGAATACCGTCCTCATCCTCGCTGCCCTCGATCGGCTTGGGATCGGACAATATCTGGGTGCCGACCGGCACCTTGATCACCAGATCCTTGCCGCCCGCGCCATAGCGGTTCTTGCCCATGCCGGGCGTGCCGCGCTGCGCCTTGAAATGCTGGGTGTAGCGAAAGTCTATGAGGGTGTTGAGGCCCTGCACCGCTTCAAAGATGATGTCGCCGCCCTTGCCACCATTGCCGCCGTCCGGGCCGCCATATTCTTCATATTTTTCGCGCCGGAAACTGACCGCGCCGGGGCCGCCCCAGCCGGATTTGATAAAGATTTTTGCTTGATCGAGAAAATGCATGGGGCGCCCATAGAGCATTCTGAACTCTGCTGGAACAGCCGAGCGCTCGCGGAATGCGGAAAATGAGAAATAGCGCGCAATCGCACAAGGTTAAACCTTGGCTTGCGCCGCTTCGGTCGCGGCAAAGGCGGCAGCTTCGGCCATGAGCGCAGCGACCAGGCTGCGCGTGGCGATCTCCCGCGCCTTTTCGCGCGGCAGGCCCAGCGACGCCGCCATCGGCCCGCCCATCTGCGAATCGCCCAGCGCCAGCAGAACCAGCATCAGCGTATTGTCGCGGATTACATCACCCAGGTCCGGGGTCAGCGCGGTGGCGACCAGCTTGTCGACCAGCCGGTGGATCGCCTCCACCACAGGGTCGAGCGCATCCTCATTGCCCGACGCCAGCATCCAACTGGCCAGCGCGCCCGCGCCGCCCGCGTCGAACGCATCGAACGTCATGTCGACGATCAGGCGGGGGGCGACTTCGCCGCGCCGCATGGCGTCCACCGCTTTGCCGATCGTCGCGGTGATCGTTTCGCCCAGATGCGCCGCCAGCGCCTTTTGCAAGCCAGCGGCCGACCCGAAATGATGGAGAAGATTGGCATGGGTCCGTCCGATCCGCGCCGCCACGGCCTTGAGCGTCACGGCTTGCGGTCCGGCCTCGATCAGCAGCACGCGCGCCGCTTCCACGGCCGCGTGACGGCTTTCATCGGGGCTGAGGCGGGCACGTTTTATTGACATTAGTGTAAGCAACTCATATTTACATTCATGTAAGTAGTGAGGAGATGTCCCCATGACCCCGACTGACTTGACCATCACGCCGCGCGACCGCCGTTTCGGGCGCGGGCAAGGGTCCGCCCGACATTGGCTGAATGGCGATCCGATCGCCACGGCTTTCTTCAACGCCCTGTCGATCACCTTTCCGCGCGGCGAAGCCTATTTCATCGACAGTGTCCGGGCTTTTCGCGAAGGCGTGCCTGATCGGCTGGCGCAGGAGATCGCGGCCTTCACCAGGCAGGAAGTGGTCCATAGCCGCGAGCATTTGGCCTTCAACCGGCAAGTGACGGACAATGGCTATGACGTGTCGCTGCTCGACGCCGACGTGGTTCGGTTGCTGGACCTTGCCCGGCAGCGCCCGCCGATCATCAGCCTGGCCGCGACCATGGCGCTGGAACATTTTACCGCCATCCTGGCCCATGAACTGCTGCGCGATCCGCGCTACCTGGTCGGGGCAGAACCGGAAGCGGCCGCGATGTGGCGCTGGCACGCGATCGAGGAGATCGAGCATAAGGGGGTGGCGCATGACACATGGATGCATGCAACCCGCAACTGGAGCAGGGCGAAACGCTGGCGCGTCAAGACGTTGATGATGCTGATCGTGACCAAGCATTTCCTGCACCATCGTGCGCGCGGGATGATGGAGTTGTTGCGGCAGGACGGGATTACACATGTGCGTGCAGGGGGCGGGTTGCTGCACTATGCTCTGGTGCGGCCCGGCATATTGCGGCGCGTGGCACGACCGTGGATGAGCTACTTCCTGCCGGGCTTTCATCCGTGGCGCGTGGACGACCGGGCATTGATCGCGCTGGCCGACAGCGCCTATGCCGATGCGCGGATGGCGGCGCCCGCCACGGCTTGACCGGCGGGGCGGGGTGCGGTCTTATCGCGGCCATGCTCCATCCCCCGACGCTCCAAACCGACCGGCTGATCCTGCGTCCGCACGGCGTTGCGGACTATCCCGCCTGTTGTGCGCTGTGGGCCAACGCTGATGTCGTGCGCCATATCGGCGGATCGCCGCAGGATGCGCAGGCGGTGTGGTTCCGTCTGCTGCGCTATGCGGGCATGTGGTCGCTGCTGGGCTATGGCATGTGGGTGATGGAGGACCGGGCGACCGGCACGCTGATCGGGGAGGCGGGATTGCTGAGCGCCGCGCGCGGTTTGCCCGAACTGGAGGGCGTGCCCGAAGCCGGCTGGGTGCTGGGACCGCAGGCCTGGGGGCGGGGATTGGCGACCGAGGCGATGACGGCAGTGCTCGGCTGGGCCGACGCCAATCTGGACGCGGCCACGATCCGCTGCATCATCGAACCCGATAATGGCGCGTCAATCAAGGTCGCGGGAAAGCTCGGCTTTGCCGAATTTGGCGATGCGATGCTGGCGGGCAAGGCGATCAGGCTGTTCGATCGGCGGAGACTGTTGGCATGATCGGCTGGTCCGTGCCTGTAATGGCTATCGTCGCTGTGCCCGTGATCGGAGAGGTGGATCGAGCGGCCATCGCTTCCCGCATTGCCGATTTCAACGCTATGATGAATGACGGGCGCATCGCTGACAGCCTCGACTTTCTTCCGCCCCGCCTGATCCGTAGCATCGCGCATCGCTTTGGCGTGCCGGAAAGCGAAGTGAAGCTTTTGGTCGGCAAGCAGATTGCCGATGCCGTGGCGGGCGTACGCTTCCTCTCCTTCACCATGAATATGCAGGCCGCGACAGTTAACACGACGCCAGATCGACAGCGTGCCTATATGCTCATCCCAACAGAGAGTCAGATCGCTATTCCTGATGTAGGGGCACTGCGTAGCCAGACGAGTACGCTGGCGTTACAAGATGAAGGCCAATGGTATCTGATCCGCATCGACAGCGCGCAGCAAGTTGCCCTGCTGCGCGCCGCGTATCCTGAATTTACGGGCGTCGATTTTCCGTCCGGGTCGTCGACGATGATCGAACGACCGGAGCTTACGCCGCCATAGCAGGCATGGCGTCAGCGTACAGATCCATCGCCGGGTCATCGCCCCGTCGGGCCACGCCGCCTTCTTCCAGGATCAGGCAGGGCGCAGTGTCGCCGCGCGCCGGGCTGAAACGGGGTTCGACGCGGCCAGTCTGGCGAAAGCCCAGCTTGCGCAGGACATTGCCCGACGCGCCATTGTCGGCGAAATGGACGGCACGGATGCCACTGACGCCATTGGCGCGCGCCATGCGCAGCACGGCCTGTGCGGCTTCCGTCGCGAAACCCAGTCCCCAATAGGGGCGGGCGATCCAGTAACCCAGCTCATGGCCGCCATCGTCGGCGCGGGTGATGCCGCAGCCGCCGACCAGGCGCGGCGCCCCGTGGGTACGGGTGAAGGCAAGCAGGCTGGGCAGATGCACGTCCTGCGGCCTTTCCAGAAAAGCCAGCGCGTCTTCCAGGCCATAGGGGCTGGGCACGCGCGTCAGGTTGCGCAGGACGGCAGGGTCGCCAATGGCCTGGGCCAGGGCAGGGGCATCTTCCATCCAGCCCGGACGCAGGAGCAGGCGGGGGGTACGGGCGAACATTCTCGTCTCTCCTCTTTGTCGGCGCCGATAGCCGCCAATGATGACGGCTTGACGACGGCGTGGGTTCATGGACTGGCCCCGCCCGCATGACGCGCGAGAAGGGCTTAAGTTCCAAGGACTTGAGGGAAAGTGGAGGGGAGGCCCGCGACAATGAAAAAGGGGCGCTCCTTGTGGAAGGAGCGCCCCTTTTTCCCTCGAAAACCGACAGTGCCTATTGGCCCTGTCGGGAGGATCGCCCCTTTGCGGAGGGACGATCCGTCATCGATCGTCCGTTATTCAGCGGCCTGTGCGACGGCGTCTACCGACACATATTTGCGGCCCTGCTTGCCAGCGTGGAATATCACGCGGCCTTCGCCCAGTGCGAACAGCGTGTGGTCCTTGCCCATGCCGACGTTGCGGCCGGGATAGACGCGGGTGCCGCGCTGGCGAATGATGATGTTGCCGCCGATCACTTCCTGACCGCCGAACTTCTTGACGCCAAGGCGCTTCGATTCCGAATCACGACCGTTGCGCGACGAACCGCCAGCTTTCTTATGTGCCATTGTCTAAACTCCTAATTCTAGTCGCGAAGCGATTAGGCTTCGGCAGCGGCAGGGGCCGCGTCTTCGGTCTTGGCAGCGGCCTTCTTGGCCTTCTTCGCTTCGCTGCCGATCGAAACGATCCGCAGGATCGTGTGACGCTGACGGTGGCCGTTCTTGCGGCGATAATTGTGGCGGCGGCGCTTCTTGAAGACGATGACCTTCTCGCCCTTCGCCTGCGCGATGATCTCGGCTGCGACGGTCAGACCGGCTACATCCTTCAGATCGCCGCCTTCACCGGCCAGCAGGACGTCGTCCAGCGTGATCTTGTCGCCGGCCTCACCGGCCATCTTTTCGACGACGATCTTGTCTCCGGCGGCGACGCGATATTGCTTGCCGCCCGTGCGCACGATAGCGAACATGGCTTGTCTCTTCTCGTTCAAATCTGCTTTACGCAGATCACCAAAGACATGAAGCCTTAGCCGACCCGCGCGGGAATGTGGCCCGGTAGTGGAATGACTCGGACCTGTCAACCACGATAGGCGGGGTCGAGGGGTGGTTTTCGACCTGCCTTGCCCTATCTATAGCAGGATAAAGGGATAGTGACACCTATGAAGCGCATCGCAACAGACAGTGGAGCATCGGCGGGCCAGCGCCTGTCGGTCGTCGCTGCTGTGTGGACGCTGATTGCGGTCATCCTGCTCTCCGCGCTTGCGCCGCTTGGGCCTCCGCTCAGCCGGGTCGCGGGTTCCGCCTTCAATCCCGCGACGATCGATGTCGTGATCAAGGCGCGCGCACCGCTGGCCCCGCAGGCGGTGCAGGCCACGCAACCGGGCGGCGAAGGTCCGTCGGTCCCGCTGCTGTTGCTGGCGGCGTTTGCCGCCGCTTTGGTGATCCTGTGGCGGCAATCTGCTGCCCCCGCCTTCGCCCCTGTCGGGGAAAGAGCGCGATCGGGTTTCCACTCCAACAATAGACGCGCCCGCGCTCCGCCCGCCAGTTCCTGACGAATCGAGTCCCGGCCCGCCTGTGCGGGCCTTCGTTCGGAACAAGGAGCTTCGCTCATGCCCCGCAAACGCCCGCCCTGGTGGTTCATGCCGGCCGTCATGGTCGCGCTGGCCATTGCCGCTGCCGCGCTATCGCTCGCCATGCTGCCCATCGCCCAGGGATAGGTCGCCCGGCTGGCCGTGCCTGTCATGCGCGTGGCCGCCGTGCAGAATAGAAAGCCTGCTATGCCCCATCACACGCCCCTGATCGGCACGATTGTCGCCGGTCTCGTTGTTGCCTTCATCATGGGGGCGATCGCACATCGCCTCAAACTCTCGCCGCTCGTCGGTTATCTTGTCGCCGGGATCATGGTTGGTCCCTTCACCCCCGGTTTCGTTGCCGACACTGCGCTGGCCAACGAACTGGCCGAAATCGGGGTCATCCTGCTCATGTTCGGGGTGGGGCTGCATTTTTCGCTGAAAGACCTGCTGTCGGTCAAGAATATCGCCATCCCCGGCGCACTGGCGCAGATTGCAGTCGCGACCGGCCTTGGCATGGCGTTGGCGCATGTCATGGGCTGGCCGCTGATGGGGGGCATCGATTTTGGCCTTGCCTTGTCGGTCGCCAGCACCGTCGTGCTGCTGCGGGCGTTACAGGGCGCCGATCTGGTCGAGACGCGGCGGGGCCGCATCGCGATCGGCTGGCTGATTGTCGAGGATCTGGTGATGGTCCTGGCGCTGGTCCTGCTGCCCGCACTCGCCACCGTCATCAACGACGCCAATACAGGGGCGGGGGCAGGCGCCCTGATCGCGCCGCTGGTCGGTACCCTGCTCAAGGTTGCGGGCTTCGTGGCCCTGATGCTGGTGGTGGGGCGACGGGTGATACCCTGGGCGCTGCACTGGGTGGTGCATACCGGATCGCGCGAACTGTTCCGGCTTGCGGTCCTGGCCATCGCGCTGGGCGTGGCGTTCGGTGCGGCCTATGCGTTCGATGTGTCCTTCGCGCTCGGCGCATTCTTCGCGGGCATGATTTTGGGCGAAACGCCGCTCAGCCGCCGCGCGACCGAGGAGACGCTGCCCCTGCGCGACGCATTTGCGGTGCTGTTCTTCGTGTCGGTCGGCATGTTGTTCAATCCGGCGGTGCTGGTTGAACAGCCGCTGCCGCTGCTGGCCACCGTGGCGATCATCATCGTGGGCAAATCGATCGCCGCCTATGCCATTGTCCGGCTCTTCGGCAAGCCAGCCGACACCGCCATGACCATCGCGATCAGCCTGGCGCAGATCGGCGAATTTTCCTTCATCCTCGCCACGCTGGGGACGGGACTTGGCGTCCTGCCCGCCGATGCGCGCGATTTGATCCTGGCGGGCGCCATCGTCTCGATCTTCCTCAACCCCATCCTCTTCTCGCTGGCCGTGCGTGGCCGCAAGCAGGACGAGGTGGATGCAGAAGCCGCCCGCGTCGCGGCGGAGCGTCCGCCGGTGGGGCATGTCGTGCTGGTAGGCTATGGCCGCGTCGGCAAGCTGATCGCCACCCGCCTGACCGAGCGATCCGTGCCGTTCGTCGTGATCGAGGGCGATGGCGCGAAAGCCGAGGATGCCCAATCCGCCGGCCTGTCCGTGGTACGCGGCAGCGCGCTGGAGGACCGGCACCTTACAAAGGCGGGAGTTAAGAAGGCCCATCATCTGCTGATTGCCGTGCCGGAAGGTTTCGAGGGCGGGGCGATTTTTGAACATGCGATCCGCTTGAACCCCAACCTGGCCGTCGTCGCCCGCGCGCACAGCGACGCGGAGGTCGACTATCTGGAGAAATTGGGCGTGCCGCAAATCGTGATGGGGGAACGGGAACTGGCGGGCCGCATGCTCAGCCTGTGCGGAGCCAATTAATCGAGAGACGTCAGAAACCGCGCGGCCTGATCCCGGATCGCCGCGCGGTCGGGCTGCGCCATCTTCGCCCAGTTGCGATAGGGCATGGCCAGCCGCATATTGCCCCCCAGCAGCTTTTCATTGCGGGCCAGGAAATCCCAATAGAGGGCGTTGAACGGACACGCATCCTCGCCCAGCTTCTGCTTCACGTCATAGCGGCAGGATTTGCAGTAATCCGACATGCGGTTGATATAGGCGCCGCTCGCGGCATAGGGCTTTGACCCCAGCAGGCCGCCATCGGCAAACTGGCTCATTCCCAGCGTATTGGGCAGTTCGACCCACTCATAGGCGTCGGCATAGACTTCCAGATACCAGACATGAACCTGGTGCGGATCGATCCCGGCCAGCAGCGCGAAATTGCCGGTGATCATCAGTCGCTGGATATGATGGGCATAGCCATGGTCGATGGTCTGGCCGATGGCCTGCGCCATACAATGCATGTCGGTTTCGCCGGTCCAGTAGAAGCCGGGCAGGGGCCGCGTCGCGCCCAGCGCGTTACGCTGCGCATAGTCCGGCCCTTCGTGCCAATAGATGCCACGCACATATTCGCGCCAGCCGATGATCTGGCGGATGAAGCCCTCCGCTGCGTTCAACGGCACCTTGCCCGCCCGATAGCGCGCCTCGACCGCCTGGCAGAGCGCCAGCGGATCGAGCAGCCCGGCGTTGATATAGGGCGAGAGGATCGAGTGCCACAGGAACGGCTCGTCGGTCAGCATCGCGTCCTGATAGTCGCCAAAGCGCGGCAATGCCTCGTCCAGAAAGCGGCGCTGCTGGCGCATCGCTTCCTCATGCGTCACAGCGAAATGGAAATGGTCAAGGCTGCCGATATGGTCGGCAAAGCGATCCGCAACCAGCGCCAGCACATCTTGCGTCACCGCGTCAGGCCGGAACCGGACGGGCTGCGGCATCAACAGGTCACGCCCCGGCGGAGGCTTGCGATTTTCCGCATCATAATTCCATTCGCCACCCTCCGGATTGCCCGCGCTCGTCATCAACAGTCCGGTTTTGCGCCGCATGTCGCGATAGAAAAATTCCATCCGCAACTGCTTGCGCGCCGCCGCCCAGCTGTCGAATTCCGCATGGGAACAGAGGAAGCGGTCATCCTCATGGATCGTGACCGGCAGACCGAAACGCAGTTCCCAATCTTCCAGCATCGCGCGCACCCGCCATTCACCTGCTTCCGTCACGTGAATGGCGGCGGGGTGATGCCGCGCGATGGCGCGCGCGACCTCGGCAGTGAAGCTGCCGCTGTTGGCCGGATCGTCCAGTTTCACATAGTCGACTGTCCACCCCAGCGCGCGCAGCCGATCGGCATGGTGGCGCATGGCGGACAGGATGAAGGCGATCTTCGCCTTGTGATGGCGGACATAGCGGGTCTCATCCCCCACCTCCATCATCAGCACGACGCTGCGTGCCTTGTCGGCGTGCCGCAGCGCGGCGATGTCGGGCGTCAACTGGTCGCCCAGCACCGGAATGAGAAAGGGGCCGTCGGTCATGCTTCATAGCAATGACCGACGGCCCCTTTTGCTCCTAGCTGTTCTAAAGGGTGCTGGTTTACATCAACACCGTTCGTCCTGAGTAGCCATTGAGCGAAGTGGCTTTGTTGCAAAACTGAGCTGAGGGATTCCCCGAGCGAATCTGCTTGGCTAGATGGTAGGGATGCCGAAACCTGCCTCTCCAAAATATCGCACGATGAACTGGCCCGAATATAATGCGGCTCTGA
>Ga0209024_1000391_pt1 | contig 79350 bp, 73 predicted proteins | sample AutmiccommunBRH5_FD_187380 | JGI IMG/M metagenome (GOLD analysis project Ga0209024, IMG submission 187380) | Deep subsurface microbial communities from Mt. Terri, Switzerland - Autotrophic microbial communities BRH/5 (SPAdes) (version 2) | ecosystem: Environmental > Aquatic > Deep subsurface >... | reverse complement strand
AGGTGGGCCCAAATTTTGGACGAGTGAAGGATCCAGATTGGACGGAGCCGGCAAGCGATTGCCTCCAGAATTCATCCAGGCCTATTCAGAGGTGATGGAGGATGAGAGAGCGCCGGTCGCAGATTCGTTCGCTATGGCGGTCATGCTTTATCGGAAGAAGTCTCCCGCATTCAGAAAGATGAAGACAAAAGGGCAAACTGCCAGGATCAAGTACCTCGACAAGTGGTTGGAAATGCCCCTGAAGGCGGGCCAGCCAGCTGCGAACGCACCGCTTTCGGTTTTCGATAGCAGACGCATTATCAAGTTTATCACCTCCCACCGCGATCGTGTTTGGGGTCACTCTCCGAGCGCTGCTGATGAGGCCGTCCTGGCTCTGTCGGCCTTCCTGACCTGGTGCAAAAAGGACGGGCGGCTGGACTGGAACCGAGCGCATGGCATCGAACCGCTTTACGAGCGGCCGACGGAAGCGCGTATTTGGTCTCTGGAAGAGCAGGCAAAGTTTCTCGAAACCGCGTCAGCTCATTTGGCATGGGCGTTCAAACTGGCTCTTCACACTGGACTTCGCCGTGAAGACCTTACCCGCTTGCCACTTTCGGCGATCACGAAGCAGCATCTGATCATTCCTACGGGCAAGAGCCGTGGCCGCAACACTGCACTTATCCCCATCACGCCTCCGCTCCGGTCGTTGCTTGATGAAATCGATGCGGCGCGCGCCAAACTCGCGACTGCGCCCCTCACGATTCTTTTCTCCAGCAAGGGCAAGCCTTGGACTGCAGAAGGGTTCGGCACGAGCTTTGATCGCCATCGCAGCCGTATGGGACTTGGCCCGGAAAACGATGGACCAACCATCCACGACATGCGCAAGACATGCGCGACGAATATGGTCATCCTTCAGCACCTCTACCCGGCTCTGATATCAGATCAGGTTCTGACTGATTTGTTTGGCTGGACGCCGGGCACGCTCGCGAAAATGAAGCGGATTTACGTGTCAGATGCAGCTGTTATTGAAGCGATGACGACTTCGATCTAGTAGCCAGGTCTCGTAAAGGCTGCCACCTGCATAGGCAAGAAATCGCTTAGTGCTGATTTGCACCAATTTGGTGATTTTCTTTACACGTTAGCTGGACATGTAAAGAAAATTGCGTTTCTTTGACACATCATGTCGAAATTACCAGATTCCTCGTACAAATTGCCAGACCTTCCGCCACCCGTCGAGATCGAGACGATACCGGTGCTGAAGGCACTTGCACGCGCCAACAGGGCACTGGCGGAATTGAAGGGCGCAGCCAAAGCCATCCCCAACCAGGGTATCTTGATCGACACGCTGGCCTTGCAGGAGGCCAAGGCAAGTTCTGAAATTGAAAACATCGTCACCACTCAAGATGAACTGTTCCAAGCAGACTTGTTCCCGGAAGGACCTGGCTCAGCCGCAGCAAAAGAGGTCGCGCTCTATCGTGATGCCCTGAGACTTGGATTTGACCAGCTACGCAAGACGCAAGGTTTGATCACCAACCGCATCATCATCGACATGTTCCGTTTGTTGAAGGGGCGAGACGATGGCTTCAGAACGCAGGCCGGAACAGAGCTGAAGAATGATCGCACAGGCGAAACCGTCTATGTGCCACCACAGGGCCCGCGTGAGATTGAAGCCCTTATGGCTGGACTCGAAGTCTTCATCAACGATGATGACGCCTGCGATCTGGACCCGCTCATCAAAATGGCGATCATTCACCATCAATTTGAGAGCATCCACCCGTTCCCGGATGGCAATGGCCGGATCGGGCGTATCCTCAATGTACTTTATCTGACGCGCACGGGCCTGCTCGACATTCCCATTCTCTATCTCAGCCGGCACATCACAGGTACGAAAAACGACTATTATCAATTGCTGCAGGCCGTGCGAGACGACGGCGCCTGGGAAGATTGGGTACTCTACATTCTGGAAGCGGTGGCAGAGACATCTCAGACTACCCTACAGCTGATCGAAGGTTTGCGCGCCCAGATGGCGGACTACAAGAAACGGATGCGAGCAGAGCTCGGCAAGATCTACAGTCAGGACTTGTTGAACAACCTCTTCCGCCACCCTTACACGCGCATCGATTACGTGATGAACGACCTGCATGTCAGCCGACCTACCGCCACCAAGTATCTCGACCAGCTAGCCGAAGCGGGCTTCGTGACCAAGCATCAGGCCGGCCGGAACAATTACTATATCAACGAACCACTTCTCGCATTGTTCATGCGTGTATCCGACGGTGGTGGACGGCAAGAAGCGAAGTAATCCAGCAACTGCTAAGCCGGGACCGCTTCACTGATTAAGTCCTCACCGATCTGTTCGACTGGACACCCAAGACATGCATAAAAAATCAAGCGCGCACACACGTTCGACGCGACCGTTCTGGGCGCAAGAGCGCCACATTTTAAGGACGGAACAAGAACAGAACCTGTAAACTATGCTGTAAACTGTTCTCTGATGTTCTTTTTTCCACAGGCTAGTGCCTTGTTTTTATGGTGGGCGGTAACGGGCTCGAACCGCTGACCCTCTCGGTGTAAACGAGATGCTCTACCAACTGAGCTAACCGCCCTATCCGGTCGGTGGCTTGTGCTGAGAATTGCGTCAAAAAGCAAGAGCGGGCGCGCATAAAAAAAGCGGCCGCATGCTCTCGCACACGGCCGCTTGATGGATCTATTCGCCCGCCGCTAGTGCGTGCGCACGGCGTCCGATGCGGACGATGGCTGGCCGGACAGGCTCGCCTGCAATGCCGCCTCGTCGGCCTCGGACCAGACGATCGGGCTGAGCGGTTCACTGAGTGCCAGTTCGAGCACTTCATTGATGTCCGACACAGGCACGATGCGAAGTCCGTTTTTAACATTGTCCGGAATCTCCTCGAGATCCTTCTCGTTCTCTTCCGGAATGAGCACCGTCTTGATGCCGCCGCGCAGGGCCGCGAGGAGTTTTTCCTTCAGGCCACCGATCGGCAGAACGCGTCCGCGCAACGAAATCTCACCCGTCATCGCAACTTCACGGTTGACCGGAATTCCGGTCAGCAGCGACACGATGGCCGTGGTCATCGCGGCGCCGGCACTTGGCCCGTCCTTGGGCGTTGCGCCGTCGGGCACGTGCACGTGGATGTCGTTCGTGCTGAACACGGTCGGTTTGATGCCGAGTATGACAGACCGGGAACGCACGAGCGAACTGGCCGCCTGGATCGACTCCTTCATGACATCACGCAGGTTGCCCGTGACTTTCATGTTGCCGCGTCCCGGCATCTTGACCGCCTCGATGGTGAGCAGGTCACCACCGGATTCCGTCCAAGCCAGTCCCGTGACGGCACCGATCTGGTCGGTCTCGTCAGCGAGGCCATAGCGGAATTTCCGCACGCCGGCATAGTCAGGCAGGTTGTCCGACGTAATGGTCAGGCTCGTCAGCGATTCATCGGTCGCCAGCTTGCGCACCACCTTGCGGGCCAGACGCGCAATCTCGCGCTTCAGGGACCGGACACCAGCCTCGCGGGTATAGTACCGGGCAAGGTCGCGAACGGCTTCGTCGGTGACAATCCATTCGTCATCCTTCAAGCCATGATCGGCGCGCACCTGAGGGATCAGGTGACGCTTGGTGATCTCGACTTTCTCGTCCTCGGTATAACCCGCGATACGGATGATCTCCATGCGGTCCAGCAGGGGCTGGGGCATGTTGAGCGAGTTCGCCGTGGTGACGAACATCACATCCGACAGGTCATAGTCGACTTCGAGATAGTGGTCGTTGAAGGTGGCATTCTGTTCCGGGTCGAGCACTTCGAGCAGGGCCGAAGCAGGATCGCCGCGATGGTCCATGCCCATCTTGTCGATCTCGTCGAGCAGGAAGAGCGGGTTACCGCTCTTGGCCTTCTTCAGCGACTGCACGATCCGGCCCGGCATCGAGCCGATATAGGTGCGGCGGTGACCGCGGATCTCGGACTCGTCCCGCACGCCGCCCAGCGACACGCGCACGAAATCGCGTCCCGTGGCTTCGGCGATGGACTTGCCAAGCGAGGTCTTGCCGACGCCCGGAGGGCCAACGAGGCACAGGATCGGTCCTTTCAGCTTGCCGGTGCGCTTCTGCACGGCAAGGTATTCGAGGATGCGTTCCTTGACCTTTTCGAGGCCGTAATGGTCGTCATCAAGCTGTTTCTCGGCCTTGGCCAGGTCTGTCTGGATATCCTTGCGCTGGCCCCATGGCAGGGACAGCAGCCAGTCGAGATAATTGCGCACGACCGTGGATTCGGCCGACATCGGTGACATCTGGCGCAGTTTCTTGACCTCGGCCTCTGCCTTGGCACGCGCCTCCTCGGAGAAAGGCGTATCGGCGATCTTCTGCTCGAGTTCGGCCACTTCGTCGCGTTCGCCGCCGTCGCCGCCCTGCTCGCCCAGCTCACGCTGGATCGCCTTCATCTGCTCGTTGAGGTAATATTCGCGCTGGGTCTTCTCCATCTGCCGCTTGACGCGGTTTTTGATCTTCCGCTCCATTTGCAGCATGCCCATTTCGCCTTCCATCAGGGCGAACACCTTTTCGAGGCGGTCCTTGATGTCGGAAAGCTCAAGCAATTCCTGCTTGTCGGAAATCTTGACCGAAAGCTGCGAGGCAACGGCATCTGCCAGTTTGCCCGGCTCGGTCAGCTGGCCGATCGTGGAAACAGATTCCGGCGGGATCTTGCGGTTGAGTTTGACATAATTCTCAAACTGCTCCTGCACGGCACGCATCAGTGCCTGCACGTCACCGCCATCACTTTCCGCTTCCGGAATGGTTTCAACTTCAGCTTCGAAATAGTCGCCGCGGTCATGCAGCGTTTTCAGGCGCGCACGGGTCTGGCCCTCGACGAGCACCTTTACGGTACCATCGGGTAATTTCAGAAGCTGGAGAATGGTGGCCACCGTGCCAATTTCGTGCACGTCACCGATACCCGGATCATCGATCGCGGCGTCGCGCTGGGCCACCAGCATGATTTCATTGTCGCCCTCGTCAATCATCTCGAGCGCACGCACAGACTTGTCGCGTCCGACGAAGAGCGGAGCGACCATGTCAGGAAACACAACGATGTCCCGAAGCGGCAACACCGGAAGGTTTTTCAGTCTTGGCATTTGAATGCCTCCTTGGAATACGGGCCCCGCTTTGCAGCGACCCTTTTACCCTGCCTGTCAATCATGACGAGAGTCGGGCGATTGACTAAGATGTGGATCGCGCAGGGCGTTGCTTCAACCCGGAGAGTGCGCAAGATTCTGGGGAAATGAAAATACGCCTGAAATCAAGGCATCGCAGCGCGCCAGGCCTTGGCGCCTGAGGTCTCCCGCCGCTGATGCGCCAGGAAGGCCTGCAGGACCCCCAATTCCGGGTCAGCGGGCTTGTCGGCCGCCAGCAGGCGTATCTGTTCATAGTACCAGCCCTGCGCGCCGAAACCATTCAGCGCCTTGATCAGCTTGATCGGCGAATTCGGCCCGAATATGCCCGGACCAATGCGCAAACGCGATTCCCAGCGGTCAGCAGCCTCGATCTCTCCCGAAAGCAGCTTTTTCGGCGTTGCCGTATCAACACAGAGTGGGCGACCGATGCCGATCAGGTCTGCTTCGCCCGTTGCGACGGCCGCATTCATGCCTGCCAGGGTCCGGAATCCGCCTGTCACCATCAAGGGCATGCTGGCGCGATCCTGGACGGATTTCGCATAGCTGAGGAAATAGGCTTCCCGTTCGCGGGTAGAGCTGTGCTTCGGTTCCTCGAAGGACGGCTCGAGGCCATCCATGTCCATCATCCTGGGCTGTTCGTAATTGCCACCGGAGATCTCGACGAAATCCACGCCAAGCCCGTTGAGCATGCCGATGACCATGAGGCAGTCGTGATGGCTGAAGCCACCCTTCTGGAAGTCAGCCGAGTTCAGCTTTACCGAGACCGAAAAGGCCGCTCCGCCCTGGATTTTGGCCTCGCGGACACAATCGGCAAGCAGGCGGGCGCGGTTTTCCAGCGGACCGCCCCAGTCGTCTTCGCGGCGGTTGGCGAGCGGCGACAGGAACGAGCTGAGCAGGTAGCCATGGGCGGCATGGACCTGAACGCCGTCAAACCCGGCTTGTTTCGCTAGCCGGGTGGCGCGGCCGAAACCTTCGACGACAAGCCGGATTTCGTCCTGCGTCATCGCACGCGGCTCGCCAAACTGGCCGCCCGGCAGGCCAAGCGCGACGGGGCTGGGCGCAGCAGGGCGCGGGTTGACGAGTTTCGGTGTCTGGCGCCCGGCATGGCTGACCTGCATGATGAACGCGGCGCCCTTTGATTTGGCGGCCGCCACCCAGCGCGACAGCAGCCCGATCTCGTGATCACCGGCGCTGGCGTCGATGACGACATTGCCCACCCGTTCCAGGTGCTGGCGATCGATCTGGACGTTTCCGGTGATCAGGCCGCCTGCCCTGCCCTCGGCCCAGCGGCGATAAAGCGTCGAATGGGCATCCGTTACCCGGTTGCGTGGATCCGCGAGTCCCTCTGTCATGGCAGCCTTCACCAACCGGTTCGGGAAGGTCAGGCCGCTCTGCAGGGTTAACGGGGTATTAATCGTGACGGGCATTATGCTCTCCCAATATCGACACTGAGTCGCGTGCCCATTAAGGGAGACCAAATATGGCCGCCGCCACACAAGCAAAGCTGTTCGACGCAATGATACCAGATTCTTCGGGATATTCGGCCAAGGATATTGAAGTCCTTGAAGGCCTCGAGCCCGTTCGCAAGCGGCCGGGCATGTATATCGGCGGCACCGATGAGCGCGCCTACCATCACCTGTTCGCAGAAGTGCTGGACAATTCGATGGACGAAGCGGTCGCCGGCCATGCAACGCGGATCGAGATCAAGCTTGAGAGCGACGGCTTCCTGACCGTTTCGGACAATGGGCGCGGCATTCCGGTCGATCCGCACCCGAAATTCCCAAAGAAATCAGCGCTTGAAGTCATCATGACCACGCTCCACTCGGGCGGCAAGTTTTCTGACAAGGCCTATGAGACAGCCGGCGGCCTGCACGGCGTCGGCATCTCCGTGGTCAACGCCCTGTCGGAGCTGGTCGAGGTTGAAGTGGCGCGGGACAAGATACTCTACCGCCAGTCATTCTCCCGCGGACTGCCGCAAGGGAAGCTTGAAAAGATCGGCGCTGCGCCAAATCGGCGCGGCACGAGCGTGAAGTTCCGTCCTGACCACCAGATTTTCGGCGACAAGCTGCGCTTCCGCCCGGCCCGCCTGTTCCAGATGGCGCGGTCGAAGGCCTATCTCTATCGCGGCGTCGAAGTACGCTGGAACTGCGATCCGGCCCTCCTGCCGGAGGATTCGAAAATCCCGGCCGAGGCCGTGCTTTCCTATCCGAACGGCCTGGCTGACCAGCTGGGCGAAGTCTTCGATGACAAGGCCACAATCACCGAGACCGCGTTCACCGGCCTTGTCGACATGGGCAAGGAAGGCAAGGTCGAGTGGGCGATTGCCTGGACCCGCGCCGGCTTTGGCGAGGCGGACGGCTTTGCCCGCTCTTACTGCAACACGATCCCGACGCCCGAAGGCGGCACGCACGAGGCCGGTTTCCGGTCGGCCATCACCAAGGGCCTGCGCAACTTTGCCGAGCTGACCGGCCAGAAAAAGGGCGCCGATATCACGGCTGAAGACATTATGGGCCATTCGGGCCTCTTGCTGTCTGTCTTCATCCGCAACCCGGAATTCGTCGGCCAGACCAAGGACAAGCTGTCGACCACGGCGGCCTTCCGGCTGGTTGAGAACGCCGTACGTGACCGGTTTGACCACTGGCTGGCCGGCAGCCCGAAGGAGTCCGAGAAGCTGCTGACCTGGGCGATTGACCGGGCCGAGGAGCGCGCCAACCGCCGCAAGCAGAAAGAGATCAGCCGCAAGTCCGTCACCAAGCGCCTGCGCCTGCCCGGAAAGCTGGCCGACTGCGCCGAGAAGGGCCCGGAAGGTACCGAGCTGTTCCTCGTCGAGGGCGACTCGGCCGGCGGCAGCGCCAAGCAGGCGCGCGACCGGAAAACGCAGGCCATCCTGCCCTTGCGCGGCAAGATCCTGAACGTGGAAAGCGCCTCGGCCGACAAGCTGGCTGGCAACCAGGAACTCAACGATCTCGCCCTCGCGCTCGGCACCCAGCTTGGCCGCAAGTTCGATCTTGATGAATTGCGCTATGAGCGGATCATCATCATGACCGATGCCGACGTTGACGGCGCCCATATCGCGGCCCTGCTGATCACATTCTTCTACCGCATGACTCCGGGCCTGATAGAGAGCGGGCGCCTGTTCATGGCGATGCCGCCGCTGTTTCGCCTGTCGAACAAGGGCACGATTGCCTATGCGATGGACGATGCCCACCGCGCCGAAGTGCTGGCCAAGCATTTCAAGCCGAACCAGAAGGTCGACATGACGCGCTTCAAGGGCCTTGGCGAAATGAACCCGTCACAGCTGAAAGAGACCACGATGAACCCGGCGACCCGCACGCTGGCGCGCATCACGCTGCCGGATTCGCTGGACGAACTGACCGAACTGAAGCCGGGCGACCTGATCAACACGCTGATGGGCAAGAAGGCCGAAACCCGCTTCAAGTTCATCCAGGAAAACGCGGCCTTCGTGGACGAACTGGATATTTAATCCAGGCGCGCTCAGGGTGAGCCCCTTTGGGAAGCCGCCTCTGGGCCGATGATACCAGAGCAGGCGGGAGTCTTCGGTGGGCACGTGTGGCGATCCGGTCCTTTAATGGGTTGAGGTCCCGGCTTTCGCCGGGACGGCGGCGTTTGGGGGTATGGTGAGCAACGACGCGCTTCAATTCCCCTCCGCAATCCTTACCAGCGCGGCATCCATGAACGGTATCGCTGAGGGAACGCTCAAGGGGCGGTCGTTGGCGATCATGGCGAAGACGAGGGTCTGGCCACTGGCGGTGGTGAGGTAGCCGGAGAGGGCGTTGGTGCCTTTGAGGGTGCCGGTCTTGGCGGCGATGCGGCCTTCGAGGAGAGTGCCCCGGAAGCGGCGCCGGAGCGAGCCGTCGCGGCCGCCGACGGGAAAGGTGGCGCGCCAGTCGTCGCCCCAGTCCTGCGCGGCGGCGTGGCGCAGGAGGGTGACAATCGTCCGTGGGCTGACACGGTTATAGACCGACATGCCGGAGCCGTCGAACAGGTCGTGCCCGTTGGGCGCGGCGCCGGCCTCTTCCAGCAGGGCGGTGACGCGGGCGAGCCCGGCCGCGGCCGCGCCGTCTTCGGAGAGGTGGCCGAGATGGCGCAGCAGGAGTTCGGCATAGAGATTCTGGCTATCCTTTGAAACGGCCTCCAGCGCATCGGGAAAGGAAAGCGGGGGGAGCGCGGCGAGCGGCGCGGTGCCGGCCTCCAGCGCGGTGAGGGCGGCGGTGTCTGCGCCCGCGAGGCCGGGCGTGCGGTGGCGCGCGGCGGCGGGGGCATCAATGGTGAGGCCGCGCGCGGCGAGCAGGGCGCTGAAGCGCCGGGCGGCGAGCTCTGCCGGATTGTCGACGCCGAGCCGGTAGGCCCGCGCGGGCGAACCGGGCGGGACATGGCCGGAGACGCGGACCGTGTCTGCGCCGGGCGGCCGGGCGATGAGGAAATCGTCGGCCTCGGCCTCGGCGGTGACGGTTTCGTTCAGGATGGCATAGGCGGCGCTGCCATCGGCCCAGGCGACGATGGCGGGCTCGCTCTCTGTGGCGGCGGGCGCGACGCTGAGCGTGAGGGCATTGTCGTTCAGGGTGAGGGCGGAGACGGCGGTGCCGTCATCAGACTGCAGGTCTTCCCAGCTCCAGCCATGGGGCCAGCGGTCATGCGGGAACCATGTGTCGTCGCCGATGACGCGGGTGATATGGGTGAGGCCGCTGGCGGCGACGGCGTCTGCGAGGTGGGCGAGGCAGCTGGTTTCGCAACCCGGCGCATCGCTGAGGGCCGGGTCGCCGCGGCCGTGGAGGACGAGGGTTGGCGGGGCGGGCTCGACTGCGTCTTCGCCGGAGTCTTCCAGCGTGACATGCGTGGCGAGGCGGGGGGCCATGAGGGCGAGATCGTCCTGCCAGCGGTGGACGGCGGCGGTGGTGAACAGCTTGGTATTGGAGGCGGGCAGGAAGCGCTGGTCGGGATTGAGGGCGGCGATCTCGCGGCCCTGCATGTCGGTAACGAGGAGGCCCCAGCGCACGCCCTGGAGTTCCGGCGGCTGGAGGATGGTGTCCAGATCGCGCTGCAGGGGCGAGACGCAGGCGGCGAGGAGGAGGAAGGCGAGGCAGAGGACGGCCCGGGCGGGGGTTTGCATGGGGGTTCCTCTTCGCGCTGGCGGGTTGGCATAGTCTTAGCCGGCCGGGTCCGGGCGGCAAGCTCTTGCGGATTGCATTCGATACACCGTCGATTGCGTCAGCCCCCGCATCCGCCTAAATGCTCAATATGAGCAAAGTCCTGGATATTCTCGCGGCGCAGTTGAACCCTGTGGTTGGTGACATCAATGGCAACCTGGCGCTGGCGCGCGAGGCCCATGCCGAGGCGCGGGAGCGGGACGCGGACCTGCTGGTGCTGAGCGAGCTGTTCATCCTCGGCTATCCGGCGGAAGACCTGGTGCTGAAGCCCTCGGCGGTGGAGCTGTCCATGGCGGCGGTCAGGACGCTGGCCGAGGAGACGGCGGACGGGCCGGCCATCCTGATCGGGTGCCCATGGGCCGAGGATGGCAAGGTGCACAATTCCAGCGTGCTGTTGCAGGCCGGCAAGGTGGCCGGGCGCTGTGACAAGCGCGAGCTGCCCAATTATGGCGTGTTCGACGAGAAGCGGATCTTTGCGCCGGGCGAAGGCGCGCCGTTCGTGTTCACGCTGAAGGGCGTGAAAGTGGGCGTCGCGATCTGTGAGGATATCTGGTTCGACCGGGTGCCGCTGGCGCTGAAGGCGGCGGGCGCGCAGATGCTGGTGGTACCGAACGGGTCGCCATGGCGCCGGACGGTGCATGAGGAACGCCACTCGACGTTTTCCGCCTGGCGCAAGACCGGCGTGCCCTACCTGTTCGTCAACCAGGTGGGCGGGCAGGACGAGCTGGTGTTCGACGGGTCGAGCTATGCCGTGGACGATGATGGCACCGAGCACCAGCTGCTGGGCGATTTCGAGGCTGGCACGGCGATGGTATCGTTCGACGGCGCGACCGGCAGCTTCCAGAGCGGGCCGAAGGAAACGCTGACCGAGGGCTGGGAAGCAGAGTATCGCGCGGCGGTTCTGGCGCTGGGCGACTATGTGAACAAGAACCGGTTCCCCGGCGTCGTGCTCGGCATGAGCGGCGGGATAGATAGTGCGCTGACGGCGGCGATTGCGGTGGACGCGCTGGGGGCAGAGCGCGTCTGGTGCGTGATGATGCCGTCCAAGTATACGAGCAGCGACAGCCTGGAGGATGCCAAGGCCTGTGCGGAGATGCTGGGCTGCAAGTATGACGTGATCAACATCCGCCCCGGCGTGAATGCGCTGGACGAGATGCTGGCCGGCCAGTTTGCCGGCACGAAGCCGGACACGACGGAAGAGAACATCCAGTCGCGCCTGCGCGCGGTGACGCTGATGGCCCTGTCGAACAAGTTCGGCCACATGGTGGTGACGACGGGCAACAAGAGCGAGATGGCCGTCGGCTATGCCACGCTGTATGGCGACATGTGCGGCGGCTACAATGCGCTGAAGGATTTCTACAAGACCGAAGTGTTCGAACTGGCCAAGTGGCGCAACACGACCATCCCGCGCGGGGCGCTGGGGCCCGGCGGCGAGGTGATCCCGGTACGGATCATAAGTAAGCCGCCCTCAGCCGAGCTGCGCGAGGACCAGCGCGACGATGAGAGCCTGCCGCCCTATGACGTGCTCGACGATATCCTGCGCGGACTGGTGGACCTCGAAGAGGACATTGATGACATCATGGCGCGCGGGCATGATGCGGCAACGGTGCGCCGGATCGAGCACCTGCTGTATATTGCCGAATACAAGCGCCGACAGGCCCCGCCCGGTGTGAAAGTGGGCGGCAAGAATTTCGGGCGGGACCGGCGCTATCCGATCACGAACCGGTTCCGCGACGACTGAAAGCCCCTGTTTCAGGAAACAGGCTTCACCGCTTCGGAATTTTCGACCAGTGTCTGAAGAACCGAAAGGCCGTCAAGCATGATCCGTTTCCTGCGCGCCGAAGCGCGATGGCTGTTCGCAGGCTTCCTCTTGTGCATCGCGTCCAGTTTCGGCCAGACCTATTTCATCTCGCTGTCGAATGACGTGCTGATGGCGCGCTTCGGCCTGAGCCATGGTGGGATCGGCCTTGTCTATGCGCTGGCGACGACGACGAGCGCGCTGATCCTGCTGGAATTCGGCAAGCTGGTGGACCGCGTGTCAACCCGCACGGCGGCGGTCATTGTGTCGGCAGGCCTCGCGGGCGCGTGCCTGCTGATGGCAATGGTGCAGGCGGTGTGGATGCTGTTCTTCGCTTTCCTCGGGCTGCGCCTGTTCGGTCAGGGCATGATGAGCCAGGTGTCGATGACGGCAACCGGACGCTGGTTCGATGCGCGCCGGGGCCGGGCGCTGAGCATCGTGACACTTGGCTATGCCGCAGGCATCGCGTTCACGCCTGCCCTGGCCGTGGCCGGACTGGCGGCGTTGGGCTTTCGTTCGCTATGGCTGATTGCAGCCGCTGTCATGCTGGTGGTGGCCCTGCCCGTTTTCTACGTGCTGCTGTCGCGCGAGCGCGTACCGTCGGGGTCGGCACTTGCGGACGGAGCCGGCGTGGCCCGTGAAAAGACCAGCTGGCGGCGGCGCCATGTGGTTCGCGCTCCAGCCTTCTGGTTCATGCTGACCGGCATGCTGTGCCCTTCCTTCATGATGACGAGCCTGCTGTTCCACCAGCTGAACCTGATCTCCGTGAAGGGCTGGGACATGGTGCAGTATGCCTTGGCCTTCTCCGTGTTCGCGACGGTGCAGGTCGGCGCGTCGCTGCTGGCGGGCGGCCTGATCGACCGGTTCAGCGCGCGCCGGATGCTGCCGATTTACCTGCTGCCGATGGCGCTGGGCATGATCGCCCTGGCACTGGGCAGCGGGTTCTGGGTCGTGTGGCCTGTCATGGTGCTGATCGGGTTCACGGCCGGGTTTGACAGCGCCCTGTCAGGCGCGATCTGGCCGGAACTGTTCGGCCTGAAATATCTCGGCGAACTGCGCGCGCTGACCTTTGCGTTCGTGGTGGGCGCCTCGGCCGTGTCGCCACTGCTGACCGGCTACCTGATCGATCAGGGCATCACTTTCCCGACCCAACTGCTCGCCATGGGGCTGTACCTCCTGCTCGCCAGCGGCGTGATGCTGCTATTGCAGCCGCGCCTGCTCGCCATTGCATCGGATGCCACGGCGCCAGCCTGACGCCTCGCCCTATTCGATGGGCTGGTTGGCAAATTCCTCGACAGCCACAGCATTCTGTGCGGCTTCGGCGCGAATGGTTTCGACCTGTTCAAGCGTGATGTCGCTGGCGTCGCCATATCCCGTGATCGGTGACGGCACGATACCGTCGACGGCGACGACTTCGTCATAGAGCAGCCATGGCTGGGCGCCGCCGGCGCAGGTCACGCGGACCCATTCGTCTTCTTCGCCCTTGCTGTTCTGGATGTCGGTGACATCCATCAGCTCGGCTTCGTTGATGTCGTATTCCGTGCCTTCGTAAGACAGGATGGCGAAGCCCTCGCCGAGATAGCGCAGGTAGATGAATTGATCGCCCTGCTTCAGGTCGAGCGTCTGCATGCTGCCGGCATCGCTGATGAATTCCACGGAGGCATCCTGCGTGAGCGTGACCGGGAAGGTGCGCGTGGCAACGAAGAATTCGAGCTCGTCAGCCGCAACGCGCGGATTGTTCCAGAGCTGGTAGTTGGCAAGGCGCGGCAGTGTGCAGTCCATGTCCTGCGGGGCCGCCGGATTGGGCAGCGCCCGCGCCTTCACCGTGACGCCCTCGTCGAGCACGACAAAGCCGGCCGGATATTCGCCGGGCCAGCCGGGCGAAATGTACCAGCCTTCGCCATAGCCCGACAGCTTGGCATAATCGGGCTGGACATAGTCGCTGGCCGGGCCTGTCCTGCCGGTATTTTCCGGTTCAATCTCCGACCCGTCCGTGGCGATGATATCGCTTTCGCCTGGCGCGTCGGTGGACTGGCCACACGCTGCCAGCACGACGGCCGCAGCCGTTGCGGCCAAGATGCTGCCAAATTTCATGTTCCACTCCTCCGGGCGACTCGCTTGAGTCTGGATGATTAGCACAAACAATAGCAAGATTGTGACGCTGATGCCTTGGCTTTTTGAGCAATTTGATGTCGAAAGCGGCTTCTGATGACTGGAAAACCACGCCCATGACCCACCCGATTGTCCGCTTTGCCCCATCGCCCACCGGGCGCCTGCACGTTGGCAACGTGCGCACGGCCCTGATCAACTGGCTGTTTGCGCACTCGCAGGGCGGGAAATTCATCCTGCGCATCGACGATACGGACGTGGAACGCTCGACCAAGGCATATGAGGACGGGCTGCGCGAAGACCTGACCTGGCTTGGCCTCGTCTGGGCAGACACGTTCAGCCAGTCGGACCGGTTCGGCGAATATGACAAGGCTGCCGCGCGCCTGAAGCAGATGGGCCTGCTCTATGCCTGTTACGAGAGCGCCGATGAACTGGAGCGCAAGCGCAAGATCGCCCTCTCGCGCGGGCGCCCGCCGGTCTATGACCGGGCCTCGCTGGACCTGAGCAATGCCGAGAAGGCGAAACTGGAAGCCGATGGCGTGAAGCCCCACTGGCGGTTCAAACTGTCCGGCAACCGCGTGGAATGGGACGACCTGGTGCGCGGGCCGCAGAGCATCGACACGTCGAGCCTGTCAGACCCCGTGCTGGTACGCGAGGATGGCTCCTATCTCTACACGATGCCCTCCGTGGTCGACGATATCGACGCGAAGATCACGCATGTCGTGCGCGGCGAGGACCATGTGACCAATTCCGGCGCGCAGATCGAGATCTTCCTGGCGCTGGGCGGCAAGGCGCCGCAAATGGCCCACACGCCGCTGCTGATCGGCGCTGACGGACAGGGCTTGTCGAAGCGGCTGGGGTCGCTCTCCATGGGCGAGCTGCGCGCGCAGGGCTATGAGCCGATGGCGATTACCAGCCTGCTGGCCAAGATCGGCACGTCTGACAATGTCGAGGCGCGCGCCAGCCTGGACGAGCTGGCCAAGGAATTCGACTTCGGCAAGATCGGCCGGGCGCCGGCGCGGTTTGACGAGGCCGACCTGTTGTCGCTCAACGCCGCCATCCTGCATGGCCTGCCGTTTGACGCGGTGAAGGACCGGCTGGCGGCGATTGACCCGCGTGCGGCGGATGAGGATTTCTGGACCGCAGTGCGCCAGAACTGTTCGCTGCTGCCGGACGTGACGGCCTGGGTGGGTGTCGTGTTCGGTGATGTCGCCCCGCTGGTCGATGCAGAGGACAGGGATTTCGTGCTTCAGGCGGCTGACCTGCTGCCCGCGGGCGGCCCTACGGCAGAGACATGGAGCGAATGGACGAATGCCGTGAAAGCCGCGACGGGCCGCAAGGGCAAGGGCCTGTTCATGACCCTGCGCAAGGCGCTGACCGGCCAGGAACACGGCCCGGACATGGCGAGCCTAATGCCGCTGATCGGGCGGGAGCGGGCGCTCAAGCGGCTGAAGGCGGCCTGACAGTGCGCCGGGCTGTCTATGTCCTTCTGGCGATGCTGGTCGCCGGATGCGCTCACCAGAAGCCGGATGCTCGTGCCGACGTGCCAGACGCCGTAGTGCAATACTTTGACCGGCTTGACGCCATATACAGGTCTGGCTCGACCCCTGTCGATATCAACACCCTCTTCGACCTTATGACACGGGACGTGCGCTACCTGCACACGGCCTATGAGGCCGATTTCAATCGCGAGACCTGGTACACAGCCTTCAGCCGCATTCAGTCGAATGGAGGCTATCAAGAGCCGGCAACCTTCTGCTCCGCGATTACCAATTCCATCCCGGGCGACAATTCCTACGCGATTCAGTACGCGCCGGGGTCTGTATCTCCCGGTGGCTGCGTGCCCGACGACGATACGCGCATGTTGGTCGTCTTCTCGCTGCGCGAGGGCAAGATCGCCCGGATCGAGGAGCTCTGGTAGGCGCGGACTTCGGCGCCTAGACCTCCTCCACCAACTGGACCAGAACCAGCCCTTCGGCGACCTGTTCGCCGACGGCGCCTGAGACGGACTCGACCACCCCATCGCGCGGAGCGGCGAGGCTGTGTTCCATTTTCATGGCTTCCATGACGGCGAGCGTGTCGCCACGCGTGACCATGTCGCCGGGCTTAACGTTCATGGCGATGATCTTGCCGGGCATCGGGGCCTTGACTGCGTCGCCGCCAAGCAGGGCTTCGACATCGGCGTCATAGTCCGGCACCTCGACCAGCACGCTGTCGGCTGCCGTGGTGACAGCGTAGCGGCGGGGCGAGAGGTCGGTGACGAGGGGCAGCGGCAAGTCCTGGTCGGCTTCGAAATCGTCCGGGTCGATCCAGTCGGCATCGCCGCCGACCGCAACCAGGGCCTTGCGCATCGGCGCGCCGTTCATGCGCCAGCCATCCTTCACATCCCAGGGCTGGGCCGCGCCGGGAGCATCAAGCTGGACGTCGCAGAAGGCCATGACGGAGGCGTGCTGGTGGGCCTCCGGCGCCACGGTGAGCGCGTCGCCCTGCTCCGCGATCCAGTTGACGTGGTGGGTGGCGTCAAGGAAGGCATCCGACATGGCGCAGCGGCGCAGGAAGCCGGCATTCGAGGGGACGCCGACAAGCTGGGTATGGGCGAGCGTGTCGATCAGGCGGTCGACGGCCTCGTCGCGGTCATCGCCGGAGACGATCAGTTTGGCGATCATGGAATCATAGGCCGAGGGCACGCGGTCGCCGGTTTCAAAGCCCGTGTCCCAGCGGATGATTTCGCCGTCCACGGGTTCGAGCAGGCCGAATTCCAGGATCAGGCCCGCGCCGGGGCGGAAGCCTTCGGACGGATCCTCGGCGCAGATGCGGGCCTCGATGGCGTGGCCGCTGAGCGTGATCTCGTCCTGCGCGAGGGGCAGTTCGCCGCCGCCAGCGACGTGCAGCTGCCATTCGACCAGATCGGTGCCGGTGACCATTTCGGTGACCGGGTGTTCGACCTGCAAGCGCGTGTTCATTTCGAGGAACCAGAAACTGTCGACGCTAAGCGGGCGGCTGCCATCGACGATGAATTCCACCGTTCCGGCGCCTTCGTATTTGACCGCCTTTGCGAGTTTCACGGCGGCGTCTGTCATCGCGGCGCGCACATCATCCGGCATGCCGGGCGCGGGGGCCTCTTCCAGCACTTTCTGGCGGCGGCGCTGGAGCGAGCAGTCGCGCTCGAACAGGTGGACGACGTTGCCGTGGGCATCGCCGAAGACCTGGACTTCGATATGGCGCGGCTGTTCGACCAGTTTTTCCAGCATGACGCGGCCGTCGCCAAAGGCGGCTTCGGCCTCGCGCACGGCGCTTTCAAGTTCATCCTTCAGGGCGGAAGCCTTTGCGACAAGACGGATGCCCCTGCCCCCGCCACCTGCGATGGCCTTGATGAGCAGCGGATAGCCGACATCCTTTGCCGCTGATGTCAGGGTTTTCAGGTCCTGCGCCTCGCCGCGATAGCCGGGCAGCACGGGGACGCCTGCTTCCTCGGCAAGGCGCTTGGCCTCGTCTTTCAGGCCCATGGCGCGGATGGCGGACGGCGGAGGGCCGACCCATATGAGGCCGGCATTGCGCACGTCTTCGGCAAATTCGGCATTCTCCGACAGGAAGCCGTAGCCGGGATGGATGGCGTCAGCGCCTGTGGCCTTGGCGGCGCCGAGGATACGGTCGCCGCGCAGGTAACTGTCGGCGGCGGATGCCGGGCCGATATGCACGGCTTCGTCTGCTTCGCGGACATGTTTGGCGCGGGCGTCAGCGTCGGAATAGACGGCAATGGTGCGGATGCCCATGTCGCGGCAGGTGGCCATGATGCGGCAGGCGATTTCGCCGCGATTGGCGATGAGGAGGCTTTTGATCATGGCCGCAGCAAGACCCGATTTTGCCCGAAAAGACAAGTTGCGGGGTTACGACTTGCGCCGGGCGGGATGAGCACGGTGAACTGTTGCGACGAGCACGAAGCTGATGATCATCAACAGGTACCATGAGCCGAGTTTGGCGAGTGACACCATTTCCCAGCCGTCTTTCTGCCCCGGATAGGCCCAGGCGCGGGCGAAGGTTCCGAGGTTTTCCGCAAACCAGATGAACAGGGCAACCAGACCAAAGCCGACGACCAGCGGCATGCGCCGGTAGGACACGTCCGGCCGGAATCGGACCCATGATCGGCCATAGATGAGGAGGGTGGCGGCGAAGAGGGTGAGGCGCACGTCCGGCAGCCAGTGATGGGCGAAGAAGTTCACATAGATGGCGGCCGCCAGAAGGCCCTGCAGCCAGAGCGGCGGGAAGTGCGTGAAGCGGAAGGCGAAGATGCGCCAGACGCGGGCGAGATAGGAGCCGACGGCGGCATACATGAAGCCGGAGAAGAGCGGCACGGCGCCGATGCGCAGGAAGCTCTCCTCGGGATAGATCCAGCTGCCGGCCTGCGTCTTGAACAGTTCCATCAAGGTGCCGACGATATGGAAGACGAGGATGATGCGGGCCTCTTCCCACGTCTCCAGACCGGACAGGAGCATGATGGCCTGGATGGCGATGGCCGCGAGAACGAGGAAGTCGTAGCGCGATACGGGAGCGCCTTCCGGGTAGAACAGGAAAGTCGCCACAAGGAGGGCGAGCATGGCCCCGCCGAACAGGCAGGCCCAGGCCTGCTTGATGCCGAAGGCGAGAAATTCGAACGCCGCCTGGCTGACGGGACCGCGCACCCAGCGGGCGTGGAGGGCGGCGCGGGCGGCATGCATGCGGTGCTGCAGGGGGGTGGAAGGGGGCGGAGTGGGCGCAGACGACATGGGGCCTTGCTTCTGCTCCGATCCGGGCGGGTTTGAGACCGGAACGGGCCGTTCCCTGGGTGAAATTCCGGCTTTGTTACGATTGCGGCCTGTCGTAAGGATTAACCTTGGTCAATCGAGGGGACTAAATATGGCTTATGCTTCGGGAGTTCAGCTGAGCGGTCTTGCCGGCATCGTCGGCGCCGCCGTAGGCGGCTATATCGGCTACACACAGGCAGCCGATGTCAGCAATTTGACACCCATTGCGGGCGCGCTGATTCTTGGCGGCGTCGGTCTTGTCGCGGGCAGCGCCGGGGCGTTCCTGCTGAAATCAGCGATGCAGTTCGTGATCTACCTCATCATGTTCGGCGTGCTGGTCTATGTCTTCCAGGGACCGATCACGAGCATGACCGGGATAAACCCGGTGGAGGCGACACTGGAATTCCTGGGTGACATGGGGCTGCCCGTGAAGACGGCGACAGAGAAGCTGGTTACCGGCTCCAACTAGGCTTTCGCTTTTCGAGGAAGGCCGCAATACCTTCCTTGCCTTCCTCCGACGCCCGGCGGGCGGCGATGCGGCGTGCGGTTTCATGGCCGAGATCCTTGTCGATGACCTCGCCGGTGACATCAGCAACGAGCCTCTTGGCATCGGCAATGGCACCGGGCGCGGCGGAGAAGACAAGATTGGCGAGGTGTTCTTCCATCGCCGTCATGCCAGCCTGGTCTTCCACGACATAGTGGACGAGGCCCATGCGCTCGGCATAGTCGGCATCAAAACTTTCCGCCGTGACAAACAGGGCGCGGGCCCAGCGCGGGCCGATGGCATCGATGACATAGGGGCTGATCGTTGCCGGTGTGAGGCCGAGACGGACTTCGGAGAAGCGGAACTTGGTGCCTTTCATGGCCACCGCCACATCGCAGGCCGCGACGAGGCCCGCACCGCCTCCCATGGCCGCGCCGTGCACGAGGGCGAGCGTCATCTGCGGCATTTCATAGAGCGACTGGAGCATGGCAGCGAGGCGCTGGGCATCATGCTCATTGTCTTCCTTGGTGTGGAGTTCGGCGGCCTGTTTCATCCAGTTGAGGTCAGCCCCGGCTGAGAAGGACGGGCCATTGCCGCGCAGGATCATCATCCGGATGGTTTCCTGATCGGCGATCGTATCGAACGCATCGGTCAGTTCCTCGATCACCAGCGCGTTGAACGCATTATGCACGTCAGGCCGGTTCAGCGTGACGACCGCGAGGCCCTCCTGCGTCGCTGCGAGGCGGATGGTTTCATAGAGGGTTTCGGCTACGGGGTCGGTCATAGGGTATCCTGACGTTTGAGGGGCCGTTCGGTTCCGGCAGCCTGCCGGTAGTGACTGGACGGACGCAAGGCGGGTTTCTCGACACTATGCCAGAGAAGCAGGCTCGCGGCGAATACGATTAAACCCGTAAGCCCAAAGCCTGCAACCGGCCCGAGCGCGGCAAAAACACCAAGCATCACAAGCGCCTGCAGGATCGGGAAATGGGTGATGTAGAGGCCATAGCTGACATCGCCGAAGCGGGCGGCGTTGAGGACTGGGCCGGGCATGAAGGCGACGGCGGCGATGAGGCCGGTCAGGCCTGCGGCGCGCAGGGGCGCGAGCACCGGGTGCGCGAACGAGGCGGCCACGAGAACGAGACCGGCCAGGCCGAACAAAGACGGGCGGGCCTTTGCGATGTCCCACACCTGCCAGAGCGCGATGCCGCTGGCGAAGAAGGCCATCTGACCGGGCAGCTGGCGGGCGAGCGTGGGGGCGGCGGGGTGGTCGATGAGGTGGGGCAAGGCGAGACGCCAGGCCTCGCCGCCCGCATAGAGCAGGGCGATGCCGAGCCACCAGAGAGCCCCCATGCGGCGCAGGACGAACGCGATGAGCGGCAGGACGAGATAGAACATGACCTCGATCTTGAGTGTCCAGAGCGCGCCATTGACCTCGGTGAAGCGGTTCGCCCCGAACAGGCCCGGCAGGCCCGGTGCGAGGAAATTCAGGAAGGTGAGGTTTGCGGCAAGGTAGGCGAGGACGCCGGCCAGGTCGCCGCTGAGGAGGAGCGAGATGACCGCGGGAATGAGAATGATGGTGGCGTAGGCCGGATAGAGCCGCCGGACGCGCTTGCCGGCATAGTCTGACAGGGTCTGCGCGCGGGCGAGCGAGCCGGAGACGAGCGCGCCGGAGGTGATGAAGAAGCCCTGGATGGCGATCTCGGCGCCCTGCCCCAGCCAGAGCTCGAGCGGGCCGCGCGGGTCAATCGCGGTCAGGGCCACGGCGTGGAACACGACGACCATGGAGGCGAAAACCAGCCGCAGCAGGTCGAATCGATTTGTCTGCACGGGCGAAATCCTCCGGCGACACTGGTCACAGCCAGCGGCGGGAAAATCAAGCCTGCCTGTGCGAGGGAATGCGGGGTCAGACCGCCTCGCGTCCGAATATCCGCATGTCGGTGCACCAGCGCTTGAACTTGGCCTCATCGACCTCGCCCGCGCCGCCAAGGATGGTGTGGTGCAGCGGACTGAAGCCGGACAGGCCAAGCACGCCGCGCTCGAGCGCGCGCAGGGCGCCGGCATCCATGCCAAACCGGTAGACAAGGCCGGGCATGCCCATGGTGATGACCGTTCGGGCGGATTTGCCCTTCATCATCTGCATGGGCCATTTGTGGGCACTGTCGGATGCGGCGAGGAAGAATTCTGCCCGCGCCGCCTGTTCGAAGAAGGCGCGCAGCTTGGCCGGCATGCCGCCGAGCCAGAGCGGAAAGGCGATCAGCAGGTGATCGGCGTCGGCGATCTTTTGGCGTTCGCTCAGCACCGGCTCCGGCGGCGGCGTGGCGAAATCGTCCGGCGTGCTGAGGAAGCCGAAATCGAGACTTCCGACGTTGATGCGCGAGACGGCGTGGTCTTCCTGCGCGGCGCCTTCGGCATAGGCATCGCACAGGGCGTGGATGAGGTGGCGCGGGGCCGGGTCCGGGTGGCCGTCGATGATGCAAATATTCGCCATGGCGGGTCTCCTCTGGGTGCTGTCCCGTCGCAACATGTACCTCAACAGGCGGGTTTTCCCCATAGGGACTTCCCCCTAGGCGGGCGGAATGCAAAGAGGGCCCGCCAGCGGCAGGCCCTCCCCCGGTCCATGTCAAATGCGGTTACTGACTATCAGCCAGATCAATCGCGGACACGGATGTTCCTGTCCTCTCAGCCTGCGCGGCGTAGACCGCCTCGTAGAGCTCATCTTCGGTGACGATGCGGTTCTGGTCGAGATCGAACTTGGTGAACTTGGCGATGGCTTCGGACTCGCTGGCGCGGCGCGTGCCGGTCTGGTGGGAGACATATTCGTCTTCCGAGATCAGGCCGTCACCATCAAGGTCAAACTGGCTGAAGGACGGCATCTGCCGGGCCTGCGCGGCCAGCGAGACGGCCATGGCCGCCGCCAGAATGATCACTGCCTGCCTCATCATGCCGCCGCCTCCTTGCCTGCCGGGCCTCACCCCTTCAACAACAGACACTACGGCAAGCCGTCCTTAATTGGGCGTGAAAATCAGTTCACGAACAAGATGTAATGTTCACATCCTGAACACGCCAAACCCGCGTTCGGGGAATGGGGCGTTGAGGCAGGCGGAGAGGGCGAGGCCGAGGACGCGGCGGGTGTCGGCGGGGTCGATGATGCCGTCGTCCCAGAGGCGGGCGGTTGAGAAATAGGGGTTGCCTTCGGTCTCGTAGAGGTCGCGGATCGGCTGTTTGAAGGCTTCTTCTTCCTGCGCGGGCCAGTCGCCGCCCTTGCGCTCGATGCCCTCGCGCTTGACCGTGGCAAGCACGGAGGCGGCCTGCTCGCCGCCCATGACGGAGATGCGGGCGTTCGGCCACATGAACAGGAAGCGGGGGCCATAGGCGCGCCCGCACATGCCGTAATTGCCTGCCCCGAAGCTGCCGCCCGTCACCACGGTGAACTTGGGCACGCTGGCCGTGGCGACGGCGGTGACCATCTTGGCGCCGTCCTTGGCGATGCCGCCGGCCTCGTATTTCGAGCCGACCATGAAGCCGGTGAGGTTTTGCAGGAAGACAAGCGGGATGCGGCGCTGGTCGGCCAGTTCGATGAAGTGGGCCGCCTTCTGGGCGCTCTCGGAGAAGAGGATGCCATTGTTCGCCAGGATCGCGACGGGCATGCCGTAAAGCCGGGCAAAGCCGCAGACGAGGGTTTCGCCATAGAGCTTCTTGAACTCGTGGAATTCGGAACCGTCGACCAGGCGCGCGATGACTTCGCGGGCATCATAGGTTTCCTTCAGGTCCGGCGGGACGAGGCCGTGCAGTTCGGCGGGGTCGTAAAGGGGTTCGGCGGGCTCTGTGAGGGCGAAGGGCTGGGGCTTGGGTATGGCGAGGGTGCGGATGATGGAGCGCACGATGGCGAGCGCGTGGGCATCATGGGCGGCGTAATGGTCGGCGACGCCGGACTGGCGGGCATGGACATCGGCGCCGCCAAGGTCTTCGGCGGAAATGATCTCGCCGGTGGCGGCCTTCACCAGCGGCGGGCCGCCGAGGAAGATGGTGCCCTGTTTGCGCACGATGATGGTCTCGTCGCTCATTGCCGGGACGTAGGCGCCGCCAGCGGTGCAGCTGCCCATGACGGCGGCGATCTGGGGGATGCCCTTCGCGCTCATCTGGGCCTGGTTATAGAAGATGCGGCCGAAATGCTCCCGGTCCGGGAAGATTTCGGACTGGTGCGGCAGGTTTGCGCCGCCTGAGTCCACAAGATAGATGCATGGCAGGCGGTTTTCGAGGGCGATCTCCTGCGCGCGCAGGTGTTTCTTGACCGTCATCGGGTAATAGGTCCCGCCCTTCACCGTGGCGTCATTGCAAACGATCATGCATTCGCGGCCCTCGATGCGGCCGACGCCGGTGATGATGCCCGCGCCGGGCGCATCATCGTCATACATGCCATTGGCGGCCAGCGCGCCGATCTCGAGAAAGGCGCTGCCCGGATCCACCAGGCGCTCGACACGCTCTCGCGGCAGCAGCTTGCCGCGCTCGGTGTGGCGCAGGCGCGCGGCCTCCGGCCCGCCCAGCGCGGCCGTGGCGGTCTTCTCCGTCAGTTCGTCCAGCAGTGCCTGCATGGCGGCGCGATTGCGGGCAAAGCCCGGCCCGGCGACGTCGAGACTCGATTTCAATACGGGCATGATGCCTCCCTTGTGGGCCTCGTGCCTGCTTAGCGAGGGCCGTGGCCTGTGTCACGCGGCTGTAACCCAAAATTGAGATTGTCATTGTAGTGTGGCTCTTGGAAGGACCCTTCGAAATGGGCATGTTCAAAACCATGAGTATCGACGTCACGCCGGCGCTGAAGAACATCCCGTTCCTGAAGGATGTTCCCGCCCGCGCCATGAAGGCCGCGGGCAAGGAAGCGAAATGGTTCTCGCTGCCGGCCGGCGGCGCGTTGTTCAAGGCAGGCGAGCCCGCAGACTGCATCTATTTCGTGCTGTCCGGGTCGCTCGGCGCGTTCCACGACGGCCCGGAAGGCGCCAGCGACTTCATCGGCCACATCCGTGCCGGTGAACCGGTGGGCGAGATGGCCCTGTTCCTGGGCGGCATCGACATGGACGGCAGTGGCCAGATCGACGACGCTCCGCATACGGGATCCGTCTATGCGATCCGCGATTCGGAAGTCATCGCAATCACCCGCAAGGGATGGGAGCGGATGGTGAAGGCCGAACCGGAACTGCTGGAGGCGATGATCCGCATCATCCTGCGCCGTGTGGGTCGCGCCGGCCAGCGCTCGACCCGCGCCGCGCCGAAAGTGTTCACCATGGTGGCCACATCGCCCACGATCGACCTGAGCTTGCGGGCAAAGTCCCTTGCCGCCTGCCTGGGACAGCTCGGCAGTTCCTGCATCATCATTTCCGAAAAGGAAGGCGACGAGAAACCGGCCTCCTTCTTTGACGAACTTGAAATGAATCATGATGTCGTGATCCTGACCTCGACGATTGGCGACAATGCCTGGTTCCGCCTGTCGATCCGACAGGCGGACCGGATCTGGGTGATGGCCCGGGCCGATGCGCGCCCGTCCATTCCGCTGTTTCCGGATGACAATTCGCCTGCGCTGGCGCTCAAGCTGGTGGACGTGGTGCTGCTGCATCATGGCAATGAGCGGCGCGCCGCCAGGCCGCTGGAATGGCTGGAAGCGTCCGGCGGCAGCCGCGTGTTCCACTGGACCGGCGTGCAGGGAGAAAGCTGCGGCAGGCTCGCCCGGATCATGTCGGGCCGGTCGGTTGGCGTGGTCATGTCAGGTGGCGGCGCACGGGCCTATTCGCATATCGGCATGGTGCGTGCGCTTCGCGAACAGGGCATCCCGATTGATTTTGTCGGCGGCTCGTCGATGGGCGCCGTCATTGCCGCCTGCGTCGCCATGGGCTGGGACGACAAGGAAATTGACTGGCGCATTCGCAAGGCGTTCGTCGAAACCAATCCGCTGGGAGACTATAACCTGCCTGTCGTAGGCATGGTGAAGGGCCTGCGTGTCAATGCCCGCCTGAAAGAGCATTTCGGCGACGCGGAAATCGGCGACCTCGGCATTCCATTCTTTGCCACTTCGACCAACCTGAACACCGGCACGCTGCGGCTGCACCGGTCGGGCCTGTTGCGGGAAGCCTTGCGCGCGTCGATTTCCCTGCCCGGCATCCTGCCACCGGTCGTGGACGGGCATGACGTGCTGGTTGACGGCGCGGTTCTGAACAATTTCCCGGTCGATGTGATGCGCGAGATGCATCGCGGCTATGTGGTCGGCGGCGACGTGACACAGCAGGCCGAAGGCCTGAATGTCGAGGAATTCATCAATCCGCCAAATTTCTTCCGCTGGGTGCTGATGAACGGCTTTTCTGCCGCGCCGCCCATTGCCGGCCTGCTGATGCGCGCCGCCACCATACGCGCAGACCGGACTTTCGGACGGGACATGACGGACCTCTTGATCCTGCCAGACCTGATCGACACGGAGTTGCGGGACTGGGAAGCCTATGACGCGACCGTCGAAGCCGGCTACGAAGCGACCAAAATGGCTTTGGAAACAAGCGACATCAGGCAAAACTGCTGCCCGGTCTGACCCTTTGATGCGCAGTCCCTCAATGGTCCATTAACCGTAACTGCGCCATCCTGCCTCTCAACCGAGACCAGAACACAATAACAGGTCCGGGCCGGAGGAATTGTTCAATGGATGCAGCAATATTTGACCTGCTCCCGTTCACATGCGTGGAAATTTCCCCGATTCGGGATGAAGACGGCACGATTGTCGATTTCGTCTGGGAATCGGCAAACGATTCTGCCAATCGCGTGGTTCTGCCGGAGGGCGGATCGATTGTCGGCCTGCGCGTCTGTGATGTCGACCCGGCCTATCGCGAATCCGAGATGTTCTTCGATGCGGTAAAGTGCATCGAGACGGGAGAGCGCCGGGAACTTGACACTAGCGGACGCCGCCCCAGCCCGCATGGCCGCCTCAGGCACCTGCAGGGGACTGTCATTCGTTACATGATGGTACCCTCAGAGAAGGGGTGCGTGATTTTCTCGATCGAGATTACCGACATCATCAACGCGCGCGACGAAGCCTTCGACTCTGTCGAAATGTTCAAGGCCGCCTTTGACCACGCCGTGCAGGGCATCACCCTGACGACAGAATCAAGCGATATCATTTACGCAAATTCGGCGATCCATGAACTTCTTGGATACGAGCCCGGCGAACTGGTGGGCAAGTCGAGCAGCGTGATCATGCGGCCCGAGGACTATCGCGCGGTGGTGAAAGCCGGCACCCAGATGTGGGGCGGAAAGCTTGACCAGCAGATCATCGACCTGATCCTGATCAGCAAGACCGGTGAGGAAATCGTCATTTCGAACGCGCTTTCGAGCGTCTATTCCGAAGTTCGCGGCGAGCGCATTTTTATCTCACATGCCCGCGATGTGCGTGAAGACCGCAAACTGGCGCATGAACTGGCATCGGCCGTCCAGAAGGCCGAACTGGCGACCCTGCTGAAATCCGAATTCCTGGCCAATATGAGCCATGAAATCCGCACACCCCTGAACGGCATTCTCGGCATGGCCCAGGTTTTGGCGAGCTCGGACCTCGATGACGTGCGCGCTGACCAGGTGAACGTCATCCTGGAATCGGGCAATGCCTTGCTTTCCATACTGAATGACATTCTCGATCTCTCCAAGATCGAAGCCGGGCGGATGGAAGTCACGGTGATCGAGGCCGACCTGCGCCACAAGCTGGGCCGGCTTTGCAAGCTTTATGAGCCGACCGCAGACGACAAGGGCCTGAAACTGAAACTGTTTGTCGATCCGAGCGTGCCCGCTGCATTGACGATTGATCCTGTGCGTGTGCGCCAGTGTGTCGGAAACCTGATTTCGAATGCCATCAAGTTCTCAGATTCCGGCGATGTCCTTGTCGTGGCAACGGGGCAGCCGCTGGCAGACAAACGGGTGAAAATTACCATCCATGTATCCGACACCGGGTGCGGTATTCCTGCCGACAAGATCGACCGGATTTTCGAATCCTTTGCGCAGGCAGACGGGACGACGACCCGCAAGTATGGCGGCACGGGGCTTGGCCTGCCGATTACACGGCAACTCGCCCGGCTGATGGGGGGAGACGTTTCCGTGGTCAGCGAGCCCGGCAAGGGGTCGATTTTCACGTTGACCTTCGAGTCCGAAATCGCCGAGTCGGTTTCCAGGGATGCCCTGCTGCGCAAGCTCGAACCGGTTGCAGGAGGCCTGAAAGCGGGATCTGGCGAGGCGGCGTCAAATGCCAGGCGCATTCTGGTCGTTGACGACAATGCGATCAATCGCCGCGTCGCACGGACGTTCCTTGAACAGAGCGGTTACGAGATTGACGAGGCCCATGACGGCAATCACGCGCTGGAGAAGCTCGATGGGGCAGTATTCGACCTCGTGCTGATGGATATCCACATGCCCGAACTCGACGGACAGCGGGCATTTGACCGCCTTCGTGCCGGGACGAGTTCCAACAAGGACATCCCTGTCATTGCCCTGACCGCAGATTCCATGCGCGGGGACCGGGAGAAATACATCGCACGCGGCTTCAGCGGCTATGTCTCCAAACCGGTCGACCAGCGCTCGATCCTGTCTGTTGTCGAGGAGGCGCTGGCCGGCGCATCGACACAAGGGGATCGACGCCGCCGGGCCTGAGCGCGAAGGCAGAATTAGCGGTTTCCGTTCCTATTGGCGAACATCCTGCCGAACCATCAGTTCGAGTTCCAAAACACGCTCGCCAGTTGTTCGCATCTCGCATAGCCCACGCGTGATACGGCCAATGCTGCCCCGGCCATACCGGAGGCCCGCAAAGTCGCATTTGTTTCGCAGCCAGACCTCCCAGTTTTGCTGGTAGGTGTCGAGACGGGGGGCGACGGCATATTCGTCGTCGCTATCGTATCTTGCCTTGTAGTCCCGGAGTGTCCTGAGCGGGGCAGCGATCTGGGATGCCCAGTATTGACGCTCAATTTCAAAGCACTCGACCATCGACGATGTACTGCCATTTTTGCCGGGGCATGCAGCCACGATCAGGCCAATGCAGTCTTCGGAGGGACCATGATCAATAGTGCCGATCTGGCGGCAAGCTTCAACCTGCTCGATTGCGGGTGTTTTCCAATCATCGGCTGGTGGACTTTCTTCCGCATGAACGGCTGCCGTGGAAATGCCCACCCACGCGGCAATCAGCAAAAATCGCATCACGCCGTTTCGCCGAACAGTTCGCGGCCGATGAGCCAGCGGCGGATTTCGCTGGTGCCGGCGCCGATCTCGTAGAGCTTGGCGTCGCGCAGGAGGCGGCCTGTGGGATACTCGTTGATATAGCCATTGCCGCCGAGGAGCTGGATGGCGTCGAGGGCGAGCTTGGTGGCGGTTTCAGCGGCGTAGAGGATGGCGCCGGCGGCGTCCTTGCGGGCAGTCTCGCCGCGGTCGCAAGCTTTCGCGACAGCGTAGACATAGGCCTTGGCAGCGTTCATCTGGACGTACATGTCCGCGAGCTTGCCCTGCACGAGCTGGAACTCGCCGATCGACTGGCCAAACTGCTTGCGGTCATGGATGTAGGGGATCACGACGTCCATGCAGGCCTGCATGATGCCTGTGGGACCGGCGGAGAGCACAGCGCGCTCATAGTCGAGGCCGCTCATCAGGATACGTGCGCCCGCGCCGACGGGGCCCATGACGTTGGCCTCGGGCACTTCGCAGTCCTCGAACACGAGTTCGCCGGTTTCCGAGCCGCGCATGCCAAGCTTGTCGAGTTTCTGGGCGACCGAGAAGCCCTTGAAGCCCCGCTCGATCAGGAAGGCAGTGATGCCCTTGGACCCGGCGGCCGGGTCGGTCTTGGCATAGACGACCAGCGTATCGGCATCGGGGGCGTTGGTGATCCACATCTTGGTGCCGTTGAGAACGTAGCGGTCGCCTTGCCTGTCGGCGCGCAGTTTCATCGAGACGACATCGGAGCCCGCCCCGCTTTCGCTCATGGCAAGGGCGCCGAGGTGTTCGCCGGAGATGAGTTTGGGCAGGTAGCGCGCTTTCTGGTCGTCATTGCCCCAGCGGCGCAGCTGGTTGACGCAGAGGTTCGAATGGGCGCCGTAGGAGAGACCGACCGAGGCAGAGGCGCGGGAGATTTCCTCCATCGCCACGACATGTTCGAGATAGCCAAGCCCGGTGCCGCCCCATTCCTCTTCGACAGTGATGCCGAGGAGGCCAAGCTCGCCCATCTTGGGCAGGAGGTCGCGGGGGAATTTGTCCGTCCGGTCGATCTCTGCCGCACGCGGGGCGATCTCGTTCTGGGCAAAGTTTTTCACGGTTTCGCGGATCATGTCCGCGGTTTCACCGAGATCGAAGTTCAATGAGGGATATGTGTTCGGGATCATGGCTCCTGACTAGCAGGACCGGCCCCGGATGTCAGCGGAAAAACCGCTGCTGCGACGTCAGGTGCGGCGCGATAATGAGCGCATCAGATAATAGGCCGAAATCACAAGAATCACGCCGCTGCCCAGCGCAAGAAGGGGGCCGACGAAAATATCGGATGACCGGTCAGCCAGCCGGTAGGCTTCGCGGAAGAAACGGTCGACGCCGAGCAGGAAGCCGATCAGGCCGAGGCCCGCGAGCAGCGCAAACGGCCAGCCTTCCCGCAATACTTCATACCATGTGTCATCATGGTAATTGCCATTCTCGGCCAGTGTCCGCTGAATTTCCTCGTCGCTGAGGCGAATCTGTTCGAGGTCGTCAACAATGGCCGGATCGGCCGGGGGCAGCATGCCGCCACCATACTCAAGGGGGGAGTTATAGGGGGACTGAGCGGGGGGGCGCGGCGTGCGGCGGCGCTCGATACCTTCCGGCGGTCCTTTCGCGATATCGATCACGGGAGAGGGCTGCTGGCTCGCTTCAGGATCGGCCAGCGCCGACACGGCCCGCGTGATCTCGTCAATGCTGGGGCCATCCTGAGCGATGTCATTGTCGGCGACGGGACGGGTCTGGCCGGAGGCGAGCGAAGCATTCTCGCCGAGGATGCGGGTTAGGCGTTCGTTGACGGCGCGGGCGGCGGCCTGGGACGAGGCTTCGGCGGCCCTGGTTGCGGTTGCCCGGTCACCCTTGACGCGGGTTTCGACGATCACGGCGCGCTCGCGGGGGGCTGTCAGCGACGCCGCCGCATCGAGCTCTGGGTGGACAAGGGCGGACGGCACAGAGGCGCGCCCCTCCGGGTGCTCGAGGAAAAGCGCTTTCTCGGCGGCGCGGCGGCGCACCAGGGCGTCGATGACCCTGACTTCGCCCTCGACGCGGCCCTTGCGCCAATAGGTCATGGCGTCGGCGGCCTGAAGGCGGTCACCGCTATTGAGGTGAGCGAGCACGTCCGATGCGATGAAATCGTCGATGCCGATATTGAAGACGAAGGATACGAGGGCATCAAATTCGTTCTGGCTGAGCGGGGCGAGGACGCGGTCGATAATCGCCCGCTCGACGGGCAGCAGGTCATGGTGCTTCAGGATCAGTTCGGCATCGTTACGGTTAACCGAGAGACCCCTGCGGGCTGTTTCCGTATGGCCGTATCCAATGATCCAGGAGCCGCTTGGAAGGCGGGCCGCGCGCGAACGAAAGCCCTCAAAGCTCTTGATGAGCTCGAGCCCTGGCCGAGACGTTCGCATAGGACGGGCCATTCAGATGGCTCCCGTATTGATACAATTGGACTTTTACTATCGCGCCACAGTGCAAATGGCGCGCCTGTTCGCCTGAGTGGCGAATGCAGACTGTAAAATGCCCCGATTTACAGCAAAACCAGGGATGCGAGCCCGAGAAAGCTGAAGAAGGCCATCACGTCCGTCAATGTCAAAACGAACACGGACGAGGCCACGGCAGGGTCTGCCCCCAGGCGCTTGAGGCCAAGCGGAACGAGGATTCCTGACAGGCCCGCCCACATGAATGTGGCCAGCATGGAGGCGGCAATCACCAGTGCCAGCTTCAGATCCTGGAACCAGATCAGGGCGATGATACCGACGCCGATTGCAAATATGACCCCGTTTACCAAGCCGCTGAGAAACTCTCGGACGACTGCCCGGCGTGCGGCGGCGCCATCCAGCTGGCGTTCGGCTATGGCGCGCACCGCCACGGCGAGCCCCTGGCTGCCGGCATTGCCGCCAAGCGCTGCCACGACCGGCATCAGGATGGCGAGGGCCACGATTTCCTGAATTGTCCCCTCGAAGAGCGAAATGATGGCGGACGCAATGAAGGCCGAGAACAGATTCACACCCAGCCAAGGCGCCCGGGCCATCACCGTGTCCCAGACTGTGTCGGACCCGTCGGCGGAGCGCACGTTGAGCAGCGAAAGCAGGTCTTCAGTGTGTTCAGACTGGATAACGTCGACCATGTCATCGACCGTAATCATGCCGACCAGCCGGCCGGCGGAGTCCGTGACAGGCGCCGAGGCGAGCGAATATTTCTGGAACTGGAAAGCCACTTCTTCCTGGTCCATGTCGGTCGAGATGGTCGACATCGGGTCTTCCATGATGTCCGACAGCTGGGTGTCACGCGGTGTGCGCAGCAAAGTCGCAAGCGGCACCACACCAGCGAGGCGGTGGGCCGGGTCGATGACATAGACTTCGTAGAAGACTTCCGGCAAATCAGCGCCCAGTTCACGCGCATGGTCGATCGCATGGCCCACGGACCAGAATTCAGGCAGGGCCACGAATTCCGTCTGCATGAGACGGCCGGCGGTTTCTTCCTCAAAGGCGAGGCCGCGTTCATACTGGGCCCTGTCGATCGGGGCCAGGTCTTCGAGAATGCGTTCCCGGCGTTCGTCTTCCAGGTCATCGAGAATTGTCGTCGCATCATCGGAGTCGAGCTCGTCGAGCGCGCTGACGACTGCATGGTCAGGCAGGACATCAACCGCGCCCTCCCGGTAGGAATCGCGCAGCTCGATCAGGATGTCGGGTGGCAGTTCCCCGCCAAGCAGCCCGACCGCATCCTCAAAGGTATCATAAGGCAACTGCTCGAGCAGGTCGGCCGCATCGGCCGGGTGCATGCGCTGAAGCATGCGCACGAGCCAGCGCGTATCGCGCTCTTCGACGGCATCTGCCATGTCCTCCAGCAGGGCGGCGTCGATTTCGGCGGAGTCCGGCGTCTTGGAAGATGGCTGAGAGGTATCTGTCATGGCGCTGTTCTTGCCGGGGTTGGCGGGTTTCGGCAAGCGGCGACATCAACAGCTAGGGTTGGGCGATGAGCTCGGGCCGGATCATCGACAGCGCGCCATAGAGGTCTTTGAGTTTCGCATCGCCAAGCACTTGCTCCACTCGCGTCTGGGCCTGTTGCCAGAGTGGCCATGCCTCTTCGAGCTTGGCCACGCCAAGCGTGGTCAACAGAACGCGCCGCCGACGACTGCCCCCCTCATTCCCGCGGAACACCAGATCCGCCTTTTCCAGCGGCTTCAGGTTGCGAGACAGGGTTGTGCGATCAATATCGAGAATGCTGGCAATGTCGGAAATCGATTCCGGCTCGGTACGCCTGATGACATTGAGCAGTCCAAACTGTGTGATCGTGATGCCTGCGGGGCGCAAGGCATCGTCATAGTGACGCGTCAACACGCGGGCCGCCCGCAGGAGACGGGCCGCAGAGCAGTTGATCGGCGGATCGCCTGAAACATCGCGTGTAATCATATTACGTGCATATACAGCTTTATACTGAAACTTCAATCGACAACGTCACTACTGGCGAACAGTATGAAATGAAGGCGTTGACATAAGCATAACGTGTATATACATATTTTTTACTCATTCTGTGTGTCGCGTTAAATCCAAGCTGTCAGCCAGCCCTCCGTTTTCCGACATACTACTCCCCATCCGGCGCCACCGTGCCGGATGGGGCCTTTTCTTCCCAAGGGCGCAATTCTGCGCAATATCGTGTATATGCACTAACGAAAGCCTGACCGATGAATGCATTCTCCTCCCTTAAAGCTGGCCTCCTGATTTTCTTGATGTTCGATCCCAATGCGCACGCGCAGGGTATCGTCTACCATTTCGGGCAGTCCGCCGCCGAAGCCTGCGCTGCGCGTGTCGCAGACCCGGAGGAGCGCTCTGCCCGCATCCTGCGCCTGTGCGAGAATGCGCTGCACGCGCCCGACCTGACACCCGCCAGCTACGCCGCCACCCTGACCAATACGGGAATTGTGAAGATGCGCCGCGGCGATCTCGATGCAGCCCTTGCTGACTTCCAGGCGGCGCACGCAGAGGATGCTGCCTCGCCTGACGTCGCCATCAATCTCGGGGCTGCTCTCGTCCGGCTCGGTCGGTTCGACGAGGCCCTTAATGTCCTGGCAGACCCGAAGGCTATTTCGCGGGAGCGTCGGCACGTGGCCTATCTCAACCGGGCGATTGCCCATTGGGCCCTGGATGATGTTGCCCACGCCCATGAAGACCTGACCGTAGCCACCGCCCTGAAACCTGACTATGCCCCGGCCCGGGAGATGCTGCAGCATTTCCAGGTCGCTGATGCGAATTAACGGGCGGCTGCGTCGAGCATCCTGCGTGTCTCGGCGGCCAGCATGCGCTTTTCCCCTGCGATGATGCTTTCGACGGCGAAGGCAAAGTCTGGAACGACGCCCGGATCCTCGGCAGAGTCATGCACTGTGAAGTCTTCCGAAACGAAGACACGGACCCAGTCTGACAATGGCCCGCCGGCCTGGTCGCATGCGGCCAAAAGTTCGGCGAGGACCTGTCGCTGAGCCAGCAGCCGTCCTTCGACTTCGGCATCCTGAATGGTTGTCATAGATTATTCTCCGTCTTCACGTGAAAGGGGCCGATGCATCGGCATCGGCCCCGGGTCCGGATCTGAGAGATACGGCCCTTAGGCTATTGGGGGTGCCCAGTATGGCGACAGACCATAGTAAGAGTAAACGGAGGCACCAAATGTGCGGTCCTTCAGGCGATCATGGTCGCCGCGGTCGAGCGTGGGTGCCCGCTCCAGTTGTTCCTTCGACAGGCTGACGACATAGCCGTCCTTGTCCTCGTCATAGGTCAGTGTCTGCCATGGCAGGGGGTGGCGCTTCTCGCCGATGCCCAGAAAGCCGCCGAACGACATGACGGCGTAGGCAACCTTGCCTTGCTGCTTGTCGAGCATCAGGCAATCGACCGAGCCGAGCTTGTCGCCTTTGGTGTTAAAGACAGTGGTGCCCTCAACCCGTGCGGAACTGATGAGCGGATTGGCGGATTGTTCGAGTGTGGTGGTCATGATTTGGTCTCCTTGCTTGAATTTGGCAGGTTCCAGCCCTCACCAAAACAACGGACGGGACCGGAGACTGTTCCGAACTGTACGGAAATGTCATGCCGCTCGGACTGCAGTCCCCCCGACCGCGCGCAGGAACCATTTCGGGCGCCGCCGGTTCTTCCAGCATGACCCGCCACGCCAACAGCCGCACCATCCGAATCCGCCCCGGCTATCCAGGCCGGAGCGGGAACCTGACCAATATCTGGCATATCTTCGCAACCGGGAACCTGCGTGCAGCTGCTGCCATGGCTCTCGCCGGAATCGTGTGCATGTGGACCTGCGTGCTGCAACGGGCGACGGGCAATTATGCCCTGCGGCGCCGTCAGGTCCTGCTGCTGACACATTACGCACCACGCAGCTGACCGTGCCCTTGCGGGCTGTCCGCTCGACGCCTGAAAGTGGAAAACCCGCGTCGGCAGCAAAGGCCAGATGGTGCGAACAAGACGCCTTTCTTGCGTGGCCTCATCTTGATGGAACAGACAGCGTCGGCGGGACGTCAGCTGTCAGCGTTGTCGGCAGTGTCTTACGATAACCGATCTGTGTGTTGAGCACATCAAACGCCAGGGCGACGCTGTCGGTTGCCTTGCTCATCCGAACCTGCACTTTGGTCTCACCGTTTCGATCGATACTGATCGTATCATTGACGTTCTGGAACGTCTGCTCACCGATGTTTTGCAACGTGAAGTTCACCGGGCAGGCATTTTTGATCGTAACGGCCAGGACTGAAGTCTTTCCATCGAAGGCTTCAGGGAGAAGCGAGAGGCACGAGCGGACCACGGCCTGGACATTTTCTTCCCGTCCCATCAGCTGGTCATGGTACCAGGCAACGGTGCGGCCATCAAAAAGGGCCTTCTTGAAGGCCTCCTCGGACCTGTCCGCCGCCAGAACAAGAGTCATCGGGCGTCGTCCGTCATGACCGGCATCGTGTGTCCAGTCGACAAGGCCATGAATGTCCGAATTTCCCAGCACCGTCAAATTGTGGTCGAGCGCGATCTGGAGGGCATGTTCGGAGAGGCCGTCCATCGTGCCGTTGGCAACTTCGATGCCTTGCAACAGTCCGTCTGCAATGAGCTGCTTCTGGTAGCCGGAAAGGCGCGCCACACCGTCCGGCTGCTGTGGCAGCCAGTCGGGGTGGTTGACGAAGACAAATGCTCCCTGCGCGTGGGCCGCCTCAATCGCGTCGCGCGGATCCGACGTCAGAAGCGCGTTCGCATCTTCGACAAAGACGGCGTTGATGTGGCCGTAGGGCTGGTCCCGTGTGACTTCCGCGCCGTTGATAACGAGGAGGCCCCTGTATTGCGCTTTCACGAGAGATTCGATCGCGACACCATAGGAGCGATTGCGGTCTGGGTTGGGAATATCTGCCTTGTGGGGCTGGTATTCGAGATGCTCGGTCACAGCCATGACGCTCAGCCCATCGCGGTGGGCTTCTTCCACCCGGATCGAAGGCCAGACCGCGCCGTCAGAAAAGACAGAGTGGGTGTGCAGATCAGCGGCGAGAATAACCTCGCCATCCGGTGTGTCAGGAAATACGACCGCACGCTCGTGAGCGGCAACGGGAGCAGCCAGACTTGCCAGTACCGCGACAATGGCAGGCACATGTTTCATAGACATATTTCATCTCCTTTTGGTGTCGTTTCCGCACAAAGGCCCTGCGCCTTCCTGCTCCTGATTCGTGATCAATTCCGCTCTGCGATGGTCAAAGATCGCTGGTTCTCACAGCAAGGTCTGTTGTGACAGGCGAGTCGGCGCGGCCAGAATCCTCGACGATCCGGAACTCCGACTGACAGTCGCCTGCCGAGAAGGTCGCGCGCAGATAGCCCCGCTTCTTGCCGTTCAGATAAGAGACATGCGGGTTGGCATCGCGCACGGTTTCCATATCCCTTGCCCATGGGCAGCCGGACGAAATCGAACTGCCGACAATCTCATGCCCGATCCGCCTGGACGATCTATCGAATGGCTTTTCGTACAGGGTGGACGCCATTGCCGTGTGCCAGTCACCGGTCATGAACACCGGGTTGGAAACACCATCGGCCAGCATCGAAGACAGGCGCTGCCGCGCGGCCGGATAGCCATCCCAGCTGTCAAGATTTGTCACGGCCGGCTCGGGGGCTTCAGTATAGCGATAGGGCGTAAACCAGACCTGGGTGGCGATGACGTTGAACGGTGCAGACGACTGCTTCAGCGATTTTGCCAGCCAGGCTTCCTGCTCCGCTCCCAGCATGGTCCTTTTGGGATCGAGGGCGTCGGCGCAATAGGGTTTGCGGCCGTCCCCGCAGGGTTGGTCGGACCGGAACTGGCGGGTGTCCAGAAGATGGACATTGGCGGGACCGAACCGGTATTGGCCATAGAGCTGGATCGCTGGCGCCATGTTCTGCAGGATGGGCGGCTTCTCGATGGGCATATGTTCATAATAGGCCTTGAAAGCAGCGTACTTGCGAATCTGGAACTCGAGTTTTGTCTGCTTTTCGGGATCCTGCGGCGTATCGCTGGCCCAATTATTGTCGACCTCGTGATCGTCCATCGCGACGATCCAGGGCGCGGCAGCATGCGCCGCCTGAAGATGCGGGTCCGTGCGATAAAGCGCGTAGCGGTTGCGATAGTCCCAAAGTGTCACGATTTCATTGCTGTTATGCAAGCGGACGGTTTCAAAGATGCGCCGCTCGCCGCCCCCGACATCCCGCAAGGTGGCGCCGAGCTTTCCGATGCCCCCTTCATAAATATAGTCACCCGTATGAATGACACAGTCAGGCCTCCAGTCGGCCATGTCGCGATAGGCCGCATAGAATCCGGATTCATAGCTCTGGCAGGACGCGAGCGCTATCTTGGCTTCCTTATCTTTCGGGCTTGTCGTGCGTGTACGTCCTACAGGACTTTCCTCATCACCATGGTAGAACTGGTAAAAATACTCCCGGCCAGGCTCGAGGCCTTTGACCGTTACGTGAACGGCATGCGCCATTTCGTCTGATGTTTCAACGACGCCGTCCTGAAGCGTCTTGCGCATCGCCTCGTCGGCGCAAACACGGTAACGCACCTGGGCTGTTCCGGGCGGCATTCCGCCTCCGTTCAACGGATCGGGTGCGAGACGGGTCCAGAGAATGACGCCATCCGGACGCGGAGAACCGGACGCAACGCCGAGTGTGAAGTGCGGTATTCCACTCTGGGCACGGGCCATTTTTGGTACCCATAGGGCTGCACCGCTGGCGGCCAGGAAGAGACGGCGAGAAAACATCTGAAAACTCCTTCGAACTGTCGGATCGTCGGTAGGCGGGCACCGGTGACGGGGAAACATCACCGGTGCCCAGTCACCCGATGAGGGGAGATCCCGGCCGAAACGGTTTCGGCCGGGCCACCAGGTGATTAGAATGAGTACTCGTACTGGATCCAGAACGATGTCGGTTTGCCGTTCCAGCCATACTGGCGGTAGTAAGCGCTATCGTTCGAAGTGACCTCACCCCGCACGACAGCCCTGTCGCGTGAATAACCTGCCCCACCTGAGGCACGCTCGAAATAATCTTCACCAAGAAGGTTCACGCCACGGACCAGGAAACGATGCTGTTTCTCGTCGCCGAGATAGTACTGGATTGATCCGTTGAGTACGAAATACTCTCCGAAGTTCACGTCTTCGACAACGCGATTGCCGTCTGCATCAACCATGCGGGCCAGAGTCGTTCCGGCATAGGCCCATTCCGGCCCTTGCAGACGCGGATTGAGTGCAAAGACCCAACGATCCGTGGGCGTGTAGGTAACAAGCCCGGACAGAGTCCATTCAGGCCGTTCGCTCGACTGCCGCAATTCTGCCGAGCCAGCCCGGCCGGGCACCACGAAGTCGAGATTCGTTGTCGTGCCGTCCAGACGGGCGGCCACGCCATAGACAGGGTTTGGCTCCAGCGATTCCATGTTGGTATAGCTGAAATCCGCCTGCCATTTGTCAAAGTCAAAGGCCACGTCGACCGTGAAGCCCTTGATGTCCTGCATGGCATTTGCGTTCACTGCGACAGTCTGGCTGTCTTCCAGACCTTTGCTTGCTGCAGTCGAGCAGAACGCATCCGGAGCAAAGATGTTTTGCCGGTTGCGCTCGATTGTGGCCGTGTCGTTGGTCAGGTTTGCGAAGAGCGGATTGGCAATGTCGTTGGCGTATTCGAAGCAAACTGCACCGACCGCCCGGTTGGTGAAGAGGTTCGTGATTTCCGTATCGAAATAGCCGAGTTCGATATTGTAAGTGCCGCCAAGGATATCGCCGTCCACACCGACACCCAGGTTCACCGCTTCGACTTCCTGAGGATCAAGCCCCGGATTGAGATTGGCATTGGCACCAAACGCACCGATCTCGTCGATCTTTGGCAGACTGTAGGATGTGCCCCCACTGGCGCGGCCATAGATGCCGGCACCAAAGTTCTGGCGGAGCCCGACTTTCCAGATCGACTGGTCAGCAAAGCTTTCATTGAAGTCCTGGCGCATTGCGAATGACCCGCTGAACCCATCGAGCACCGGAAGGGTCAGATGTAGATCACCGTAGACACCGGTACTGCTGAGCTTGACATCGCGGACACCGTAGCTGTCATCAGAATTGTCCTTGTAGCTCGTATTCTGAACACCGGCGACGACTTCGACATAGTCGTTGAGGGTATAGGTTGCCCTGGCATTGATCCCGTAGTCCACATAGCCGGACTCACGCTGGTCGGTCGTACCGAAGCCTTTCGTCAGGCCACCGTCACCGAACGATGCCGATGACTGGACGACGTAACCAATCGGCGCGCCAATCGGGAACGGGTTTTTCGGTGTCCCGTAAGCCTGTCCGAAGTACGGGCTGTCAGGATCCTGGTTAATGTAGAAGCTGCTGCCGCCATTGTTTCGATCATCGCCTGCACTGCCTGCAGATCCGTACGGATTGGTCACACAGCCGGCAGGAAGCCCCGGTACGGACGCAGCGAAAGCTTCGAATGCAGACGCAGTCGTAAAGGACGTGATGCCCTGCCCCGCTGCGATGGCCTGAATATCGTCCGGGAGATCCGAAAGGCGCGGAATCTGACAGATGCGCGCGTCGATCTCGTTGTTCTTCAGTTGAGGGTCCTGATAGTGGCCTTCGATATCCAGCTTGAGCTTGTCGCTGAAGCGATGCTTGAAGGACCCGTTATAGATCGGAAACTCGGTAAAGTTTGGCTGGAATACCGTGGATTGCGGGAACGAATCCCGGAAGTCGATCGTCGTATAGGCGGCGCCGAGCCGCAGCTCGGTGTCGGCACCCATCTGCCAGAGGTATTTGGCGCCAATGCTGTTGAAGCTGTACGGGAATTCATGGTAGCCGCCGAGCGCCATGACGTTGTCGCCATAGGCCTCCGGATCGAACAAGGTGTGCGCATCCGATTCGTATGAGCGGCCATAGATCAGCACGCTATGCTTGCCTGCTTCGTCGAGCGGGAACGACATGTTGCCGTAGATTTCACGCGTTTTGAAAGACCCGAAATAGGCACCAAACTCGCCCTTTCTCGTGCCGTCCGGCTCTTTGGTCTTTACACTGACAACACCGAGTCCGCCATTCGAGCCGAAGTACAGGCTGTTGCCGCCGCGGTAAACTTCAACGCCGCTGATCATGCGCGGGTCAATCGCTGTCGCTGGCCAGAGATCCTCCAGCGGTGAAGAGCGGTCGAAATAGGGGACGCCGTCAACAAGCAGAAGCGTATCCCGGTCCGTTCCGCCATCAATGCGGATCGTGAACTCGCCTTCGTCCGGCGAATAGCCGACATTGGCGCCCCGGATCAAACCTGCGGCGAGTTCACCGAAGTTTGTGAAGCCGCCGGTTTCGATTTCTTCCGCGCTGATAAGCTGGACCTGTGTGCCAAACTCGGCAAGCTCGATTGCAAGATCGCTGATCGTTGCATCAACGACCTGGCCTTCAACCCGGATTGTCTCAAGCCGGCGTCCGCCGTCATCTTCCTGTGCGACAGCAATCAACGGGATCGCTGTCGTCGCAAGCAATGCCCCCGCGCCGATCGCAAAGTTTCTTTTTACACCCAACATCATGGCCCTGTTCTCCTTTGAACCCCTCAGAAATGCCGCGCATACGGCACGATGCGGAGGCAATCCCGTTCTTGGATCCGACCGCCGCAGCCCATCCTTTAGCGACCGGACACGACGCTTATGTGAATTTTCAACAATTTTTACGTGAAATTAATTTAGTATTGCGTGATCAGTTTTTGAATATTACTCAAGCATCAAAGTGAGCCAGCAGGAGACGACGACATGGCGTATCGAGAACCGGGTCTACTCTCGGCGGAGAACCTGAAAACGCTTGAGGAAGCGCAAGGTTATCTCGTCGACTGGGATGGTTGCTGCGCCGTTGAAAACCAGTTGGTGCCCAGCGCAATGGCCTTTCTCAAGGCCAATCATGCCTGCTGCGCCATCGTGTCGAACAATTCGTCAAACACTGTCGATGACTTTGCCGAGATACTCGGCCGCTCAGGCATTCCGATGAGCAAGGACCAGATCATCCTGGCCGGAGTTGAGTCGCTCACCCGCGCGGCAGAGATGGATGCGGAAGGCGTACTTGTGCTGGGTGACACGAGGATGCGCGGCCTGGCGCGCAATCTCGGCTTGCCTCTGGCCCGGGAAAACATCGACCTCGTGGTTTTGCTGCGCGACACGCGCATGACCTATAACCGACTTGAGCTGGCTGCCAACGCACTCGCGAATGGCGCCCGACTGATCGTCGCGAACCCGGACCTTACCCATCCGGGTGTCGATGGACGGCTAAAACCGGAAACCGGAGCGCTCCTTGCAGCACTCGGCGCCTGCGTCGATCTCGGGTCCGTGGACATCGAAATCATTGGAAAGCCCGGACGGCACCTGTTCGACAAGGGCTGCGCTGCAATCGGCGCGGCCTATGAAGACGTGGTCATGTTTGGCGACAATCCGGCAACCGATATTTCGGGCGCAGACGCACTCGGCATGAACTCGCTACTGGTCAGCCCGTCGCCCGGAGTTTTCTTTGACTCCATTCTGGACGCGACTAAAACCGCTTGAGCGACAACACATCGAACGTCTTACGCAATGTGTCGGTCGCCCGTTCATAATCAGCAAGCGCCAATGCTGCAATCAATGCGTCCAGAACGCAAAGCTGGGCAATACGGCTGGTCATTGCCTCGGTTCGGAACTTTGTTTCCCGCGCCATCGTGAAGAGTTTGACATCAGCATAGGCTTGCAGCGGCGAGTTCGCGAAATTGGTGACAATGATCGTTTTCGCACCCGCTTCCTTTGCCAGCCGCGTCGATGCAAGCGTTTCATGCGTTGCGCCTGAATGGGAAATGGTGAGCACCGCAACGTCTGGGCCTGTGCGCGATGCGCTGATGGCCTGAACGTGGCTATCGACAACAACTTTCGCATTCAGCCCGATCCGCAGCATGCGGTATTGCGCGTCTTCAGCGATGGGGGCCGACGAGCCAATTCCGTAAATCTCGACCCGATCAGCGGCACGGATCACCTTTACTGCCTCTGCGACAGCGTCGGGGTCGAGTACGGAAAGCGTGTCCCGCAGCGCCTGAATGCCGGCATGAAACATTTTCCGGCAAACCGTGGTCGTGTCGTCCAGTGGCTGCAGATCTTCGTGGATGAACTGGACAGGCTGGACAACTTCCTGAGCGAGACTCAGCTTGAGCTGCTGGAAGCCCGTCAGATCGATCTGGCGGCAAAGATTGATCACGCTGCCGTCGCTTGCGCCTGTCGCCTCCGCAAGTTCCGTAACGGACATGCCGACAACCTGTCTCGGATTTTCGAGAATGTAATCTGCGATGGAACGTGTGCTTGGTCCGAGCGAGGCCTGGCGGACGCGGATCCGTGTCAGCACATTGTCGATTACGGGAGAATCACTTCGCCGGGTCGACAAGCCAGGCTTCTTAGATTTTCGATCCGCCACTGGATATCCACCCTTACACTCAAAACAGGCAACCACGCATTGAACATTTTTCAAAATATATCAAGAAATTTTTGAACCTGTAACACGCGCGTCATAAGCAGCAGCTACCCAGAACCGATTGAATGACTGCGGCCCGCAAACGGCAGACCGCACGGAATGCCAAGGGTAATCAGGATGCGCAGAGTATGGATAGTCATGGCGTTTCTTTTCGCCTTCGGAGCGCTTGAACCCGCTTCCGCGCAGAAGCGTGGGACGCGGCAGGAGCCTTTGCGCGTGCTGTTGATACCGGCTGACGGCGGAACTGAAGACGGCACAAAAGCTGACTTCAAGCCCCTTTTCGATGCCATCACGCGCACGAGCGGGTTGTATTTCGATGTGCAGGTCGGTCAGAGTTATGCAGCCGTCATAGAAGGCATGTGTGCCGGTCTGGCAGACATCGCCTGGTTCGGACCGGTCTCCTTTATCGAAGCGCGCAATCGCGGTTGTGCCGAACTGCTGGCAGTTGAAGAACGCGACGGTTCATCGACCTATTATGCAGCACTCTTTGTTTCGGCTTCGTCGGACATACGTGCCGTCGAGGACCTGCAGGGCCACTCCCTCGCGCTTGGCTCGAGCCACTCAGCCAGCAGCTTCGCCTATCCAATCGCAATGATCGCGCAGGCTGGCATCGACCCCTTATTTGATCTTGGCGCGCTGCGCCTCACGGGCAGCCACGCCAATAGCCTCATGGCGCTAAAGAGCGGCCAGGTGGACGCCGCGGGCGCATCGCTCGTGTCGTTCGAGCGGGCCGTGAACCAGGCTGGCCTTGACGCCTCGGCGTTTCGGATTCTTGCCAAATCCGATCCGATCCCCAATCCGCCTATCGCCATGAATCCAGGCCTGTCTGTAGCAATGAAAAGTGCGCTTCGCGACGCAATCGCAGGCGTCCATGCTGCACCGGGCGTCAATCAGGATGCGATCCGAGGCTACGGCGGCAAACGCGTGGACCGATACGACACCCGTGTCGACGAGACTGTCTTCACCGACGCCGCTGCGGCAATCGCCTTCATTGATGATGATTTCAAGGCAGCCGTCCTGCGCAAGGCCGGCGCGGCGCAGAACTGAAGCGACGTCCAGGCGGAGCGCTCGCGATGGAAATGAACATGACGATAGCGAGAAACAGCGCCGGCACCAAAAATTGTCAGGCACCAGAGGTGGCCGCGCTTGAATTTCAAGCAGTTTCCAAATCCTTCAGCTCGGGCACGCGCGCGCTGGACAAGGTCTCGCTAAGCATTGCCGCAGAACGTTTTACCGTCCTGCTTGGACCTTCCGGATCGGGCAAGACCACGCTGTTGCGGGCGGCGGTCGGGCTCAGCACACCCGATGCAGGTGAGATCATGCTCGCCGGGGAGTCTATTGCGGGTCGGGGTCTCAAAGCCGCGCGCCGCCGCATGGGCATGGTGCATCAGGATTTCGGCTTGTCGGAACGGTTGACTACCGCGCAAAACGTCATGGCAGGTGCCGCCGCTTCCGTCGGCTGGGTGCGCGTGCTGTTTCAAGCCTATCCCAGATCCATCCAGTTGAAGGCTTGCGAACTGCTGGCAAGGGTCGGCCTCGACGAAATCCAGGCAAACCGTCGCGCAGGGACCCTGTCCGGCGGTCAGCGCCAGCGTGTTGGCATTGCGCGCGCGCTGATCAACGATCCCCTCGTCATACTTGCGGATGAACCTGTTGCCAGTCTCGACCCGGCAACGGCGCAGGAAATCATGGCGCTGTTGCGCGAGGCCGCGGGCGAACGCGGCGCAGCCGTGCTGTGCAGCCTGCATCAAATCGATCTGGCACGCCGGTTCGCAGACCGGATAGTCGGCCTTAAAGACGGACAGATTGTTTTCGATGGCACGCCAGCCGACCTCACACCGGCCGCCCTTGCCATCATATTTGATGGTCCAGAGACACGGTTGAAGCCGATTGTGGCGGTCGCTTGAAAATGCTGCACGCAAAGGTTTCGATATGACCACGCTGGAAACGCCTCCGAACGATTCACCCTGGCATCTAAAATCGCCCATTGATGCTCGCGCGGTTTTCATTGTCATCGTCGCGTTCGTCCTGCTCAGCTTTTCTGCCCAACGCGTTGATCTCGGCAAGATGGCAGAGCAAATGGGCGAGTTCGGCCTCGCGAGCGTTGGCCTGAAAGACAGCTCCCAGATCGGGCGCGGCCTCGGCGGTCTTGTCTCTGACATGTTTCCTGTTGCGATCGCTGAACGCACACCGATCACGATGATCGAACATTTCGATGCAAACCGCCTACCTCCGTTTTCACGGATAGAGACTGTTCAGGTCGAAGAGAGCAAACTTGATTCTGACACGTTCCAGACGGTCACGCTCATGGTCGAGAAAACCTATCTGGTTCAGCCTGCCGGATACCTGGTGTTCGTCCTCGGAAAGATGCTCGAGACGATTGAAATCGCAATCTGGGCGAGCCTCTTCGCAATTATCGGCAGCCTGCCGCTGGCAATTGCAGGCGCCCGCAACTTTACGCCTCATCCCCTGATCTATTTCGCAGCAAGGAGCACCGTATCGTTCCTCAGATCCATGCCAGAGTTGATAAGTGCCCTCTTCCTGGTGCTTGCGTTTGGCTTCGGCCCGGTTGCCGGCATACTGGCGCTCGCACTGCACAGCATGGGCTTCCTTGCAAAATTCTACGCCGAAGACATTGAGGCGGCCGATCCGAAGCCACTGGAAGCCATGCGGGCGACAGGCGCCGGTAGTTTTGCGGCCCTGCGGTTGGCCGTGCTGCCTCAGGTACTGCCCAGCTACACGGCCCTCACATTGTACATACTCGACCGCAACGTGCGGATGGCCGCCGTGATCGGGCTCGTCGGCGCTGGCGGTATCGGGCAGGAGCTGAAGGGCCGCTATGACATGTTCCAGTACGACCGGGTTGGCACGATCCTGCTCGTTATCTTCATCACCGTCTTGCTGCTGGACCAACTGGCTGCGCATCTACGCCGGCGCCTGATCTAGCCTATCCATCGCAGCCGTCGGCCTGCCCCTGAAAGGGGGCCAGTATGCGATTTGGTACAGGCGATTGTGGAGATGGCGCGATGCTGATCAGGGTTCCAGAACGTTTTCATCGCCCTGAAAGCCAAATCCGGCATCGCTGATGCGGTCCAACTTTCTTATAAATTGCAGAGACTTATCGGCGGCAGAAACGTCTGCCTTGGTGCGGTCAAGAGGACTCGAACCTCCACGGGTTGCCCCACAGCGACCTCAACGCTGCGCGTCTACCAATTCCGCCATGACCGCACACTGGTCTGTAACAGGCAGACGGGCCGTATAGGGCGCTCGCAAACCTTTGTGAAGCCCCGATTATCGCCTATATGCGAACAGTCATGCAGAATTTTCCTTCCGTCGAATGGGCCGTGTCCGATGCCCCCGTCCCTTATGAGGCCGCGGTGGCCTTCATGGAGGCGCGCGCGCGGGCGATTCGCGAGGGCGAGGCATCGGAAATGGTCTGGTTCCTGGAGCACCCGGCGCTCTACACGTCGGGCACGTCAGCCAATCCGGAAGACCTGAAGGATGCCGCCCGTTTCCCCGTTTTCGATGCCGGTCGCGGGGGCCAGTATACCTATCACGGCCCCGGACAGCGGGTCGCCTATGTCATGCTAGACGTCGGTGCGCGCGGCCGGGATGTGCGAGCATTCGTGCAGAACCTCGAAGCGTGGATCATTGCCGCCCTCGGCGCCTTCAATGTCGAAGCCGGGCCGCGCGAGGGCCGTGTCGGCGTCTGGGTCGACCGGTCACAGGCCGGAACCGAGCTGCGCGAAGACAAGATTGCGGCCATTGGCGTGCGCCTGAAGCGCTGGGTCAGCTTTCACGGCATTTCACTGAATGTGGAGCCGGACCTGGAGCATTTCTCAGGCATCACGCCCTGCGGCATCGCTGATTCGCGCTACGGTGTGACCAGCCTGGTCGATCTTGGCATCCCCGCCAGCATGGACGATGTCGATATCGCGCTGCGCGACGCGTTCGAAACCATCTTTGCCAGCCGGCTCGTGGCGGTGCCAAGCCCGCTTCAGGTCGCTTCGTAGGGCCGCCGCCGCGCTTCATTCTCCGGGATATGGCTGCCCGTGCTGAACTCGCCCACGCCGCCGTTTGGCATCCGCGCGACATATAGCAGGGTCCACAGCATCGCGATGAAGGATGACAGCATCCAGATCGGCACGGCGAGGCCGACACCGCCGCCAATGGCCATTTCCCGCGCTGTCTGCGGCTTTCCGGGCGGGCCGCGGCGCTCGGCTTGCGGCTTGGCGTCCGGATTTTCCTTCGCCTTTGCCTCAGCCTCCGCCTTGGCGGCAGCCGCCTTCACAGGATCAGCTGCGATCTCACGTTCCAGCGCCGCCTTGGCCTCGATCTTCGCATGCTGGGCAATGCCACCCATCACGCCAAGGGCGAAGCCGACCATGCCGAGAATCAGCGGCAGGAGGACGATGCCGGCCAGCAGCGTGGAACGCCCCGCTTCAGCCAGGCGCCGCATGTGCGCGACGAAGGACGTGTATTCCGTCAGGAACACGAAAAGCACGAAGGGAACGAGCATGGCCGGCACAGGCAGCGGGCCGAGATTGACCGGGCTGTTGAACGAATCGGTCTTGACCCCGGCGATGCCGATGATGGCGACCACGAATGTCGGCACGATATAGAGCAGCACCCGGCCCATGAACATGAAGGTCCACGCGCGGCTGAAATGCAGCTTGCTGGACTGGCCCATCGGATTGAACAGGGTCTGGATCCAGTTCATCGTTGCGGGATCATCCCGCTTGTCGAGGATCCAGGGGCGGTGCGGATCGATCACGGTGGGCGAGTCAGACATCGGAAATATCCTTGGCGGAAATCAGGAAAACGTATCGGATTGGGCAGAACCGCCGGGAGGGCCAAAGCGGTTGATGGACGGGTCGGATCGCAGCCTGGCGCCGATCAGGCCGAGTATGCCGCTGGCAATCAGGAAAGAGGCGATCGTGGTCAGGATTGACGCGCGCGCCAGTTCCTGGGCGTGCTTGGCCATTTCCTCGATTGCGGCGGCAAAGTCGCCCGCCTGGGCGAGCTTCTGGAATTCGCCCTGCATCGAGAAGGCCTGCGGCGACAGGACCGGGAGCAGGATCGCGCTGGCCAGTGTCGCGATGACAAAATAGCCGGCGAGGAAGGCCAGATAGATCCAGGCCGAGCGCCCGCCATCATGCAGGCGCTTGCCAAACACACAGACATACGAAAAGATGAGTGGGTATTGCAGCATGCCAAATGCCGGCGACACCAGGCCCGCAGCGATCTGGACGATCATCATGGCGCCCGTCAGCAGGATCAGCCCGCGACCGAAATCGCGCGGGCCGATACGGCCGTTCGAGCTGAGCAGGACATATTTTACGTCCATCAGGGCAGTCTCCGTGGTTCGGCACCAGTCACCAGACTCGTAGCGACTCTAGCGCTTCTTATCAATAAACGATAAATTCATGCAAGAAAAAAGAGCCGGAGGCATGCCCCGGCTCTTCCTGAATTTATAGCGGTTCGCCTGGGTTCAAGCGAAAGTTTCTTCAGAAGGGCCGCCGGGAGGCGGTCCGAACTTGTTGGTACCAGGTGTGGACTTGAACAGGCTCATGACAAATCCGACCACGCCGGTGACGATCGCCGTTGAAAGAATGTTCGGCAGCAACTGGGCCTGCGCCATCTTCTTGGTGGCTTCCATCGTCGCGGCAATCATTGCGCCCGGATCATTGCTGGCGGCCATGTCTTCCATGTCGCGCGTCATCTGTTCCGACATTGCCATCGTGTCGACACCGAACAAGCCCGGCAGGATGAGGCCAAGCACCATTGACAGGACGATCGCCAGGACGACCATGCCTACTGTGACCCACCCCGTCATGTCTGCATCGTGGAAGCGCTTCACGTGCAGCACGATCCACGGCCAGATGAACACAATACCAAGCATACCGAGAAAGGGTGACGCGTAAGCGGAAACGACCGACAATACCGTACTGATGACAAAAAGGATGATCACGCCCCGCCAATAGGTTGACTGGTCAATCCGTCCATTCGGGCTGAGATATAGGTTCATGCTGTCCTCCCTGCATAACCGTAAACCTGTGTAGCGGAGTTTCCGCCATCAATCCAGTGAAGGACCAATGACAGGCTGTGCCGCCCCAGGCGTCAGGGATCGGGAACACGCCGGTTCGAGTATCAGCCGGTCAAGCCAGGTCAGGCAAACTCGACCATGATTTCGTCGGCCGCGACGCTGGCGCCCGCCTCGACATTGATCGATTTCACGGTGCCCGTGGCCTCTGCGCGGATGATGTTCTGCATCTTCATCGCCTCAACCACGCAAACCGCTTCACCGGCCTGCACTTCCTGTCCGACCGTAACGTCCATCGATACGACAAGGCCCGGCATCGGCGAGATGACGAGCTTCGACGTATCGGGCTTTTCCTTCTCCGGCAGACGCGCGTGAAGGTCGGCAACCGTCGGTGTGCAGACGAGCGCGCGCAGCGCCACGCCGCGGTGACGGAACAGATACCCTTCTGTCCGGTCGGCAAACTTCACAGCGAACGGCTTGCCGTCCAGCATGCCTTCAACGAGGTGCTGGCCCGGGTGCCAGTTGGTGAACAGTGAGTGCGGCTTGTCGGTGTCGATGGTGATCTGCGCATCACCGTCCTCGCCAAGCTCCAGGTGCACGGGATAATGCTTGTCACCGAGTATGACGATCCAGTCCTGGCGAGGGTCTGGCACCGGCGACATGCGGCCCGACACGTGCTGGGCGCGGCGCGAATAGAAGCCGTGCACATAGGCGGCTGCGCAGATCAGCTGGGTTTCCTGCAACTGTGTCGGCTCGGTGCCGTGGAACCCGTCCGGGAACTCGTCCTTGATATAGGCGGTGGTAATGTCACCGGAGCGGAAACGGGGCTCGTCCATCACGGCGGCCACGAACGGGATGTTGTCCTGGATGCCTTCAATGTGGAACCGGTCCAGCGCCTCGGCCTGGGTGTCGAGCGCCGTGTCGCGATCCTTGCCCCAGGTGATCAGCTTGGCGATCATCGGGTCGTAGAACATGGAAATCTCGTCGCCTTCGCGCACGCCGCTGTCCATGCGGACGATGCCTTCGCCCAGCGGACCCTCGACCGGCGGGTGAAAGCGCTTGAGACGACCGATGGACGGCAGGAAGTTGCGATACGGATCTTCCGCATACACACGTGTCTCGACGGCCCAGCCATTGATCTTCAGGTCAGACTGCTTGATTTTCAGCTTCTCGCCATAGGCGGAGCGCAGCATCTGTTCGACCAGATCGACACCGGAAATCATTTCCGTGACGGGGTGCTCCACCTGGAGGCGGGTGTTCATTTCGAGGAAATAGAACCCCTTGTCCTTGCCGGACACGACGAATTCGACGGTGCCGGCGCTGTCATAGTTGACTGCCTTGGACAGGGCGACAGCCTGCTCGCCCATTTTCTTGCGGGTCTCGGGATCGAGCAGCGGCGAGGGTGCTTCCTCGATGACTTTCTGGTTGCGGCGCTGGATCGAACATTCCCGCTCGAACAGGTAGATACAATTGCCATGCTTGTCGCCAAGCACCTGGATCTCGATATGCCGCGGCTCCAGGATGAACTTCTCGATAAAAATGCGGTCATCGCCGAATGACGACTGCGCTTCCGCCTTCACGGCGGGGAAGCCTTCTTCGACTTCCTTGTCATTGGCTGCGACGCGGATGCCCTTGCCGCCGCCACCGGCGGAGGCCTTGATCATGACAGGATAGCCGATCTCGCGGGAAATCTTCACCGCTTCCTTGGTGTCCTTGATCAAACCCATATGCCCCGGCACGGTCGACACGCCCGCTTCTGCGGCCAGCTTCTTGGAACTGATCTTGTCGCCCATGGCCTCGATTGCGTGGGCGTTCGGGCCGATCCAGCCGATGCCCTCCTTTTCGAGGCGCTTGGCGAAGGCCGGGTTCTCGGACAGGAAGCCGAAGCCCGGATGGATGGCTTCGGCGCCGGTCTGCTTCACGGCATCAATGATCTTGTCAGCAACGAGATAGGATTCAGACGCCGGCGAGCCGCCAATGTAGACGGTTTCGTCGGCCATTTCGACGGCCATAGAGCCCGCATCGGCGTCGGAATACACAACGACGGTCTTCACGCCGAGGCGGCGGCACGTCTTGATGACGCGCACGGCGATTTCGCCCCGGTTGGCTATCAGAATCTTCTTGAACATCTCACCCCTGGCCTGTGTCTCTTGATAATACTGTGCCGCAGTTAAGCCGGACATCCCGGCTTGTCTACATTCCCGGCGGGTTAACACCGCTTGCGCCAGAATAGGAATTATGTTAATGAGCGCTCACATACAAAATGGAGTGACGCCATGACCATCATTCGACTTGATCTGGATGCCTTGACCCAAAAGGGGGAAATTTCTCCGGATCAGGCCCTGCACCTGAAAAGTCTTGCCCTGCCGGACACCCGCAGCGGACTCATGGTGAACCTGTTGCTGATTTTCGGCGCAATTTCTGTCGCAGCCGGAACCATCGCCCTGGTGCCCAACGCCGCCACAGGCCTGGTCCTCGCCATTCTGGCAGTGGGGGCTGCCGAAGTCTTGCGGCGCGTGGACAGCGACGACTCCCTGAAAGTACTCGGCGTCGGCCTGGCGATGATGGGCGCGCTTGGCCTGGCCGGGTGGATCGGCTGGGAATTCAGGGATGTGGCTGATTCGGCCTATCCATCGCTCGGCATCGCTGCCGTGCTGGCCGCCGCAGCGGTGTGGTTCCGATCGTCATTCCTTGCTGCGCCTGCCGTGCTGGCGCTTGGCGCGACAATTGGCTCCGGCACCGGCTATTGGCACGCGAGCTATGCCATCTTCGTCGAAGAACCGACCCTGACCATCCTCCTATTCGGTGCCGTTGCCGCAGGCATTTTCGCTACCAGGCGCACAGTCGCAGATGCCTACCGAGCCGTTGCGACAATCGCCGCGCGCACCGCCTTCTTCATGATCAATTTTGCCTTCTGGGTCGGTTCGCTGTGGGGCGACCGCATCGGAGAGCACTGGCTGGCCCCGCGCGACTGGAGCGAGCGCAGTACCTGGCGTGAGGCAGCGACGGAAATTCCTGAACTCGTCTTCACGCTCGGCTGGGCGGCGTTCCTGATCACGATGATCGTCAAGGCGCGCCGGGGCGGATTCGTGTCGGTAACGTCGGTCGTGTTCCTGGCCATCCACGGTTACACGCAATATTTCGAGTTGCTCGGTGCCAATGCCGCCAGCCTCGTGATCGGCGGACTGGTTCTCGTCGGTCTTGCTGTGGGCGGCGCGCGGTATGCCCAGGCCAGCCGGTCCTGACCGTCTGGCGGTCAGGCCGCTATCGCCAGCCCCTGAGCAAAGCCCGGTGCCTCGACTTTCAGGAAGTCGATCAGGGCACGCTCCGCCAGGCTGACGGGTTTGTCCGCGCTCAACCGCGTGAGAAACCATGCGGCCTCGTCTTCAAGGCCGATATCTGCCTCGCGCCGCGCTGACGCCCGTGCAACCTGGCGGGCGGCCTGTGCTTTGGCTTCATCGCGGCTGATCGGATGGAACCAGCCATCTTCAGTGAAGGCGGACCGCACATCTTCCAGGAACGTGCCTGGCTCAGGACGCATGTCGCCAATCCAGTGCTCGCGCGACATCAATTCCGGCTGGCTCGCCGGATCCGGGTGCGCCCGCGCCATGAGGCGATTCGCGATCGCACGGGCAAACAGGTCGTTCCAGGACGGATCGTTCAGAGAATGCGCCACAAGGTCATTTGTCTTCAGCAGAAGGTCGGCTTCCGGCGCCGTGATCCAGTTAAGATGCTCACCCGCCGGAACAATCAGCGCGCGCCTGACCCGTTCGACATCTTCGGCAACCGCCTTGCCCAGAAAGGTGATGCGCTCACACGCCATCTGAAGCGCGAAATTGCCAAGCCGCTCGGGTACGCCTTCGGCATAGCGGATCACCTGAAGCAGGAGATCCACCTCCGACGCGATCGGGCCCGTCGTTCCGCGGGTAATCTTCCCGATCAGCCATTCGGCCTCTTCTTCTGAAACCCAGTTGCGCGGATCGTTCTGGACCAGCAGGTGATCCTTGATCGCGGCAATGAAGAGGCGATCCCAGGCAGGGGAGGATCCAGCGAGATGAAAGTTGATGGTAAAGAGGCCGTCAGCATCATTCAGTGAAACAATGCCGTGACCATACATTTCGGTAGCGAAGCAGTGAGCGTCGTCTTCAGACAGCTTCACGACACTCGAAATCTGCGCGACGAGTGCTTCGAACCCCTGATCCATCCAAACGCCTCCCATCAGCTGAACCTGCATAAAACACAACAGTTTCCGCTTTGTTGATTTTTTCATACGGAAATCTATCGGGGTGGTATATTGACTTTACGCAGCGTCAGCCTCCTTCAGCTTTTCAATAACTCGAACTCTCAGGGTGGAACCAACATGGCAGAACTTCGCGATCTTTCCGGGCGCACCGCAGTGGTTACCGGCTCGGCCACCGGGCTTGGACGATCCATCGCGCTGAAGCTTGCGGAGCGCGGCGCGGACGTGATTGTCAATTGCAGCCGTTCCGTTTCCGATGGAGAGGCAACCGTGTCCGATTGCCAGGCGCTGGGCAGCCAGTCCCGGCTCGTTCAGGCCGATGTCTCCACCGAGGAGGGTTGCCGTGTTCTGGCCGAGGCCGCAGGAGCCAGCGGCCGGCTCGACATTCTTGTGAACAATGCCGGTATCACACGACATGCGCGCGATCACGCCGACCTGAATGCCCTCAGCAAGGATGATTTCCTGGATACTTATGCAGTCAATGTCGTGGGCCCATTCATGATGATGCAGGCCTGCCGCGACTTGCTCGTTGCCAGCCACACCCAGACAGGTCGCGCAGCGACTGTACTCAACGTATCGTCGATTGCCGGAGTGACGGGCATCGGCTCGTCCGTTGCGTACGCCGCCACAAAGGGAGCCCTCAACACAATGACCCTGTCGCTGGCCCGTGCGCTGGCGCCGGCGATTCGCGTCAATGCCGTTTGTCCGGGATTCATCGGCACACGCTGGTTCAAGGATACGATGGACGAGGAACAGTACAAGCGCATGGAAGCGGGCGTCGCCGCATCCGTGCCGCTGAACGTAGCCAGCGGCCCTGATGATATTGCAGATACAGCCCTTTTCTTCCTCTCGGATGCCTCGCGGCACGTGACAGGCGAAACACTTCTCGTCGATGCGGGCATGCACCTTGGATACGCCCCGCTCGTGGCAAGGTAATTAACCGCAGGGCGCACAATCTGCAGGCATTTCCAGTACGAGCGTGCCTAAAATAGCGGCGATCCGTTGGCGGAAATACGCCAAGAGATATTTTGCTTCGAATGCCCCGACCACACGGGCAATCCTCGGTTTTGCGCTCCAAGCAAGGAGTGGTTTGAAAACGGGGTACTACACGATGAAAACCAAGGTATCACGGGCGGGGGTCGCCCTTGTTGCTCTACTGGCCACGGCTGGCACAGCTGTCGCTGAAGGTGAATGGTCCGGCAACGTTGCCATCACGTCCGACTATGTCTGGCGCGGCATTTCACAAACTGATGAAGATCCGGCCATCCAGGGCGGGTTCGATTATGCCAATGGCATGTTCTATGCCGGCACATGGGCATCCAATGTCGATTTCGGCGACGATTCCGACACCAATATCGAAGTGGACTTCTACGGCGGTTTGGCTGGCGCGCTTGAGAGTGGTGTCACCTGGGATGTTGGCGTGATCTACTATGCTTATCCTGATGCTGACGAGTCCGATCTCGACTTCGTTGAAATCAAGGGTGCCCTTGGATACGAGTTCGCTGGCGGCCTAGGCGTCGGTGGTGAAGTCTACTGGGATCCGGACAATCAGAACGTCTACTACCAGGCAACGGCCGGCTACGGCCTGACTGATGCCTTTGCGGTCGATGCAAGCGTCGGCAACTACAGCTTCGATGGCGGCGGCGACTACACCAACTGGTCGCTTGGCGGCACCTACAGCCTGCCAATCGGCATCGATGTCGATCTTCGCTACTGGGGTACCGATGTCGATGACACCAGCATTGCCGACGAACGTGTCGTGCTGACCTTCGCGAAAAGCCTCTAAGGCAAGGGATAATCTTCCTCCCATACTGCGCGTGGACCTGATTGCCCTCCCCCACGCGCAGCACGGTGAAGGCCGCCAGTCCGAAACGGACTTGGCGGCCTTTGTAATTTTGCCGCAATCACACTAGATTAAGTGGCACACACTACAGCACAATCAGGAGTATCTACACACGCATGGCCGCAGAGTTGACTCCCGTTGAAGCCCTGGTTCCCGCAATCACACTCCTAGGCTTCGGCGCAGCAGCGGCTCTGGCATCGAAGGCAATGCGGCTCAGCCCGATTGTGGGATACCTGATTGCCGGCATCCTGATCGGGCCCGGCATGCTCGGCCTGATCGAGGAAAGCAGCGCGACACACTTGCTGGCAGAGCTTGGCGTGGTGTTCCTGCTGTTCGATATCGGCATGCACGTGTCGCTTCGCGAACTGAACGAAAGCCGGAAAGACCTGTTGCGCCTCGCGCCCATGCATCTGTTCTTCAACGGTCTCGTCAGCGCCTTGGCCCTCGCTATGATCGGGGTCGAATGGCCTATTGCGATCGCCATTGGTCTCAGCCTCGGCCTCTCGTCGACAGCTGTTGTCGCCCGCATCCTGACAGAGCGCGAGCAGAACTCCTGCCCGATTGGCCGCTCGGCAACGCATATTCTGATTTTCCAGGACATCGTGGCCATCTTCCTGATGATCTTTGCAAGCTCGCTGGGCGATACCGACGTTGGCGCGCAGGGACTGGCCGGTGTCGTCTCGGACTACCTTCTCGACGGCGCCAGTGTGCCCCTCTATGCCGCCCTCGGCCTGTCGCTCGTTCAGACGATCATTGCATTCGGGGCTGCGCTGCTCGCCGGCAAGTACCTGATCAACCCGGTCTTCCGCACCCTGGCCGCCACGCGCAACGCCGAAGCCTTCACCGCCTTCACATTGCTGCTGGTTCTGGCAGCGGCGTGTGCGACGGCCGTGATTGGGCTCTCGCTCACGCTTGGCGCCTTCCTCGCGGGCCTGGCCGTGTCCGGCACACCTTTCCGCCATCAGGTCCAGACCGAAATGGGCCCCTTCCGGGGCCTGCTGCTATCCTTCTTCTTCATCAGCGTCGGCCTGTCCATCGACCTGCCCGCCCTGATGTCAAACCTGCCACTCGTGCTGGCCGGGACCGCCGCCATCCTCCTCGTCAAGACCGGGCTCGGCTATGCCGCCGCCCGACTTAACAAGTGGAGTGTGCCGGGCGCCACCCAGCTCGCCTTCCTCCTCGCGCAGGGTTCGGAGTTCACGCTTGTCGTCCTCTCACTGAGCGCCATCGTGGCGGGCATTTCTTCCGGGCTGATGAGCAGTATCGTGGCCGCCGTGGCCCTCTCCCTCGCCCTCGCCCCCGGCTGGGCCGACCTCGGCGCCCGCCTGTCGCGCCATCTCGCGCGCCAAAGCAAGACCACAACGGAACTCGCCCGGGCGTCCAGCGGTGGGGGTGAGCGGCCGGTCATCGTGATCGGCATGTCGGCTGCCGGGCGCCTCGCCATTGACGCCCTGGTCGATCACAAGATCCCATACATTGCCACCGAAGCCGAGCCGCAGCGTTTCCTTGCCGCGGTGTCCGACGGCTATCATGTCGCCTTCGGCGATGCCTCGAACATGAAACTCGTCGAAGCGGTCGGCGGCAGCAATGCCCGCGCCGTCGTGCTTGGCTTTTCCCGCTACGAGATCTCGCGGGAAGTGACGCCAACCATTACCCGCCTCTTCCCGGAACTTGTCCGATTTGTTGCCGTCGAAAGCCGGCTGGACCTTGAACGCTATCTCGATCTCGGTGTGCGCGCCCACCTCACGGCCGGCCAGCCGAAAGGCATCGAAATGGTCGCCGACATGCTGTTCACGCTGGGAGTTCCTGAAGATGAAGTCCGCGAATGGATGGAGGAAGAGGCCGAGCGGTTCATGATCGGAGACGTCAGCAAGGAGCGCAGCAAAGACGCGAATTCAGGCGAGGAATCCGACGAGGTCGAAGAAGCAGCCTGACAAGGGCTGGAATTCCGCAGAAAGCGGGTTTATAGGCATGCCTTGCCTCAGGGAGAGCGATCATGCGCATTGGTGTTCCAACAGAAATCAAAAAACAGGAATCGCGTGTCGGTCTCACACCGGAAAGTGCCGGCGAGCTCACGCGGGCGGGTCACGAGGTCAACATTCAGTCGGGAGCCGGCCTCGGTTCCGGCTTCGCGAACGAGGCGTACACTCTGGTCGGCGCTAATATACTGCCTGATGCCGATGCGGTCTTCGCTGCCAGCGAACTGATCGTGAAGGTGAAGGAGCCCCAGCCGGAAGAAACCGCCCGCCTCACGCCCGCGCACACCCTGTTCACCTACCTCCACCTCGCCCCGGATCCTGTCCAGGCCGCCGGCCTGATGAAGTCTGGCTGCCTTGCGATCGCCTATGAGACCGTTACGGACGATGAGGGCGGCCTGCCGCTGCTGCGCCCGATGAGCCAGGTTGCAGGCCGCATGTCGTTGCAGGTCGCTGCCTGGGCCCTGATGCGCACCAAGCGTGGCCGCGGCATTCTGCTCGGCGGCGTTCCCGGCGTCGCGCCATCCAAGGTCGTCATCATCGGTGGCGGGGTTTCGGGCACGCATGCGGCTGAGATCGCGGTGGGCATGCGGGCAGATGTCACCGTTTTCGACCGCAACAATAATCGCCTCGCCGAACTGGACGAGCAGTTCCGCGGCAGCCTGAAGACCATGTATTCAACGGCCCATTCGCTGGCTGAAGCCATCAGGGATGCCGACCTGGTCATCGGCGCAGTGCTCATCCCCGGCGCGTCGGCCCCGAAGCTCATCTCGCGCGCCCAGCTCGCCACGATGAAACCAGGCGCCGTGCTCGTCGATATTGCCATCGACCAGGGCGGTTGTTTCGAGACCAGCCACGCGACGACGCACGAAGACCCGATCTATGACGTCGATGGCATCCTGCATTATTGCGTCGCCAACATGCCAGGCGCTGTGCCCCGCACATCGACCTATGCGCTGAACAATGCGACCCTGCCCTTCGTCATGCAGATCGCGAACAAGGGCGCGCGCGAGGCCATCAATGCGAACCCGCACCTTGCCAACGGCCTGACCGTCGACGGCGGCAAGATCGCCCACGAAGCCGTCGCCCGCGACCTCGGTGAGGACTATGTGCGGCCCGACTGGCTGACCATCTAGACGCGCCAGCCGCGTGAGCGTGTCAGCTGTGTTTCCGTTTCGCAGCTTCAACCCGTTCAATCTTGCTCTTCTCGCCGATGAAGACGGGTGTCTTCTGGTGCAGGCTTTCCACCGGCACGTCGAGAAGCGACTGATCGCCATCGGTCGAGGCGCCGCCCATGGCTGCGATCAGGAATGACATGGGGATGGCCTCATAGACGAGGCGCAGCTTGCCCTCTTCGTAGCCCTTGGTATTGGCGCGCGGGTACACGAAAAGCCCGCCCTGCAGCACCATGCGCTTCATGTCGGAGACCATGGAAGCATACCAGCGCATATTGTGGGGTTTGACGGTACCGTTCCGGGTGTCCAGCAGGTCGGCATAGTGCTCCTGCAGCCAGGTATCCCATACCATCTGGTTCTGGCCATTGATCGCCAGGACATCCGCTGAAGGCAGGCCGCCTTCAATCGGCAAAACTTTCCAGGTGGATGTGTCCTGGTTGAAGATGCCCTTGTAGACCTTGTCGCCATCCGCGAAATAGGCCTCCAGATTCATGCCGAAGACAAAGAACCCGCCGCTGACAATGTTCCGGCCATGGAAATCCCCGGCAACCTCGGCATTCTCGAAAACGCCGAAAATGGCGCCGGAGGGGATACCCACCAGCGCGGATTTGGAGCCGTCCAACGGGTCGAGCGCCACGCTGTAGCGGCCATCCGAAATCTTGTTCAGGCCCGGACGTTCTTCGGACACGACATACCTGACATTGCCGTCGCGCTTCAGCGCGTCGAAAAAGGCCTCATCAGCAATGACATCCAGTTCGATCTGGTCGTCACCGGACTCATTGCTGGACGTGGCAAATTTCAAACCAGCGCCTTTTTTGAGTTCGGCGTAGATGATTTCAGCCGCAGAGAACAAGGCGGCGTAAATTCCATCCAGGTTGGGGAGCTGGCTCTTGAAGGGCAATGGCATTGGGGGAAAGGTCCTGTGATGCTGTTGAAGTGGGAAACTGCCCTAATCAACGCACCATCACAACCAGGTTGAGGGCGCCAGATCCTCTGGCGCCCCCTGGAAATTCACCCACTGTCGGTTACCGGCTGGACTTCAGGAGTCCAAGGCCGCAATCGCGTCATCAATCGTGGCGCGCGGCTTGTCGAGAATGGCGGCGATCTGCGCGCGTTGCTCGATTGCGAGCCAGAGGCCGAGAACCTCGACATCCACGACACGCCAGGTGCCGTCACGCTCAATCACCCGCCAGCGCACCGTCATCGGGTCTTCGCCCTTTTGGGTCACCCGCGTTTCAACCACTGAATCCCTGTCACTCCGGTCTACTGAACCGAGGACTTCGACCCTGGCATTCTTCATCTTGTTCTTCTGGTCTTCGAACGTGCCGACCAGGAATTTCTCGAAGGCTGCGGTGAAGCGAACCTGCTCATCCTCGCTCAGGCGGCGGGAATGCTTGCCAAGCGTGAACCGGGCGATGGCCTGCACGTCAATCGCCTCGGTCAACGTCGATACGCCTGTCTGGGTTGTGGAAATCTGGCTGGCCGTTCCGGCGATCAGTGCTTCAGCCTCGGGGCTGGCCTGTGCGGAAAGCGCCATGATGGCGAAACTGGTAGAGACGAAAAGCGTGCGCAACATTGTATCTTGTCCTTCAAGTCAGATTTTTTCTGATCTGCCTCGTAGATATGTATGGCCGCCCCCTATTGTTCCCTCTCATATTATATAGGTGCCATTCGGAACTTGCATGAGGCCGGCATTAAGATTTCAGCAAGTATTGGGCCAAAACGATACGGATCCGGCGCGAGTGTGACATTCGTGCGACATTTTTCTCGGTCTGGTGGAGTTGGTGCGGACGGCCGGGCTTGAACCGGCAAGGCCTTGCGACCGGCAGATTTTAAGTCTGCTGCGTTTACCAATTTCGCCACGCCCGCACTGGCATCCGTGACTATTCGCGACCGCCGGACTTGGCAAGCAGGCAGGCCATGATCGGCCCGTCTGCGCCACGTGCGAAGCGTCAGCCGAAGGCGTTTCAGCTTCTGCCATAGAACTTGCCTATGGATCGCATCGATCCGCTCGTGAGGCAATTCGCGCCCTTCCTCTTTTATTATTTGCGCAATATCTAAAATACGACCGCAACGCTCCCGTTCGGCCCTTTCAACAGGAGAAGTACATGACTGAAGAGTCCCAGATCACCTACACGCAAAACCCCATGCCGCGACTGAACGAGCCAGCCCCCGCCTTTGACGCCGTAACCACGCACGGGCAGCGCAAGCTCACAGACTACAAGGGCAAGTGGCTGGTCCTTTTTTCGCACCCGGCTGATTTCACGCCCGTGTGCACGACCGAATTCATGGCGTTCGCCAGAGCCCACGACAAATTCGCTGCGCTCAACACCGATCTGCTCGGCCTGTCGATCGACAGCAAGTATGCCCACATTGCCTGGGTCCGCTCGATCAAGGAAAATTTCGGCGTCGATGTGAAGTTTCCGATCATCGAGGACCTTTCGATGAAAGTGGCAAATGCCTATGGCATGATCATGCCCGGAGCCGATGACACGTCCGCTGTACGGGCCACCTTCATCATCGATCCGGAAGGCATCCTGCGCGCCATGGTCTATTACCCGATGTCGAATGGCAGGTCAGTCGACGAATTCCTGCGTCTGGTCGCGGCGCTTCAGACTTCGGACGCAAACAAGGTTGCAACGCCGGAGAACTGGCAGCCCGGCGACGCCGTGATTGTCCCGCCGCCGCAAACCACTGCTGCGGCCGAGGCCCGCAAGGGCGAAGGCTTTGAGTATACGGACTGGTACTTCTCCAAGAAGTCACTCTGATACTCTGGAAGCCCGGGGCATTTACCCCGGGCTCCACTATCGAGGGCGTGAACCTTCAGCTGACCCGCTCGAACACGGCTGCCAGCCCCTGCCCACCACCAATGCACATGGTCTCAAGACCGTAGCGGGCCTCGCGGCGCTCCATCTCGCGCAGCATCGTGGTCAGAATCCGTACCCCTGTCGCGCCGACAGGATGGCCAAGCGAAATGCCGGAACCGTTGACGTTGAGCCGGTCCATGTCGCCATCTGTCAGGCCCAGTGCCTTGGTGCAGGCAAGCACCTGGGAGGCAAACGCCTCGTTCAGTTCGATGAGATCCAGGTCCTTGATCTCCAGTCCGGCCTGCTTCATTGCCTTCTGGCTCGACGGGACGGGTCCGATGCCCATCACCTCAGGCCCGACGCCCGCCACCGACCATGAGACAAGCCGCCCCAGGGGCTTCAGACCATATTTGTCGGCCGCTTCGCGGGTGCAGACAATGCAGGCGGCCGCGCCATCATTCTGGCCCGACGCATTGCCCGCCGTCACGGTCGCATCCGGATCAGCCTTGCCGCGGATCGCCCGCAACGAGCCGAGTTTCTCAAGCGTCGAGTCTGCACGGATATGCTCATCCTCGGATACGATCGTGTCGCCCTTCCGGCCCTTGACTGTGAACGGCGTGATCTCGGCGGCAAACTTGCCCGCCTTTTGCGCCGCCGCTGCCTTCTGATGGGAATTCCACGCAAACTCATCCTGCGCGTCACGGCTGATCTGATAGTCACGACGCAGGTTTTCGGCGGTTTCGATCATGCCGCCCGGCACAGGATGGAACTTGCCGCCGGCCGTGTAGCGCCCGCGTGACAGGCCGTCATGCAGGGTCAGGCCGTCACCGGTCATGCCCCAGCGCATCTCGATGGAGAAGAAAGGCGCATTGGACATGCTCTCGGCCCCGCCAGCGATGACCAGATCATTGGCGCCCGTGGCGACCTGCATGATCGCATTGATCACGGCCTGCAGGCCCGAACCGCAACGCCGGTCAATCTGGTATCCGCCCGTCGAAGTCGTCAGGCCGGCATCCAGAGCCACCATCCGCCCGAAGGCCGGTGCTTCCATCGTCGGGTAGCACTGGGCGAAGATACAATCCTCGACCGCTTCCGGCGCCAGCTTTGTGCGCGCCATCAGCTCACTGATGACATGGCTGGCCAGTTCGTGGGCGTGCACTGTCTTGAAGCCACCCCCAAATCCGCCGACTGCCGTGCGTATTGGCTCGCAGATTACAACATCTCTCATGGGATCGTCCTTCTGGTCTAGTTGAGTCCGCGACCGCGCTCGGTCACTTTCTTGCGCGCCGCTTCCACGCTCTCGGCGGTGACGCTCGCCGCATGCGCGGCTGAACGCCGGATCTCTTCCTTCAGCGCGTCGCCGAAGGGCATGGCAAAGCCATCATCAATCATCTTCTTGTAGCCACGCAGCAGGACCGGATCACAGCTTGTCATTTCGTGGGCCAGCTTGCGGGCGGCAGGCAGCAACTCATCGGCCTTGTAGACGCGGTTGACGAGGCCCCAGCGTTCAGCCGTTTCGGCGTCGAGGAAATTGCCGCTGAAGGAGAGTTCCTTGGCGCGGCTGATGCCGATGAGGCGGGAGAGTTTCTGCGACAGGCCCCAGCCCGGCATGATGCCGACGCGGGCGTGGGTATCGGCGAACTTCGCATTTTCCGACGCAAGCAGCACATCGCACATCAGGGCCAGTTCGAAGCCGCCCGTGATGGCGAACCCGTTGATCGCGCCAATGACCGGCCAGGGATAGGCCGTGATCGCCTTGGCGATGTCGAGGTCGCCGCCATCGGCGCCAAGGGCAAACCCGGTCTCGCCGGCTTCCTTGAGATCAACGCCAGCGGTGAAGGCGCGTCCGGCGCCGGTCAGCACGACGGCGCGGATATCCTTGTCTCCCGCCAGTTCGGTAAACACGCGCGATATCTCGGCGCGCAGGGCCCGGCTTAGCGCGTTCAGAGCATCAGGCCGGTTCAGGGTGACAATTGCGACGGCTTCGTCGCGCTCAACAGTGATAATGTTCTCGGCCATGCCGGGTTCCTTCCAATGATCTTGTATGTTGCAGAGGCCGGTCAGGCCTGCCGTTTGCGGAAAATGTTCACGACTGCGATGACGAGCGCGATGAGGGCGATTGCCGCAGCCAGGAAAAACAGGTCGAATTTCAAAGGCGTGAGCCAGGCCTTCGCGTCAAGCGCATCAGCAGCACCAGACAATGCAAGCGCCTGGACCGTATTCTCGGTCAGATCGACAATCGCCGTCGCCAGCGCGGGAAGCGCAGCAATCCGCCCATACTTGCCAAAAAAGCGCAACGGCATCCCGGCAAAGAACCCGCCATAGGCGATCGGGAAGGCCGTATCGAGAAATATGGTCACTCGGAAATGCGCCGAGCGTTGAACCTCGCTCAGGCCCGCAATCAGGGTTCGGCTGCGCTCCCCATTGGCAATCGTGTCGAGGAATGTGCCCCCAACCGCTTCAGCGAAGATGCCGAAACCCAACCAGATCAGGATCGCTGCCACGAACAGCCCCCATATCACGGGCGTTCGCTTCAGGAGCGTCGTCACTTCGTGTCCTCCACAATGCGCTCCGGCTTCACCCCGGTCGCAGCGATAATCCCTTCGAGCCTTTGGGTGACATCCTCGATCAGGTCTTCACGGATCGTGCTGGCAACGAGATGGACGCCGTTGTCGCCAAGGGAACGGAACCATGGATAGGACCCAAAGGCCACGTCCGGCATCCCGGCGGCCAGCGCGCCGAGCGGCTCCGCGATATCACCTTCACGCAACCCAATCCCCCTTATGGTGACCTTGTGCACCACCGCGCCCGTGCGAAGCCGCGGACCGATATCCTCCAGCATGCCGCGCGCGACCTGGGGCACCCCCGCCAGCGTGAACACATTCTCCATCTGGAACCCCGGTGCACCCGAAACGGGGTTGCCCACGAGACTCGCGCCGTGCGGAATGCGCGCCATGCGGCGGCGGGCCGGCGTGAATTCGGTTTTCATTTCGGCATAGCGTTCCGACAGCATGGCAATCACCTCCGGATGCTCGCCGATGCCTACGCCAAAGGCCGCCGCTATCGCGTCCGCCGTAATGTCATCATGTGTCGGGCCGATGCCGCCGGTCGTGAAGACATAGGTATAGGCGACACGAAGTTCGTTCACCGCCTTCACGATGCTTGCCTGCACATCGGCGACCGTGCGTGATTCCACGACCGGAATGCCGAGCGGCGCGAGATATGTCGCGATCTGTTGGAGATTTATGTCGCGGGTGCGGCCCGAGAGGATTTCATCGCCGATCAGCAGGACGGCGGCAGTGGGCTGGTCATTGGACATGCCATTTGATGGCATGTCAGCCAAGGCTCGCCAAGCCGGAACATGGTGGGCCGCCATGCATTTAAGGCTATGACCCCCAACTCTCATACAAGGAGCTATCCATGAAACGCCATGCCACAGCTATCTGGAAAGGTGCCCTCAACGATGGCACCGGAACGATCGATACGCAAAGCGGCGCCCTCAAGGCGCACGGTTATTCCTTCAAGTCCCGGTTTGAAGACGAGAGTGGCAAATCCGGCACCAACCCGGAAGAACTGCTTGCGGCGGCCCATGCCGGCTGCTTCGCAATGCAGCTCTCGCATATGCTTGCCGAGAACGGCACCCCGGCTGACAAGTTGGAAGCTGAAGCGGTCGTGACCGTTGAACCGAAGGATGGCGGCGGCTTCAGGATCGTCAGCAGCGCGCTGACGCTGGTCGGCAAGGTACCGGGCGCGCGTGAGGCTGACTTTCTCGAGACCGCAACCAAGGCAAAGGAATCGTGCCCTGTCTCGGTTGCCCTGGGCGCCATCAAGGTCAGCCTGGAGGCCAGGCTGGAAGCCTGATCGGGCCTGATTAACACAGGGTCCGGGGTAGAAATTTGCGTCAATCGCTGCCACATTCAGCTGAAGAGACCTGAAAGCCTGAACCATGAATGACACAACAGCCCTCCTGCCCATGCGCACTGGCGAAATCCGCATCCACGATGCGGAAGGGTTCGCAGGCATGCGCAGGGCGGGCCGCATCGTGGCCGAATGCCTCGACATGCTGGTCAGCGAAGTGAAACCGGGTGTCACCACGAAATATCTCGACGACCTGGTGCGCGAGTTCGTGCTCGATCATGGTGCGCAGTCGGCGACCATCGGCTACCGCGGATATCGCCACGCGTCCTGCATTTCGGTCAACCATGTGATCTGCCACGGCATCCCCGGCGCAAAGCCGCTCAAGGAAGGCGACATCGCCAATATTGACGTGACCTGCATCCTTGACGGCTGGCACGGCGACCACTCCCGCATGTATGGCGTTGGCGAGGTGAAGCGCAAAGCCGAACGCCTGATGGATGTGACCTATGAAGCGATGATGGCCGGCATCAATGCCGTCAAACCCGGCGCCCGTTTCGGCGACATTGGCGGCGCCATTTCGGAAATCGCCCGCCTCAATCGCATGTCTGTGGTGGAAGACTTCTGCGGGCACGGCCTTGGCCGCCTGTTCCATGACGAACCGAATGTCGTGCACTCTTCCGATTATGGCACCGGACCGGAACTGAAACCCGGCATGTTCTTCACCGTCGAGCCGATGCTGAACCTCGGCCGCAAGGACGCAGCGATCCTGCCGGACGGCTGGACTGCCGTGACGCGCGACCGCCAGTTGTCGGCCCAGTTCGAGCATTCCGTAGGCGTCACCGAGACGGGTTTTGAAATCTTCACCCAGTCACCCAAGGGCCTGCACACGCCCCACGCCGTGAAGCAATAGGCCATGCCGGGGGCCGACGGCCAACCCGACACGAAACCGCACTGGCAGGGCCATCGCGAGCGGTTGCGCGGCAAACTGCTGTCGCGCGGAGCGGGCGCCCTGGAAGACTACGAAATACTGGAAGTCATTCTAATGGCTTTCATTCCCCGCCGTGACGTCAAACCGATTGCCAAAGCCTTGATGGCGCGTTTCGGCAGTCTTTCCGGCGTCTTCGCGGCCCCCGGCGCCGACCTGATCAAGGTGGATGGTATCGGCGAAACCGTCGCGGCCTATCTCAAGGCCGTGGCGGAGATCCAGTCTCGTGCGGCGCGGGAGGAAATTCGCCGGCGGCCCGCCATCTCGTCCTGGTCAGCCCTTATCGATTATGTCCGCATCGAGTTGCAGCACGAAAAGCGCGAGCAATTCCCTGTCCTGTTTCTTGATCGCAAGAACCAGTTCATCGCTGACGAGGTGATGGGGCACGGCACGGTCGATCATGCCCCGGTCTATCCGCGTGAAATCACCCGGCGGGCACTTGAATTACAGGCCTCCAGCCTGATCCTGGTGCACAATCACCCCTCTGGCGACATGACACCGTCGCGCGCCGATATCGACATGACCCGCGAAATCATCGACGTGCTGGATCCCTTTGACATTACAGTTCATGATCACCTGATCGCCGGAACCAGCGGCGTCACGAGCTTCCGCACGGCTAGCCTGATCTGACAATGACGTCGCGATAAGACTTGCAGATGACCGGCGGGCCGCTACCGTGTGGAATTGCAAACGCGCCGTCAGAGTGCGATAATTCCAGGGAGGCTGACAGCGCATGACCGACACCACCGCGGCCAAGACCGTTACGCAGGGTCAACTGACCGGGTACGGGTCAAAGGGCTATCGCTCCTATGTCCTGATCGCGCTGATGCTGATCTACACGCTCAATTTCATCGACCGGACGCTGATCTCCGTCGTTGCCCAGCCGATCATCAACACATTCAGTCTGAATGACACCCAGTGGGGCCTCCTGTCCGGTCCGCCCTTCGCCCTGTTCTACGCGCTGATGGGCATTCCGATTGCCATGTGGGCGGATCGCAGCAACCGGGTCATGGTGATCGCGGTTTGCGTCATCGTCTGGTCGATCATGACAGCCCTGTGCGGGATGGCGACGGCCTTTATCTGGCTCCTGATCTTCCGCGTCGGCGTTGCTATCGGTGAGGCTGGCTGCACGCCGCCAGCCAATTCAATCATCACGGATTACTACCCACCCAAAAGTCGCGCGAATGCCATAGGCATCTATTCCATGGGCGTGACGATCGGAGGCGTCCTTGCGCAGCTTTTCGGAGGTACGATAGCGTCGATCAAAGGCGCCGATTTCGGCGCCTGGATCGATTCCATCGGTCTTGGTTTCCTGTTCTCCGGCATGGACTGGACGAATGTTGAAGGCTGGCGAATCGCCTTTGTCGTGATCGGCGCCCCCGGCGTAATCATCGCGCTGATCCTATGGCTCACGATCAAGGAACCGCCGCGTGGCTATTCCGATCCGCCAGACGCCGACCCGACCCGCAAGACACCTTTTTTCGAAGCGTTTCAGGAATTCGGCCGCAAGCCCACCTTCTGGTGGCTCGCCCTCGGCGCGGCCCTTGTGGCCTTTGTCGGCTACGGCCTGATTAGTTTCCAGGCGCCCTTCCTGCAGCGCGTGCATGGCATCGGTGTGCGTGAAGCCGCCATCATGTATGGCGCGCCGCTCGCTGCATTTGCCGCTTTGGGTACTTTCGTCGGGGGCTTCCTCTCGGAAAAGCTCAGCGGGCGCTATCCGGCCGTCGTGGCCTGGCTGCCGTCCGTGGGCCTGCTTGTTGCCGTCCCGGCTTACATCGCCGCCTTCTTCAGCCCCACGCTTCTCATGGCTTTCATCCTCTGGGCCATCGCGGCCGTCGGACACTATGCCTATCTCGGAGCGCAGTATTCGGTGGGCACGGGCATTGTCAGCCCGCGCTCGCGTGCCACCACGATCGCCGTCCTGCTTCTCATCATCAGCCTTATCGGCAATGGCATCGGGCCGCTGTTTGTGGGCGCCATGAGTGACTTCTTCATGGCCCGCGAAATCGGCCTGTCGGGCTATGGCGACCTGGCCGCAGCCTTCGATCCCAAGATGTGCGGCGCCCAGATGCTGGAACTCGGCGAGGCTGGCCCGGCCCTCTGCGCGGCCTATGGTGATGGCCTGCGCCAGTCCATGGCGGCCACCGTACTCGTCTTCATCGCTGCGTCGGCCTGCTACTACATGGCCAGCCGGACCTACCTGCGCGACCGCTATAACCCCGACTGATCCTGTTGCTAAGGCCTCCGGCCATCGTACCAAACGTAGAGAGAGTGACCCTGAATGAGCCATTCGCCGCCTGACGCAATCATCGCAGCCCCCAATTCCGGCTTTGGGACGAAAGGCTACCGCTCTTACGTGCTGGGCGCCCTTCTGATCGTCTATATCTTCAACTTCATCGACCGCACGATCATCAATATCCTGACCGAGCCGATCAAGGCGTCGTTCGGGCTTGAAGACTGGCAGATGGGCCTTCTGGGCGGTCCGGCATTCGCGGTCCTGTACACCTTCCTCGGCATTCCGATTGCGCGTTTCTCGGAGCGACACAATCGTGTCTGGATCATCGCCGGTGCCGTGTTCCTCTGGAGCCTGATGACGGCGCTTTGCGGCTTTGCCACCTCATTCCTCATGCTGTTCCTGTTCCGCGTCGGTGTCAGCATTGGTGAAGCTGGCTGCACGCCGCCCGCCAACTCGCTGATTGCCGACTATTACGATCCCCGCAACCGCTCGACCGCTGTGTCCATCTACGCGCTTGGCGTGCCGCTCGGTGGCATGTTTGCGGCGATTTTTGGCGGCTTCATCGCGGGCAATATAACCGGCGACAATGCCGAGGCCCTCTTCCGCGCATGGGGCTGGACCTTCGCCGTCAATGCCGTGGACTGGAGCCAGATCGAAGGCTGGCGCATTGCGTTCGTCCTTGTCGGACTGCCCGGCGTGCTCATCTCGCTGATTGTGAAATTGACGGTCAAGGAACCTTCGCGCGGCCATTCCGATCCGATTGCCCTGCAAGGCATGGCCAAAGCCGGTTTCGGAGAGGCCTTCAGGGTTCTCCTGAGCAAGCCGACCTACTGGCACATCACAATCGGGGCGACGATCGCCTCCTTTGTCGGCTATGGCGTTGGCCAGTTCACCACATCCTTCCTGATCCGAACGCACGGGTTGACGATCCAGCAGGCGTCCCTGCTGTTCGGCATCATTCTGGGCCTCATGGCGGCTATCGGCGTATTCACATCCGGCTACCTGGCGGACAAGGTGGCCAAGCGTCACCCGACAGCTCTCTCGTGGATTCCTGCGCTGGGCATGCTCTTCTCGGTGCCATTTTATCTGATCGGCTATTCCGCCAGCAACCTCTGGATCGCCATGCCGCCCCTGATGGTCGCAGCGATGATCCACTATTTCTACCTTGGCCCGATGTACGCCGTGGCCGGCGGTGTCGTCGACAGCCGGATGCGCGCAACGGCTGTGGCAATCACGCTGTTCGTGGTCAACCTGCTCGGCTATGGCCTTGGGCCACCGGTCATTGGCATCCTGTCCTCCTTCCTAAAGACCGTCGTCCTCTCTGGGGCGGATCTCGGGCTGACGCTGGATGCCTGCAAGGCGGTGGCGGAACTTAACGCCGATGAACTGGCCGCCTGCTCCAACGCTGATGCCAAGGGCCTGCAATGGTCCATCCTGATCTTCAGCTGCGGCTATGCCTGGGCGGCGCTTCACTACTTGCTGGCAGGCAAGACGTTGTTGCGTGACATGCTCGCCAAGGCCAGCTAATCCGGCCTGATGGCTGTTTATACTCAGGTTTCGGACGACGCGCTCGCCGCGTTCCTCGCTGAATATACCCTCGGCAATCCCCTTTCCTTCAAGGGGATTGCCGAGGGTGTAGAGAATTCGAACTATTATCTCGAGACAGAGACAGGGCGTTATATTCTCACCCTGTTCGAAAAGCGGGTGAACGCAGACGACCTGCCCTATTTCGTCGCCCTGAAGCAGCATCTTGCCGCCAAGGGCTTCCCCTGCCCATCGCCCATCGCGGCGCGGGACGGATCGGCACTGCGCACCCTGGAAGGCCGCCCGGCACTGATCGTCTCCTTCCTCGAGGGCCTTTCGCCACGCAGGCCGAACGTCACCCAATGCCGCGAGCTTGGCGCCGGTATGGCGCGGATGCACCTGGCGCTCGCAGATTTCGATTTGGTGCGGGAGAACGGCCTCGGCCCGGCAGCCTGGCCGCGCCTCTGGGCCGGCCACGAAGCGGACGCCGATGGGCTGCAGCCCGGCCTGGCTGATGCCATTGCCGCCGACCTCTCCGAAATCGCCGCTGCGAAGCCGCAAGCGCTTGGCCTGCCGCGGGGCACGATCCATGCTGACCTGTTCCCGGATAATGCATTCTTCCTCGGGGACCGTTTTTCCGGGGCCATCGACTTCTACTTCGCCTGCACCGATGCCCTCGCCTACGACCTGGCCGTCTGCCTCAATGCCTGGGCCTTCGAGGATGGCGGCGGGGCCTCGCTCGACTTCAATTTTTCGAAGGGTGCGGCCCTGATTGCAGGCTATGAAAGCGTGCGCCCCTTGGAGCCGTCCGAACGCGAAGCGCTGCCCGTTCTGGCGCGCGGCGCGGCGCTGCGCTTCTTCCTCACCCGGCTTGCCGACTGGTCGTCAACGCCCGCCGGTGCCCTTGTAAAGCCCAAAAACCCCCTCGAATATGCCGGACGCCTGGCGTTTCATCGCAAGGTGAACACAGCGAAAGGCTATGGCGCTTGAATGGCAACCGGAACCACCTGATCCAGCTGATCTTCGCCACCCTGTTTGCGCCTGCCGTGGCTGCTGCGGTCTCTGCTGCCCTGCTGGCCATGGCGATTGCACCGGAATTCGTCTTTCAGGTTGAGGTGAATTCGGCCGAATACCGGCCGGCGACGCTGCGGGAGATCGCAACCAGCCTCGTCGGCTTCGGCTTCATTGGCGCGGCCATGGGCGCTGTGCTGGGATGGCCTGCAATGGTGATCGCAGGGCTGCCGGCCCACCGCTGGCTGGTTCGCAAAGGCAGAACCGGCGGGCTGACCTACAGCCTGTTCGGCGTCGCTGTAGGGACCATCACCATGCTCGTCTATTTCGCGGCCACTGGCAGCTGGCGTCATCCGCTCGGCTTGCTTGCAGCCTGGCCGCTTCTGCTCGCAGGCCCCGTGACCGGATTGCTCGCCGCTGGCCTTTTCTGGCTGATCCGGCGCCCTGACAAGACCGCGATCACATGATGGAACCTTCGGTCCCCGAGGCTGACGCCCCCTTGCCCAGCTACGCCGGCCCGGTTCAGACACGCCGCTTCAAACGGATCAAGACAGGCCTGCTGCTCGCGTCTCTGGCCGCCTGCCTCGGCGTGACGCTGCTGGGCGCCGTGTTCACTGGCCTTTTGTCGATGATGGCGGGCCTTTTCGGCGCCTCGGTGAATTCAGGACTCCGGGGCAGCGACGGTCTCCTGAGCGGCATGTATGGCGGCATGCAGCTGGCGACCTATAATTTCATCCTGTTCTTCATCACCGTGCCTGCCGCCTGGCTGGCGCTGGGCCTGTCCATCGGGCGCCTTCCCTATCGCGGTATCGTGCAGCGCCGGCCCTATACCCGCTGGGGCAGCATCTGGGGCGCGATCCTTGTCGGCGGCACGACCGGCGGGTTCGGCCTGATTGGCGGCGTGACGAGCGGCCTCGGCGCCTTGCTTTCAGGCGGGATGATCGGCGCCATCGCAGGGGCAGGCTGCGGGCTGCTCTTCCACGCCATCGTAAAACCGGCCAACCAGCTGTCCGATGTGGACGTGAGCGTCTTCTGACGCTTGACGGTGCGGGCAAAGTTCATCACCTGAGACCCATGACAGACAAGATCGAAATCTGGACCGATGGCGCGTGCAGCGGCAATCCCGGCCCCGGCGGCTGGGGTGCCTTGCTCATCGCGGGTGACAAACGCAAGGAATTGTTCGGCGGCGACAGGCAGACGACCAATAACCGCATGGAAATGGTGGCGGCGATCGAAGCGCTCAATGCCGTCAAGAAGCCGTCAAAGATCACGCTGCATGTCGATTCCACCTATGTGAAAGACGGCCTGACAAAATGGATCACGGGCTGGAAGCGCAATGGCTGGAAGACTGCAGCGAAGAAGCCGGTCAAGAACCAGGATCTGTGGCAGGCGCTCGACGAGGCCTGCCAGCGCCACGAGATAACCTGGAAATGGGTGAAGGGTCATGCCGGCGACCCCGGCAACGAGCGCGCTGACGAACTTGCCCGGATGGGCACGGAAGCGGCACGCGGTTAAGCCTGCGCGAGAATGGCCTTCGCCGCGGCGGCTATATCGTCCGCAGACAAAGCTGGCAGTTCGATGATCTGAACGGGTTTGTCTTCGCGCCGCTTGCGGCTGCGGGCGTACAGCGGATCATAGTGTTCCAGCATCAGGCCTTCCGCCAGTTTGCGGTGCTCACCCGCATCCGCCAGCGCCTGCCACTCGGCAAGCGTCTCCTTGGCATGAAACGGCTTCAGCAGGGCCAGCGCGCGCGCTACGCTGCCGCGATCATTGACTGCGTCGCCATAGGCCGTGACGAGGAATTCGCTTCGTACGGAGGCCGAGGCATGGATCTCGACCCGTTTCGCCGCCAGCATCTCATGCCACAAGCGCCGTGGAACACGGCGCACGCCAACCCGCGCGGATTCAGCTTCGACAAAGATCGGGCGCGACAGGTCAAACCGCCGCAACTGGTCCCAGATATGGGTCTCGAACAGGCGCTGGGCCGGCTGTGGCAGGTCATCAAAGCCACCGAAGGCCGATCCCCGGTGATTAGCGAGGCCTTCAAGATCAATCACTTGGCCGCCCTGGTCTTGAAGCGCCTGGAGAATGGCCGTCTTGCCGCTGCCTGTCGGGCCGTCGATCAGGACAATCGGCAAGGGCGACGTGTCGCCGTCCAACCCCTCGACCACGTCCCGCCGCCATGTCCTGTAGCCGCCCTTGACCAGTCCAACCGGCCAGCCGACGGAGGACAGGATCGTCGCCATCGCATTGGATCGCATGCCCCCGCGCCAGCAATAGATGAGCGGCCGCCAGCCGCGCGGCATGTCGGCCAGCGCGGATTCAAGGTGCCCGGCAATATTGCGCGCGACGATGGCGCCGCCGACGCGATTGGCGCGAAATGGGCTCTCCTGCTTGTAGATCGTGCCGACCCTGGCGCGTTCGGCATTGCTCAGCACAGGCAGGTTGATCGCACCGGGCATATGGTCGTCCGCAAACTCGGCAGGCGAGCGCACATCGATGATGGCATCGAAGCGCGACAGGGATTCGGGGCCAAGGTCCGTAACGGTTTCAAGATAGGGCATCGGCGCCACGCTTAGCAGGTTTTCATTGCCTCGCCAGAGGCCTGCGCGCTAAGCCCCCCTGTGACACACAAGGACCACACCCATGCCCGACACCTTGACCGAGCCCCTCCTAACCTCGCTTGCCCATGGCGGCGGGTGCGGGTGCAAGCTCGCGCCAAACGTGCTGGCGGACATTCTGAGCGAAATGCCACTAGCGATCGGCAATCCGGATCTGATCGTTGATGCGGCGACGAGCGATGATGCGGCTGTCTACCGGGTGAACGAGACCACCGCACTGGTCGCCACGACCGACTTTTTCACGCCGATTGTCGATGACCCGCACACATTCGGACGCATCGCGGCAACCAACGCCCTGTCGGATGTCTTTGCGATGGGGGCGAAGCCGATTTTCTGCCTGGCCATCGTGGGCATGCCGATTGGCAAGATTTCCAACGCGACCATACGGGCCATTCTCGCAGGCGGGCAATCTGTAGCGGAAACTGCAGGTGCGCCGATTGCCGGCGGGCATTCCATTGACGCCGCCGAGCCGATCTACGGCCTTGTCGCGCTTGGACTGGTGCATCCGGACAGGATGCTGCTGAACTCAGGCGCGCGGGCCGGAGACGTGCTGATCCTCGGCAAGCCGCTGGGCGTTGGCATCTACAGCGCGGCGCTGAAGCGCGGAATCATTGAGGATTCCGACTATGCCGAAATGATAGCCTCAACCACGCGGCTCAACACGCCGGGCACCGATCTGGCTGGCATTGGCGGCGTGCATGCCGCGACGGATGTGACGGGGTTCGGGCTGTTGGGACACCTGTCGGAGATGTGCCGTGGCGCGGGGGTGAGCGGGGTGATCGATGGGGGTCTGGTCCCCGTGTTCGGGGGGGCACGACGCCTCGCCGAGGCGGGCGTGATGACCGGCGCGTCGGGCCGCAACTGGGACTCGGTCAAATCTGCCGTCACGCTGGAGCGCCAGTTGTCCGACGCAGATCTCGACATCCTGTGCGACCCGCAAACCAGCGGTGGCCTGCTTGTCTCATGCGCACCGGACGCTGTCGATCAGGTGCTGGACGTCTTCGCGAAGCACGGTCATGCAGGTGCCGCCGTGATCGGGCGCATGGAGGCCGGGACCGCCAGCATACGCGTCGTCTGACGCCTATTCCGTCTCGGCCTGTCAGTCAGGTTCTGGCGGCGCGGCGCCATCACCGCAGTCTGTTTCAGACCCCTCAACGCCACCGCGCCGGGCGAGCGCGTCCTGGATGTCGAGCCACAGGCGGTCACTGGCGGCGCAGGCGCGCGCAAAATCGAACAGGTTGCGCATGGTGCCTGTTTCGAAATCAAGCGACCCTGCAAATGGCATCGTTGCCGGAATGCTCGCAAGTTTGAGGTTCATGCCATGCTGCGACGCGAAGGACGCGGTCAGCGCCAGCTCGGTACGGGCCATGTGCATCAGCACGACGGAAAAGCCCCGCATCGTGATGGGCACCGTGCTCACAGGCGTCGCCCGCGGCAGGGTTCCGAGCTGGCCATTGATAATGACGTAGATGTTGACGTCTTCCAGAACGTCCATTTTCTCGCCGGTCACGAAAGCGGCATGTGGCGCGATGAAGAAGGGCACCGTGGTGCCGCCGTCGACGTGCATCTCCTGATAGGTGCCGCTGGCCGCATCGACATCGAACATGACCGGCGGGAAGACACCCGGCACGCTCGAAGACGCCACGAGCACATTCACAAACAGCTGCCGCGCCGATTCGCCGCCGCGACTGGCGATGGCGCCCAGATCCCAGATCACGGTCTCTTCGCTGTCGAGATTGGTCGTTGCGGCGAGCAGCATTCGCCCGTCTGCCGCTTCCCTGGCAACCGCATCGACAAGTTCCAGGGTGACGAAATGATCAATCAGGCGGCGCAGCGACGCGTCATCGAACACGCCGACGCGGAACACGGTACCGATACCCGGCCGGCCGATGATGTCGGCACTCATGCCGCCGGTATAGGCCTCGGTCAGTTCGTCATCCCATTCCGGTCCGAGAAAGGCGAATGGCGCGATCAGGGCGCCCGTGCTGACACCCGTCACGATCTCGAATTCGGGCCGCTTGCCGGACTGGGTCAGGCCGACGATTGCACCGGCACCAAATGCCCCGCCGGCGCCGCCGCCCGACAGGGCAAGAATATCGATGGCATCATCGCCGGAGCGGGCCTCCAGACGCTCAAGCGTGTTCCCCGTGCGTGCCAGGAATTCCGCATTGTCCGAGCCGGACATGCGCACGTCCGGTGCAAACCCGGCGATATAGGCGTGCGCGGACAGATCCAGGACCGGGGCGTCGCCGCGCACCAGCGTGACACAGCCACCAAGCATGAGCACGGCTACGAGGAGGCTTGCAGTCCGGATCTTCGTCATAGGTTCCCCTGCCCGTGGCACACAAGCTTTACCGGCATCCTGATACTGCGGGAAGCCGGACATCTGCTTTGGATACGAAAAAGCCCGGCCTTGATGGCCGGGCTTTTGAAAAACGCGAACAGTTTGAAGCGCTTCAGGCGGCTTCTTCGATTTCGTTGGCTTTGGAGCTCGGGCGAGGATCACGCAGCACGTAACCACGGCCCCAGACGGTTTCAATATAGTGCTGGCCGCCGGTTGCCTGCTGCAGCTTCTTGCGAAGCTTGCAGATGAACACGTCTATGATCTTCAGCTCAGGCTCGTCCATACCGCCATAGAGGTGGTTGAGGAACATTTCCTTGGTGAGCGTCGTGCCTTTGCGCAGGGAAAGCAGCTCGAACATCTGGTATTCCTTGCCGGTCAGGTGGACGCGCTCGTCATCCACTTCGACCGTCTTGGCATCCAGGTTGACCAGGATTTCGCCGGTGCGGATCACGCTTTCAGCATGTCCCTTGGAACGGCGCACGATGGCCGTGATGCGGGCAATCAGCTCGTCCTTGTTGAACGGCTTGGTGAGATAGTCATCGGCGCCATAGCCGAGCGTTTTCACTTTGGCCTCGATGTCAGGATTGCCCGACAGGATCATCACAGGCGTGTTCACACGGCCCATGCGCAGCTGCTTGAGAACTTCATAGCCTGAGATGTCCGGCAGCGACAGGTCGAGCACGATCATGTCGTACTCATAAACCTTGCCAAGATCGACGCCTTCTTCACCCAGGTCGGTCGTGTAGATGTTGAAGCCAGCGGCTTTCAGCATCAGTTCGATGGAACGCGCTACAGCGCTATCGTCTTCAATTAGTAGGACGCGCATGGCTCGTCTCCCGAATCATTCATACGACCAACCTAGTCGCTTTGTGTAACCTTGTGAATCCTACAGGCCGTTTCTTTAACGAAGGTTAACGGCGAGTAGGCTCGACCTCAAATAATTCCACTTTCTTCACACTGATTAATAGCCAAGCTCTGCCGCGGGGGCATTGCCTATCAGCATCTGGGAGATGGCGATCGCATCCTGGATCGGCTGTGCTTGCTGATCCGTCGAGATCAGCGTCTTCTGGCAACGAATTGCGTCCCGCACCTTGGGGTCGCGCATGACGATGCCCGCAAGGTGTGGACGGAATCCGAGGAAAGTCTGGCAGGCACGGGCGATGGCCTCATAGGTGCGCTGGCCACCTGCGCGTGTGTCCGCCTGGTTGATGCAGATGACCGGCTCAACATTAGGTGCATATCCGCGCAGCACCTTGATGAAGGCATAGGCGTCGGTCATCGAGGTTGGCTCGTCGGTGATGACCATCAGCGCCTTGTCGGCGGCACGGGCCAGGCGCATGCAATTGGCTTCGATACCCGCGCCAAGGTCGAGAACGACCTGATCGTATTGCAGGGCGAGCGCAGAAAGACCGGCCGCAAGGCGGGCCACTTCCTCTGGCGGCAATTCAGCCAGCGCACCCGAGCCGGAACGGCCCGGCAGCACGTCAAAGCCGCCACCCGCCGCACCGCCATCAATCGGCGTTACGGCGTCATCAAGTTCGACCCATCCGGCGATAACCGCCGCAAGATCGGTTTCCGGTGCGATGCCGAGCTGGACGTCGACATTGGCGAGGCCAAGGTCGCCATCAACCAGCAGCGTGCGCTTGCCAGCCTGGGCAAAGGCGCTGGCGAGGGTGATCGCCATGAATGTCTTGCCGACGCCGCCCTTGCCACTGGCAATAGCGATAATCGACGCGGGGGCGACACGCGGCGTTGGGCGCGCCTGCGGTCGGTCCTGAGATTTTCGAAGCATGAAACTCATAGGGCTACGCGGCTCCTTTCATGGCGATGACATCGCCGGGGGCGTCTTCCATTAATAGGGCGGCCAGGCGCGAGGGCGCAGCCGGAACCAGACCGCCGCCTATGAAGGGCGTAACGGCCAGATGCGAAAAGGCGATGCCTGCGGATGACAGTGCAGCAATCGCGCCTCCGCGGCGCCGGACAACGTCCAGCTTGGTCAGGACGGCGCGCTTGACGCCGGCCCGTGCGAAAGATTTTGCGGCTTCAGCCTGGTCTTCGGGATGTCCCTCGGCCGACATGACGAGCACTGGCTCGGCCCGAATAGCCGCGACAAGATCCTGAAGGCTGGCTATGTCATCATCGTCAAACGGGTTGATGGCCGGCAGGTCGATAACGCAGCGACGGTTCGCTTCGCGCAGCATGCGCAGCGTGTCGAACAGGCTTTCGGGCGTATCGACGACCCGGATCTGGTCCTGCTCGAGTTCGAGATAGGCTGCGAGCTGGGCACCGCCAGCCGTTCCGTCGAGATCAGCCGCGATCGGCATCACTTCGGCGCGCGCAACAGCCGCGCGGCGGGTCAGCTTCGCAGCCGTGGCCGTGCGCCCATGTCCGGGCGGTCCGACGAGTATGATATCGCGGTCGAGGCGCGGCAGGATCGGATCGCACGCCACCAGGCGCGAAATGCCCTCGGCAATCGCATCTTCGGGGTCTGTGAACTGGACGCCGGAACGGCCGGCGCTTTCGGCAGCCACGCGGTCAGCGAATCGCTGCGGGGCGCCATGCCACAGCAGCGCATCGCGCACACGGCTGAAGAGAGGGTTTTCGATGCCGCGGCCGTGCGTATTGCCACGGGCTTCGCGCAGGAAGAGGGGCTCGTTCGGCACCATGCCGCCGCCCATCTTGTCGGTTGCGGCGCGCACTTCCACGCCACCGTCAATCTCGCGTTCTGAAAGGATTACAGCGTCAGAGCCCATTTCGGCGAATATCATCGCCTTGGCGGCCTCGAAGGACTCGGCTGCGAACATCTTCATGCGCATATGGGCGGCATCCTCGTAACTTCTTGACCTTCCCGCGCAGCCCTCACCACGTGACAAGTCGGTTCATGTCGAAGGCCAGTTAGCACTCGAAATGGTTAACAACTTCCTTTTTTGCATTAGGATTTGCCTAATGTGACAGCCAATTAACGAAGGGATGGCACACGCCCGAGCGGCGCTTTTCAAACCATTGTTTTTGCTGGAGAAGCCTAGGCAGCCGCCCGTTCATCGACGATTTCGGACAGGGTCACACCCAGCTGGCCGTCGGCGATGACAAGGCGTCCGCGCGCCATCAGCCTGTCGGAAACGTAAATATCGATGGTCTCATTGGTGCGCCGCTCGAGTGCAACGACCTCACCCGGTGACAGCGCCATCAGGTCCTCGATCGGCATGCGCACCTCGCCCAGCACGATGTCGACGCGAACAGGCACGTCCATCAGTGATTTCTTCAGGGCGGGGTTGGCGGGCTGCATGAGCGATCAATCCTGTGTTCTTACGCAGGCGTAGAATGTTGCGAGTGTGCGTGTCAAATCCTTAACGCTCGGCAAACAGGTCGCCCTGGCCGTCGATGATCCGCTGGGCCGTCGCATTGATCAGGTCCAGCGACGCCGCAATGTCGAGCCCCTCATAGGCGCCGGCTTCCAGATGCCTTGCAAGAATCACAAGATCGGCCAGCGCGTCATTCAGCTTCAGTGTGACCGCCTGCAGGCGCTCGTCGCTCTGGATTGATTCGAGCCGCGCGGCTTCGGCAAGTCCCTCGGAGCGAGCCTCCGACAGGAGTCGTGCCAGCTCCGGGCCGGTCAGCGTCAACTGCCCATCAGCGGGGTCGGCTGGCTGTTCCGGCGCAGGCGGCAGCGTGAAATCGCTGCGAAACTCAAAGGACTGCACTGATTTGACGGCCCGCTGGGTCATTCGACCAGATCCTCGTCTTCAATCGTGCCACCGGGGCGGATATCGCCCTTTTCAATCAGCTTGCGGGCCAGTGCGACCAGTTCCTGGCGGGCGGCTTCGACGTCGCTGCGGCGCACCGCGCCATGAGCGGCGATCTCTTCGCGCAGCAGTTCGCCGGCGCGGCGGGTCATGTTGGCGAAGAAGGCGGCAGCGGTCTGCTCGCGTGCACCCTTGAGGGCCGTGACCAGTGTGGCGCGGG
>Ga0209024_1000390_pt1 | contig 79499 bp, 70 predicted proteins | sample AutmiccommunBRH5_FD_187380 | JGI IMG/M metagenome (GOLD analysis project Ga0209024, IMG submission 187380) | Deep subsurface microbial communities from Mt. Terri, Switzerland - Autotrophic microbial communities BRH/5 (SPAdes) (version 2) | ecosystem: Environmental > Aquatic > Deep subsurface >... | reverse complement strand
CTCAAATCTTCCCCGTGGCCCGGAAAGGGCGGCTCCGGCGGGCCGGAAGAGTTTCCATTGTCGGGGAAATCACCTGTCATATACGCAAGCCGCGACAAAAAGCAAAGCCCCGAGATACGCGCCGCGCACGGGGCTGTTGACATCGCCCCTGATGGCGGTCCGGCCAAGGCGCGGCCTTGCGGGGCGGGTTTGCCGCTTGTATTCGTGCGCCGCGCCGCGCAGCTTGTCGGCAATCTCCGCTCGACATCCACCGGAAAGGAGCCGCGCCATGTCAGACGATCCGCAAGCCGAAGCCTTTGTCACGATCTTTGACGACACATATGACCAGCCCGATTGCCGCGCCTATTTCCGCATGATGGACGCGCTTGGCTATCGCAACCAGCATCATGCGGTGGCGGCGTTCCGGGCGGGACTCGGGGCGCTCTGCCGCGCGCGGGGACTGAGCGCCCCGCGTATTCTGGATTTCGCGTCGAGCTATGGGGTGGTGACGCTGCTGATGCGCCATAAGATCACGCTGGCACAGGTTCTGGCCCGTTACCGCGCGCCCGAATTCGACCGCGCGACGCCGCAGGAGGTGATCGCGCGGGATCGGGACTGGCTGGCCGGGCTTGCCTGCCACGCGCCGCCCCTGCATGTGACCGGGCTCGACATCATGCCCAATGCGGTGGCCTATGGTCGCGCCGTGGGGCTGTTCGACGAGGCATATGCCGAGGACCTGGAGGCGGGCGCGCCCTCTGCCGGTCTGGCGGCCGCGCTTGGACGGGTGGACATGATCGTGGAATGCGGCTCGGTGGCGCAGCTCATGCCGCGCGCGCTCGACCGGGTGCTCGCGGCTTGTGCGCCGCGCAGGCCCTGGGTGATGACCTCGCCCATTCGCGGCAACGAGCGCGCGGCGGCGGCAGAGGTGCTGGCGCGGCACGGGCTGGTGCAGGAGGTGCTGCCGGTCGCGCCCTTCATCCACCGCCGCTTCGAGAGCGACGACGAACAGGCCCGCGCCATCGCCAATGCCTGCGCGGCCGGGCACGACACCGAGGGGCTTGAGACCAGCGGGCATTTTCACGCGCAGGTGCTGCTTGCGCGGCCCAAGGGCGAAGGCGGCGATCCGCGCGACTGGCCCGATCTGCCGGGCGCGGCCTCGCGGCCGTGACCGGGCACGCGCGCGACGCTCAGGTGCCGCAAAAGGTCTGCGGCACGACCTCGGACGGGGTGGGCGGGCGCCTCAGCGCGGCGGCTTCCGGCTGGTCCTCGAAGGGCCGGGAGAGCACATCGAGAAGCCGCTCGAACGGCTTGAAATCGCCCGCTATCGCGGCCTCGATCATCTGTTCGATCCGGTGATTGCGGGGGATGAAGGCGGGGTTGGCGGCGCGCATCACGCCCTCCGGGTCCGCCTCGCGCGTCAACCGCGCGCGCCAGCCTGCCTCCCATGTGTCAAAGGCCACCGGATCGAGGAACTGGTCGCGCGCGCCGCCCTCGACGAGCGCGCGGAAGGTGTTGGTGAAATCCGCCCGCCCCTCGGCCATACGCGCCAGCAGATCGCCCACGAGCGCGCCATCCCCCGGCCCCGGTGCGACAATGCCGATCTTGGCGCAAAAGGCGCGCAGCCATTCGGTCTCGATCCGGTCGGGCATGGCGTGGACAAGGGCGGTGAACTCTTCCACCGCCGCCTGCGGCTCGGGCATGAGCGGCACAAGCGCGGTGGCGAATTGCGCCATGTTCCACACGATCACATGGGCCTGATTGTCATAGGCATAGCGGCCATGGGCGTCGATCGAGCTATAGACCGTCTGCGGATGGTAGGTATCCAGAAAGGCGCAGGGGCCATAGTCGATCGTCTCGCCCGATACGGCGGTGTTGTCGGTGTTCATCACCCCGTGGATGAACCCCACCGAGAGCCAGCCCGCCACCAGCCGCGCCTGCCGCCCGATCACCTCGGACAGAAGATGCGCGGGATCCTCCACATGGCTGTAATGGCGCGCGACGGTGTAATCATAAAGCGCGCGCAGGCTGGCCGGATCGCGGCGCGCGGCGAAATACTGGAAGGTGCCGACGCGGATATGGCTGGCGGCAACGCGCGTGAGCACCGCGCCGGGCAGCGCGCCCGCCTCGCGCCAGACCTGCTCGCCGGTGGCGACGGCGGCCAGCGCGCGGGTGGTGGGGATGCCGAGCGCGTGCATCGCCTCCGACACCACGTATTCGCGCAGCACCGGCCCGAGCCAGGCGCGCCCGTCGCCCATGCGCGAATAGGGCGTGGGGCCAGAGCCCTTGAGCTGGATGTCGCGGCGGTGGCCTGCGCGGTCCACCACCTCGCCGAGCAAGAGCGCGCGCCCGTCGCCAAGCTGCGGCGAGAAGCCGCCGAACTGATGCCCGGCATAGACCTGCGCCAGCGGGGCCGCGCCCTCGGGGGGCTCGTTGCCGGAAAAGACCCGCGCGAGCGTCGCGTCATCGCCGCCGGTGATGCCCAACTCGCAGGCCAGCGCGGCGTTGAAGCGGATGAGGCGCGGCGCGCGCACCGGCGCGGCCGCCTGCCGCGTATGGAATGGCGCGGGCAGGCGGGCATAGCTGTTGTCGAATGGGATGCTCAGTTTCATGCGGGTCTCCGTTGACCCCTGCCAACCTAGCGGCCCGCCGCCCGTCTGCAAGCCTCAGTTCCGAATGAACGTGCCATCGCGCAGATCGCGCATGGCCTGGCGCAACTCGTCCTTGGTGTTCATCACGATGGGTCCGTGCCAGGCCACCGGTTCCTCAAGCGGCGCGCCCGAGACGAGCAGAAAGCGGATGCCCTCGGGGCCGGCCTGCACGGTGATCTCGTCGCCGGAGCCAAAGCGCACCAGCGTGCGGTCGCCCGAAAGGTCGCGCAGGTGCACCTCGCGGCCGGCCACCTCCTTTTCCAGCAGCACGCCGGTCGGGGCGGAGGCATCGGCAAAGCGCCCGCTGCCCGCGAAGATATAGGCAAAGCTGCGGCGGTATGTGTCCACCCTGAGTACCTTGCGCCGCCCCGGCGGCACCGAGATGTCAAGATATTGCGGGTCGGCGGCGATGCCGTCAACCGGGCCGCGCGCGCCCCAGAAACTGCCGGTGACGACGCGCACGCTGGTGCCGTCATCGTCGATCACCTCGGGGATGTCGGCGGCCTTGATGTCCTGATAGCGCGGCGCGCACATCTTCTGCGCCGCCGGCAGGTTGGCCCAGAGCTGAAAGCCGTGCATCCGCCCGCGCGCGTCGCCGCGCGGCATTTCCTGATGCAGGATGCCCGATCCGGCGGTCATCCACTGCACGTCACCCGCGCCAAGCGCGCCGGTATTGCCGAGGCTGTCGCCATGATCGACCTCACCGGCCAGCACATAGGTGATGGTCTCGATCCCGCGATGCGGGTGCCACGGAAAGCCCTTTGCATAATGCGCCGGGTCGTCGTTGCGGAAATCGTCGAACAGCAGGAACGGGTCAAGCTCGGACGGGTCGTGAAAGCCGAAGGCGCGGTGCAGGTGGACGCCCGCACCCTCCATCGTGGGGATGGCGGCGCGGGCCTCGAGAACGGGTCTGATGGACATGGTCACTCTCCTTTGCTCACGCTATGATATAGGGGATTTCGTGGCGTGTGTGCAGGGGTGGTTCTGTTCATGCGCGCAAGAGGTGCCGTGCATGGGCGCAGCGCAAGAAGAGGGAGAGAGCGGTGACGAATGGGCAGATCGAGGCGGTGCTGGCGGCCTCGGCGGGGCGGCGGTTGATCGGCGTCGGCTCGCTCGGCGGGCTGGGGGCGATCATGCTCTACATGGCGAAAGAGCTTTCGCCCGGCCTTGGGTGGCAGGCGTTTCAGGTGGCGCTCGGATTGGTTGCGCTGTGGTGCGCCTACCGTATGTGGCGCGCGACGGCCGAGCGGCTGGAGTTGACCGCCGAGGGGCTGCGCTCGAGCGATGGGCGCATCCTCGCTCCCATGGAAGAGATCGTGACGGTGGATCGCGGCATGTTCGCCTTCAAACCCTCGAACGGGTTCATGATCACGCTGCGCAGCAAGGGGTCCTTCGCCTGGGAGCCGGGGCTGTGGTGGCGGATCGGGCGCCGGATCGGCGTCGGCGGCGTTACGCCGGGAACCCCGGCCAAATACATGGCCGGGGTCATCCAGGCATGGATTGCCGCGCGCGAGGGCTGAGGCGCTCAGCCTGTCGGCGCGCAGACGCCCTCGAAGCAGAGCTGCGAGGCAAAGCGCAACGTCATGAACATCCGGGTTTCAAGAACGATGTCGTTGAGCCATCTGGTCGCCAGCACCGGAACATAGGGGCTGCGCGTCTCTACAAGAATGAGATCCTGACCGCCCACCATGAGCGGCAGACGGCCCGTGTCTTCGCTCACCTCCTGTTGCGTCAGGGGGAACAGCGCGCCGCTGCCGCGCACCTCGCTCCAGCGCAACTCGAACCACGGGTGACCGGGGATGTCATGAAAACGAATCACCGAAACCCGCATCTGGACCGGGCTGCGGGCGCCGGAGATCATGTCGAACGTCGTCTTGAGGTTGTCGATATAGGTGTCGTCGATGACGGCGGTTTCACGCGACAGCGCGTCGGTCATGGTGTAGCTCGCCTTGTCGCGCACGCTCTGCTGAAGGTGAACATCGTAGAACACGAACGAGAACAGCAGCCCCGACAACAGCATCGGCGTGACCACCACGGTTTCCACGGCGATCACCCCGCGCTCATCGCGGCGAAAAAGTCGCACAAGGCGGGCGAGCCGGTGGCGAATATCGGCCAGCATCATATCGGCTCCTGCACGAAGGCGGACATGGCAATGAAGGCTGTTTCACCGCTCGAGTCCTTGAACAAGGCCCGGCCAAGAATTTTTTCGGGGAACAGGGGCCTGTACTTGAGGCAGGCGCGCAGCAGCATGAGCTGGTTTTGCCCGCCCGGAATGAAGGCACGCAGGGGCTTGGCCGGCTCGGCCGCATCGGTGCAGTCCGGCACCGGGTCCAGGGCCGTCAGGTTGCGCAGATCGGTCGGCACCATCTCCAGGCGCAGCTTTTCGCGGCAGTTCGCGATCACGAGCGCATTCTCGCAGATGCTGTTCTTGATGGCATCGTGCTGCGGAGCGGTGCCGGTGCCGAGGCGAATGTCCCGCACGGCGATGTCGAGGCCACGCTCGAGCATCGCAGATTGCATCGTCACGATACCCAACTCCACCGAGAAGGTGATGAAACTCAGGAGGAACGGGACCAGGACGACAAATTCCGTGCTCACCGTGCCGCTCTCGTTTCCGGTGAAGCCGCGTCTCATGCGTGCGATGAGGCGTCTCATTGGGTCAGCCTCAACTGTTTGACATTCGCCGCGATGGCGCTGAAGGCCGAGGATATGTTGGTCCCCTGCGCTCGGTAGTAATGGCTTGGCGAGGTGGCACATCTGGTGAGCTCGCGCTCGGCCGGGCCTTCCTCGGGCACCTCGAAGCCGATGGAATAGACGACCACCCCCGCGCGCCTGGTGGCCCCGCAGACGCTTTGCATCAGGATGTTCTTTTTGGCCCCGTCCACGAATTCCGATCCGGTGAAATCCTCCCAGGCATCGTTCACGCCGGTGATGCGCTTGTGGAAATCGGGCGAGATCAGACCCCAGGCAACCTCCCAGTCGAGCTGAACGGTGTCGATATAACCGTCCATGGTAAATTCCAGGTTGGAAAACTCGGCGGGTGTCAGCCACTCCTGCTGGTCGATCGAATGGTATTCGTTCCTGGCCGTGCTGTAGAGATAGTAGGTCGATTTTTCCACGCCATCGCCTTCGAAGATGCAGACCCACCTGTCGTCGCTGCACTTGGCGCGGCCTTCGCTCCCCTCGAGGCGGCGATGCACATTTTTCTTGTTGTAGGCGTATTTGAAGAGCCTGTCGGTAAACTTCACCTCATGGAGGTCGGACTGCTTGCCGCGATATTTCGGTGCGGAGCGATCGAAGAAAAACGAGGTGGTATTTTCTCCGTCGCCCATGAAGATGATCACCTTGAGCGTTTCCGCATCACCGTAATCGGCCGGCACGGCCGCAAGCGACGAATCGAGATCGTTGGCCGCGATCATTGCGCTTGTCACCTGACGGAAGGTCGGATCGAGCAGCGCCGCGCCCCAGTTCATCCCTTCGTTGCCCGAGGTATTGCCGTCGGGCCGAAGCGCGTCGATCTTGGCGTTCAACTCGTCCACGCTGGAGGAATAGGGCAGGATGCGCATGTAATCGTCGTTGTAGCAGGTCCGCCAGCTCTGGTTGAGGCTGTCGAAGCTGCCGTAGCGCGAGGTATAGATCATCTGGTTCACCGGAATGCCGCTGCTGAGCGAGGAGGAGCCGCTGGTCAGCGTGGCATGGGTGTAGTCGTTGTCCTTGAATTCGAGACAGGTGGAATAGTCATGCCTCTCGTCCACGGCGAGTGCGTTGTAGATCGACAGGGGCGGGCTGACCGAGAAGCTGAACGGCACGATCGAAATCACCGTATTCCCGTTGCCGGAGTGACCGAGCACCGTGGTCACAAACTCCTTGGCAGCGGTGCGCAGATTGTCGATCTTGCTGTTCGCGGCCATCGAGCCGGAGACGTCAAGCACCAGCACGACCTCGAGTTTCGGGATGCTCACCTCGGCGCTCGAGACGGCACCGACATTGAGCGCCTCGACCCCGTTGAGCCACATCAGCACGGTGTCCAGCGTGCCGCCGGCGCGGGCGGTGATGCGGGCACTGTTGACCGAGACCGAAATCTCGCCGTCCTGCTCCGTGTGCAGATATTCCGACCTGCCGGCCTTGTCGAAATAGTCCTCGATGATGTCACGCGCCTCGGTCCCGTTGCGCGCCGTGGCGGCGGCAAGAACCGCGCGGTCAAGCGTCGTCTGCAACTGTGCGCGGGTGGTTTCGTGGCGCATCATGTCGAGCGCGATCCCCCCCATCATCAGCATGATCAGAATGATGAACAAGGCAAAAATTGTGGCCGAACCATCCTCCTGGCGGAAGAGGGCGAGTGCTTTCCTGCGCCAGAATGCGACGGGCATGTCCTGAGGCGTGGTTGCGCGGGGTTCCGGTCGGGGTTTTTCGGGCAAACGCATTTCGATACCTTCCCATCAGTTTCGGCCCAACAGTTCCGGCGGACAATTGCGAACAATTCCGGTCAGCACGTCCCGCCATGCGCGCCAGCATCTGCAATCGGGTCTTATCGTCGGTGAATATGGTGGAATAAGGGCGGTCGCGTGTCGTGATGGTGACGTCAGGCATATCTTACCGTATTGAAATCCCGCCCGGCAAAGCGCGTCCCCGTCATCGACAAGAGCGGTCGCGCCATGGCGTGCCTCGGGAGGGCCGTGCGCGTTTGGTCATGCCGGGGGAATTTTTGACTCGACATGCGGGCCGTATCCCCTGACCATGGAGCCCGCGGGCCCCATGGTCAATCGAGGCCCGATCCGACATGGCAGGGAGGGGCGAGCGTGACCGCCAGCAGGGAGCCGACATTCCGCGAAAGCGTCGATCTCATGTTCAACCGCGCGGTGACGCTGATGGATCTGTCGCCGGGACTTGAGGAAAAGATCCGCGTCTGCAATGCCACCTACACGGTGCGCTTCGGGGTGCGGCTGCGCGGGCAGATTCACACCTTCACCGGCTATCGCAGCGTCCATTCCGAGCATATGGAGCCGGTGAAGGGCGGCATCCGCTATGCCATGGCCGTGAATCAGGACGAGGTCGAAGCACTCGCCGCGTTGATGACCTACAAATGCGCCCTCGTGGAGGTGCCGTTCGGCGGCTCCAAGGGGGGGCTGTGCATAGAGCCGCGCGATTGGGAGGAGCACGAGCTTGAACAGATCACCCGCCGCTTTGCATATGAGCTGATCAAGCGCGACCTGATTCATCCGGCGCAGAACGTGCCCGCCCCCGACATGGGAACGGGCGAGCGCGAAATGGCCTGGATCGCCGATCAATACAGGCGCATGGCCACGACCGACATCAACTATCGCGGTTGCGTGACCGGCAAGCCGGTCAATGCCGGCGGCATCCAGGGCCGCACCGAGGCGACCGGGCGGGGCGTGCAATACGCCTTGCAGGAGTTCTTTCGCCACCCGGAGGATGTCGCCCGGGCGAACCTGTCGGGCACGCTCGACGGCAAGCGGGTGGTGGTGCAGGGCCTCGGCAATGTGGGGTATCACGCGGCCAGGTTCCTGTCGGAAGAAGATGGCTGCAAGATTACCGCGATCATCGAGCGCGACGGCGCGCTGCTCGATGACAACGGCCTTGACGTGGAGGCGTTGCACAACTGGATCGCGCGCCATGGCGGGGTCGAGGGCTATCCGGACGGAAGCTTCATCCCCGAGGGGGCCAAGGTTCTGGAGCACCCCTGCGACATCTTGATACCCGCCGCGCTCGAAGGGGTGATAAACCTCGGCAATGCCGAGCGGATCGCGGCCCCGCTGATCGTCGAGGCCGCAAACGGCCCGGTCACGGCGGGCGCGGACGAGGTCCTGCGCAGCAAGGGCACGGTGATCATTCCCGACATGTATGCCAATGCCGGCGGTGTGACGGTGTCCTATTTTGAATGGGTCAAGAACCTCAGCCATATCCGCTTTGGCCGGATCGGACGACGGCAGGAAGAGGCGCGCCACCAGCTTATCGTGAACGAACTGGAGCGGCTCGACCGGCATCTGGGCGACGCCTGGGCGATGGCACCCGACTTCAAGCAGAAATACCTGCGTGGCGCGGGCGAGCTGGAACTGGTGCGCTCGGGCCTCGATGACACGATGCGCACCGCCTATCAGGCCATGCGCGAGATCTGGCACGGCCGCGAGGATGTGGCTGACCTGCGCACTTCCGCCTATCTGGTGGCGATCGCCCGCGTGGCCGCAAGTTATCGCGCAATGGGGCTATGACTGTCGAAGTGGCGCTGACAGGGCCCGCATTTTCGCCTATGGTTGCGCAGGACTGCTGCCGGAGATGCATCATGCGCGCGCTTGTTACCTGCCTTTTCGTTACCTTGCCCATGGCTGCCACCGCGCAAAATCCGATCTGCGCGCCCACGGGCGAGATCGTTGCCGCCGCCGTCGCGGCGCGCAAGTCGGGGCAGGGGGCGGATGCGGCCAAGGCCGGGATCGCCGCCGGTCTGGGAGAGGCGAAAGCGGCCTTTGCGCCGGCGGTGCCGCCGCTCGTGGACTGGGTCTTTGAATTGCCCGAGGATGATCTGCAAAAGGACGTGGCCGGATCCTGGGTCACGCAATGCGAGGCGCAGTGAGCCACTGGACAGCCGCGCGCCCGAGGCCGATATATAGGCCATGAGCCTGCCGCCCGGATTCCTCGACGAATTGCAATCGCGCCTGTCCATCGCGCAGGTCGTGGGCCGCAAGGTCATGTGGGACAATCGCAAATCCAACCCGGCCAAGGGCGATCTCTGGGCACCATGCCCCTTTCATCAGGAAAAAACCGCGTCCTTTCATGTCGATGACCGTAAGGGATTCTATTATTGCTTTGGCTGCCATGCCAAGGGCGACGCGATTTCCTTTGTCCGCGAGACCGAGAATGTCGATTTCATCGAGGCGGTGCGCATTCTGGCCGGTGAGGCCGGGATGCCGATGCCCGAGCGCGACCCGCAGGCGCAGCAAAAGGCCGACCGGCGCGGGCAGTTGATCGAGGTGATGGAGCAGGCCGTCAAATATTTCGGCCTGCAATTGCGCAGCGCGGCCGGGGCTCCGGCGCGGGACTATCTCAGGCGCCGCGCCATGGCGCCGCAGGTGCAGGAGCGGTTCGAGCTTGGCTTTGCCCCGGACGGCTGGCAGGGGCTGTGGGATCACCTGACGGGCAAGGGCGTGGCCGCCGATCTGATCCTCGCCTGCGGGCTGGCGCGCGAGAGCGACAGGGGCAAAAAACCCTATGACGTGTTCCGCAACCGCATCATGTTCCCGATCCGCGACGCGCGCGGGCGCTGCATCGCTTTTGGCGGGCGGGCGATGGACCCGAACGACACGGCGAAATACCTCAATTCGCCCGAGACCGAGTTGTTCGACAAATCCCGCACGCTCTACAATCACGGGCCTGCGCGCGAGGCGGCGGGCAAGGGACAGCCGCTGATCGTGGCCGAGGGCTACATGGATGTGATCGCGCTGGTGGCGGGCGGGTTTGAGGCGGCGGTGGCCCCTCTGGGCACGGCGGTAACCGAATATCAGGTGCAGATGCTGTGGCGGATGGCCGACGAGCCGCTGATCGCGCTCGATGGCGACCGGGCGGGGCTTCAGGCGGCCGAACGCGTGGTCGATCTGGCGCTGCCGCTGCTGGAGGCCGGGAAATCGCTGCGCTTCGTGCTGATGCCCGAGGGCAAGGACCCCGATGACCTGTTGCGCGCGGGCGGCGCGCGGGCGATGCAGGCGCTGATTGACGATGCACAGCCCATGGTGCAGCTTTTGTGGCGGCGCCAGACCGAGGGGCGCAGCTTTGACAGCCCCGAACGCAAGGCGGCGCTTGAACGGGCCTGCCGAGAGGCGACCGGACGCATTCGGGACCCGTCGCTGCGCGGCTTTTACGAGCGCGAACTCAAGGATCTGCGCTGGCAGTTGTTCAATCCGCGCCGCGCGCCCTCCGCGCCGCAACCCGGCGCGCGCAAGGGCAAGGGTCGGTGGCAGCCGCCCGAAAATGCCCGCGCCAGCACGAAATCCTCGGCCCTGGTCTCTGCCGACGCCACTGAGGCAGTGCGGCTGCGCGAGGCGGTGATCCTTGCCGCGCTGATGTCCTGCCCCGAACTGGCCGAAGCGTTCGAGCCTCAGATCGCACGGATGGAGTGCCGCGACCCCGAGCACGCTGCACTTCGGGCTGCGATCGTGCGCCACGCCGATGCCGGGGCCGAGACGCTGCGCGCGCAGATCGCGGCGGAAATTGGCGACGGTCCCCTTGAAAAGCTCATGCGCCTGCCCCACGTCGCCATATCGCCGCCGGTGCGCCATCCGGGCGATTGCGAGCGTGCCGAACTGACGCTGCGCGAGGAATTCGCCAAGCTGAGCGCGGTCAAGGAGGCCGAGGCAGAGCTGCGCGAGGCGGTCGAGGATATCGAGGGTCTGGCCGACGAGACGATGACGTGGCGGCTCAGGCAGGCGGCCGAGGCGCGCAACCGCGCGATCCGAAGCCAGCAGGAGGACCGGACGGAATATGAACTGGGTGAGAACGGCGCGCGGCTCAACCGCGAGGAACGCGCGGAATTTGCCGCCCTTCTCGACCGGCTTGGCATGGGCAAGCCACCACGCTGATGATTTTTCGTGAGGAAGACGGGGGAAATACCGGGTACACGGGTGTGCGAATCACCTTATCGCGCTATTGATTCTGTCCTACGAATCACCCCGCCCGCAAATGCCAAGGAGATGCGCATGGCCGCCAAGGATACCGACGACCAGAAGCCCGACGAGCAGGACGCCGAAGTTTCGCTCGACATGTCGCAGGCTGCGGTCAAACGGATGATCGCCGAGGCGCGCGAACGGGGCTTCATCACCTACGACCAGCTCAATCAGGTTCTGCCGCCCGATCAGGTATCATCCGAGCAGATCGAGGACGTGATGTCGATGCTCTCGGAAATGGGCATCAACATCATCGAGGAGGAAGAGGCCGAGGAGGAAGAGGGCAAATCCACCGCCATCGCCGAAATCGGGCGGCGCGGCGAGATCACGCTCGGCTCCGGCAAGGAAGAAAAGCTCGACCGGACCGACGATCCGGTGCGCATGTATCTGCGCGAGATGGGCAGCGTGGAGCTTCTCAGCCGCGAGGGCGAGATCGCTATCGCCAAGCGCATCGAGGCCGGGCGCAACACGATGATCGCGGGGCTTTGTGAAAGCCCGCTGACCTTTCAGGCCATCACCATCTGGCGCGACGAGCTTCGCGACGAAGACATTCTGCTGCGCGACGTGATCGACCTCGAGGCGACCTTTGGCAACCAGCCGGGCGACGAGGAGGGGGCCGTGCCGGTGGTGGCCGCCAATGTGAGCGCCCCGCCGTCGCGGACCGAGCGCGGCGCGGCCACGGAAGAGCTTGACGCCGATGGCAGCCCGATCCAGCGTGAGGATGACGAGGAGGATGACGAGCAGGCCAACATGAGCCTGGCCGCGATGGAGGCCGCGCTCAAGCCGCGCGTGCTCGAGACGCTCGACCGCATCGCCGAGAATTTCGTGCGACTGAGCGACATGCAGGACAGCCGGATTTCGGCGACGCTGAACGAGGATGACTCGTTCTCCTGCGAACAGGAGGCGACCTACCAGACGCTGCGCTCGGAAATCGTCGAACTGGTCAACTCGCTGCATCTGCACAGCAACCGGATCGAGGCGCTGATCGACCAGCTATACGGCATCAACCGGCGGATCATGCAGATCGATTCGGCAATGGTCAAGCTGGCCGATCAGGCGCGCATCAACCGCACCGAATTCATCGAGGCCTATCGCGGGCGCGAGCTTGATCCCAGCTGGCTCGACGATATGGGCACAAGGCCCGGCCGTGGCTGGCAGATGTTCATGGAGCGCAGTCGTGACAAGGTCGAGGAACTGCGCGCCGACATGGCGCAGGTGGGGCAGTATGTCGGCCTCGACATCCAGGAATTCCGCCGCATCGTGAATCAGGTCCAGAAGGGCGAGAAGGAGGCCCGGCAGGCCAAGAAGGAAATGGTCGAGGCCAATCTGCGGCTGGTCATCTCGATCGCCAAGAAATACACCAACCGAGGGTTGCAATTCCTTGATCTCATTCAGGAAGGCAATATCGGCCTGATGAAGGCCGTGGACAAGTTCGAGTATCGCCGGGGCTACAAGTTCTCGACCTACGCGACCTGGTGGATCCGGCAGGCGATTACCCGTTCCATCGCCGATCAGGCGCGCACCATCCGCATCCCGGTGCACATGATCGAGACGATCAACAAACTGGTGCGCACGAGCCGCCAGATGCTCCACGAGATCGGCCGCGAGCCGACACCGGAGGAACTGGCCGAAAAGCTTCAGATGCCGCTCGACAAGGTTCGCAAGGTGATGAAGATCGCCAAGGAGCCGATCTCGCTGGAGACGCCGATCGGCGACGAGGAAGACAGCCAGCTTGGCGATTTCATCGAGGACAAGAACGTCATCCTGCCCCTCGATAGCGCCATTCAGGACAACCTAAAGGAGACGACGACACGGGTTCTGGCCTCGCTCACCCCGCGCGAGGAGCGTGTCCTGCGGATGCGCTTTGGTATCGGCATGAACACCGACCACACGCTCGAAGAGGTGGGCCAGCAATTCAGCGTGACCCGCGAGCGCATCCGCCAGATCGAGGCCAAGGCGCTCCGAAAGCTGAAACATCCGTCGCGGAGCCGCAAGCTGCGGAGTTTTCTCGACCAGTGAGGCCGTCGGCCGGGGCAGGTTGCCCGCAGCCGGGGAAACCGACCGCGGGCGCCTCGGATATGCGCGATCAAAAGGCGGCGGCGCCGCGATGGGTGTTTCCGCTGCTCCGAAGAAAAGCCGAAACGCTGCGGAGTCGCGCGTTCAGAACGCGCTGAGCCCGGTCAGATTGCGCCCGATGACCAGTTTCTGAATTTCGGTGGTGCCGTCGGGGATCGGCATGACCTTCGCGTTGCGGAAGTGCCGCTCGACAGGAAACTCCTTGGTGATGCCGTTGCCGCCATGGATCTGCACGGCCTTTCCGGCGATCTCGACGGCCATTTCCGTCGCATACCATTTCGCCATCGAGGTCTGCGTGTCGCAGCGCACGCCCAGTTCCAGAAGTTGCAGCCCGCGCTGGCACAAGAGCCGCGCGGCATCGAGATGCGTGGCCATGTCGGCAAGGTATCCCTGGATCAACTGGTGCCCGCCGATCGGTTTGCCGTGTTGTTCGCGCTCTTTGGAATAGGCGACCGCACATTCCAGCGCTGCCTGGGCAATCCCGACGCTCGTCAGCCCGACAAAGACCCGCGCGCTCTCGAACAGCTTCAATGTCTGGAACAGGCCCCCGCCTTCGTTCCCCAGAACATGCGCGGCGGTGGTTTCGGCCCGGTCGAAGAACAGCTCGCAGGTCGAGGCGCCTACAAGCCCCATCTTTCGCAACTCCCGGCTTTCATATCGGCCTTTTTCGCGATCCACGATGACCATGGAAATGCCGCCGTCGAGATTGCACACGACGATCGCGAAATCCGATTGCGCGCCGTTGGAAATCCACAGCTTTTGCCCGCTGACAAAAATCCTGTCGCCTTGGCGTTCCGCGCGGGCCTTGACCTCGCGCACGTTCGAGCCGACCGAGGGTTCGGAAATGCAGGTGGCGCAGATGCGCTCGCTGCGCAGGAGCGGTTTGAGATAAGCCTCTTTCTGCGCCGCGTCGCCCAACAGGTTGAGCGCGAATGCGGCATGGCCCTGAATCAGAACGGCAATCGCCAGATCGGCCCAGATTCGCGCCAGTTCCTCGTAGAGGATGCCATAGGTCATGCGGTCGATCCCGGCGCCACCGTCCTCTTCGGGGAGCAACCCGCTGATCAGCCCGAATTCCTCGACCTTGGCGAACAGGCCCTTGAGCGTTTCCGCATCCGGCGGGTGGCCGAGCGCCTCGTATTTCTCCGCCAGAGGCGTGAACTCGGCTTCGGCCATCTTGCGGAAGTTTTCCAGCAACATGCGCTGGTCGTCGGTATAGATTGCCTGTGCGGCAGCGATCACGTTTTCCATTTTTTTCCCTTGTTTCAGCGGCCCAGAATGGTGACGCAGGCGGCGGCTTCCTCGACGCCGTGCAGCCCGCCGCCGTTTTCGGCGATGGCGTTCTGTGCGCCTTCGACCTGGCGCGCGCCGGCCTCGCCGCGAAGCTGGGTGACCAGTTCATGGATCTGGCCGATCCCGGTTGCGCCGACCGGATGCCCCTTGGATTCCAGTCCGCCGGACGTATTCACCGGGATACGTCCGCCGATCCGTGTCTCGCCGCGCAGGCTGGCCGGGCCGCCTTCGCCGAACGCGACAAGGCCCAGATTCTCGATCTGGATCACCTCGCCCACGGCGGTGGCGTCATGCACCTCGGCCAATGACATGTCATCGGGGCCAAGCCCGGCCTGTTCATAGGCTTGCAGGGCGGCGAGACGGGTCAGGTGGTTCTTGTAATCCTCGGGCGCGCGGTCGGTGCCCGAGCGCAGGATCGCCGCCTTGACCCTGATCGCGCGCGCCGGATCGAGACCCAGCCGTTTGAGGCCCTCGCCGGTGCAGACCACCGCCGCCGCCGCGCCATCGGAAATCGGGGCGCACATCGGCAGGGTCAGCGGGTAGGTGATGGGCGGCGCGGCGAGCACCTGATCAATGCTCATGGCGTCGCGATACTGGGCCAGCGGATTATGGACCGAATGCGCGTGGTTCTTGGCAGCGACGGCGGCGAACTGTTCCTGCGTGGTGCCGAAGGTCTTCATGTGCAGCCGCGCGAAACCCGCATAGACATCCATGAACACGCTGTAGGGTTTGGGCGATTTCGAGCCTTCGGGTTCCTCCACCCCGGCACCCAGATCGGCCAGGCGCTGCGCGACCGCTTCGCCGTTGCTCACGTCCCAGCCGCTGTCAAAGGCCGCGAACATCAGCGCGCGGTCGTCGGAATACATCTTTTCCGCCCCCACGGCGAGGCAGCAATCGCCATTGCCGGCCTTGAGGAAATCCACCGCCAGCTTGAACCCGGTCGAGGCGCTGGCGCAGGCGTTTTCCACATTCACCACTGGAATGCCCTGGATGCCCATCTCGCGCAGCGCGATCTCGCCGCGGATCATGTGCTGGCCCTCCATGTGGCCCTGCACGGCGTTCGAGAAGAACGCGCCGTCGATGCGCCCGCCTTCGAGTCCGGCATCCGAAAGGGCGCATGTCACGGCCTCGCGGGTCATGTCCTTGATCGACTTGTCCCGGAACTTTCCAAATGGCGTCATGCCGACGCCGACGACATATATGTCCTGCATCATTCGTCCTCCTGTGTCAGTATCCGCGAAACTGCGGCTTGCGCTTTTCGACGAAGGCCGCCAGCCCCTCGTGCATGTCCCAGGACCGCATATGGGCGCGCAGGTTAAGCATCTCTTCGGCGAGCGCCGCGGTCTCATCCACATTCAGCGACCGGTTCGCCACCGTCTTCATGCGGCGCAGCACGGCGGGGCTCTTGTCGGACAGCTTGTCGGTAAAGGCCTGCACCGCCTCGCGAAGCTGGGCATCCGCAACCACCTTGTTGACCAGGCCCCACTCCATCATCTCCCGCGCCGAGACATTTTCGCCCGAGAACAGCAGGTATTTCGCGCGGTTGAGGCCAACACGGCGCGGCAGGATCGCGGCACCGCCCGCACCGGGAAAGACGCCGAAATTGGAATGCGCATCGCCCATCTGCGCGCTTTCGGCGGCAAAGACCAGATCGCAGGCCATCACCATTTCCAGACCGCCCGCCATGGCCAGCCCGTTGACGGCGGCGATCACCGGCTTGGGGCCATGGCGCATCAGCCCGAAAGTGTGCTCGACCAGATCGAGCAGGTCGGGCTCGCCAGGTTCGTGGCTTGCGCCGGCCACTTCCTTGAGATCGGCCCCCGCGCAGAACGCGCGGCCCGAGCCGGTCAGGACAATGGCGCGAACGGTATCGTCGGCAATCGCGGTTTCAAGGGCATCTGCCATCTCGCGCAGCATCTGCATCGACATGGCGTTCAACTGGTCGGTCCTCTGTAAGGTGATCCATTCGGTTCGGGCCACGCGCTCCACGGTCAGCGTCTGGGGGGCTTCAGTCATGGTAAGCTCCTGAAGAAGAATGAAAAGATATGATTTCAGGTTGCCTTTTGCAGCGGATTGCGCTGCTATGGGCCAGACCTGCACGCGGGTGAATCGACAACGGGAGGCCGACATGAGCACTGCACCACTGGCCGGATTGAAAATCCTCAGCCTCGCGGAACAATTCCCCGGCCCCTATGCGACGATGCTTCTGTCGGATATGGGGGCCGAGGTGATCATGGTCGAACGGCCCGGCACCGGCGATCCGGCGCGGCAGTTTCCGCCGCTGTTTCGGGCGCTGAACCGGGGCAAGCGCAGCGTTGCGCTCGATCTGAAATCCGGCGAAGGGATCGCGCGGTTTCGTGAGATGGCAAAGGTATCCGATGTCATCGTCGAAGGCTTTCGCCCCGGAAAGCTCGCGGCACTCGGTGCCGGGTTCGAGGACATGCGCAAGGTCAATCCGCGGCTGGTCTATGTGTCGATCTCGGGATACGGTCAGGATGGTCCCTATCGGGACAGGCCCGGCCATGACCTCAGCTATGAAGGCGTCGGCGGCCTTCTGGCCGATCAGGCGGAGGCGGGCCAGCCGGGGCCGGTGCCGACCCTGCCGCTTGCGGACATTGGCGCGGCGCTGTTCGCGGCAATCGCGATCCTCTCGGCGGTGGTGTCGAGCCAGCGGACGGGGCAGGGGCGTTACGTCGATGTCGCGATGTCGGATGCGGTGGTCTCCATGCTCACCGCCTTTCTCGTGCCCGCGGCCAACGGCACGCCGCTGGGCGAGTTCATCGCCGAGCCGGGCTATGGCGTGTTCACCTGCCAGGACGGCAAGCTCCTGACGCTCTCTATCGCGCATGAGGACTGGTTCTGGCGCCCGTTCTGCGAGGTGATCGGCAAGCCGGACCTCGCCGGATTGACAGGCCGCGAGCGTGTCGCGCGTAAGGATGCGCTGCGCGAAGCGATCGCGGCGGTTCTCGTCGGCAAGACGCGCGCGGACTGGGGGGGGCTGTTCGACAAGGCAGGCGTGCCCTGGGGCCCGGTCAATTCGCTGGCCGAGGCCCTGGACGATCCGCATGTGCGCGCCCGCCGGCTGTTGCGCACGATCGCGCATGGCAGCGCAAAGCCGGAAATCTTCCTGGTCCAGCCTCTGAAGTTCGACGGTTTTGAAACCGTAATTTCGGGCCCGCCACCAGAGATCGGCGCGGATAATGCAAGCGTCCTTGGGGGCAGTTCCGACTGATGCCGGGCGCCCGGGTTTTTCTCTAGCAGGCAAAGGAATACCCGCCATTCACCGGGTAGGTCTGGCCGGTGATCCAGCTTGCTGCATCCGAGCACAGGAACAGGATCATGCCCGCCGCGTCTTCCGGTTCGCCCAGCCGGCGGATGACATATTGCGACAACGCTCGCTTTTCGGTCTCGGCATCCGGGATCAGATCGGCGACCGCCGGGGTTCTCGTGCCGCCCAAGGCAACACAATTCGCGTTGATCCCGAACCGGCCACCGGCCTTGGCGATGGCGCGCATGAAGCCCGCCGCCCCGGCCTTGGCGCCGGAATAGACCGCCAGATGCGGCTCGCCCACGCGGCCGGCGTCGGATATGACCGTCACGATGCGTCCATAGCGGCCCTTGACCATGACCGGCATCGCATGACGGGTGCAGTTCAGCACGCCGTCGAAATTGGTGGCCATCCAGCGCCGCCATTCGGCGGGGTCGGACTCCCAGAACGGCACAAGATCGTCCAGACGCGATGTCGGCCCGGCATTGCCTGCATTGTTGACCAGAATATCCACGCCGCCGAACGCCTGTTGCGCCTCGGAAAAGGCCGCGCCGACCGCATCGTAATCGGACACGTCAAAGGCAATCGGCAGCGCCCGTGCACCTGCCGCCTCGACCTCGGCAGCAACGCTCACGGCGCGTTCGGCGTGAAAGTCGTTGACCACGACCGCGCCCGCACCGTGTTCGGCGAGATAGAGCGCGACCTGACGGCCCACGCCCTGGCCCGCCCCGGTGACCATAGCGATTCGACCCTTGATATCCAGCAGCTTGCTCATCGGCCTCTTCTCCTATCCCAGCCAGCGCTTGCGGCGCCGGTAATGCTTGATGTCGCGGTAACTCTTGCGCTCGCCCGAGGCGGACACGCCCAGATAGAATTCCTTGACGTCCTCGTTTTCCGCGAGCTTGTCGGCGGGCCCATCCAGAACGATGCGACCGTTTTCCATCACATAGGTATAATCGGCGATTGAGAAGGCCGCAGCGCTGTTCTGTTCGACCAGAAAGAAGGTCGTGCCTTGCGCCTTGAGTTGCTTTAGAACCTCGTAAACATCGCGGATCATCATCGGCGCCAGTCCCAGCGAGGGCTCGTCGATTGCGATGATCCGGGGGTTTGCCATCACCGCCCTGCCGATCAACAGTAGTTGCTGCTCGCCACCGGACAAGAAGCCCGATGTGCGGTTGCGCAGATCCGCCAGGCGCGGCATCAGGGTATAGACATGATCCAGCCGGTTCTTCAGCTCGGCGGCGTTGGGCACCATGTGCCCGCCAACGATCAGGTTCTGCTCAGAGGTCAGGTGACGCAACACGCGCCGTCCCTCCATGACGTGAACCAGCCCGTTCTTCACCACCTCCGATGCTTCCATGTTCTGAATCGGCTTTCCGTTCAGCACGATGGACCCCGCCGAAACCGTCCCGTCCTCGGATTTCAGCGTTCCCGAAATGGCCTTGAGCGTGGTGCTCTTGCCTGCGCCGTTTCCGCCGAGAAGCGCAACGCACTGACCCTCGCGCACGGTCATCGAGACCCCCTTGAGCGCCAGAATGACGTCGGAATAGGTCACTTCCACGTTATTGAGTTCAAGCATGGCTTCGGGTCCGGTTCCAGGGAAAGGGCCGGGCGCCACGATCGCGGCGCCCGGGATTGTTCACCACTTGCTCAATTCAGGAACGTCCACCTCGGTCGCCGCGATGGTGATCTTGCCGTCCTTGACCGTACCCACGTTCACCTTGAGCCCTTCGAGCGGGAACGGTGCTTCGGGGGAGAACGTGAGCGTCGGCAGGAAGCCGTGTGTTTCCCCGGAGGTGATCGGCCTGGCAAAGAGCGCCTCGCGGACCAGCTCGCCCGTCAGAGCTTCGGCACCGTTCTCCTCGACCGCGTGGTCGATCACGGCAACGGTATAGAGACCCTGGGAAATGCCCATGGCCGTCACGACGTTCCAGGGCGCCTTGAGCCCGTAATCCGAAACGAGGGTCTGGTAGAATTGCCGGGCTTCTGTGTCATCATCGGCCGCGATCACCATGCCGTAGGCCTCAAAGTCGCCTTCGAGCTGCGCAAGCCCGCCAAGCGCGTTGCCGGAGGCAGGCAGCCCGTTATGCGAGCTCATCATGATCGGGATGTCGGCCCCGTTGGCCTGCAACCCGCGTTTCGCGGCCACCACGATCGAGGTGTTGGTCTGGATGATCAGCGCCTCGGCCCCCGACCGTGCGACGCGACGCATCTGCGCTGTCAGATCGGTCGGCTGCACTTCGGTGTAGATGATCTCGACCAGATCGGCGGCTTCGGGATTCTCTTCGACATAGAGTTCGAGACCCTTTCCCATGTCAACATAGGCTGGGGATGCCTCGGAGGACAGGACCGCGAACTTGATCGGTTCGTCGCCGCCGCGCTGCTCGCGCATCCAGGCCAGAAAGCCCGCGGCTTCGTGCGAATAGGTCGGACGGGGGTTGAATATCCAGGAATCGGGTTGCCAGGCAAAGCCGTAGCCAGCCGTGGCCATGAACATCGGAATCCTGTCTTCGGGCAGGCGTTCGGACAGGGCCGCCACGTCCGGGCCACCAAGACCGACCACGGCAATCGGGTCCAGCTCCGATTTGATGCCGGGCCAGAGGCTTGCGACCTGTGCCGCGTCGTAGCGGGTTTCGTAGTTCTTGTAGTTCAGCTTGACGCCGAGTTCCTTGCCGCGCGTCGCGTTCCACCAGTCGAAAACGACCTCGCGGCTTGCGGCCAGGATCGGCATGATGTCGGCATAGGGACCGGAAAAGTCCGACAGAAGTGCAAGGTTATATGTTGTCTCTGCCTGAGCCTTGATCGGCAGCGCCGTGGCAAGCGCCAGCGTTCCCGCTGCCAGCAGACCCCCGAGGCCCGATTTGGTAAGATATGTCATGTTCTTTTTCCTCCCAGGTTACAGGCCGCCCCGAAATCAATAGGGAAACGGCCAGATACGATAAGATGACTTCAGGATATTCCAGCGGTGCATCAGCCCCTTGGGTTCAAGGATCATGAACAAGGCGATCACGCCGCCGAGAATGACGTTCATGCCGGCGAACACGATGTCGCCGCCAAGAAAGGACACCGAGTCGGCGATATTCGGGCCGACTGTCGCAATCACTTCCTGTATGGTGCGTATGATGAAAACACCGACCAGCGCCCCGACGATCGATCCCATTCCACCGACGATGATCATCGCCACGAAAAAGATGGAATGGAACAGGGTGAACTGATCGACCCCGACAAAGCGGATCATGTAGGCCCAGAGCGCCCCGCCGACGCCCGCATAAAAGGCGCCGATCAGAAAGGCATTGGCCTTGGTGGCCGCGACATTGATCCCCATGATGCCGGCCGCCACGTCATCGTCCCTGACCGCGACAAAGGCGCGGCCGAAACGCGACCGGATGATCCCGAAGGCGCCGGCGACCATGAGTGCGGCAACGGCAAGGTTCATGTAGAACTGCTGGGTCTCGGTGACGAGGCGCAGCCCGAAAAGCTCGGCTGCCGGCACGGTGACGCCGTTCGATCCACCCAGCCAGGACGATGGCAGGTTCAGAACGGCAAAGTGAAAGATGAACTGTGCCGCGATGGTTGTCAGGGCCAGATAGAACCCCTTGATCCGGGCCGCCGTCAAACCGAAGAGAAAACCGAACAAGGCGGCCGCGAACCCGGCCAGCGGAATGGTCAGCACGAAGGTCAGGCCGGTTTTGGAGGCCAGGATCGCGGCGGTATAGGCCCCGACACCCATAAAGGCAGCCTGACCCAGATTGATCTGGCCCGCATAGCCCGTGCATATCTGAAGCCCCACGGCGATGACGGCGCTGATCAGCATCATGTTCAGCACCGCGATGATGCGCCCGCTCACGAGATAGGGCGCCGCCAGCATGACAATTATGAACAGGGCAAGGGCTGCCGCCTGCCAGCGCGTGCGCACAAGGCGTCTGTCGGCGCGATAGCTGGTGGAAAAAATGCCGGAAGGATCCATGGATTACACCCGCTCGATTGTGCGCCAGCCGAACAGGCCCGTGGGCCGGATCAGCAGAATGGCAAGCATGATGATATAGGGCACGACACTGCCGAGCGAGCCGCCGATGATCGGATCGAGGTAGTTGGTGGTCAGGCTCTGGATGACGCCGATGATCACCCCCGCCAGGATCAGCCCGCCGATCGATTCCAGCCCGGCAAAAAGTGCCACAGGCAGGGCCGCAAACCCGATATCCGAGGCCAGAAATGTCAGCGACTTGCCGCTGAGAAAGATCATCGCGCCGATCGTGGACAGGATTGCGCCGAGAATCCAGGCAAAGGCAATCGAGCTTTTCACCGAAATCCCCATCGAAGACGCCACGACGTGATCTTCGGCCACCGCCGTCATCCGCAGGCCCGAACGTGTCCGGTTGAAGAACCACGACAGGCCGACCGCTGCGACGATGGTGATGATCCCCCCGATCAGCAGGTTCATCGGGATCAGCATGTCACCGAGAAAGAGCGGTTTCAGCGGAAAGATGATCGGGAAGGGCCGGACAGCAGCGCCAAACAGCAGCAGGACGACACCGCGCAGCAGGATCAGCAAACCGACCGTCACCATCACCATCGAAAATACCGATTCACCGATCAGCTTGGTGAGGAAAATCCGCTCGATCAGATAGCCGACAAGACCCGCCAGAACCAAGGATAGCGGGATCGACAGCCACAGGCTCAGGCCGAGCTGCATGGTTGTGAACCAGACGATGAATCCGCCGATGATCACCAGTTCGCCCTGCGCGAAATTGAACACCTTGCTGGCGCGGTAGATCACGACGAACCCCATGGCCACCAGCGCGTAAAGCAGGCCGATCAAAGCCCCGGTTATGATGTCGTTGATGAAATAGACCATTGTTCCCGACTTCCCTTAAACTTGCGACTGCCGCCTGGCAGCCTTCGATCCGTTCTCGACATCCGATACACGCACTTCGGCCCTCAGCACACCCTGACGGCCATCCTGATAGGTTACGGCAATCTCAAGGTCGATCTTGTCGGCACCGCCATAGATGGCCTCGACGAGACTGGCATAGCGGTCTTCGAGAAATGCCCGCCGGAGTTTCCGGCTGCGGGTCAGTTCGCCTTCGTCCGGGTCCAGTTCCTTGGGGAAATTCGCAAACCGCACCACGCGAGAGCCTTCGGGCAGCAAGGCGTTGATGCGCGAAACCTCACCTTTGATGAGGTCCAGGATTTCAGGTTTCTGCGACAGGTCGGTATAGGTCGAGAAGCTGATATTGTTCTCTTCCGCCCAGCGGCTGAGCACCTCCATGTCGATATTGATCAACGCGCTGACAAAATCACGGCTTTCGTCACCAAGTGTCATGATGTCCTTGATGTAGGGGCTGTAGCGCAGCCGTGTTTCGATGAACTGCGGCGGATAGCTGTGCCCGTTCGCCAGGCGGCGCATGTCCTTGACCCGGTCATAGAACACAAGCTCTCCGTCATCGGTCATCGCAACCGCGTCGCCGGTGGCATACCAGCCGTCATCGGTCAGCGCCTCGGCGGTCTTGTCGGGTTTGCCGTAATATCCGCCAAAGCCCGATCCGCCGCGGACCTGCAACTCGCTTTGCGGCGATATGCGGTATTCCAGCGGATCGCCGTAGGCGGTGTTGGTCTGCATCCATCTGCCGCTTGTCTCGAGCCGGTAGCTTTCGCCGGCATGTGCGGTCAGCAGCCCGATTTCGGTTGCCCCATAGACATTGCGCAGCTTGACCCCCATCGCGTGGAACATGCGGAACACGTCCGGTGCCATCAGCGCCCCGCCGCACATCGCATTCCTTGCCTTGCCAAGGCCGAGGTTGTCGCGCAAATGATGCAGGACAAGACCCTCCGCGAAGGGCAACTGCAACCGTGCCGCAAGACCGGGCCTGCGTCCTTCCAGCCGCTCGACACGGACATCGCGGCCGACCTTCATGCCCCAGTTGTGGAATGCCCGGCGGAGCTTGCCGGCCCCCAGCATCCGGGCCTGAACGACGGATGCGAGATTTTCCCATTGGCGCGGACTGAACACCAGGGCGTCAACCGCCAGTTCCCGAATGTTGTCGAGCACTTCCTCCGGGCCTTCGGGAAAGTTCACCACCATGGGCGCGACCAACCCGATCGACAGACCAAAGATCTGTTCGGTCACCCATGCTGGCGAAATGTAGGTCAGATACTCGGTTCCGGGTGCGATGTCGATCGCCCCCATCACCCGCGAGCAGTTGTCGAACAGGTAGCGATGCGTGATGATGACGCCTTTGGGCTTGCCGGTAGTGCCGGATGTGTATGACAGCACCGCGATGTCCTCTAACCGCCCGCGCCTGACATGGTCCTCGAAGCGGGCGGGGTTTCCGGCATGGGCCTGACGTCCGGCCTCGCTCACGCTCTCGAAGGAATGCAGCAGCGGATGGTCGTAGTTCCACAGGCCCGCGTCATCCCAGTAAACGATGCCCAGCGCCCCCTCTGCCTGACTCGCGATCTCGATGCACTTGTCCACCTGTTCCTGGTCCTGCGCCAGAAATATCCGCGTCCCGGAATCCTCTGCCAGATACAGGAGCTCTTCTGCCGTCTGATCGGGATAGACCGACACCACCTTTCCGCCCAGCGACTGCACCGCGTATTCCGCCCAGAAATGCTCGGGCTCATTCTCTCCGATCATCATGACGGCATCGCCGCTCGAAAGGCCCATGCCCTCCAGCCCGAGCGCCAGCGCCCGGACCCGTTCGAGCACATCGGCCCAGGTGAATTCACGCCAGATCCCGAGGCGCTTGTGGCGCTGCGCCAGCGCGTCGGGTGTGGATTTCGCACGCGCCAGCAATACCTGGGGCAGCGTTTGGCTCTGCGTGACGGCCGGGTCCGAAAATTCCATTGATTTTAGATAGTTGGCCAAGCTGTCACCCCAGGTATGCTTTGATTACGGCGGGATCCTTCTGGATCTCCTCGGGCGTGCCTTCGGCAATCACACGGCCGAAATCCAGCACCACGATCCGGTCGGCGAGGTCCATCACAACGCCCATGTCATGCTCGACCAGAACCACGGGGATCTTGCGCGCCTCGCGCACATCGAGAATGAAGCGCGCCAGATCCTCCTTTTCTTCCGCGTTCATCCCCGCCATCGGTTCGTCCATCAGAAGGATCGACGGCTCCTGCGCCAGTGCGCGCCCCAGATCGACCCGCTTGCGCAGCCCGTATCCCAGGGTGCCGACGGCCCTGTTGCGTATGGGTTCGATCTCCAGAAAGTCGATGATCTCCTCCACCGCTTCGCGGTGCTCGGTTTCCTCGCGCATCACCGGTCCATAATGAAAAAAGGCCTGAATCACATTCGACTTCATCAGCGTGTGACGACCGACCATGATGTTCTCGATCACGGTCTGACCGGCAAAGAGATGCGTACCCTGAAAGGTGCGGGCGATGCCGCGGCGTGCGATCTGATCGACGCGCAGCCCGGTCACGTTCTGGCCGAACAGTTCAACCCTGCCCTCCTGGGGGCGATAGAACCCCGCGGTGACGTTCAGAAACGAGGTTTTCCCCGCGCCGTTCGGCCCGATGATGGCCAGCAATTCGTCGTCCCTGACGGTGATGGATACGTTATCGAGCGCAGTCACGCCGCCGAATTTCAACGTCGCGCCGCGCACCGCGAGCGGTGACGCGACACTCGCTCCGACGCTATCCCTTATTTGATCCCTCATTGTCCCCCTGACCTGCCACTGAGTTTTATCCGGATGCGACCGAAGCCGGATTGGCGGTTAAGCCGTCTGGTGCGGGTTTGGCAATGGAAAAGTTCGCGGACGACGTGACGTTCCGGCAGGCGCGATCTGCCAGAAGGCAGGCAATGGCCTTGCGTTGCGTCCCCGGCGCCTTCGATCATTCAGCCCCCGAGTTTGCCACGCCACCGAATCCGGCCTTGCGGTCGCGAAACATTCCCTGCGACATCCGGTGCACACCCAACAGACCGGCGCAATCCGCACCTGGCGCGGCATTCGTCAGATTCCCCACTCCGATGGCGGCGGGGTTTGCGCAGGTCATATTTCCCTCCCATCCCCCTGATCGGGGACTTGTTCGGGCCTTTTCATCGACCCGTTTTGATAAATCTAACATGTGTTCGAAAGCTGTGTCAACAAATGGTGTTTCGGCGCGGGCGCGCGCTATCGAGGGACACTCGCATCGGTCGGAACCTGCCTGACGCGGGGATGCGCAGCCTTGCCGGAGAGGCCGGCGCGCAACGCGGCTTCGCGCAGCCCTATTCCAGTTCGACCAGCAGATCCTTGGCGTCGATCTGGCTGCCGGGCTGGACGTGGACGGCCTTCACCACCGCATCGCGTTCGGCATGGATGCCGGTCTCCATCTTCATCGCCTCGATGGTGAGCAGCATGTCGCCGGTCCTGACCGCCTGTCCCGGCTGCACGGCCATGCTTGCCACCACGCCGGGCATGGGCGCGCCTATGTGGTCGGGGTTGCCGGTCTCTGCCCTGGGGCGGGTGGCGGCGCGGGATTTCACCAGACGGTTGGGCACGCGGATCACCCGCGGCTGGCCGTTGAGCTCGAAGAATACCTTGACCTCGCCATCTTCCTGCGTTTCTCCCACGGCTTGCAGGCGGATTTCGAGGATCTTGCCGGGGTCGATCTCGACGCTGATCTCCTCGCCGGGTTCCATCCCGTAGAAGAAGGTTCGTGTCGGCAGGGTGCGTACCGGCCCGTATTGCCGGTGGCGCCCCATGTAATCGAGGAACACCTTGGGATACATGAGATATCCGCCCAGATCCTCGTCATCGACCGCCTTGCCGTCAAGCTCTTCGCTGAGCTTCTTGCGCGTGGCTTCCAGATCGACCGGCGCAAGATGCAGGCCGGGGCGTTCGGTATTGGGGCGCTCATCCTTCAGCGCCTTTTTCACGATCGCCTCGGGAAAGCCGCCGGGCGGCTGGCCGAGATTGCCGCGCAGCATGTCGAGAACAGAGTCGGGAAAGGCCACCTCGCGGTCGGGATCCTCGACATCGGCGCGGTTGAGGCCCTGAGAGACCATCATCAGCGCCATGTCGCCCACCACCTTGGACGACGGCGTGACCTTGACGATATCGCCGAACATCCGGTTGACCTCTGCATAGGTGCGGGCCACCTCGGGCCAGCGTTCCTCGAGGCCAAGCGCGCGCGCCTGCGCCTTGAGATTGGTGAACTGCCCGCCCGGCATCTCGTGCAGATAGACCTCCGACGCCGGCGCCTGAAGCCCGCTCTCGAAGGCTACATATTGCGCGCGCACCCCTTGCCAGTAGTGCGAAATCTCGCGGATGCGCTCGATCGGCAGACCCGTGTCGCGCGGCGTGCGGCGCAGGGCCGCGACGATGGAGCCAAGGCAGGGCTGCGAGGTGCCGCCCGAAAACGCATCCATCGCCGCATCCACCGCGTCCACGCCTGCCTGCGCCGCGGCAAGGATGCTGGCCCCGGCGATGCCGCTGGTGTCGTGGGTGTGGAAATGCACGGGGATGTCCACCTCGTCCTTGAGCGCCCTGACCAGAACGCTGGCCGCGGCGGGCCTCAATAGCCCCGCCATGTCCTTGAGGCCCAGCACATGAGCGCCCGCCGCCTGCAATTCGCGGGCCATGCCGACATAGTATTTCAGGTCATATTTGGCGCGGTCCGGGTCGAGGATATCGCCGGTATAGCAGATCGTGCCCTCGCAGATGCGCCCGCTCTCGATCACCGCATCCATCGCCACGCGCATGTTTTCCACCCAGTTGAGGCTGTCGAAGACGCGAAACAGATCGACGCCGGTTTCCGCCGCCTGCCGCACGAATGCGCGCACCACGTTGTCGGGGTAATTGGTATAGCCTACCCCGTTGCTGGCGCGCAGCAGCATCTGCGTCAGCAGGTTGGGCATCGCGGCACGCAGATCGCGCAGCCGCTGCCATGGGCATTCCTGCAAGAACCGATAGGCCACGTCGAACGTGGCCCCGCCCCAGCATTCGACGCTGAACAGGTCGGGCAGGTTGGCGGCATAGGCGGGCGCGACGCGGATCATGTCGATCGAGCGCATCCGCGTCGCCAAAAGGCTCTGATGCCCGTCGCGCATGGTGGTGTCGGTGATCAGCAGCCGCTCTTGCGCCAGCATCCAGTCGGCGACAGCGCGCGCGCCCTTTTCTTCCAGCAAGGTTTTCGTGCCCGGTGCCGGATCGGCCAGCGGGGCAGGGGGGCGGGGCGGCTTGACATCCGCCGGTTTCGCGCGGCCTGCCGTCTCGAGGTGCCCGTTCACCGTGATATCGGCGATATAGGTCAGCACCTTGGTGCCCCGGTCGCGCCGCTTGGAGAATTTGAAAAGCTCCGGTGTCGTGTCGATGAACCTGGTGGTGTATCGGTTCTCGAGGAACGTGGGGTGCTTGAGAAGGTTCTCGACAAAGGCGATATTCGTGCTCACGCCCCGGATGCGAAACTCGCGCAGGGCGCGGTCCATCCGGGCGATGGCGGCCTCGGGCGTCGGTGCCCATGCGGTGACCTTGGTCAGCAGGCTGTCATAATAGCGCGTGATCACGCCGCCCGCATAGGCGGTGCCGCCATCAAGCCGGATGCCCATGCCGGTGGCGCTGCGATAGGCGGTGATGCGGCCGTAATCGGGGATGAAATTGTTGAGCGGGTCCTCGGTGGTGATCCGCGTCTGGAGCGCGTGGCCGTTGAGCGTGATGTCGTATTGGCTGGCCTTGCCGGTGGCCTCCACCAGGGTCTTGCCCTCGGCGATCCTGATCTGGGCCTGCACGATGTCGATGCCGGTGACCTCTTCGGTCACGGTATGCTCGACCTGGATGCGCGGGTTGACCTCGATGAAGTAGAACTTGCCGCTGTCCATGTCCATCAGGAACTCGACCGTGCCGGCGCATTCGTAATTCACATGCTTGCAGATGCGATGGCCAAGCTGGCAGATTTCCTCGCGCTGCGCCTCGGACAGATAGGGGGCGGGGGCGCGTTCCACGACCTTCTGGTTGCGCCGCTGGACGGAGCAATCCCGCTCGAACAGGTGATAGAGGTTGCCGTGCCTGTCGCCCAGTATCTGCACCTCGACATGGCGGGCGCGCTCGATCATCTTCTCCAGGTAGCCCTCGCCATTGCCGAATGCGGCCTCGGCCTCGCGGCGGCCCTCCAGCACCTTTTCCTCAAGCTCGTCGGCGCTGCCTATCGGGCGCATCCCGCGCCCGCCGCCGCCCCAGCTTGCCTTGAGCATGAGCGGATAGCCGACCGCCTCGGCCCCGGCCCGGATCGCGCCCATATCCTCGCCCAGCACCTCGGTCGCGGGGATCACCGGCACGCCTGCCTCGACGGCCACGCGCCGCGCGCTCGCCTTGTCGCCCAGTGCGCGCATGGTCTCGGCCCTGGGACCGATAAAGGCGATGCCGGCAGCAACACAGGCATCGACGAAATCGGGGTTTTCCGACAGCAGGCCGTAACCGGGATGGATCGCATCCGCACCCGATTGTTTCGCCACGCGGATGATTTCCCCGATCGACAGATAGGCCGCGACCGGCCCCAGCCCCTCGCCGATGCGGTAAGCCTCATCGGCCTTGAAGCGGTGCAGCGACAGCTTGTCCTCTTCGGCAAAGACGGCGACGGTGCGCTTGCCAAGCTCGTTGGCCGCGCGCATCACGCGAATCGCGATCTCGCCCCGGTTGGCGATGAGGATTTTCTGGAATTCGGCCATGGGTGGTGCTCCCCGGATGGTCATTGTGCTGCGCTGCGGCGCTTCTGTCTTGTAGAATTTGTGAACGATTTGTGCAATTGGCGTCTGGTGGCATGAACGAGGGAACGGGCGTGCAGGGGCGTGCCCGCGCCGGCATGGCTGTCAGGACCTTGCCGCGGCGCGAAACAGCCGGAACATTAACCGAACACCGGGCTTTATCTCGGGGCCTGCCCGCGCTATTGTCGCGCCCATGAGCAGCTTTGACGACTCGGGTGCCCTTGAAGGCGCCAGCCTTGCCGCGCGCGCCATGGCCGCGCGGCCCGCGCCCTATCTCGATGACCTGAACCCCGAGCAACGCCGCGCCGCCGAAACGCTCGATGGCCCGGTGCTGATGCTGGCGGGGGCGGGCACCGGCAAGACCAAGGCGCTGACCACGCGCATCGTGCACCTGCTGAACACCGGCCGCGCGCGCCCCAACGAGATCCTCGCCGTGACCTTCACCAACAAGGCCGCGCGCGAGATGAAAGAGCGCGTCGCGCGCCTGATGGGGCAGGCAGTGGAGGGGATGCCGTGGCTCGGCACCTTCCATTCGATCGGCGTCAAGCTCCTGCGCCGCCATGCCGAACTGGTTGGTCTCACGTCGAATTTCACCATCCTCGACACCGACGACCAGTTGCGCCTGCTCAAACAACTGGTGCAGGCCGCGAATATCGACGACAAGCGCTGGCCCGCGCGGCTGCTTGCCGGGATCATCGACCAGTGGAAAAACCGCGCCTGGACGCCCGACAACCTGCCCGGCAGCGAGGCCGGCGCCTATGACGGCAAGGGCCCCGCGCTCTACCGGCTCTATCAGCTGCGGCTGAGGGAATTGAACGCGGTCGATTTCGGTGACCTGCTCTTGCACGTGGTGACGATCTTTCAGCGGCACGAGGATGTGCTGGCGCAGTATCAACGGTGGTTCAAATACATCCTCGTGGACGAATACCAGGACACCAACGTGGCGCAGTATCTGTGGCTGCGCCTGCTGGCGGGCGGGCATCGCAACATTTGCTGCGTGGGCGACGATGACCAGTCGATCTATGGCTGGCGCGGCGCTGAGGTGGGCAATATCCTGCGGTTTGAAAAGGATTTTCCCGGCGCCGCGGTGATCCGGCTGGAGCAGAATTACCGCTCCACCCCGCATATCCTGGCCGCTGCGTCAGGGGTGATCGCGGGCAACCGCGACCGGCTGGGCAAGACGCTCTGGACCGCTGCGAAAGAGGGCCACAAGGTCCGCCTCATCGGCCACTGGGACGGCGAGGAAGAGGCGCGCTGGATCGGTGATGAGGTCGAGGCGATGAGCCGCGGCACGCGCGGGATGCGGTCCTTTGGTCTGGATGAAATGGCCATCCTGGTGCGCGCCTCCCACCAGATGCGCGCCTTCGAGGACCGTTTCCTGACCATCGGCCTGCCCTACCGCGTGATCGGCGGCCCGCGTTTCTACGAGCGCCTCGAAATCCGCGACGCCATGGCCTATTTCCGCCTCGTCACCTCGCCCGCCGACGATCTGGCGTTCGAGCGGATCGTGAACACCCCCAAGCGCGGCCTCGGCGACAAGGCGGTGCAGAAAATCCAGGTTGTCGCGCGGCAGAACGGCGTGCCGCTGATGCGGGGCGCGCGCCTTTTGCTCGACCAAAAGGAGTTGGGGGGCAAGGGGGCTGCGGAACTGGCGCGGCTTCTCGACAGCTTCGCCCGCTGGCGCCGGATGATGGACGATCCCGCCATGACCCATATCGAACTGGCCGAAATCATCCTCGACGAATCGGGTTATACCGCGATGTGGCAGAACGACAGGACGCCCGAGGCGCCGGGGCGGCTGGAAAACCTCAAGGAACTGGTCAAGGCGCTGGAGGGATTCGAGAACCTGCAAGGATTCCTCGAACATGTCGCGCTCATCATGGAAAACGAGAGCGACGGGGCGGGCGAGAAGATCACGCTGATGACGCTGCACGCCGCCAAGGGGCTGGAATTTCCCGCCGTGTTCCTGCCGGGCTGGGAGGACGGGCTGTTTCCCTCGCAACGCTCGATGGACGAAAGCGGCCAGAAGGGGCTGGAGGAAGAGCGCCGCCTTGCCTATGTCGGCATCACCCGCGCCGAGGAGGTCTGCACCATCTCCTTTGCCGGCAACCGGCGGGTCTATGGCCAGTGGCAATCGCAACTGCCCTCGCGTTTCATCGACGAGCTGCCGCCCGATCACGTCGAGGTGCTGACGCCGCCTGGCCTCTATGGCGGGCGGGGCGTGGCCGCGGCCAGCGTCGAGACCCGCGCATCCGAGGCCGATGTCTATAACTCCCCCGGCTGGCGGCGGCTGCAATCGCGCGGCACCGGGCGCCCGCCGACCCCGCCCCGCGCCCAGGTGACAGCCTCGCAGGCGGTGAGCGCGCACACCCTGGGCGAGCGAGTCTTTCACCAGAAATTCGGCTATGGCGCGATCACCGGCATCGAGGGCGACAAGCTGGAAGTCGCCTTTGACAAGGCGGGCGTGAAGAAGGTGGTCGCACGCTTCATCACCGGCGCGGATGACGTGCCGTTCTGAGCGCCGTTGACCGTCGGAATTTGGATATTTATGGCAAGATGAAGCGGGGGCCTTCATCTTGCGCCAAATATCCCCGCCGGAGTGGAAACGCCGGAGATTTCAACTATTTGAAATCATATATCTTTTGACTGGGGTAGCTGCGGTCGCGGCCAACAAGGATCGTGTCCACCGCGGTCTTCATATTATCGTAAATTCCACGGGCGCAGGCGCCGCCGAAGAAAGCGAACGCCTTGTCATGGGCATCGAAGACCATCTCCTGTGTCTCTCGCGGACAGGCACGCACGAACAGCATCGTGGCCACCACGATATCCAAGGGCGCTGAGTTCCTCGAAAATCCTGATCCGCGTGAGCCGATCCCGCTTCGGTTTGCGCGCATTCGCGGCCGGCATCTCGTCGAGTTCGGCCTTCCAGGGCCCGATCTTCGGCTGCGGCTGGATGCTGCGCTCGCAAGTCAGTTCCGTGACCCCGGTCCGGATCACTTTCCGCACCGTGTTCCGCGACACCCGCAGTTCGTGGCAGATTTTCTTGATCGACTTCTTATCCAGAAAGTGCGCCCGCCGGATCTTCGCTATCGTCTCCACGACCAACATCCCAATCCATGCTCCCTGCCAAACTCGGGAGCATCATCAACATAAGTGTCGGGGGGGGCATTTTGGACGCCGATTACCCCGCTATGGGGTCAATTTTGCACACCTGTTCACATTCGGGTTTTGGGGTGAGCGCGGTATGCGTCATTGGGAAGCGGTGTTCGAACCCGGCAACATCGCCGTCCTGCGACGGCGCGCCCTCGATGTTGCCCGGCAAGACCCGTCCAAGGGATTGCTCTCTATGAAGCTCAAGCGCGCAGGGTGGGGCGAGACATTCTTATCAATTATTATCAATGGCTTGACAGCTGAACCGCCAGAGGCGCGAGCCAAACGCGACTGCCCTCGGCCAAGGCCGCAAGGCGGGGCAGGCAGGGCCTATGCGCGGGGTCGTTCCGCCCCCCCCCATTGATTTCTGCGCGCGCGTGCCATCTCTTTCGTAATACGACCACGCGCACAGGAGGCCGCCATGTCACGATATCGCAAGGATCCCGAACGGATCGCCGCCCTCACGCCCGAGCAATACCGCATCACCCAGCACAGTGGCACCGAACGCCCCGGCACGGGCGAGCATCTTCATAACCGCGAGCCGGGCATCTATGTGGACATCGTCTCGGGCGAGCCGCTTTTCGCCAGTTCGGACAAATACGACGCGGGCTGCGGCTGGCCGAGCTTTACACGGCCGATCGCGCCCGCGTATGTGCTCGAGACGCCGGATTCCACCCTCGGCATGATCCGCACCGAGGTCCGCAGCCGCGATGGCGACAGCCATCTCGGCCATGTCTTTCCCGACGGTCCGTGCGACCGGGGCGGCCTGCGCTATTGCATCAACTCGGCCAGCCTGCGTTTCATCCACCGCGACGACATGGAGGCCGAAGGCTATGGCGCCTGGCTCGACCAGGTGGAGGACGTGACATGAGCGAGCGCGCAGTTCTGGCGGGGGGCTGTTTCTGGGGGATGCAGGACCTCATCCGCCAGCTTGACGGGGTGATTTCCACCCGCGTGGGCTATACCGGCGGCGACGTGCCCAATGCCACCTACCGCAACCACGGCACCCATGCCGAGGCGATCGAGATCATCTTCGATCCCGCCCGGGTCGGCTATCGGCGGCTGCTGGAATTCTTCTTTCAGATCCACGACCCGACCACGCTCAACCGGCAGGGCAACGATGCGGGCCTCAGCTATCGCTCGGCGATCTACTATTGCTCCGAGGATCAGAAGACCGAGGCGCTACGCACCATCGCCGATGTCGAGGCGAGCGGCCTCTGGCCCGGCAAGGTGGTGACCGAGATCGAACCGGCGGGCGATTTCTGGGAGGCGGAGCCCGAGCACCAGGACTATCTCGAACGCTTTCCGCAGGGGTATACCTGTCATTTCCCGCGCGCGGACTGGATCTTGCCGCGCGCCGCGCCCGACGACGAGACCTGAGCGGGGTCCGCGTCATCCCGCGCGGCGCGCTGGCATGACGGTGTGCCCCGATCATGTGCCCGCGGTGCCCGGCGACGAGGCGGCCGCGCACCGGCGCTTCGGGCATGGGCGCGCTGAGCGTTCATGTTGGGCACAAGGGTGGGCCAGCCACGATATGTTGTCCCGCAAGGGGCGCCACGTCTCGATAATTTCCACATGAATTCGATACTTTGATCGACACCATTGATGTGATAGAGTGCACGCAACGATAAAGCTGATCGCAGGAAATGCGGCGGCGCGAGGCAGTAGAGAGCAGGTCAATGAAAATATGGGGCAGGCAGCCTATTCTATGGGGCTTGGCCGTTCTGGCAATCGTGTGGATGCTTGTGGTCGTGCCGTTGAGCGCCGCCGCCGCGCCTTACGCAGGTTTTGTCATGGATGCGCGCAACGGCAAGGTGCTTTATTCCGAGAATGCCGATACGCCGCTCCACCCGGCCTCGCTGACCAAGATGATGACGCTTTATGTGGTGTTCGAGGCGGTTGAAAACGGCGAGATCGGGCTTGACGACATGGTGACCATATCCCGCCATGCGGCCTCCGAGCCACCGAGCAAGCTGGGGCTGCGCGCAGGGCAACGCATCAGGCTGCGCTATCTGATCCGCGCCGCCGCCGTGCGCTCGGCCAATGATGCGGCCACGGCGATGGGCGAGGCCATTGAAGGCTCCGAGGCGCAATTCGCGCGCCGCATGAACCGCACCGCCAAAGCGATGGGGATGATGCGCACCAATTTCAAGAACGCTCATGGCCTGACCGAGGCGGGGCACCTCTCGACCGCCCGCGACATGAGCATTCTCGGGCGCCATGTGTTCTATGACTATCCGCAATATTACAACCTGTTCTCGCGGCTCGAGGCCGATGCCGGCGTGGCGAAGGTGCGCCACACCAACCGCCGTATGCTGAACAGCTATCGCGGCGCGGACGGGATCAAGACCGGCTTTACCAACGCGGCGGGCTTCAACCTGACCGCCAGCGCCGAACGCGGCGGCATACGCATCATTGCGACGGTGTTCGGCGGCAAATCGACCGCCTCGCGCAATGCGAAGGTGGCCGAGTTGCTTGATCTGGGCTTTCGCAGCGCCCCGAGCCGGGTGGCGGTCGTGGCCCCTCAGCGCCCCGCCTATATGGGCAAGGCCGGCACTGCGCCGGTGATGATCGCCGAGGGGCAGGCGCGCCCCGAGGTTGCGGCCCGGACCGTGCGGCTGGCTTCTGCCGCCGCTGTCGGCAAGAGCCTGCGCCCGCAAATGCGCCCTGGTACACAGGCCCCCGTTTTTGTGGCCGCCGCCGACGCCGCGACCATCGAGCGCGCGGTGATGGCCGCCGCCGAGGCCGCGGCCAAGCTTCAGGCGGTTCCGGAGGCGGTGGCCGAGGTCGCGCCCGAGGTCTCGCGCCGTCCCGAGCCGAGGCCAGAGATCACGCAGGTGGTCGTGGCTGAGGCCGCGCCGGAGGTTGTCACGCGCCTGTCCACCTCGGACGGGCGGCATTGGGGCGTCAATGTTGGGCGCTACCCGAACGAATACAAGGCGCGGCAGGTGCTGTTGCAGACCGCGCTTGCCGAGATGGCCACGCTTGAGGGCAGCCTGCGCAAGGTGGTCAGGCGGCCTGCGGGGTTTGATGCGAACTTCATGGGGATGAGCCGCGAGAGCGCGGATCTCGCCTGCCGGCGCCTCCAGGCCAGGAAGATCACCTGTTTTATGATCGGGCCGGGCTGATCCCTCACCCGCCACGCATCACGGCAAGCGCATAGGGCGGCCACATCATCGCCCGCCGGAACCGCCCCAAAGGCCAGCGCCGGGGCGGTTTTCGCATTATTTCGGGGTAGAGGTGGCGCGGGGGCCGCTCTATCGCCAGATCGGCCAGCAGCACGCCCGCATGGCTGGCCATTGCCACGCCGTTGCCGTGATAGCTCAGCCCCGTGAAGGCGCCGGGCATGTCGGGGATCGGCCCGACATAGGGGGTAAGGTCGGGGGCCAGTGACAAAAGCCCGTTCCAGCCATGCGGCGTCTCGACATGGTGCCATGCGGGGAACATCGCGTCGAAATGCGCGCGGGTCACCCGGTTCATCCTTGCATCGAACCGGGCCGAGGAAAACAGCCCCCCGCGCATCCCGAACAGCATCCGGTTATCGGGCATCAGGCGGAAATAATGCAAAAAGAACCGGTCGTCATAGCTCATTTGCCGGCTGGTCCAGCCCTGCGCGTCAAGTTCCGCCTCGCTCAGCGGGCGGGTGACGATGACATTGGATTGCGTGGGCAGGTAGCGCGCCCGCATCCAGCCCGGCAGGTCATCCGAGGAATAGCCGTTGGTCGCCACGATCAGGCGGCGGGCGGTGATCCGGGCCTGCGCCGTGGTGAGGTGAAACGCCCCGTTGTGCCGGATCGCCGTGACCGGCGAGCGGGCATGGATGCGCGCGCCGGCCCGCGTCGCGGCCCCGGCCAGCCCGAGGGTGTATTTCAGCGGGTTGAGCGCGAAACCGATCGGCGTGGTGAGGGCCGCGAAGAACGGGCCGCGCATCCCCGCCTGCGCCAGCGCCTCGCCGGGGAGGAGCTGGGGCGTCACGCCGTAATTCGCGGCGATGCGCGCGGCGCGCTCGGGAAAGGAGGCTGCCGCTTGCGGGGTATGGGCCAGCAGGGTCTCGCCCGTCGAATGGGTGTCGGCGCTGATGTTGTGGCGCGCGATCAGGTCTTTTGCCACCTGCACCGCCTCGGCCTCGGTGCGGCGCCAGGCGCGGCGGGCCTCCTCGCCGTGCATCCGCCGCAAGACCGCGTCCGCGGCCGCCGAGCCACCCAGGCAGCAGAACCCGCCATTGCGCCCCGACGCGCCCCAGCCGGGTGTTTCGGCCTCGAACACGCGCACATCCTGCCCCGCCTCGGCTAGGTGCAGCGCCGCCGACAGCCCGGTGAACCCCGCGCCGATCACCGCCACGTCGCAGGCGATCGGCCCCTCGGCGCGCGGATAATCGGGCGGCGCGGCGGTCGTGAGCCAGAAACAGCGCGCGCGCGGTCCCTCGCCATAGGCATGGGCGGGAAAGACGCGCCTCATCCCTGCACCGCGGCGCGCTCCTCAGCCTCGCGGCGCAGCGCCGCGCGCTTGGTGACGAGCGAGGCGCCGATGACGCCCACGGCCACGATTCCGATCATGATCGTGGACAGCGCGTTGATCTCGGGCGAGACCCCAAGCCGCACCGCCGACCATATCTTGATGGGCAGCGTGGTGGCCGAGGGACCGGCGGTAAACGACGCGATCACCAGGTCATCAAGCGAGAGAGTGAACGCCAGAAGCCAGCCCGAGATCACCGCCGGCGCGATGATCGGCAGGGTGACAAGACGGAAGGCGTCGAAGGGCGAAGCGCCCAGATCGAGCGCCGCTTCTTCGAGCGAGCGATCGAAGGTCATTAGCCGCGACGACACCACCACCGCGACGAAGGCCATGGAAAAGGTGGTATGCGCGAGAATGATGGTGAAGATCCCGCGATCGAGCCCGATGCCGATGAACAAAAGCAGCAGCGACAGGCCGGTGATCACCTCGGGCATGACCAGCGGCGCATAGATCATCCCCGAAAACAGCGTCCGGCCCGGAAAACGCCCCATCCGCACCAGCACCAGCGCCGCCATCGTTCCCAGCACCGTGGCAACGCTCGAGGAGGCCACCGCCACCTTGAGCGTGACCTTGGCCGCGTCGATGAAGCCCTGATTGGAAAACAGCGTCCCATACCACTGCGTCGAGAACCCCGCCCAGACCGTCACCAGCCGCGAGGCGTTGAAGCTGTAGATGATGAGAATGAGCATCGGCAGGTAGAGAAAGGCAAGCCCCAGCGTGAGCGAGGTGGCGTTGAACCATGTCAGGCGTCTCATTCCTCGGCCTCCCGCTGCTTTTGCTGGTTGATCTGGAACAGCACGATGGGAACGATCAGGATCAGGAGCAGGATCACCGCCACCGCGCTTGCCACCGGCCAGTCGCGGTTGTTGAAGAATTCCTCCCACAGCACCTTGCCGATCATCAGCGTCCGCGACCCGCCTAGCAGCGAGGGGATGACGAATTCGCCGATCACGGGGATGAAGACCAGAAAACACCCCGCGATGATGCCGTTTTTCGACAAGGGCACCGTCACCAGCCAGAACGCGGTAAGCCGCGAACAGCCCAGATCCTCGGCCGCCTCCAGAAGCGATGCGTCCATCCGCTCCAGCGCCGAATAGATCGGCAGGATCATGAAGGGCAGATAGGTATAGACGATCCCGATATAGACCGCCGTCGGCGTGTTGAGGACCGTGAGCGGTGTGGAAATCACCCCGAGCCAGAGCAGGAGCTGATTGAGATAGCCCTCGGTCGAGAGGATCCCCATCCACGAATAGACCCGGATCAGGAACGAGGTCCAGAACGGCAGGATCACCAGCATCATCAGCGTGGGCCGCCAGTGATCGGGCGCGTTGGCCATGCCATAGGCGATCGGATAGCCCACCAGAAGCGTGAGCACCGTGGCGATGAGGGCGATTTGCAGCGAGGAGAGATAGGCCTTCCAGTAGAGATCGTCCTGCGTGAGGAAGGTGAAATTCTCGAAATCGAGTTGCGACAGGAAGGCCCTGATCCCCGCCCACCCCTCGGTGAGGTCGAGCGTGGGGGTGTAGGGCGGGATCGCCAGCGCGATATCCGACAGCGAGATCTTGAGCACGATCAGGAACGGCACCAGAAACAGCGCCAGAAGCCAGGCAAAGGGCAACGCGATGAGGAAAAACCGGCCCATCCGCTCACTCCTTCAGCAGCACGGCGGCGGTATCGGTCCACGACAGCCACACCTTGTCTTCCCAGGTAAAGCCACGCAGGGCGAGCCGGCGGGTATTGGCGGTCTGGGCCTTGATCATCTGCCCCGTGGCCAGCTTGACGTGATAGGTCGAGAGATTGCCGAGATAGGCGATGTCGATGATCGTGCCCTCGACCGCGTTGCGCCGGTCCTCGGGGCGTTCAGCGCTGATCGCCACCTTTTCGGGACGCAGCGCGATATGGCAGGTCTCGCCATTGTCGAATCGGGCCTCGTCCTCGGCATAGAGGGGCGGAACCCCTTCGGCATAATGGATCTCGTAGCCCGCGCCGGATTTGCGCGCCGTGCCAGAAAGGATCGTCACCTCGCCGATGAAATCGGCCACATAGACGGAATTGGGTGTCTCGTAGATGCGCGCGGGCGTGTCGGCCTGAATGACACGGCCAGTATCCATCACCGCCACGCGGGAGGCCACGGTCATCGCCTCTTCCTGGTCGTGGGTGACGATGACAAAGGTGGTGCCGGTCTTTTCCTGAATGTCCATCAGCTCGAACTGCGTCGCCGTGCGCAGCTTGGCGTCGAGCGCGCCGAGCGGTTCGTCGAGCAGCAGCAGCCTTGGTGCCTTGGCGAGCGAGCGCGCGAGCGCCACGCGCTGCCGCTGGCCACCGGAAATCTGGTGCGGCTTGCGGCGGGCGAACTGCGTCAGGCGGGTGAGCTTCAGCATCTCCTCGACCCGCGCCGCGATCTCGTCCCGGCGTCTGCCGTCGCGCCTGAGGCCGAAGGCGATATTGTCCCAGACCGAGAGATGCGGAAACAGCGCGTAGGACTGGAACATCATGTTCACCGCGCGCTTGTTGGGCGGGATGGGGGCGATGTCCTTGCCACCCAGCAGGATCGTGCCCTCGGTCGGTTTCTCGAACCCCGCAAGCATCCGCATCATCGTCGTCTTGCCGCAACCCGAGGGGCCGAGCAGGGCGAAGAATTCGCGCTCGTAGATGTTGAATGACTGGTTGTCGATGGCGGTAAAGTCACCGAACCGCTTGGTGACATTGCGGAACTGGATGAGCGGCCTGGCCTCGGGATCGTTCCACGGCTCGAAGACGGTCTGCCCCATTGTGCCCCCGGCTGTTGTCGTTGTCAAAATGGCCCGCGCCGTCGTGGCGCGGGCCCTGTGCGCGATCAGGTGCCGGACTTGATCCTGGTCCAGAGGCGGGTGACGATCCGCTGCACGTTGGCCGGATAGGGCGTGGTGGTAAAGAGATTGTCCATCGCCTCTTCGGGCGGGTAGATGCCCGGATCGCCGATCACGTCCTCTTCGAGAAACTCCTTCGAGGCGGCGTTGCCGTTGGCGTAATAGACATAGTTCGAGGCGGCGGCCATGTTTTCGGGATCCATGATGAAATTCAAAAACACATGCGCCGCGTTCGGGTTGGGCGCATCGACCGGAATGGCCATCTGATCGAACCACATCTGCGCGCCCTCGGTCGGGGCGTTATAGACGATCTCGACGCCGTTATCGGCCTCGTCGGCGCGGTCGCGCGCCTGAAGGATGTCGCCCGACCAGCCCACGGCCACGCAGATATCGCCATTGGCCAGCGCGTTGATATATTCCGAGCTGTGGAATTTCTGGATATGGGGACGCACGGCCGCGAGCACGGCTTCGGCCTTGGCGATCACGTCCGGGTCATGGCTGTTGGGGTCCTCGCCGATATACTTGAGCGCCATCGGAATTATCTCGGCGGGTGCGTCGAGGAAATGCACGCCGCAGGCGGCCAGTTTCTCCATGTTTGCCGGGTTCAGCACCAGTTCGAGACTGTCGAGCGGCGCATCCGCGCCGAGCACCTCGGTCACCTTGCCGACATTCGCGCCGATGCCGGTGGTGCCCCACATGTAGTTGATCGAATATTCGTTGCCGGGATCGTATTGCGCGGTGCGCGCCTCTATCACGTCCCACATGTTCTCGAGATTGGGCAGCTTCGATTTGTCGAGCTTCTGAAACGCCCCGGCCTGGATCTGGCGTTGCAGAAAGGTGCCCGAGGGCACCACCACGTCATAGCCCGATCCCCCGGCGAGCAGCTTGGTTTCCAGCACCTCGTTGCTGTCGAACACGTCGTAGATCAGCTTGATCCCGGTCTCCTGCTCGAATTTGGAAAGCAGCGATTCGTCGATATAGTCGGACCAGTTATAGACGCGCACCTCCTGCGCATGGGCGGCGAGGCCCATGAGCGCGAGCGCAGCGGCGGTGGTCAGCGTGAGTTTTTTCATCGTGGGTTCCCCTTGGTTGGGTATCTTGTTTGCCTTGATGGCATATGATCAAAAAACTGCCGTCAACGGCAATATGGCGATGTTTTCACGCAGCCGCCAAACTCGCAAGGATGGAGTTGCGGCGCGGATCGAAGAGGGGGCAGGGATGCAGAAAACCGCACGAAAATCGGGCAGCGAGGCGCCCCCTGCCGCGCGCCTTCCGGCGCATGAGACGATCTATCGCGAGCTGCGCGCGCTGGTGCTGTTCGGCGATCTGACGCCGGGGCAGGCGGTGACGATCCAAGGGTTGCGCGCGCGGCTCGGGGCGGGCATGACCCCCGTGCGCGAGGCGCTGCGGCGGCTCATCGCCGAGGGCGCGCTTGAATTTCAAGGCAACAGGCGGGTGTGTGTGCCGGTGCTCGATGCCCGGCACATTAGAGAATTGATCTATGCGCGCCAATGGCTTGACCCATATCTGGCCGAGCGCGCCACGGCCCGCGCAAGCGCCGCGGACCTGGGCGCGCTGACCGCGATCGACGACGATCTCGATCGCGCGATCCGGCGCGGGGACATGCGCGGCTATCTCGAACTTAACTACCGGTTCCATCGCCGGATTTACGAACTGGCCGATGCGCCGATCCTTGCCGATGTGGCGGACGGGCTTTGGCTGCGCTTCGGGCCATCGCTGCGGGTGGTTTGCGGGCGGGTCGGCACGCAGGGCCTGCCGGACAGGCACAAGGACCTGCTTGACGCCATGCGCGAACGAAACGGCGAGGCCGCGGCGCAGGCGATCCGCGCCGATGTGGTGCAGGGAATGGAGCAGGTGCGCGAATCCCTCGCGCAGTTGGCACGGGAGGACTGATTCGATTGACACAAGAAAATTTGATCATATTTTCGGGGCAAAGCGGTCGGCCGGGCCGCATCCCAGCGTCTTCATATCGAAATATCGAAAGGGACCGCCATGACCGCGATCACCAATCACCTGCCCACGGCCGCGCTTCAGGCGCTCGATGCCGCCCATCACATGCACCCCTTTACCCACGGCGACGCGATCAACGCCACGGGCGCGCGGATCATCACCCGCGCGCACGGCGTGACGCTGACCGACAGCGAGGGCAACGAGATCCTCGATGCCATGGCCGGGCTGTGGTGCGTCAATGTGGGCTACGGGCGTGACGAACTGGTCGAGGCGGCGGCGCGGCAGATGCGCGAGCTGCCCTATTACAACACGTTTTTCCAGACCAGCCATGTGCCCGCCATCGCGCTCGCCGCGAAACTGGCCGAACTGGCGCCGGGTGATCTGAACCATGTGTTCTTTGCCGGCTCGGGGTCGGAGGCGAACGACACCAATATCCGCATGGTGCGCACCTACTGGGCAGAGATGGGCCAGCCCGGGCGCAATGTCATCATCGCGCGACGCAACGGCTATCACGGCTCGACCATGGGCAGCGCAAGCCTTGGCGGCATGGCGGGGATGCACGCGCAGGGCGGGATGCCCATCCCCGACATCCACCATATCGACCAGCCGCACTGGTATGCCGAGGGCGGCGACATGGACCCCGACGCGTTCGGCCTTGCCCGTGCGCGCCAGCTTGAGGAAATGATCGAGGAGTTGGGGCCGCACCGCGTCGCCGCCTTCATCGGCGAGCCGGTTCAGGGCGCGGGCGGCGTCATCATCCCGCCCGACAGCTACTGGCCCGAGATCCAGCGGATCTGCGACAGGTACGGCATCCTGCTGATCGCCGATGAGGTGATCTGCGGGTTCGGGCGCACCGGCGCCTGGTTCGGCAGCCAGACCATGGGCATCCGCCCCGATATCATGACCATCGCCAAGGGCCTCTCGTCGGGCTATGCGCCGATTGGCGGCTCGATCGTTTCGGACAGGGTGGCGGAGGTGATCAATGGCTGCGAGTTCAACCACGGCTACACCTATTCGGGGCATCCGGTTTCTTGTGCCGTGGCGCTGGAGAACCTGCGGATCCTCGAAGAAGAGCGGATCATCGAGCGCGTGGCCCGGCAGACCGCGCCCTACATGAAGGAAAGATGGGAAAGCCTTGCCGCGCATCCGCTGGTGGGCGAGGCCCGGATCGTGGGGCTGATGGGTTCGATCGCGCTGACGCCCGACAGGGCGGCCCGCGCCAGATTCGCCTCGGCGCCGGGCACGGTGGGTCATATCTGCCGCGACCGGTGCTTTGCCAACAATCTGGTGATGCGCCATGTGGGGGATCGCATGATCATCGCGCCGCCGCTGGTGATCGGCGAATCCGAGATCGACACGCTGATCGAGCGCGCCTGGCGGTCGCTCGACGAGGCCGGGCGCCAGATCCGGGCGGACGGGCTGATGAGGGCGGCGGAGTGAGGGGCCAGCCCCTCACACTCCCCGGGATATTTGGGGCAAGATGAAGGATGCGCCGCGTCAGGTCGTCGGATCGGGTCTGCGGGGGAAAAGGGCGCGCGGATGTCAGCAGGCGCGCGCGGCGCGGATCTCGTCCCAGGCGCGGTTGATGTCCTTGAGGCGTTTTTCCGCCAGCAGCACGGCCTCTCTGGGGACGCCGCGCGCCTGCATCCGGTCGGGGTGGCAATCACGCACCATCTTCCGCCAGGCGGCGCGGATTTCGTGCATCGGCATATCCGCCGTCACGCCCAGCACCGACCATGGATCGGGGGCGGCATCGGGGACGAAGCGGGCGCGCAGCGCGCGGAACTGCGGCTCGGACAGGCCGAAGATTGCGGCTACCCGTTCGAGAAAGGCGTCCTCGTCAGGGTGATAGATCCCGTCGGCCATGGCGATGTGGAAAAGCCCCTCCATCAGGTCGCCAAGCGTCTCGGGGGCACCCGCGAACATGCGCGCGATGCGTGTGGCGTAGTCCTCGAAACCGGCCACGTCCTGCCGCGCGAGGTTGAAGACGCGCGCGGCGTTCGGTTCTTCCTCGGGCGGGATGCGGAATACCTCGCGAAAGGCGGTCACTTCTTCGCGTGTCACCAGCCCGTCGGCCTTGGCCATCTTGGCCGAGAGCGCGATCACGGCGATGGTGAAGGCCACGCTGCGTTCGGGCGGGGTGCGCAGAAGGTCGAAGACATGGGCAAGGCTCTCGCCGCTGGCGAGCGCCTGAAGCGCCTCTGATATGCGGGTCCAGATCGACATGGAAGAATTCTAGCGCGAAATGCCGGGTCTGTCAGCGCAATGTCGTCGCTGCGCCGGTGTCGGTTGCACGAAAGCTGCACATGCCGGGCCGGGGATGCGCTCAGCGCGGGATGGCGGGGATGGCGGGGATGAGGGGCAGTTGCTCGGTCACGGCGCGCAGAAGGCCGCGCCCCTCGCGCTCGGCCCGCGTCATCACCGAGTTGAGCAGCAAGATCGCGTCGGGCGAGGTGAATGGCACGGCATGGTTGAGCGAATCTCCCCCCTTCGTGAGCACGGTCACGTCGATGACCTGAACGTCCGGGCGCTCGATCTGGTTGGCCTCGGTGATCACGCCGAGGCGGGGTTTGCGCCCGGTGATGAAGCTCGACAAGGTCAGTGCGCGGTCGCGCTGCGAGACGAAGATGAGGAAGGGCTGCGGCAGGGTGCCGATGGCCGCCGCCTGGCGCGCGAAGAGGTCCGGGTCGATATCGGGTGCGACGAGCACTACGCCGCTCAACCGGTCGAGGAGGCGGCGGTCGCCCTTGATCGCGATCTGGCGCAGCGTTTCCATGGTGAGTTGCGAGCCCATGGAATGCGCGAGCAGGAACACGCGGTCGCCGGGCCGTGCGGTCAGGTCGCGCAAGATCTGTTCAAGATCGTCGCGGGCGAACAGCACACTGTCGCGGTCATAGAGATAGCCGCGCGGATCGCCCGCCGAGGGCCAGGCAAAGACGACGCCGGGCATGGTCACGTCGAAATCGGTGATGATCTGCGCGGTGCGAAAGAACGCCTCGGACAGGGTCGTGTTGTAGCCATGCACGAAAAGCAGCGTTTCGCGCCCCGGCACCGTGCGGCGCATGTCGGCGATCATCGCGCGCGCGTCCGGGTAGATGCCCGCCTCGGTCACGACGAAATCGGTGGCGGCATCGGGGGCCACCTTGGGCCATGCGATCCGACCGGGCCGGTGCGTGGGCGGCACCGAGACGTCGATGCGGAAATGCTCGACCTCGCGGGGCCGGTCATAACCGAAGATCGAACCACCGGTGTCGAGCCTGCGCCCGGTCACGCCGAATACCGGAACGATGGTGGCCGCCGGATCGGGAGCCGCGCGCATGGCCACCGGACGCGGGGAACAGGCCGCCACGACCATGAGCAGACAGATTGCCATAACGCGCGACCCGATACTCATGCTCTGTCCCGACCGTTGCCCGCGCCTTCATATACGAAGGGCATGTGCCCGCCAAGGCTCAGTTGGCCGCGAGCATCCCTTTTTCCTGCGCCAGCGCGCGCATCCGCTTTTGCAGCTTCTCGAAGGCACGCACCTCGATCTGGCGGATGCGCTCTCGGCTTACGTCATATTGCGCGCTCAGATCCTCCAGCGTGATGGTCTCTTCGTTGAGGCGGCGCTGCGTGAGGATGTCGCGCTCGCGCTCGTTGAGCACATCCATCGCCTTCGTGAGCAATTCGCGCCGCGCCTCAAGCTCGTCGCGGGCTTCGTAATCGCCGGCCTGATCGGCGCTCTCGTCCTCGAGCCAGTCCTGCCACTGCATCGAGCCTTCGCCATCGGAGCCGACGGTGGCGTTGAGCGAGGCGTCGCCGCCGGACATGCGGCGGTTCATGCTGATCACGTCCTGCTCGCTCACCCCGAGGTCATGGGCAATCTTCTTGACCACCTCGGGGCGCAGATCGCCGTCTTCCAGCGCGCCGATCCTGGCCTTGGCCTTGCGAAGGTTGAAAAACAGCTTCTTCTGCGCCGAGGTGGTGCCGAGTTTCACCAGGCTCCATGATCGCAGAACATATTCCTGGATCGAGGCACGGATCCACCACATCGCGTAGGTTGCAAGGCGGAAACCCTTTTCGGGGTCGAAGCGCTTGACTGCCTGCATCAGGCCGACATTGGCCTCCGAGATCACCTCGGCCACCGGCAGGCCATAGCCGCGATAGCCCATGGCGAGCTTGGCCGCGAGGCGCAGGTGGCTGGTGACCATCTTGTGCGCGGCCTCGGTGTCGTGTTCCTCGACCCAGCGTTTGGCGAGCATGTATTCCTCTTCCGGCTCCAGAAGCGGAAACTTGCGGATCTCCTGCATGTAGCGGTTGAGCCCGCCTTCCGGCGTCGGCGCAGGCAGATTTGCGAAATTGCCCATGCTGTGGTCCCTCCTGATCGTTGTCTTTCCCGTCGAGTCGTTTTGTCTTGTCATGAGTCCAAGACGACTTAAGCTGATATTGTTAACGCATCAGCGTGCCAGTTCCGGCGAAATCGGTAAAATATTTCAGAAACTCACGTTGTTCTCAGGTTGTGTCATTCATGCCGCGCAGCGCGGCGAGGAGCGAGCGCATATCCTCGGGCATGGGGGCCTCAAAGCGCAGCGTCTCGCCGCTAAGCGGATGGACAAACCCGAGAGTGCCTGCGTGCAGCGCCTGCCGGGGAAATGCCGCTGCCGCCTCTGCGGCCCCCTCGGGCAGGGCGCGCGCGGGCAGGCGGCGGGCGCCGCCATAGACCGGATCGCCGATGAGGCCATGGCCCACATGGGCCATGTGCACGCGGATCTGATGTGTGCGCCCGGTTTCCAGCCGGCATTCCAGCAGCGCCGCCGCTCCGCCAAAGTTCTCGATCACGCGCGCCCGCGTCACCGCCCGCCGCCCGCCATGGGCCACGACCGCCTGACGTTGCCGGTCGGTGCGGTGGCGGGCAAGCTGCGTGGTGATGCGCAGCACGCCGCCCGGCTCGAACGCGACGCCCGCCAGCCCGCGCAGGCGCGGATCGCCCGCATCGGGCACGCCGTGGACCGCAGCCGCATAGCTGCGTTCGACCGTGTGGGCGGCAAATTGCGCGGCAAGCCCCTGATGGGCGGCATCGGTCTTGGCCACTACCAGAAGGCCGCTGGTATCCTTGTCGATCCGGTGCACGATACCGGGCCGCCGCGCGCCACCCACGCCCGAGAGGCTGTCGCCGCAATGGTGCAGCAGCGCGTTCACAAGCGTGCCCTCGGGGCTGCCCGGCGCGGGGTGCACGACCATGCCCGCGGGCTTGTCGATCACGATGAGGTTGTCATCCTCGTGGATCACGGCAAGCGCGATGGCCTCTGGCGCCATGTGGCTCTCGCGGGCCTCGGGCAGGGTGATCTCCACCAGATCGCCCGCCGCCACGCGCGCCCTGGCGTTCCGCTCCACCATGCTGTTGACACGCACCGCGCCGTCCTCGATCAGTCGCGCCAGCCGTGTGCGCGAGAGCGCGTGAGCCTCTGGCACATCGCGCGCCAACGCCTTATCAAGACGCGGGGGCGGATTGGCCCCGATGGTAAAGCCGAGCAGGTCCTGCCCCATGTCCGAGTCCAATTCCGAAGGTCCTTCGCCGATAAATCCGGCCTCGCTGCGGTTTCTCATGCGGCTGGTCACGGTGCTGACCGCCACGATGATCCTCGGCCTTCTAGTGATCGTGGGGCTCTTTGTCACCCGGTTCTGGGGCGGGTCCGATCTGGCGCTGCCCGAACGGCTGATCCTGCCCGAGGGCGCACGGGCCACGGCGTTCACTCAGGGCCAGGACTGGCTCGCGGTCGTAACGGCAGACGGGCGCATCCTGATTTATGATCGCGTCAGCGGGGGGCTGCGGCAGGTGGTGGATATCCAGGATTAGCAGGTTGCGTTCAATTGGTTTCATAACCTGCGGCCTTGAAGAAGTTGTCGCATTCCTCGTCAGTGAAGAGATCACGGACGTGTCCAACGGCGCGCCTGAGATCGTCGTCGGGTCCGTGCCGCGGCTCGTCGGATAAGAGCCTTGAGCTTTGCGAAGGCCATCTCGATCGGGTTCAGATCGGGGCTGTAGGGGTTGGAGGGATCAGAAAACGCGCCAGTGGCGCGTTTTCCCCGAACAACGGAACAGAAACCATGCGCCGACGGCGCGCATGGCCTTGGGGCTTTTGTGGGATGACAGGTTGTCGAGGATGATCACATCGCCGGGCTACAGGGTCGGGGCGAGCTGGGTTTCGACATAAAGCTCGAAGGGGTCGCGGTTCATCGCACCGTTGATCACCCATGGCGCGTCCAGCCTGTCATGGCGCAATGCGGCGATAAACGTCCGGGCATCCCTGTGGCCGAAGGGTGTGTGACAGGTCAGGCGCGTGCCTTTTGGAGACCAGCCCGTGATCTTTGCCATGTTCGTCCTGAGCGAAGTCCCGTCAATGAAACCGATGCGTGGCAACAGGTTAGCCATGAACGGTTGTCGCCGTGTGATCGAGACATGGCGTGCCTGCCGAACCTCAGGCCGCTTTCGCCCGACGGCCTGAAGGTCTTTTTTAGGCGTCAGACCGAGATTGTGCAGCGTCCGCCAGACCGACACGCGATGGACCGTCATCTGGTGCGCATCGGCGATGTCCAGCACCAGATCATCCAGCGTGAGATCAGGCTTGGCGGCCATCCGCGCCGCGATCCAGTTCCGCAACCGGGCCAGCTTGCCATGCCCGCCGCCATTGCCCTGGAGACGTGGCCCCAGCCCGCCCGTCTCGCGCTTCAGAATGATCCTGTCGTTGACGAACTCCACGGAAACCCGGACGGCAGCTCACGCGCGCGCCCCCGGCGATACCTGCGGGAAAATATGACCTTCTGACCATATTGCACGCGCGTCGTGAATTATCCCGGCTAGTGCCCATCACAATGTGACCGGACATTGGAGGGCTTCACCCACCGCGCGCGCCACATATCCGTGGCGCACCGGGATCAGGTCTGCCGATTCCCGTGCAAGGCACCCGCTTTACAGAACCCCTGAATTCAATAGAATACCGTTTCTTCGGGTGGCCATCGGGCAGGGTCGGACGCACTGTCGGATTGACACGCCGACGCGAGGCACCCGGGGCGCGGAAGTGGAGGTGTATGATGTGGAGCACGATCCTCGATCGTTTTCTGAGCCAAGTCATCAGCCGGGGGCCGCTGCGGGTGACATTCCCCGACGGCACGATCCGCAGCTACGGGTCGGAAAACGGGGGGGGGTGCGCGGTGGTGCTGCATGACCCAACCCTGCCGCGGCGGATCGTGCTGTCGCCCGACATGGGCGTGGGAGAGGGCTATATGGACGGCACGCTCACCATCGAGGGGGATGACGTCTATGGCTTTCTGAGTCTTGCCATCCAGAATATCGCGACGCAGGCGCAGCCGTGGTTTCGCCGCCCGCTGGAGGGGCTGCGCGTGCTCAAGCGGCGCTTCGACCAGTTCAATCCGGTGTCGCGGGCGCGCGCCAACGTGGCGCATCACTATGACCTGTCGGGCGAGCTTTACGATCTCTTCCTTGACGAAGACCGCAATTATTCCTGCGCCTATTTCGCGCGGCCCGACATGACGCTGGAAGAGGCGCAGGCCGCCAAGAAGCACCATATCGCGCGCAAGCTTCTGATCGAGCCGGGGATGCATGTGCTGGATATCGGCTGCGGCTGGGGCGGCATGGGGCTGACGCTGGCGCGCGATTTCGGGGCCAGAGTGACGGGTGTGACGCTCTCGCGCGAACAGCACGCGGTGGCCAACGAGCGCGCCGAACGGGCCGGGCTGGCGGACAGGGTGCGCTTTGAGCTCAGAGATTACCGCGAGGTGCAGGGGCGGTTCGACCGGATCGTGTCGGTGGGCATGTTCGAGCATGTCGGTGTGCCGCATTACAACAAATATTTTGCCACTGTGCGGCGGCTTCTGACCGATGAGGGCATCGCGCTCATCCACACGATCGGGCGCGCCGGACCGCCGGGCGCGACAAGCCCGTGGATCCTCAAATACATCTTTCCCGGCGGCTATTGCCCGGCCATGTCCGAGTCGGCGGGCGCGGTTGAACGGCAGGGCCTCGTGACCACCGATGTGGAGGTCTGGCGGCTGCATTATGCCGAGACCCTGAAGGAATGGCGCAGGCGGTTCGAGGCCAATATCGACCGCGCCCGCGCGCTTTATGACGAGCGGTTCTGCCGGATGTGGCGTTATTACCTGATCGCTAGCGAGCTGACCTTCCGGCTCGACAATCAGGTGGTGTTCCAGTTCCAGATGAGCCCCAAGCAGGATGCGGTGCCGCTGACGCGCGATTACCTCTACCGCGAGGAGGCGGGGGGATTGCACCGGGCGGCAGAGTAGGACGGCTCAGGCCGTCTTTGCGGTGATCCGGGCAAAGCGCGCCTTCCACAGCGCCTCCTCGTATTCGCCCGCGGCGGTGCTGTCATGGACGACGCCGCCGCCCACGTCGAGCCGCGCCTGCCTCCCCTCCACCATCAGCGTGCGGATGGCGACGCTGAACTCGGCCCGCCCGTCGGGCGCAGCCCAGCCGATGGTGCCGCAATAGATCTCGCGGGCGCGCCGCTCGGTCCCGGCCAGAATCTCCATTGCGCGGATCTTGGGTGCGCCGGTGATCGAGCCGCAGGGGAAAAGCGCCGCAAGGATCGCCGCCAGCCCCGCGCCGGGCCGCAGGCGCGCGGTGATACGCGAGGTCATCTGATGCACCGTCTCATAGCTCTCGACGGTAAACAGCTCGGGCACGCGCACCGAACCCGGCACGCTCACCCGGCTGATATCGTTGCGCAACAGATCCACGATCATCAGGTTTTCGGCGCGGTTCTTGTCATCCGATTGCAGAAAGAAGCGCCGCCGCGCATCCTCGGCTGCGTTGTCGCTGCGCGGCTGAGTGCCCTTCATTGGGCGCGTCTCGATCCCGCCCTCGGCATCGGTGCGAAAGAACAGCTCGGGCGAGCGCGACAGGATCGCGGGCAGGCCGGGGGCCTCGACCAAGGCCCCATAGCGCACCGGCTGCACCCGGCTGAGCGCGGCATGGAGCGCCTGCGCGCTGCCGGTAGCGACGAGCGAGAGCGGAAAGGTCAGGTTCGCCTGATAGATGTCGCCTGCGCCGATCAGCGCGTGAACGGCGTCAAAGGCGCGCGCATGGCGCGCGGCGTCCCATTCCGGCAGGGCGGGGCCAAGCGTGGCAGGACCGGCGGCCAGAGGTGCTGCCGCGCGCGGCCCGTCATGGAGTCCGAATTGCAAAAGCGGCAGGCGGCGGTGCGCGGGCATCAGCGGCAAGAGGCGCGGCTCGAGCGCGAAGCCCATCTCGTAGCTGGCAAACCCCGCGAGCCAGGCCCCCTCGGCGCGCGCCGCATCAAGCGCGGCGAGCGCGGGTGCGACCTCTGCCGCCGTGCGCGCCACGATCAGCCGCGCCGCGCCCTCAAACAGCGCCGCCTCTCCCTCCGGTCCGTGATCGAAACGAATCTGCACTCTGTCTCCGATGCGTGACGGCTGCATATGTAGAGCCGTGACGACGCCTGCGCACCCCGAAAATCGCCGTATCGCCGAGGTGTTGCGATCACCCTTGCGCCGCGCCGGACGATAGCTATAACCCCCGAGAATTTGGGCGCGCGGCCCGTCGCCGCACCCGCTGCCAGATGCCAGCCGTCAGGGGACCGACATGCCGAAGAGAACCGATATCAAATCCATCATGATCATCGGCGCGGGCCCCATCATCATCGGACAGGCCTGCGAGTTCGACTATTCCGGCGCGCAGGCCTGCAAGGCGCTGCGCGAGGAAGGCTATCGCGTCATTCTCGTCAACTCCAACCCGGCGACGATCATGACCGATCCGGGGCTGGCGGACGCTACCTATATCGAGCCGATCACTCCCGAAGTGGTGGCAAGGATCATCGAGAAGGAACGCCCCGACGCATTGTTGCCCACGATGGGCGGGCAAACCGGCCTCAACACCGCGCTTGCGGTTGCGGATATGGGGGTGCTGGAGAAATTCGGCGTGGAGCTGATCGGCGCCAACCGTCAGGCCATCGAGATGGCCGAGGACCGCAAGCTGTTCCGCGAGGCGATGGACCGTCTCGGCATCGAGAACCCCAAGGCCACCATCGCCAACACCATGGAAGAATGCATGGCAGCGATTGATTACGTGGGCCTGCCCGCGATCATTCGTCCGGCCTATACCCTCGGCGGGACGGGGGGTGGCATCGCCTATAACCGCGACGATTATCTGGCAATCTGCAAATCCGGCCTTGACGCCTCGCCGGTCAGCCAGATCCTCATCGACGAGAGCCTTCTGGGCTGGAAGGAATTCGAGATGGAGGTCGTGCGCGACCGTGCCGATAACGCCATCATCGTCTGTTCCATCGAGAATATCGACCCGATGGGCGTCCATACCGGCGACAGCATCACCGTGGCCCCCGCGCTCACGCTGACCGACAAGGAATATCAGATCATGCGCAATGGCTCGATTGCCGTCTTGCGCGAGATCGGCGTGGAGACGGGCGGTTCCAACGTGCAATGGGCGATCAACCCCGCAGACGGGCGCATGGTGGTGATCGAGATGAACCCGCGCGTGTCGCGCTCTTCGGCGCTGGCGTCCAAGGCCACCGGCTTCCCGATTGCCAAGATCGCGGCCAAGCTGGCGGTGGGCTATACGCTCGACGAGTTGGACAATGACATCACCAAGGTCACGCCTGCGTCTTTCGAGCCGACGATTGACTATGTCGTGACCAAGATCCCGCGCTTTGCCTTCGAGAAATTTCCCGGCGCCAGGCCGCACCTGACCACCGCCATGAAATCGGTGGGCGAGGCGATGGCGATTGGCCGCACGATCCATGAATCCTTGCAAAAGGCGCTCGCCTCGATGGAGACCGGCCTTACCGGCTTTGACGAGATCGTCATTGACGGCGCGCCCGAGAAGGCCGCGATCACCCGTGCGCTCTCGGTGGCTACCCCCGACCGGATGCGCACCATCGCGCAGGCCATGCGCCACGGCCTCACCGATGACGAGATCAACGCCGCCACGGCCTATGATCCGTGGTTCCTGGCCCGTATCCGCGAGATCGTCGAGACCGAGGCGCGCATCCGCCGCGACGGCCTGCCGATGACCGAGGACGGCTTGCGCCGCCTCAAGATGATGGGCTTTACCGATGCCCGTTTGGCCACGCTGACGGGGCGCGACGAGGGCCAGGTGCGGCGCGCGCGCGTCAATCTCGGCGTGCGCGCCGTGTTCAAGCGCATCGACACCTGCGCCGCCGAGTTCGAGGCGCAGACGCCCTATATGTATTCCACCTACGAAACCCCGATGATGGGCGAGGTGGAATGCGAGGCCCGCCCCTCGGACCGCAAGAAGGTGGTCATCCTCGGCGGCGGGCCGAACCGGATCGGTCAGGGGATCGAGTTCGACTATTGCTGCTGTCATGCCTGTTACGCGCTCAGCGATGTGGGCTATGAGACGATCATGATCAACTGCAACCCCGAGACGGTCAGCACCGATTACGACACCTCGGACCGGCTGTATTTCGAGCCGCTGACCTTCGAGCATGTCATGGAAATTCTGACCAAGGAGCAGGAGAACGGCACGCTGCATGGCGTGATCGTGCAGTTCGGCGGGCAGACGCCTCTGAAACTGGCCCGCGCGCTCGAGGCCGAGGGTATTCCCATTCTCGGCACCACGCCCGACGCGATCGACCTGGCCGAGGACCGCGAGCGGTTCCAGGCGCTGGTCACGCGGCTGGGACTGAAACAGCCGCGCAACGGCATCGCCTCGACGGGTGCGCAGGCGCTGGCCATCGCCGAGGAGATCGGCTTTCCGCTGGTCATCCGCCCGTCCTACGTCCTTGGCGGGCGCGCGATGGAGATCGTGCGCGACATGGCCCATCTGGAACGCTACATCGCCGAGGCGGTGGTGGTCTCGGGCGACAGCCCGGTGCTGCTCGACAGCTACCTTTCGGGGGCCATCGAATGTGATGTGGACGCGCTTTGCGACGGGCAGGCCGTGCATGTCGCGGGCATCATGCAGCATATCGAGGAGGCGGGCGTTCATTCGGGCGACAGCGCCTGTTCGCTGCCGCCCTATTCGCTGGCCCCGGCCACCATCGAAGAGATCAAGAAGCAGACCGAGGCGCTGGCGCGCGCGCTGGGTGTCGTGGGGCTGATGAACGTGCAATTCGCCGTCAAGGGCGAGGACATCTACCTGATCGAGGTCAATCCGCGCGCCAGCCGCACGGTGCCCTTCGTCGCCAAGGCCACCGACAGCGCCATCGCCTCGATTGCCGCGCGGCTCATGGCGGGCGAGCGCCTCGACGCCTTTGCGCATCGCGGGCCCTATCCGCGCGACACGCGGCCCGGCACCTTGCCCATGGCCGACCAGATGACGCTCGCGGATCCGGACATGCCGTGGTTCTCGGTCAAGGAGGCGGTGCTGCCGTTTGCGCGCTTTCCCGGCGTCGATACCATCCTCGGCCCCGAAATGCGCTCCACCGGCGAGGTGATGGGCTGGGACGTGTCCTTTCCGCGCGCCTTTCTCAAGGCGCAGATGGGCGCGGGCGTAAGCCTGCCCGAGAGTGGCAAGGTCTTTGTCTCGGTGCGCGACAGCGACAAGACCGGCCAACTGATCGACACGGCGGAAATCCTTACCGGGCTGGGTTTTTCCCTTGTCGCCACGCGCGGCACGGCGGGGTTCCTCAAGGAGGCGGGGATTGCCTGCGAGGTGGTCAACAAGGTCTATGAGGGCCGCCCCAATATCGTTGACATGCTCAAGGACGGCGATATCGCGCTGGTGATGAACACCACCGAAGGCGTGCAGGCGATCGAGGACAGCCGCGAGATCCGCTCGGTCGCGCTGTATGACCGGATCCCCTATTTCACCACGCTCGCAGGCTCCCACGCGGCGGCGCAGGCGATCCGCGCGCGCTGTGAGGGTGTGCTCGAGGTAATGCCGTTGCAGGGCATGAAGGCGTAACCGCAGGAAGGCCGTGGCGCGCGCCGCCGCGTCAACCCTCGCGCGCGCCGCCCGGTGCCGGCCGCGCGAGGGGGTGATGCTCCTCCACCAGGGCGCGCAGGCGGGCATCGAGCACATGGGTATAGATCTCGGTCGTGGCGATATCGGCATGGCCCAGAAGCGTCTGGATCACCCGCAGGTCGGCCCCGTTCGCCAGCAGATGCGTGGCGAAGGCATGGCGCAGCCGGTGCGGCGTGACCTGCGCGGGATCGACACCCGCGGCCACGGCGATTTCCTTGATCAGCCCGTAAAAGCGGTGGCGGGTGAGGTGCCCCGTCTTGCCGCCCGAAGGGAAAAGATGGGGCGAGGCCGCGCGCGCCTTGTCGGCATCGCGCGCGCGCAGCCAGTCATCGAGCGCGGCGCGGGCGGGCGGCGAGAGCGGCACCAGCCGCTCCTTGCCGCCCTTGCCGCGCACGAGCAGCATCTCGGGGTGGCCGCGCGCCGCCGCGACCGGCAGTTCCACCAGTTCGCTCACCCGCATCCCGGTCGCATAAAGCAGCGCCACCAGCGCCGTGTTGCGCGCGCGCCCGAGCAGGCCGCGCCCGACTGTCGGCGCGGCGGCCAGAAGCCGCTCGACCTCGGCCACGCTCAGCGTGCCGGGCAGGTGGCGCACGCGCCCCGGCCCCCTGAGGCGGATCGCGGGGTTGTCGGCCCGCCACCTTTCCTCGACCGCGAAACGGTAGAATTGCCGGATCGACGACAGCCGCCGTGCCCGCGTCGATCTGGCCAGCCCCTCGGCGGCGCAGGCGATCAGGTAGGATTCCACATCCGCTTGCGAGGCACCCGGCAGCGTGCCCTTGCGCCGTGCCAGCCAGTCCGCGTAATCCTTGAGGTCGCGGCCATAGGCCAGCAGCGTGTTGCGCGCGGCCCCGGGCCCGGCCGCCTGTGCCTCGAGGAAAGTGGCGATGCGGGTGTTGTCGCTCATCGGGCCGGGCCGAGCAGCAGCATCTGGAGCGCGGCGCGGCGGGCGGTATCCTCCAGCCCCACGGCACGCAGCGTCGAGAGTGCGGCGCGCGTGGCCGAGGGCGCGGCGCGCAGCGCGGCGGCGTCAAGCTGCGTGGCGGCGGCCAGGATCGCCTCGCCCAGCCGGCTGCTGTCGAACAGCGTGCGATGCTCGGGGGCAGGCTCGACGCTGGCGAATGCATCGACGATGGCGGTCTCCAGCGGGGTTTCGGCGTCGTCCGCTTGCGGCGTGCCGCTCGCCACCGCTGCGAGCAGCCGCTGGCGTGGCGTCGAAGGGGGCAGGATGTCGGTGGCCCGTTCATAAAGCGCCGACAGTGCCACAATCTCGGAAGCAAGCGGGCGCGTCGCCGTGGCAATAGGCGCGGCGAGCAGGCGTTCGGCGAAAAGATCGGCCAACACCACCTCCAGGCGCACTTCGCGCGCGGCAGCCCATGCCTTGGGCAGCGCGCTGGCCAGTGCTTCGGCATCGCTGGCATCGAGCGCCGCATCGAGCGCCTGGATGGCAGCTACCCGCTCCCACACGCCGCCCGAGGCGGCGCGCTTGCGCGCGGTATAAAGCCCCAGCAGCCGCGCACCGGCGACGGCCCCGGTCTCGGCCAGGCGCTCGGCGGCCTCGATCTCGGCCTTCCAGCCGGCCGTGCCGCGCAGGTCGGCCATGGCGAAGGCGCGCGGCAGATCGCGTGTGCCAAGCGGCGCGCCGATCGCCTCATGAAGGCGAAAGCGCAGCGGTGTCACCGGGTCGGGTTGCGCGGGCGGGTCGATCTCGTCGATCAGTTCGGGCTCGAGAAAGAGCGCGAGCAGGATTGCATCGGCCTCGTCCAGCGCGCCGGTCGTCTCGGCCCCGTGCAGGATCAGCGCGGCGGTCTCCCAGTCGCCCGCGCGCGCAAGGCAATAGATGCGCGCGCGCATGTCGCGGCTCAGGCGGGGGGTCTTGGCAAGCGCCGCGCAGGCGGCGGCCTCGTCGCCGTCAAGCAGCGCCAGGTCGAACCAGGCGTCAAACAGCGCCGGCGTGGCCCCGCCCGCACGCTCGACCAGCGCGAGCGCCGGCTCCACCGCGCCAAAGCGGCGCAGCGCCGCCAGTCGCGCATTGAGAAGGCGCGCATCCGGCCCGGTGTCGGGGGGCGGCTCGGCCTCGGCCAGCAAAAGCGCGTAATAGAGCGCCTGCAGCGCCGGAAGAGGGCGCTCGGGCAGGCCCTCTAGATAGCCGGTGAGCGCGGCGGTCGTGCTGTGTCTCCACAGGGTCGCGGGAAGGCCGGTGACCGGCTCGGGCAAAAGGCCCACGGCATCAACGCGCGGCGCGTCGAGCGCGGTGACGGATATTTCGGGCACATTCGCCCCTTCGCTTACCGGCGGCAGGTCCGGGGCGACGGTGACGCTTGGGGTCTCGCTCAGCCAGTCGATCGCCGATAGCGGGGCCTGCGCCATCGCCACACCGCCCCAGACGATCGCAGCCAGCGTGGCGCTACTTCGCTTCAAGCGTGACATCTTTACGGATCTCGGTCTGGGGCGGGGCGAAATCCGCCCCGAAAAACGGGCCGACATAGGCATAGGCCGCAAGTGCGATCACGCCCAGAACCGCGATATAAATCAGCCATCTGATAAGCCGAAGCATGAGGTATCCTGCCTGTTTGCCCAGTATGTCCGCGCGTGGTATCTGCCACCGCTTTTGCACCACATATAACTGGCATTTCCGGCAATATCACGCCATTGAGGAAAAAACTTTGCAAACAGGCAGGGGGGCGCCGAGGGTGGCGGCTTGCAAGGGCTGGAAACTGAAGAAATCGGTGGTTCTTGTCGGCATGATGGGTGCGGGCAAGACCGCCGTGGGCAAGGCACTGGCGGCGCGGCTTGGTGTGCCCTTCATCGATTCGGATGCCGAGATCGAAAAGGCGGCAAACATGACGATTGCCGAGATTTTTCAGAGGGATGGAGAGGATTTCTTTCGCCGTCGCGAGACTGAGGTTCTCGAGCGTCTGCTCGAGGCGCATCGCGGCATCCTGTCCACCGGGGGCGGTGCGTTCCTGGCCGAACGCAACCGGCGCCTGATCACGGAAAAGGGCATATCGGTCTGGCTGGACGCCGATCTGGATCTGTTGTGGTCGCGCGTAAAAGGCAAGAATACCAGGCCGTTGTTGCGCACGCCTCAACCGAAGGAGACGTTGCGCGAGATTTATGAGGCGCGCCGGCCAGTCTATGCGCAAGCCGACCTGCGTGTGCAGGCCCGGCCGGACTATACAATCGAGGGGATGTCTGCGCGGGTGGTCGAGGCGCTGGCGACGCGGCCCGATGTTCTGGAGAAGGTGACATGATCGAAAAAGTGCATGTGGCGCTGGGCGAGCGGGCTTATGACGTGGTGATCGGACCGGGCCTTCTGTCAGAGGCGGGGGCGCGCATCGCGCCGTTGCTGCGCCGGCCCCGCGTTGCGGTGGTGAGCGACGAGACGGTGGCTGCGCTTCATTTGACTTCGCTCTGCAATGGATTGCAAAAGAACGGGATTTCCTGTTCAAGCCTGACGCTCCCTGCCGGCGAGGCGACGAAATCCTGGCCGCATCTGGAGCGGGTCGTGGCGTGGCTTCTGGAGGAAAGGATAGAGCGTGGCGACATGGTCGTGGCGCTTGGTGGCGGGGTGATCGGCGATCTGGTGGGCTTTGCCGCCGCGATTCTGCGGCGGGGGGTGCGGTTCGTGCAGGTGCCGACAAGCCTGCTGGCGCAGGTGGACAGTTCGGTGGGAGGCAAGACCGGGATCAACGCGCCGCAGGGCAAGAACCTGATCGGGGCGTTCCATCAACCCTCGCTCGTTCTGGCCGATACCGAGGTGCTGGCGACGCTGAGCAGGCGGGATTATCTGGCTGGATATGGCGAGGTGGTGAAATACGGGCTTCTTGGGGATGGTGATTTTTTTCAATGGCTTGAGAGCCATGGCTCAAGCGCGGCGGCGGGCGATGTGACCGCGCGCATTCACCTTGTGAAACGATCGGTCGAGATGAAGGCGGAAATCGTCGTCAGGGACGAGACCGAGCAGGGCGAGCGCGCGCTTCTCAATCTGGGTCATACATTTTGTCATGCGCTGGAGGCGGCGACACATTATGACGGGGCGCGGCTCTTGCATGGTGAGGGGGTGGCGATCGGCTGTGCGCTGGCTTTTTCGCTTTCGGCGCGTCTGGGGCTATGCTCGCAAGAGGCGCCAAGTCGCGTGCGGGCGCATCTCCGAGACATGAAGATGAAGGTTGATCTGTCTGATATTGAAGGGGAACTGCCTGGCGCCGATCAGCTCATAAATCTCATGGGGCAGGACAAGAAGGTGGTGGATGGAAAGCCGAGATTCGTGTTGGTGCGCGCAATAGGAGAGGCGTTCGTGACCTCCGATGTGCCGATTGACGCGGTGCGCGAGGTGCTGGAGGACGCGCTCAGGGGCTCCAGATTTCCGGCCCGCCCGTGATCGCCTGATCAAAGGCCCCGACGGCGCTGGCATCCTTGCGCGCATAATCAATCCCGGCCAGCAGGTGGCGTATGACCGCAATATGCGCCCGCCGCTTGTCGTCCGAGCGCACCACGGTCCAGGGCGCGTGGACGTTGTGGGTCAGGGTCAGGGTTTCGGCGATCGCGGCGCTGTAGGCGTCCCAGCGTTTCAGCCCCTCGACGTCGATCCAGCTCAGCTTCCATTGTTTGAGCGGGTCGCGTTCACGGTCGAGAAAGCGGCGGAGTTGCTCGGCGCGTCCGACATTGAGCCAGAATTTCACGAGATGGATCCCCTCATCGACCATCATGCGTTCGAAATCGGGCACCTGCGCGAAGAAATGCGCGCGCTGCGCCTCGGTGCAAAAGCCAAAGACCGGCTCGACCACGCCGCGATTATACCAGCTCCTGTCAAAGAGCACGATCTCGCCCGCCGCCGGCAGATGGGCGATATAGCGCTGGAAATACCATTGCGTCGCCTCCTGATCCGATGGCTTGGGCAGGGCCACGACGCGCGCGCCACGCGGGTTGAGGTTCCGCGTGAGCCGGGTGATCGTGCTGCCCTTGCCGGCCGCATCGCGCCCCTCGAACACCACGACCACGCGCGCACCGCTCTCGCGCACCCAGTGTTGCATCCTCACAAGCTCTATCTGGAGCTTGTCCATGGCCTTTTCATAGGGCTTGCGCGGCATCCGCTCTGAATAGGGATAGCCGGGGTCGATCAGGTCACCCTTGTCGGCGCGCGCGATGGCCTTGCGGATCGCCTCGGGCGCTTCGGTCTCGTAAAAGGCGCTGATTGCGCCATCAAAGGGCAGGTCCATGGGCGGCCTCGCGGTTTTCGGGTGCAGTATGGCCGTTCTGGCGCGGTCAGGCAATCGTTGCTCACAGCCTCAGATCAATCATTTCCAGTCCGATTTTCGTTCTCTCATAGGGGGTTGTCTGGTAAATCTCGGATATCCAGTTGCCATAGAGCAGATGCGCGTGGCTGCGCCAGCGGTTGAGCGGCGCGCGCGCGGGATCGTCGTCGGGGTAGTAGTTGCAGGGCACATTGACCGGCGTGCCACCCGCGATGTCGCGGTCATATTCCTGCTTGAGCGTGTCGCTGTCGTATTCGAAATGGTTGAAGATGTAGAGCGCGCGGTGGCTCGTGTCCTCGACCAGACAGGGGCCGACCTCGCTGCTGTCCAGAAGCACGCGCAGATCTCCGATCCGCTCGATCTCGGCGCGCTTCATTTCAGTCCAGCGGCTGACGGGGATCACGCAATCGTCGGAAAAGCCGCGCAGATAGGGCGATGTGGGGGTCATGTTGCGGTGACGGAAACAGCCGAACGCCTTGGCGGGCAGCAAGTGCTTCTTCACGCCATGGAAATGGTTGATCATCGCCATGCCGCCCCAGCAGACGCCGAAGGTGGAATGGACATGGGTCTGCGTCCACGCGAACACGCGGGTCAACTCGTCCCAATAGGTCACGGCGTCGAAATCGAGATGCTCGATCGGCGCGCCGGTGATGATGAGACCGTCATATTTGTCGCCCGAAGCCTCGACCTCCGAGAAGGGGCGGTAAAAGCTCTCCATATGTTCGGCGGCGGTGTTTTTGGTCTGGTGCTCGCTCATGCGGATGAGATCGAACTCGATCTGCAAGGGCGTGGCCCCGATCAGTCGCGCGAACTGGGTCTCGGTCTGGATCTTCTTGGGCATGAGGTTCAACAGGCCGATGCGCAGCGGGCGGATGTCCTGCCGTGCGGCCTGGTCGGGATCCATCACCATCACGCCCTCGCGCCGCAGAACGTCATGGGCGGGCAGGTTGGCGGGGATCTTGATGGGCATGGGCGGTTCTCCGGTCTCAGGCGGTGCGGCGGTCGATTGCGGTGGCGATGAGGGCTTTGAAGCGGTCGGCATCGGTGGCCTCGGCTACCTCGTCGGCGCTGACCCGCACGCCCCATTTCGCCATCGCCTCATATCGCGGCTGGCGATGTTCGAGCGCCTGCGCATAGGTCCAGCGGATAAAGGCATCCGGATCAACTTCGGCCTCTGATACATTGTTCTTTCGTAGATACTCCTCCCAGACACGGGACAGGAATTCAGGCTGATAGGCCATCGGCTTGGGCGCGCGGTCAAAGCGGCGGATCAGCTCGGCAGTGTGCGCGTCGGAGCCTTCGATATAGATCAGCAGGCAGTGGCGGGAAAGCTCGGTCAGGATCGGGTCGGCGGGATCGTCGCCATCCACCCATTCGCAGATCGAGCCGCCCGTGTCGCAGATGAAATGCGGATACCCATAAAGCCGCTGGCTGCGGTCGATGAAATAGCCGGTGTCCATCAGCGCGTTGATTTCGGCCTGGCGGAACTGTTCCTGCCGGCGGCGATACGCGGCCATCGGCATCCCGCCCTTGTCGGGCGCGCCCGGTTTGCCCAGATAGGTCGAGACCGGCGAGAGATTGTTGAACGTGATGTTGGAGCCGATATAGATCGAATCGGTCAGCAGAAGATTGCGTAGAAAGGGCACCTGCATGGCGTGCGCCTTGGCGTTGTCCACGATCAGCTCACCCATGTAGCGGGTGCCGATGCGGTAATCTACCGAGTAGTGGAACCAGCCCCCCGCATCGCGCAGCATCTGCGAGACATGGGTCTTGCCCAGCCCCGACATGCCGTAGAACAGCACCCGCTTTTGCGGAGCGTCGTGCCAGTCGCGCCCGGTCTGATAGATCATCGGCGGCTCCTTGTCCTGCGCGTCTTACCTGCTGTCTTCACGCGGGTTTGGCAAGGGGCCATGGAAAAACCCCGCCCGGCAGGGGGCGCGGTTCGATCCTGTCGGTGACGCAGGCTCAGAACTTGAAGCCGACCATCGTTGCGACCGCAAAGGCGCTATTGTCTGAAAATGCCGTGACCGAGGAGTCGGCATCGCCAAGATCGAAATAGCGGATGCCGGTCGTTATCCTGATCTTGTCGGTCTCATAGGTTGCGGCCAGGCCGTAGCTGATATAGCCGTCTTTTCCCGAGAGGTTCCCGACCTGCTCGTCCTGATCCTTTTCGTAACCGAGAATGAACGCGCCGCTCCAGTTCTCGCTGAACTTGCGTCCGATGCCCAGCTCATAGGTCCAGATATCCTTGGGTTCGCTGGCGACCGGAACATTCACCGCCCCGACACCGGGGACCAACTCGAAGAAATCACTCGGCTGAATCTTGAACTTCGTCCATTCGCGCCATCTGATCGAGCCGAAAAGCAGGGTGTTTGCGGCAATGCCGGTCTGGGCACGAAGCGTGACCGCCCTGGGAATTTCAACCTTGAAGGGCGCGCCGGTATTGTCCTTGAAATCGTGTTCGGTCTCGGATTCGTAGGTGAGCGCAACCCGCAGCGCGATATCGGGGATCTCGTAGGCCGCGCCCAACAGGTAACCCAACTGATAATCCTTGTCCACGTCCAGGGAATATGGCCCCGGCCCGCCCAGTGGATCGCCCGTTGTGGCAGGCGACAGGATAAGAACGTTGCCGTCAAGGCCCATGTAACGCAAGCCACCGTAAACGCTGAAACGATCGGTCGTCTGATATTTGGCGAGCGCGGTGATCGCGATCGAGCTGATCTCGGCATTCGAGGTGCCGAAGAATGCGCCGCCCAGAGAGGCCGGCGGCGTGCGATAATCGACCTTGACCCCGACCGGCTCGTCGATCACCAGCCCAAGCGTGAGCCTGTCGGTAACGTCGGTCTTGAACCCGCCGGCGAAGGAGCGATAGCTGCGCTGGATGTTGCCGGTGGGCCCGGTGGGGATCCCCGCAAGCGGCCCGCCGGAAACCGACGGGTCCACATGGGCGACAGAAAACTCGACATAGTTCCTGCTTTTCTCGAACAGGATCATCGACGGGTCGCCCCGCCGTTCGATTCCGCCGGCACTGGCGGTGGTCGCGGTCATGGCAAGCGCGGAAACAATCACCAAGTATTTTTTCATTTATCCCCCTCCTGTCATGACCTGTACAGGGTATTCCAAGTATTCCAACGCCGGAATCGGTCAACCCACGACGTGGGTCACAAACTTCATATACCGTCAGGGTTGCGTAAAAAGCACATTCCCAAAAGCACATTCCAGGCGTGACTGCCAGTCGGAGTTAGCGCCGCTGGCGTGTCTCTGACCAGAGGTTGAGGTAATTCGCGCCGAAGATCACCGCCGCACCAAGGATCACCCAAAGCTCGATCGTCTCGCCATAAAGCGCAAACGCGATGGCGGCGATCAGTGGCAGGCGCAGGAAATCCACCGGCGCCACCACCGTGGCGGGCGCGAGCGAGAGCGCGGTGGTGAGGCACAGATGCGCCACCAGACCCGCGAGCGCGATGAGCACGAGCCAGGGCAGGGCAGCAGCAGAGGGCAGGGCAATATCGCCGTCATATCCCGCGCAAATCAGGCCAAGCCAGATCTGCATGAGCGTCATCCAGAACAGGATCGAGGTAAGGCTTTCGTGGCGGGTAAGTCGCTTGGTGGCCAGAATGGACCCGGCAAAGCCAAGTGCGGCAAAGACGGCGGCGAGCTGCCCGAGGCTCAGCGTCTCGGGGCTGGGGCGCGTGACCAGCAGGATGCCGATGAAGCCCAGCAGCGCCGCCAGCACCCGGATGGGGGTAATCCGCTCGCCCAGAACCAGCGGCGAGAGCATCAGCACCCAGAGCGGCGAGGTGAACTCGATCGCAAAGACCTGCGCCAGCGGAATGAGGGTGATCGCCAGAAACCACAGGTTCTGGCCGGTGAAGTGGCACAGGTTGCGGATGACGTGAAGGCCGAGCCGGTCGCGGCGCACCTCCGCGAGATGCCCGGTGGCGCGCGCCACGATCACCACGATGACAAAGCCCACGACGGAGCGGTATAGCATGATCTCGAACGTGTCGTGATCGAGGCTGACCGCGCGCCCCGCCACCGCCATCGTGGAAAACGACGCCACCGCCCCCAGCATCCAGAGCGCGGCGCGCAGGGTCTGCGCAGCGGGAAGGGGGGATGTCATTCCTCGCTCGCGTCGAACTCGCGCGTCATGTGGCCGGTTGCGCGCCACCAGTCGCTGGCGCGGGTGCGGGTCTGATGGGCGTCAAAGGCGGCGCGGGCGGCAAATCGCTCGGCGACGGCGAATATCCCCGGCGCGGTTTCGGTCACGTCGAACGACAGACAGCCCGGTTCCGCCCGGCTCAGGCGGATATGCGCGGGCAGGGCGGCGCGCACGGCTGCCGCCTCCTCGGGCGCGCAGGTGAGCGTGCCGGTGAGACGGATCACTCCCATTCGATCGTTCCCGGCGGTTTGGAGGTGATGTCATAGGTCACGCGGTTGATGCCCTTGACCTCGTTGATGATCCGCGTCGCCGTCTCGCCCAGAAACTCGTGGGTGAACGGGTAGTAATCGGCGGTCATCCCGTCCACCGAGGTGACCGCGCGCAGCGCGCAGGCGAAATCATAGGTGCGCCCGTCGCCCATCACGCCGACGGTGCGCACCGGCAGGATGGCCACAAACGCCTGCCAGATCTCGTCATAAAGCCCGTGGCGGCGGATCTGGTCGATATAGACCGCGTCGGCGCGGCGCAGGATGTCGAGCTTGTGGCGCGTGATCTCGCCGGGGCAGCGGATGGCAAGGCCGGGGCCGGGGAAGGGGTGGCGGCCGATGAAGCTCTCGGGCAGGCCAAGCTCGCGCCCCAATGCGCGCACCTCGTCCTTGAACAACTCGCGCAGCGGCTCGACCAGTTTCAGCCCCATCTTTTCGGGCAGGCCGCCCACGTTGTGATGCGACTTGATGGTGACCGAGGGGCCGCCGGAGAAGGACACGCTTTCGATCACGTCCGGGTAGAGCGTGCCCTGCGCCAGAAACTCGGCCCCCTCAATCTCTGCGGCATATTTCCCGAACACGTCGATGAATAGCCGGCCAATGATCTTTCTCTTTGTTTCCGGGTCACTTACGCCCTCAAGCTCACCCAGGAACAGCTCTGCCTCATCGGCATGGATAAGCGGGATGTTGTAATGATCGCGAAACATCGTCACGACCTCGTCGGCCTCGTTCTGCCGCAAGAGGCCATGATCGACGAAAACGCAGGTCACCTGATCGCCGATCGCCTCGTGGATCAGCACGGCGGCGACCGAGCTGTCCACCCCGCCCGACAGCCCGCAGATCACCCGCTTGTCGCCGACCTGCGCGCGGATTTTCGCGATCGCCTCTTCGCGATAGGCGCCCATGGTCCAGTCGCCCCTGAACCCCGCCAGCCGGATGAAATTCTCGTAAAGCCGCGCGCCGTTCGGCGTGTGATGCACCTCGGGGTGGAACTGCACCGCGTAAAGGCGGCGGTCGCGGTCGGCGGTGATGGCGAAGGGGGCACCGGGGGAGGTGGCAAGCACCTCGAAACCGGGTGCGATTTCGGAGACATGATCGCCATGGCTCATCCAGACCTGTTCGCGCGCGCCGTCCTTGAACCAGCCGTCGAGAATCTCGCTCTCGATCCCGGTGGGTGTCACGAAGGCGCGGCCGAACTCGGCGGTGGCGTGCTCGCCGGCCGCCACCTTGCCGCCGAGATCTTGCATCATGACCTGCTGGCCGTAGCAGATCCCGAGGATCGGCACGCCAAGATCGTAAACGGCGCGCGGAGGGCGGGGGCTTGCCTCTCGTGTCACGCTGTCGGGTCCGCCCGAAAAGATCACCGCGCGCGGTGCCATGTCGCGCAACAGCGCGTCGTCCACCTTCTGATAGGGATGAATTTCGCAATAGACGTTCAACTCGCGCAGGCGACGCGCAATCAGCTGCGTCACCTGGCTGCCGAAGTCGATGATCAACAGGCGGTCATGAATGATCTGGCTCATGTCCGCCCAATAATGCGCAGGCTTCCTCTGCGCAAGGGTCGCCCAGAGCGCGCGGCATGGCCGCCTTTTCCGGGGAAAGGCCGAGGACGGGCGGGCGCGTCCGGTGCGCCGTGGTCACTTGGCGGCGCGCGAGGTAATGACCGGCATCGGTCCGGTGCCGGTGAACGTGCCGCGCCTTCGCGATTGTGGTGCTGGCGGCGACAAGATCACCTTCACACCCGGCATCCTGCCGCGCTCGCCGCGCGCAAGGCGAAATCGGCCGGGATGTGACCGCTAATCAATCAGACCCAAAACGCAGCTTGACAATCGCGCACTGACAAAAGAGAAAATTGGCAGGGAGAAAGTCTTTCGGTGCCGTGGATGTTTGATCGGATTGTTAAAGTCCGACGGAGGGCGTTCGGCGCGACTGGAGAGAAACGCATTCTGGGAGGAAACACATGATGCATTCGACCTGCAGGACGATGATCGCCAGCGCAGCTATTGCCGCGAGCGCCGCCATTTTCATAGCCGGCCCGTCCCCCGCGCAAGAAGCTCTCGAATTCAAGATCGCTCATCCCTTTCCCTCGACCCACTACCTCTCGGTCCATGGCGTCGATGTCTGGCTGGAAAAGATCAGGGAACGCCTGGGCGAGCGGGTCTCCTTCACGGTCTATCCTGCGCAGCAACTTGGCAAGGCAGCGGATTCCCTTGAGCTTGCCGAGACGGGTGTGGCCGAGATTGTCGTGACCCCGGTTTCAAATCATGCGGCCAGGCTGCCGCTGTCCAGTGTCGCCGAATTGCCGGGCATGTTTAGCGACATCTGCGCCGGCAGTCGGGCGTCTCTCGCGCTCTCGCAGGAAGGCGGTCTTCTCGACGAGCACGACTTTGCGCCCAACAACGTGCTGTCAATCTGGAATGTCAGCGTACCCACCTACAAGGTGATCACGGCGAGCAAGCGGGTAAACACGCTTGAAGATGTTGCGGGTCTGAAGCTGCGCACCACGGGGTCAGCCATGGATCTGACAGCTAGCGCGCTCGGCGCGGTGGGAGTGCGGATGCCATCTGCCGAGTTGTATCAGGCCGCAAGCCGCGGCACCGTCGATGGGGCCGTGTACTTCTATACCGGAATGCCGCCCTACGATCTCCAGTCGGTTTTCAAGCATGCGGCCGAAGGGGTGAGTCTCGGGTCGGCTCACGCCGCCTTCCTGATCAACAGGGACATATTCCAGGCGCTCCCGGCGGACATAAAGCAAGCCTTCCTGGAGGCTGGCGCTGAGACGACCGATAGCTTGTGCAAGTGGATGGCCGAAAACGACCGCGTCATCCGCGATACCATGGTCGAGGAAGACGGTCTTGAGATCATCCAACTCTCCGAGGAGCAGGTTCGCCTTTGGGAAGAACGCGTAGAGACGGTCGCCACCGATTGGGCGAAAGGCCTTGGCGAGCAGGGGAAGCCGGCGCAGGAAGTGCTCGACGCTTACCGCGCGGAGGTCAAAAAGGCGGGAGGCTGATGGGCTGGAGGGGGCATGATCCTCTCAAGGCGCTGCGGTCCGGGCGATATGCACACCGCTGCGGTCATGCTCTGGGAAGTGGGGATGAAAAACGGTCTTCGGCACGAGCAAACGCATCTGGTGCCGACATTTGAAGCCTCTGAAATCTCGCGGTCGCTGCGGCCAGCATACGAGATTGCCCTGCCCGCAGCGACCGCGTCGGTATGATCTGCGCGGGTGCAGGCAACGGGGCAAACTGGTCGCCAAAGCGGCTCGTTGAATCGGCGGAAACGCTGCAGGTTATCGAGCTGCAGGTTATCGAGTTGTGGCAATTTCGAACCGAAAATGCCTGTAAACATTTTTCGAAACTGCTTTAAGGTCAGTCGGGTCGGCCTGATGCTCAACGCGCCAGCGGAAGCCTGACAGACGGAGGCGCGACGGTGCAACCCCGGTTGCTCGATGGGAGGAGGGATGACTATGCTGCGAACGCTTCTGGTGAGACTTCTGGACCGATTGGAAAACGTGGCGATTCTGGCTGCCGGCCTCTGCCTTCTGGTGATGATGCTTGTCGTCACAGTGGACGTTCTAATGCGATACGGCTTCAACGCTCCGCTCGGCTGGGTATACGATTTTGTCGGGAAATATCTCATAGTGGCCGCATTTTTCCTCGCCGTTTCTGAAACTTTCCGCCGTGGGGGTCATGTGGCTGTAGATCTGTTCCGAAACATGATGAAGCCCGGCGTCCGTCGCGTGGTCGATATCGTTGGATATGCCCTCACTGCGTCGGTCCTTCTGGCGATGGTTGTTACCGGCGTTGAAACGGTGGAGCGCGCCTACGTTCGCGGCGAGGTGATCACCGGAGTGGTTTCCTGGCCGACCTGGATTTATTATGTTTTCCTGCCCGTCGGCATAGGGCTGCTGCTCGTGCGCGTCGTGCTGCACGTCGCTGATCTGGTGATGGGCGGGGAGGGATATGTGTCCAGTGTCAGCGGTGACCACACGCAACCGGACGACCCTGCTTCGGTCAAGGCTTCGGGAGACGGCGTATGATTGCGGCTGCCGGTAGCGTCCTTCTTATAATCCTTTTGGCGATCGGTCTGCCGGTTGCCTTCGCCATGGCTGTTGCGGGTGCCGCAGGGCTGTGGTTTGTCGGCGGCTTTGATATCCTGATGGGAATTATCAAAACCACAACGATTTCTTCCATCGCGTCTTACGAACTCATCACCATCCCGATGTTCATCCTGATGGCGGAGTTTATCATAATATCGAAGATCGCGGATGAATTGTTCGATGCCACCGCCGTCTGGGTCGGGCGCACGCCCGGCGGACTGGGCGTTGCAACAGTTTTGGCAGGTGCGTTTTTCGGAGCCATTTCCGGGTCGAGCACGGCTTCTGCCGCGACCCTCTCCTCCACCAGCATTCCGGCAATGATGCGCCAGGGCTACTCGCTCCGTTTCGCGGGCGGAATCGTCGCAACGACCGGCACGCTGGCGATGCTCATTCCGCCCAGTATCGCGCTCATCCTCTATGGTATCATAGCGGATGTCAGCATCGGACGCCTGCTGATCGCGGGCATAGTGCCCGGCATCCTGGTTGCTTTGGCCCTGACGTTGGTCATTTTCGTCACGGCGCTTTTTCGACCCTCGCAAGTGCCGCCGGGCAAAGCCTACCCGATCGGTTTGAAGCTCCGAATGCTCAAGGTGACGGGGCCGATGCTTGCGCTTTTCGCCATGGTCACCGGCGTCCTTTACTTCGGCGTCGCCACGCCGACGGAGGCTGCCGCTCTCGGTGCCTTCGGTGCCTTCGTGTTGAGTGTCCTCTATCGGCGTCTCACCGTCGATGGCCTCATCAAGGCCTTGTCCAGCACGGCGCGTATCAGTTGCATGATTGGTCTGATCATCATAGGCGCCCACATTTTCGGCTATTTCTTCACGCTTACCCAGGCGACCCGGTCGATCACGGATTGGATCATCGGATTGAACGCGACGCCCTACATGGTGCTGTTGATACTGCTGATCATTTACGTCATCCTCGGCTGCTTTCTCGATCAGGTTGCGATCCTGATCCTGACCGTTCCGGTGGTTCTGCCCATCGTCGTGGGAATCGGCTTTGATCCGGTGTGGTTCGGCGTCGTGGTCGTGATGACAGCCGAGATCGGCATGATCACCCCGCCGATGGGCATGAATGTGTTCGTGGTTTCGCGCTACACCGGACGCCCGGTTCACGAGATCTTCGCGGGCGTTCTTCCGTTCCTGGGCGCGGTACTCGCGCTGATCGTAATCTTCGCTGTCTGGCCCGAGATCATCCTGTGGCTACCAAGCCAGATGATGAACTAGTCATGGCCGGAAGAAGGGCGGTGCATTGGCACAGACGCCGCAGACAATGCCCGGCGATGTGTGGCGCCCGGTTTTCGGAGTTGCGGATGATGCTTGGGTCTGCCTTCGAGAACGATCACAAACGGTACGAGCATGACGGCGAAGTTCCGTGCAGAGGAGTTGAATAGCATGGCTGGCCTCCTTGACGGCATCAGGGTTCTGGATCTGACGACCATGGGCACTGGCCCGTACACTACGCAGATACTTGGAGAACTCGGCGCGGAAATCATCAAGGTTGAAACGCCGGACGGTGACGCCGCCCGCGGGGTCGGACCCGCACGCAGTCCTGGAATGGGCACGATCTTCCTTAATATTGGACGCGGTAAGCGCAGCATTGTTCTCGATCTCAAGAAACCCGAGGGGAGGCAGGTTCTCGAGAAGCTCGCGGCACGAGCCGACGTGGTTATCCACAACATGCGCAAGAGCGCTGCTCGCAAGCTCGGGCTCTGCTATGACGACTTGAAGCGGTGCAACGAGACGGTGGTCTATTGCTCTATCCTCGGGTTTGGTGGCGATGGCCCCTATGCGGGCCTGCCCGCCTACGATGATCTGATACAGGGCCTTGTCGCTTTGCCGGACCTTACCGGACGGGCGAGCGGGGAGCCACGATATGTGCCGTTGGCGCTTGCTGACCGAACGACCGGTCTGTTCGCCGCCTATGCGGTTCTGGCCGCCGTCGTGGCCCGGCTCAGGACGGGGATCGGCCAGGAGGTTGAAGTGTCAATGTTCGAGGCGTTGGCTGGCTTCGTACTTGGCGACCACCTCTACGGAGAGGTATTTTCTCCACCAGAAGGGGAGATGGGATTCCCCCGTCATCTTGCACCGCACCGCAAGCCGTTCCGCACGAGCGACGGCTGGATCGGAGTCATGCCCTATACCGACAGACAATGGAGCGCGCTGTTTGAGGCTGTCGGGGCGCCGGAACTCTGCGAGGATGACCGTTTCAGATCAGTCCATGCGCGCACCGCGCATATCTCTGAACTTTATTCGATGGTAAGCGACTTTCTGGTGACGCGCTCAACGGAGGATTGGCTAACGACATTCAAGGCCGTTGACGTTCCGGCGATGCAAACCAACACGCTTGAGATGCTGAGGAACGATCCTCATCTGGCGGCGGTTGGCTTCTTTCAGGAGATCGATCATCCGAGCGAAGGCAGGATCTGGCGCATGTCGCCACCCGTGCGGTGGGCACGAGACACGAGCGGGCCTACGCGAGAAGCGCCGAGATTGGGGGAGAACAGTCGAGAGATTCTGGAAGAATTAGGTTTGGATCAAGAGGAGATTCAGGCTTTGATAGAGAGCGGCGCAACCGCTCTGCCACCGGCAGCAGACCCGGACAAGGGCGGATAAAACAGCCAAGGACGCGTCCACTCTTGTGGAACACCTTGTGAGATCTGTTCAGAGTTGAAAAAGGAGGACGAAGGAATGATCGGCATGATGAGAGGAAAGACTGCGGCACTTGGCCTGATGGTGGCCAGCCTGTCTTGGGCAAACCCCGGTTTTGCGCAGGAAAAATTGAAGATCCGCCTCGCGGATACTTACTCGAATACCCACTATGTCGCCGTGGAAGGGGCGCAGCACTGGATGAAGATTGTGGAGGAAGCGCTCGGCGACCGCATCGACTTTGAATATTTCCCCGCGCAGCAATTGGGCAAGTCAGCAGATATGCTATCGCTGATGGAGAGCGGCGTGGCTGATATGGCGTTGACTTCGCCCGCTTATATCGGGGATCGCCTGGCTCTTGCGCAGGTGGTGGAACTGCCCGGCATGGCAGGGACGCAATGCGATTCCACGACTGCTTTCTGGTCGCTGGCAGCCGATGGCGAACTTCTCGACAGGGAGGTTTTCGAGCCCAACGGCATCAAGGTCCTGATCGTAGCGGCGGTCGCTCCGTTCAAGCTCTATACGACGACCCACCCCGTGGAAACGCTCGACGACGTAAGCGGGATGAAGTTGCGCGCAGCCGGTCGTGCCATCGTCCATAGCATCGAGGCGCTAGGCGGCGTTCCCGTTCAGATATCGGGGCCGGAAACTTATCAGGCGGTGATCCGGGGCACCGTGGAAGGCGCGGTCTGGGCACCCTTGAGCATCAAGCCTTACGACCTCCAGAACGTCTTCAAGTTCGGCACCGAAGGGGTGACGCTTGGAAGCTTTGTCGTGATCTATTCGGTTCGTCGCGACCTTTGGGACGGCCTTGACGAGGATGTAAAGACCATCCTCGAGCAAGCCGGCCAAGAGACGTCGCGCCATCTGTGCCGTTACATCGATGAGAACACTCAGGCGGTACAGGATGAACTCGCCGAGAAGGGGCAGGTCGCATTCGTCGTCCTCGAGGGTGAGGAAAAGGCTCGGTGGGATGAAAAGCTCAACCAGGTGCAGGAAGCCTGGGCCGACGAACTTCAATCGCGTGGCAGGCCGGCCCGTGACGTTCTGAACGCTTTCAGGGAGGCTCTGGAAGCTGAGGTCAGGTGATTGGAATCGGGGCAGGTCGGCACCCTTGGACCGATTGCAGCGGATCGTCGAGCGCCTCGAATATATCGAGGCGCAGATGGCACAGGGTGGTGGCGATATTGCGCGGCTCGGGCGCGAATATGCCGAGTTGCGCCCCGTGGTCGAGGAAATCCGCGCCTACCAGCAGGCACTGGACGATCTCGACGCGGCGCGGGCGCTGGTAGCGGACCCGGAAATGCGCGCGCTGGCCGAGGCCGAGGTGGCCGAGATCACCGCGCGCATGCCCGACATGGAGCGCGCGCTGCAACTGGCGCTTTTGCCGCGCGATGCTGCCGATGCGCGGCCTGCGATCCTGGAAATCCGTCCCGGAACGGGGGGCGAGGAGGCGGCGCTTTTTGCCGCCGATCTCATGCGCATGTATCAGCGTCACGCCGAGGCGCATGGCTGGTCCTTCGAGGTGATCGAGGAGCAAACGAGCGAGATGGGCGGTATTCGTGAACTGGTGGCGCGGGTGAAGGGCGAGGGGGTGTTTGCCCGGCTCAAGTTCGAATCGGGGGTCCATCGCGTGCAGCGCGTCCCCGAAACCGAATCGGGCGGGCGTATCCACACCTCGGCGGCGACGGTGGCGGTCCTGCCCGAGGCCGAGCCGGTGGACATCGTGATCGACCCTGCCGATCTGCGCATCGACACGATGCGGTCCTCCGGCGCGGGCGGGCAGCATGTGAACACCACAGATTCGGCGGTCAGGATCACCCATATCCCGACCGGCCTTGTGGTCACGAGCAGCCAGAAATCCCAGCACCGCAACCGCGATATCGCCATGGAGGTGCTGCGCGCGCGGCTTTACGACATGGAGCGCCAGAAGGCGCAGGGCGCGCGGTCGGCGGATCGTGCGGCACAGGTGGGCACGGGCGATCGCTCCGAGCGCATCCGCACCTACAATTTCCCCCAGGGCCGCGTGACCGATCACCGCATCGGCCTCACGCTCTACAAGCTGGATCAGGTGATGCAGGGCGATCTCGACGAGTTGACCGACGCGCTGAGCGCGGATGCTCAGGCGCGGCTTCTGGCCGAGATGACATGACCGGTGCCGCGGCGCTTCGGGAGGCCACGCGCAGGCTCGACGAGGCCGGGATCGAGGGCGCGGCAGGCGACGCGCGCGCGCTTTTGGCCGAGGCGATGGGGGTGGCGCGCGACCGGCTCACGCTGCATCTGGGCGAAGAGATGAGCGCGGCGGCCGCGGCGCGGTTCGCGGCGATGCTGGCGCGGCGCGTGGCGCGCGAGCCGGTGGCGCGCATCCTCGGGCGGCGTCTGTTCTGGGGGCGGGAATTCATCGTTACCCCCGAGGTGCTCGACCCGCGCCCCGAGACCGAATGCCTGGTCGCGGCGGCGCTGGAGGGGCCTGCGCCCGCGCGCCTCATCGACCTTGGCACCGGCACGGGCTGCATCGCGGTGACGCTGCTGGCAGAATGGCGTGGCGTGCGCGGCGTGGCGAGCGACCTGTCGCGGGGTGCCCTGGCCGTCGCGCGGCGCAATGCCGACCGGCACGGGGTGGCGGCGCGGCTCGATCTGGTGGAAAGCGACTGGTTTGCCGCGATCGAAGGCCGGTTCGATCTGATCGTTTCCAACCCGCCGTATATCGCCCTCGCCGAGATGGCTGCACTTGCCCCCGAGGTGCGCGGGCATGACCCCCGCTCGGCGCTTGGCGATGGCGGCGACGGCCTCTTGGCCTATCGGGCGCTGGCGCGCGGGGCGCGCCGGCATCTGGTGCCGGGGGGGCGCGTGCTTGTGGAAATCGGCTGGCGTCAGGGCGCGGCGGTGGCCGCGATATTCGCCGCCGCGGGGCTGGCGGGTATCCGCGTTCTGCCCGATCTTGACGGGCGCGATCGGGTGGTGGGCGCCCATCTGCCCGACAAGACCGCGTGAGCGCGGCAAGAATCCGCGCCCCGTGCCAGATTATGTGCACCTTATGTGCGCTTTTCGCTTGTCAGGGGGCTGTCGGCGTGATTAGAGGGGGCATCGCGCAGGCGGAGGCCATGATCGGCATCCCCGCGAAGATCAAGCCGAGACATGTCCGCTCCGATGAATTTCTTGCGCAGAGGCGCATGTTCGGATCAAGCGGCACTCACACCACAAGGCTGGACTGCATACATATGAGACCAACGAAGTCACGTTCGCGCAACAAGTCGAACCGCAATCGCACTGTCGGCAATGTCGTCAACCGTGTGTTTGAAAGTTCCGGCCCGGAGGGCAAGGTGCGCGGCACACCGCAGCAGATCTTCGACAAGTATAATCAGCTTGCCCGCGACGCACAGCTTTCGGGCGACCGGGTGGCGAGCGAGAATTTCCAGCAGCACGCCGAGCATTATCAACGGATGCTCAACGAGGCGCAGCGCGAGCAGGAGATGCGGCGCGAGGAACACGAGCGCCAGAACCGCGACCGCCAGCATGACCGCGACCGCGGGCAGGGCGGCGGCAATGGCGGGCAGGGCGAGCGGTCCGCCGATCCGGCACGCGATCCGCAGCCCGATGCGTTCGCGCCGGTGACCGGCGAAGAGAGCGACCTTGTCGAGACACCCGAGAGCCGTAGCGCGGCGCGGTCCGAAGAGCCGCAAGACGCCGCGCAGCCCAGAAAGACCGTTCGCAAGCCGCGCGCCCCAAAGCCCCGTCCGGAAGAGGGCAATGGCAATGGCAATGGCAATAATGGTAATGGCAATGGCAATGACGGTGGGCCGGATCAGTCCTCCGGCCCGGTCGAAGCGGCCGGCTAACCGGCCCCCGCGCGTCCGCCCCCCGAGCCACAGATGAGCGACCCGATGCCAGGCCAGCCCGCCTTCGTGCTCGTGCGCCCTCAGATGGGCGAGAATATCGGCGCGGCGGCGCGGGCGATGTGGAATTTCGGCCTCGACCGGATGCGCCTTGTCGCGCCGCGCGACGGCTGGCCCAACCCGGCGGCGGGCGCGATGGCCAGCGGGGCAGGGCGGCTTCTGGATGAGGCGGGCCTGTTCGCTGACCTGGGCGGCGCGGTTGCCGATTGCACCTATGTGATGGCCACGACCGCGCGCACGCGCGGGCTGACCAAGCCGGTATTCTCCCCTGAGCACGCCATGGCCGAGGCCGCCGCCCGCATCAGGCGGGGCGAGCGGGTGGCGGTGCTGTTCGGGCCCGAGCGCGCGGGGCTGGAAAACGGGGACGTGGCGCGCGCCAATGCCCTCATCTCGGTGCCGGTGAACCCGGAATTTCCCAGCCTCAACCTTGCGCAATGCGTGCTGCTCTGCGCCTATGACTGGCGGCGGGCCACGGCAGAGGTGGTCGCCGCGCGTGTGGACATAGCCGGGGCCGACTGGGCCGGGGCCGACTGGGCCGAGATGGCCGAGATCGAGCGGCTGGCGGATCACTACGAGGAGCGGCTCGACGCGGCAGGGTTCTTTTTCCCCGAGGACAAGGCCGCGCGGATGAAAACCAACCTGCGCAATCTCTGGAGCCGGCTGCCGCTGACGCGCGCCGACGTGCGGATGCTGCACGGGGTGATGCGGCAGATGGTCCGTCGGTCGGGACGCGGTTGAAGGGCCGAGGCGCGCGGCCTAAAGCGTTTCGGTATTTCGTTGAAACATCGAAACGCTTTAAGTATTTGTTTTGGCGTAATTTCGAACCGAAAAAGTCTACCAACTTTTTCTGAAATTGCTTTAATCTCTGGCACGATCAGGAAGCGAGGCGGGACATGGCTGGAAAACGCAGCATTTTCGAGGAGGTGGGCGCGCGCGCCCCGAATCCCGTGCCGCAGGGCGGGGTGATCGACGCGGGCAGGCGCGGCGCGCGGCGGGGTATTCGCCTGTGGCTCATGGTGCTGTTCGCGCTGGTGGTGGCGATGATCGTGGTGGGGGGGCTGACGCGGCTGACCGATAGCGGCCTGTCGATCACCGAATGGCGCCCCGTGACCGGCGCGCTGCCGCCCATGTCAGAGACGCAATGGCAATCGGAATTCGACAGGTATCGCGCAAGTCCGCAATACGAGCTGCTCAACAAGGGCATGTCGCTGGACGAATTCAAGCGCATCTACTGGTGGGAATGGGGCCACCGGCAATTGGGCCGCGTGATCGGCCTTGTCTGGGCGCTTGGCTTTTTCGGCTTTCTCGCCGCGCGCCAGATCCCGCGCGGCTGGTCGGGGCGGCTTTTGCTTCTGGGCGCGCTTGGCGGCGCGCAGGGGGTGATCGGCTGGTGGATGGTGGCCTCGGGGCTGGCCGAGGGGATGATCGCCGTGGCCTCCTACCGGCTGGCCACGCATCTGGGACTGGCTTTTGCGATCCTCGGGCTCATTGCCTGGCATGTCTTCGCGCTTGGCCGCGAGGAGCGCGAACTGATGCAGGCGCGGCGCGGGCGGGAGGACCGGCTGTTCGGCCTCTCCACCGGGCTGATGCATTTCGCCTTTGTGCAGATCCTGCTGGGCGCGCTGGTGGCCGGGATCGACGCCGGGCGCAGCTATACCGACTGGCCCTTGATGGCCGGAGGGTTCCTTCCGCCCGACATGATGGCGTTGCAGCCCTGGTGGCGCAACCTGTTCGAGAACCCCGGCACGGTGCAGTTCATCCACCGCATGAGCGGCTATCTGCTGTTCGTGTTCACGGCGGTGGTCTGGCTGCGGGGGCGGCGCAGCGCGCATGGCGCCACACGCGGCGCCTTTAGCGCTGTATTTGCGGTTCTGCTGTTGCAAATGCTGCTGGGAATCATGACGGTGCTTTATATCGCGCCCTGGCAACTGGCGATCGCGCATCAGTTCGTGGCGGTCGTGCTCTGGGTGCTCATCTTGCGCGCGCGGTTTCTCAGCCTTTATCCGCGCGCACAGTCCATCCGGGGGGGATGACATGGCGGCCCATGACGATCTGATGGCGCGCGAGCGCGAGAGCGCGGCCTTGGCGCAGGTGGCGGCCCGCCTGGGCTGGGATCAGGAGACGATGATGCCGCGCGGCGCGGCCGAGCAGCGCGCCGAGGAAATGGGTGCGATACAGGCGGTGCTGCACGAGCGGCGCACCGATCCCGCGCGCGGCTATCTGCTGGCCGAGGCGGAGGAAGAGGCCGATCCCGAAGACGCGCAGACACGGGCCGAATTGCGTCTCATCCGCCGCGATCACGAGCGCGCGACGCGCGTGCCGGCGGCCCTTGCCGTGGCGCTGGCGCGGCTGACGAGCCGGGCACAGGGCATCTGGGCCGAGGCGCGCGCCGCCAACGATTTCGCCGCCCTCGCGCCGACGCTGGCCGAGGTGCTGGAACTCAAGCGCGAGGAGGCGGCGGCGGTCGCGGATGGCGCTGACGCCTATGACGCGCTTCTCGATGAATACGAGCCGGGGATGACGGCGGCGGCGCTGGAACGGCTATTCGCCGAGATGCGCCCGCGTCTGGTGGCGTTGAGCGGCGCGGCGCTGGCGGCCCCATGGCCCGAGGTGAGGGGGCATTTCGCACATGATGCGCAGATGCGGCTTGCGCGCGAGGTGGCACGCCGCTTCGGCTATGATTTCACGCGCGGGCGGCTCGATCTGGCGGTGCACCCGTTCTCGTCCGGCTCGGGCGACGATGTGCGCATCACCACGCGGGTCAGCGAGAGCGACCCGTTCAACTGCCTCTATTCCACGATCCACGAAACCGGCCATGCCTGTTACGAACAGGGGATCGATCCCGATTACCGCCTGACACCGCTGGGGCAGGGGGTCTCGATGGGGGTCCACGAAAGCCAGAGCCGCATCTACGAGAACCAGCTTGGCCGCAGCCGGGCGTTCTGCGGCTGGCTCTACGGGCGGATGGTCGATGCCTTTGGCGATTTCGGGATTGCCGACGAAGAGGCGTTCTATCGTGCGGTCAACCGTGTGCATCCCGGCCATATCCGCACCGAGGCCGACGAGGTGCAGTATAACCTGCACATCATGCTGCGGTTTGACCTGGAGCGCGCGCTGATTTCGGGCGATCTCGCGGTGCGCGACCTGGAGGTGGCGTGGAACGACCGCTTTGCCGCCGATTTCGGCCAGGAGGTGCGGCGCGCCTCGGAGGGGGTGTTGCAGGATGTGCATTGGGCGGTCGGGCTTTTCGGTTATTTCCCGACCTATGCCCTCGGCAATGTCCATGCCGGCAGTCTCTACGCGGCGATGCGGGCCGATCTGCCCGATCTCGACGCGCATCTCGCGGCCGGAGAGCCTGCCGTGGCCGGTGAGTGGCTGCGCGAGCGCGTGCACCGCCATGGCGGGCTTTACCTGCCTGCCGATCTGATCGCACAGGCCAGCGGCGCGCCGGTCGGCGCGGCACCGTTGCTCGATTACCTGGAAGAGAAATTCGGCGCGCTGACGGGGTAGGGGGCCGATCCGGGGAGATCCCGCTTTCGCGCCAGTCACCCGGAACCAAACTTTCCATCATTGATATGATGCAATTTTTCGGGGGGTATGAGATTCGGGGACGGGCGTCGGTTGCGATTACACTCAGCGCTGAGGAGCGCGGTTTTCTGGAAGCGCAGTTGCGCAGGCACAAGGCGGCGCGGTCCCCGTCCGACTGGTACCGGATCGTGTTGAGGTGCGCTGACGGTCTCCCCAACTTCAGCACCATAGAGTCAGATTGTCGCCACCTTGGGAATCCCCCATGAGTCAGCCTTGACGCGGCTTGGTATGAGGGCCGAATTTGAAGCGGTCGCAACACCCCCCGCGCGACTGGTCTATGAATTGTGCATCGGCACGGGCCAGCGGATCGGGGACGTTCTGAAAATCCGCGGGGGCCATATCAAAGACGGTGCACATGACTGTATGCGTCCGGCCACGCAGCGCTTGACGCCTATCTCGGCGTCCAATTCCAGGGTGCGAGTTCGCCAATGCGATTGATCTTGTGATCGGCGATGCGCTCGAGAACCCATGTGAGCCATGCTTCGGG